>Ga0134125_10000570_pt1 | contig 48864 bp, 47 predicted proteins | sample KB31751_FD_96464 | JGI IMG/M metagenome (GOLD analysis project Ga0134125, IMG submission 96464) | Terrestrial soil microbial communities with excess Nitrogen fertilizer from Kellogg Biological Station, Michigan, USA - KB3-175-1 | ecosystem: Environmental > Terrestrial > Soil > Unclassified ... | reverse complement strand
CGCCGGCATGCACTTCATGGACAGCTACAACTACGACGTGGAGCGGGTGAAGCGCTGCATCATTCACTACGCCGCGCCCAACGGGCTGATCTACCCCTTCTGCACCTACAACTCGGGCCCGGTGTACCGCGAGAAGATCGAGAAGAAGTACTCCATGCCCTTCGACAAGCAGCTCACCACCATGCAGATCCCCAGCGGCGGCCAGACCACCCAGGTGGCCGGCGACGCCGCCAAGAAGGCCCTGCCGGTGCTGCAATCGAGCGGCGGCTGCGGCTCCGGCACCTGTTGAGCACGGCTCCATCCTCAAGCACCAAAGCCCCGGCTTCGGCCGGGGCTTTTTTTATTGCCGAATGCTTATTCGCGTAGGGTGAGGCCTTCTATGCGGCCCTTCCTAGTCGAGCTCGAAGGATACATTTCAGTACGCCCGGTCTTCTTAGTTGCCGCCCTTTTGGCTGGCTGATTTCCGCCTTGGCATGCTACGGTGGAAAGAGCTTATGAGCACCCCTTCGGAACCTGGCGGCGCTTGCGCGCCCCCGGGAGGCGAGCCAGGGATTTAGAGCTATCCCCAGGTTCTTCTCTCGACGGGCGAGTTTCGTCTGCCAGGCCCGCAACGAGAGCAGGACAGTTGGAGTTTCGCCGGCCTCAATCCGAACTCGATGGCGCCCCCGTGTCTTCGGCCCCGGCCACGCCCAAGCGGCGGCGGCGGGCACGCACTCTGTGGGCGACCCGCATCCTTCCCTTCCTGCTCATCCTGGGGCCGGGCTTCATTACCGCCAATGTGGATAACGACCCCGGCGGCATCCTTACGTACTCGCAGGCGGGGGCCAAGTACGGCTACCTGCTGCTGTGGACGCTGATCCCCACCACCATCGCGCTGGTCGTCATTCAGGAGATGGCGGCGCGCATGGGCGCGGCCACCGGCAAGGGACTCTCCGACCTGATCCGCGAGGAGTTCGGGTTCCGGGCGACGTTCTTCGCCATGACGGTGCTCTCCATCGCCGATTTCGGCAACATCGTCAGCGAGTTCAGCGGCCTGGCGCTGGGCATGGAGCTGTTCAACGTCATCAAGTGGATCTCGGTGCCGCTGGGCGCGCTGCTGGTATGGGGGCTGGTGGTGAAGGGCCGCTATCGCAAGGTCGAGCTGGTGCTGGTCGGCTTCTCGCTCATTTACTTCACCTATGCCTTTTCCGCCGTTCTGGCCAAGCCGGACTGGGGGCTGGCGGTGAAGGAGATGGTCCTGCCCAGCGGCATCCAGTTCCATGGCGAGTACCTGGTCATGGTGCTGGGGCTGATTGGCACCACCATCACCCCCTGGATGCAGTTCTACCTGCAAGCCTCGATCGTCGAGAAAGGCATCGGCCGCAAAGAGTACGGCATGAGCCGCTGGGACGTCATCGCCGGCTGCTTCATCACCGAGATCGTTTCGTTCTTCATCATCGTGGCCTGCGCCGCCACCCTCTATGTGCACGGCCACCACGACGTGGACAACGTCGCCCAGGTGGCGCAGGCGCTGGCACCGCTGGCGGGGCGCTACGCCGCCGCGCTGTTCGCCATCGGGCTGATCAACGCGGCACTGCTTTCGGCCGCGATTCTTCCCCTGGCCACCGCCTATAACGTCTGCGAAGGGCTGGGCTTCGAGCACGGCATTGACAAACGCTTCTCCGAAGCGCCGGCCTTCTACGGCCTCTACACCCTGCTGATCGCCGCCGGCGCCGGCATGGTGCTCATCCCTCATCTGCCGCTGGTGCAGGTCATCCTCTACTCCCAGGTGGCCAACGGCGTGCTCCTGCCGGTGGTGCTGATCTTCATGCTGCGGCTGGTCAACCGCGAAGACGTCATGGGAGACATGCGCAACGGCTGGTGGGCCAACGCCATCGCCTGGACGACGAGCGTGATCATCGTCATTCTGGCGGTGATGTGGATGTTTACGCTTTAGTGGTGCTAATCCTGGCGCAGGGTTTCGACCGGATCCAGCCGGGCGGCGCGCCGGGCAGGCACCAGGCAGGCGAGGAGCATCACCAACGCCAGCAGCGCCGGAGCCAATGCGAGGGTAAAGGGATCCCAGGCGCGCACGCCAAACAGGTAGCTTTGCAGCAGGCGGCCGGCGGCGGCGGCCAGCAGCAGACCAACGGCGATGCCGCCCAGCGCCAGCCGCGATCCCTGCCGCAGCACCAGCGCCGAAACGGCGGTGCGCGAGGCGCCCAGCGCCATGCGCACACCAAACTCCCGCCGTCGCTGGGCGGCGATGTAGGCCACCACGCCGTAGAGGCCGATGGACGCCAGCAGCAGCGTGAGCAGGCCAAAGCCGGCCACCAGCCACAGCGCCAGCCGCTGGGGAGCGGTGGCGCGGCTCACCAACTGCGGCAGAGGGGTCCAGTCCGAGAGCGGCACATGGGCATCCACGGCGTGCACTGCCCCGGCAATGCGGTCGCGCAAATGCGCGGGCAGGCCGGCGTGCGGCGTCCCGCGGACCCGAACCACCAGCGACATGGTCAGCATGGCAGGCCAGGGCTTTTGGGTGATGGGAGCATACAGCTCCGGCACCACCTGCTCCGAGAGGCTATGGTGTTTGAAGTTGGCCACCACGCCGACAATCGTGCGTGGCTGCGGGTCCACGGGGATGCGGATCTGCTTTCCCACGGCGGCCGCGCCGGGATAGAACTTGTCAGCCAGGGCCTGATTGACGATCGCGACAGGCATGGAGGCTTGGGTATCGCTGTCGAGGAAATCCCGGCCGGCGAGCCGGGGAACGCCGACGGCAGTGAAGTAGCCGGCGGAGATCATGGCGTAGTTCACCGCCGCCGGATGTTCCGGGTCGGCGGGGCGGCCGGGGAAGCGCACGATCGTACTTTCGCCATCGCCCGCGAGCGGCGCCGTCTTGTTCACGCCTACCGCCACCACCTCCGGCAGCCGAGCCACCTGGGTGCGCACGGACTGATAGAAACGCGCCGCCTGCGACCAGTCGGGATAGGCGGACTGCGGCAGGGATAGCTTCACCGCCACCGCCGCCTGCGGGTCAAAGCCGCCTCCCGTCGCCAACAACGCCTGCAACGAACGGGCCAGCAGCCCGCCGGCCACCACCAGCACCAACGCCAGCGCGACTTGCCCGGTCACCAGCGCCGTCCGCAGCTGAGGCGAACCGCGGCTCACGGTTCCCTTCCCGCCGCGCAAGTCGCCCGCGCCGGAACGCAGCAACAGCATGGGCGCCAGAGCGCACCCCAAGCCACTGCTCAGGATGAGGGCCAAACCAAACGCGAACACCCGCCAATCGGTGGCGACTCCGGAGAGGCGCGGCAATGCCGTCGCCAGCAGTCCCTGGAGACCGTGCAGCGTGGCCAGAGCCAGCAGCGCACCCAAGCCGCCGCCGAGCAGCGCCAGCCAGAGCGTCTCCGTTAGCATCTGCCGTGCCAGCCGCCAGCGGCCGGCCCCCAGCGCCGCCTTGAGCGCGAGCTCCCCACGCCGGGCAAGAGCGCGCGCCAGCAGCAATCCGGCGACGTTGGCGCAGGCCACGGCCAGCACCAGACCCACCGCCAGCAGCAGCAACAGCAGGGGCTGCCGCAAACCGGCGGTGTGGGCCGCGGCCAGACTCTGCAGGCGGCTGGTGAACCAACCCTTTCCGCGCGGCTGTTCCGTCTCGCTGCGCCGGCGAAAAGCATCCAGTGCAGCGGCGGCCTGGCGCGCATCTACCCCTGGGTTCAGGCGGCCGACAAAGGCCAGTTCAGCGGACTCATACGGAATCAGCGGCCCGGAGGAAAGAGCCAGCGGCAGCCAGATTTGGGGCCGGGCTTGAAAGGCGAAGATCGCCGGCATGGCGGCCGCCTCGGGAAATTGAAACTCCGGCGGCATGACGCCGACCACCGTGTACGCTTGCCCGTCGAGATCGAGCGTACGCCCCACAATGGCCGGATCGGCGTGCAGTGCACCCCGCCATAGCGCATCGCTCAGGAGCGCCACCCGGCCGCGCCCGGGCTGGTCTTCGGCCGCCGTATAGATGCGACCCAGCTCCGGGCGGACACCCAGGGCGGCGAACACGCCCGCCGAGGCCAGAACGGCCCGCAACCTCACCGGTTCACCCTCACCCGTCCAATTCATCGAACCCGGCCGTAGCGCACCCAGGGAGGCGAAGGCGTGGCCCGGACCGGCGGTCGCCGCCTGCATCTTCCAGAAGACATCGCGGTCCCAGGGAATCTCCTCGGTACCCATCTGCAGCGAAGCCGGCGCCTGCCGCCAGATGAACTCGAAGCGGTCAGCCTGGGGCACCGGCAGGGGGCGCAGCAAGGCGCCATTCGCCAGACTGAACACCGCCGTGGCCGCTCCCAGACCCAATGCCAGCGACAGAATCGCCGCCGCCGCGAAGCCGGGCCGGCGGAGCATGTCGCGCCACGCCAGGCGGGTGTCGAAGGCAACATCAGTCAGCCAACGGATGCTGCGCGCCTCCTGGCTGGACTGGCGATTGGATAAGCCATTGCCGAAGGCCAGCTCGGCTTCACGCCGGGCGGCCCCAAGGCTCGCTCCCGCCGCCGCCAGGTCGTCGGCCTTCGACAGCATGTGAAAACTCTGTTCTTCCTCGAGCTCGTGGATGAGCGCGGCAGGACGCAAGCTGCGACGAATGCGGGACAGCCATGACATATTCAGGCCCTCTGCAACACCTGCTGGATGGCCGCGCTGGCGCTGCGCCAACGCGCTTCGGCGGCTTCCAACTCCTTGCGCCCGCGGACGGTGATGGCGTACACCCGCGCCCGACGCTTCTTTTCCGTCACCACCCACTCCGCCTCGATCCACCCGGCCTCTTCCATGCGGTGCAGGGCCGGATAGAGCGACCCCTCCTCCGGCCGCAGCCGCTCGTCGGACATGGCCTGGATGTGGCCGGTGATGCCGTAGCCGTGGAGCGGACCACGCCGGGCCAGTATTTTCAGCGCCAGCAGCGGCAGTGCATCGTGCAGGGAATCGGAAGCTTTACTCATATAGCCTGCTCACTAAGTTATCTCGGTATCAGGATTTTGACAAGTGGATTGCTTTGTATCGCGGCTTGGACTAGATTGAGCGGGGTCAGAGTTCCGGCCGGGGGAGGCTCTTCATGATGAAACGTCTTGCCGTTGTGCTGTTCACGCTGGCTGCCGCGGTGGCAGCTCAAACCGGCCCATCCGCCGCGAGCTACAGTCAACTGCCATGGCGCTACATCGGCCCCATGGGCAACCGCACGGATGCGGTGGCGGGGGTGCCGGGCGATCCCAACATCTATTACGTGGGCTCGGCCTCGGGCGGAGTGTTCAAGACCAGCGACGGCGGCATCCATTGGGATCCCATCTTTGATGCCGAGCCGGCGCAATCCATCGGCTCGCTGGCGGTGGCCGCGAGCGACCCCAACGTGGTGTGGGCGGGCACCGGCGAGTCGTTTATCCGCAGCCATATCTCGCTCGGCGACGGCATCTACAAATCCACCGATGCGGGCAGGACCTGGCGGCACATGGGGCTGGACAAGACCGGCCGCATTGGCCGCATTGTGATTGATCCGCACGACCCGAACACCGTGCTCGCCTGCGCCCAGGGCACCGACTATGGGCCGCAACCCGACCGCGGCGTCTACCGCACCACCGACGGGGGCGCCACCTGGGCGCTGACCAAGCACGTGGACGACAACACCGGATGCAGCGACATCGCCATGGACATGTCGAACCCGCGCATCATCTATGCCGGATTCTGGCAGATCGTCATCCACACCTATGGGCGCACCAGCGGCGGCCCGGGTTCAGGCATTTTCAAATCCACCGATGGCGGCGTCACCTGGACGCAGCTTCAGGGACACGGCTTGCCCCACTCCCCGTTGGGCAAAATCGGGCTGATGATCGCGCCCAGCAACCCCGACCGGGTGTACGCGTTGATTGAAACCGGCGACGGTGTGCCCGACAACGGCAAGCCCACCCAGATCGGCCAATTGTGGAGTTCCGACAACGCCGGCGCCACCTGGGCGCTGGCCTCCAGCGACCGCGATCTGCGCAGCCGCACCCACTATTACACCCGCGGCGCGGTGGGCAGCGACAACCCCAACGAGCTGTATTTTCTGGGCAATTCCTTCACCCACTCGCTGGACGGAGGTCACACCCTGACCCGCCTGCCGGCCAGCCCCGGCGGCGACACCCACGACATGTGGATTGACCCCACCAATGCCAACCACATGGCGGTGGCGCTCGACAGCGGCATCTCCATATCGGTCAATCACGGCGTCACCTGGAACCACGTCCGCCTGGCCAACGGGCAGATGTACCACGTCACCGTGGACGACGCCATCCCCTATCACGTGTACGGCAACGAGCAGGACACCGGCTCCTATGAAGGTCCCAGCCGGCTGGCGACGGCCGGCCGCGGGTTCGGCGGCTTCGGCGGCGGCCGCGGCGCATCGCCCATCGCCAGCAGCTACTGGCATGAAGTGGGCGGAGGCGAGGCGGGGTTTGCCACGCCCGATCCGGTGGATCCCAACATCGTCTGGTCGAGCGGCACCGGCTCCGGCTCGATCGGCGGCGTGGTGACCGTCTACGACGAGCGCAACGGGCAGACGCGCAACGTCGAAGTATGGCCCATCACCACCGCCGGCGCGCCGGCCTCGGATGTAAAGTACCGCTTCAACTGGGAATTCCCCATCGTCATTTCGCCGTTTGATCACAACCGTGTATACGTGGCCAGTCAGGTGGTGCATATGACCACCAACGGCGGCAACAGTTGGCAGGTGATCAGCCCCGACCTGACGCTCAACGACCGCAGCCGCATGGGCATCTCCGGCGGCCTGACGCCCGACAACATCGGAGTCGAGTACGCCGGCGTTGTCTTTGCCCTGGCTGAATCCCCAAAGCAGCAGGGTCTGCTCTGGGCGGGAACCAACGATGGTCAGGTGCAGCTCACCCGCGACGGCGGCAAGACCTGGACCAACCTGACCAAAAGCCTGCCCGAATTGCCGCCCTGGGGCACGGTGAGCAACATCGAACCTTCGCCGTTCGATGCCGCCACGGCCTACCTGACGGTGGATTTCCATCAGATGGACAACCGGGATCCGTGGGTCTACCGCACCCGCGACTTTGGCCAGACATGGACGAAGATCACCAACGGGCTGCCGCACAACCAATTGAGCTACGCCCACTGCGTGATCGAGAACCCGAACCACCGGGGAATGCTTTTCCTGGGGACCGAGGGCGGCGCCTATGTGTCGTTCAACGACGGCGACAACTGGCAGCCGCTGCAAATGAACCTGCCGCACGCGCCGGTCTATTGGCTGACGGTGCAGAAGCGCCGTCATGACCTGGTGATCGCCACCTACGGCCGCGGCTTCTGGATTCTGGATGACCTGACCCCGCTGGAGCAGTTCAGCGATGCCGCCGCGGCTTCGCCGGCGACGCTGTTTGCGCCCCGGCCGGAGTACAACTTCCGCGGCCAGGAGACGCCCATCTCTCCCGGCTACGAGCCCAGCGCCGGCGAGAATCCGCCGCCCGGCGCGGCCATTGACTACTTCGTGAAGGACGCCATCCGCGGCCCGGTGCACCTGAAGATCACCGATGCGGCGGGCAAGACGGTGGACACCCTCAACGGCCCTGGCGGGGCGGGCTTCCACCGCGTCTACTGGAACTTCCGCTCGGCGCCGTCGCCCACCGTGCGCCTGCGCACCCTGTCGCCCTATGCCCCCGATCAGACGCTCAATGCCGAGGGATGGCGGCCGGCCCCCGGCAACCGCGCCCTCTCCCTGTTGGAGCCGCCGGGCGACTACAAGATCGAGATGACCGCCGGCACGACCCACGGCACCCAGACGCTGTCGGTGCTCAAGGATCCGCACTCGACCGGCACCCTGGCCGACATCCAGGCGCAGTGGAAGCTGGCGCAGGCCATCGCCGACGAGTACAACCAGGTGACGCGGGACATCAACCAGATCGAGATGGTGCGGGCGCAGCTCAACATGGTGCGCCAGGCGCTGGCACTGGATCCGCCCACCCCCGAAGATCTGATCAAGTCCGCCGACGCGGTGGAGGGCAAATTGCAGACGGTCGAGGCCGACCTGTACAACACCAAGGCCACCGGCAAGGGTGAGGATCAATGGCGCTGGGCGCCCACGCTGATTGACAAGCTCAGCTATCTGGAAAGCGAGGTTACCAGCTCCGACTTCGCACCCACCCAGCAGCAGATCGAGGTCAACCAGGAGCTGGCTCAGCAGGCAACCGCGCACCGGGCGGCGCTCGACCGCATTCTCAACACCGATGTGGCGGCGCTGAACAGCGCCCTGCGCGACAAGAAGATTCCCAACGTGATCGTGGCCTACACGCCGACGGCGTCTTCCACCGGGGCCTCGCGCAGGTAGCGCGCGGCTTCCTCCGGAGAAGTGGGGTTGATGTAGAAGCCGGTGCCCCACTCGAAGCCGGCGATGCGGGTCAGCCGCGGCATGTACTCGATGTGCCAGTGGAAGGCTTCCGACTGGGAGTCGCGCAGCGGTGAGCTCTGCAGCACGAGGTTGTAGGCGGGGCAGTTGAGCACCGTATCCGTGCGGGTCAGCAGGCTCTTGATTGCCTTGGCCAGGTTTTCAAAATTGCGCGGCGAGGATTGCTCGAAGAAGGCCTCGTGACGGCGGGGGAAAATCCACGTCTCGAAGGGAAATCGCGGGGCATAGGGGGACAGGGTGACGAAGTCCTCGTTCTGCGACACAACCCGCACCTTGGCTTCCAGTTCCTGGCGGATGATGTCGCAGTAAATGCACCGCTCCTTGTACTCGAAATACTGGCGCGCGCCGTTGACCTGCTCCCGGATGGAACGCGGCACAATGGGCAGCGCAATGAGCTGCGAGTGGGTGTGCTCGAGCGATGCGCCGGCGTCCTCGCCGTGGTTCTTGAAGATCAGGATGTAGCGGAAGCGGTCATCTTTGCGCAGGTCCAGCATGCGGTCGCGGAAAGCCCAGAGCACATCCTCAATGTTTTTCGTCGGCAGGTTGGCCAACGATTGCTGATGGTCGGGGGTCTCGATGATGACCTCGTGGGCGCCGATGCCGTTCATCTTGTCGTAGACGCCCTCGCCCTGGCGATCCAGCTCGCCTTCGATTCCCAGCGCCGGATACTTGTTGGGCACCACACGCACGGACCAGCCGGGTGAATTGGGCGCACCCTCGGCGCGGTAGGCGAGAATCTCGGGCGGCGTCTTGCTCTCGTTGCCGTAACAGAAGGGGCAACTGCCGTTGCCTTTGGGCCGGACCGGCTCGGGGTTGAAGTCGCTGGGACGCTTGGCGCGATCGCTGGCGATAATGACCCAGCGGCCGGTAATGGGATCTTTGCGAAGTTCTGGCATGGTTTCCTGAAATCAGTCGCGGAAGGCGTCTCGGTGCAGCTTCAACCGCGGGTGGGGGGTGTCGAGGCCGTAGATGATTACCAGATCAAAGCGATACGGGCCGGTGTAGTGGCGCTTACGGCGATAGGCACGGGCGAGACGGCTTAGATGCCGGCGTTTGGCCTGGTTTACCGCCCGTTCGGCGGGGAAGCGGCCTTCGCGGCTGCGGGTCTTGACTTCAACAAAAACCAACGTCGGTGGCACACCCTCGTACGCAATCAGGTCAATTTCGCCACGTCCGCCGGAGCGCCCCGGCGCGTCGCGATAATTGCGCGCCACGATTGTATACCCATGTTCATGCAATAGCCAAGCCGCGCTCTCTTCGCCCCGCTGGCCGAGGCGATGCGCCGCCGGCCGCCGTCGCGACGGTTGCAGGCGCTCCTGCAGCCGGTCCAGCAGGCGCAGCAACCTGGCAAACAGCCGCGCCCGCGGCGGCGGCAGAACTTCTGACGATAACCGCAGGCGCGACATCGGAGCTGGCCTCGATCTAGCTGCTGGCCGCCATCGCTTTTTCCAGGATGTCCATGGCCATATCGGCCTGTTCCCGGTTGCAGATGAGCGGTGGCATCAACCGCAGCGAATTCGACCCGCATCCCAGAATCAGCAGGCCGAGCTTGAAGGCTTCGTCCACAATGCGGTCGCGGCGGGCGGCGTCAGGGGTGCGTGCCGCCTGATCGCTGACGATCTCAATGCCGATCATCAGTCCACGGCCGCGGACCTCACCCACCATGGGATGCTGCTTGGGCCAGTTCTGGAGGCGCTGCATCAGGTGAGCACCGACCTCCGCCGAGTTCCGAATCAGGCTGGCATTAAGCAGTTTGATGGTGGCTTCAGCGGCCGCCAGGCACACCGGGTTGCCCCCAAAAGTGGAAGCGTGCGCCCCCGGCGTCCAGTCCATAATGCCCGCCCGGGCAAACGTCACCCCCAGCGGCATCCCGCTGGCGATGCCTTTGGCTGAACAAACGATGTCCGGCTGCACGCCGTGGTGCTCGATGGCCCACATCTTGCCGGTGCGGCCGGCGCCCGACTGGACCTCGTCGGCGATCAGCAGGATGCCATGGCGGTCGCAGATGCGCCGCAGTTCCTGGGCAAAGGCCGATGGCGGCACCACATAGCCGCCTTCCCCCTGTATGGGCTCAAACACGATGGCCGCCACTTCCTCGGCCGGGGTCGTGGTGTGGAAGAGACGATCCAACTCCTCCAGACAAGCCGCGGTGACATCCTTCGCGCCATGCGGCGGGCGATAGGGGTTGGGATAGCTGATGTGGAAGAACCCGGGTAGCAGGGGCGCGAAGCGGGCGCGCTGGGTCTGCTTGCTGCTGGTCATGGAAAGCGCCCCCAGGGTACGCCCATGGAAGCAGTTGTAAAAGCCGATAAAGTACGGCCTGCGGGTGTGATAGCGGGCCAGCTTCAAGCCACACTCGATGGCCTCGGCGCCCGAGTTTCCATAGAAAAACTTGTGCGGGCCGGGCATGGGCGCGGTGGCCGTGAGTAGTTCCGCCACCCGCACCATCTGCTCATAGTAGAAGTCGGTGCCCGACATGTGGATCAACTCCGCCGCCTGGCGTTGGATGGCGGCCACCACGTCGGGATGGCAATGACCGGTCGAGCAGACGGCGATGCCGGCCGTGAAGTCGAGGAAGCGGTTGCCGTCCACGTCTTCGATGTACATGCCCTCCCCTTTGCGGGCCACCAGCGGATAGCCGCGGGTGTAGGAAGGCGAGATGAGCTTTTCGTCGCCGGCAATGATGCGGGCGGCGTTGGGTCCGGGCAGCGCGGTGCGCAGCTCGGGAGCGAGCGAAGAAGATGCGGTCTTGGACATGTTCAACTCCGGAAAGCAGTGGCCAGTTACCAGTGGCCAGTGGCCGGCGCGAACGCGCGGCCGCTGGGGCATCGGGGCAGGCTGAGGGTCAGTCGGAGCCGAACAGACTGGGACGGGAGGACGAAGGCAGCACCATGGCACTGGCGCCCGCAAACTGGCCACAGCCCACTGGCCACTGGCGACTTGTTACTTCCAGCGCCATCGGTCTCCCCCTCCCTTCATATCTTCCACCAAGATCCCGGCGGCGTCCAGTTGACGGCGGATGGCGTCGGCACGGGCAAAGTCACGAGCTTGGCGGGCGGTGCGGCGTTCGGCCATCAAAACTTCGACCTCCGCGTCGGCCAGCTTGCCCTGCGCGGGTGCGTCCGGCGACAGCACGCAGAAGATGGCATCGAAGGCGGCCAGCACGGCCAAAATGGCCGCCCGATCTCCCACCTTCACCGTACTCTGATCCAGGCCGGCATTTCCCACACGCACCAGTTCAAAGATAGCGGCTAAAGCCTCGGCAGTATTGAGGTTATTCGCCAGTGCGGCACTCATGGCCGTCTGCGCTTCCGCGGCTGCTTTGGTGAGCTCCGGCTGGCTCCCCGGCGGCAGCTCGGCGCGCTCCAGCCGGTCCTTGAAACCGCGCAGACGCTGCAGCGCCGCCTGCGCTTGATCCAGTCCCTCCAGGGTGAAGTTCAACTGCTTGCGATAGGGCACCGAGGCCAGCAGATAGCGGATGGCGCTGGGGTGGTAGCCCTTGTACATCAGGTCGCGGACGGTGAAGAAATTCCCCAGCCGTTTCGACATCTTCTCGCCGTTGACCAGCAGGAACTCCATATGCACCCAGAAGCGGACGAACGCCTGCCGGGTCAGCGGCTCGACCTGGGCGATTTCGTTCTCGTGGTGCGGAAAGACGAGGTCGGTGCCGCCGGCGTGAATATCGAGCGTTGGACCCAGGAACTTCTCCGCCATCACCGAGCACTCGATGTGCCAGCCCGGCCTCCCGGCTCCCCAGGGACTCGGCCAGGACGGTTCTCCGGGCCGCTGCGCCTTCCACAGCACGAAATCGCGGGCTTCCTCTTTTTCGTACTCGTCCACATCCACCCGTGCGCCCGCCTGCAAGCCTTCGAGGTCCTTGCCCGACAACCGCCCATACTTCGGGAACGAGGTCAGACGGAAATACACCGAGCCGTCGCGTTCATAGGCAAAACCGCCGGCCACCAGCCGCTCGATCCAGGTCACCATCTCGGGAATGAAGTCGGTGGCGCGTACGATGTGGCGCGCGGGCAGGATGCGCAGCCGCTGCATGTCCTCACGGAAGGCGGCGGTGTAGAAGTCGGCATAGTCGCGCAGCTCGCGCCCCGCCTCGGCGCTGCGGGCGATCATCTTGTCGTCCACGTCGGTGATGTTCATCACCGTCTCCAGATCGAGGCCCTGGCTGGCCAGAAACCGCTGCAGGATGTCCACGCCCACGAAGGTGCGGAAGTTGCCGATGTGGCCGTAGTCGTACACCGTCAGCCCGCAGGTGTACATCTTCACCCGGCCGGGCGTCTGCGGCACAAACGGTTCCACCGAGCGGGTCAGCGTGTTGTAGAGGCGGATCTCCATGAACTTCAAATTCTACCCGCAAGCGCCGTCACTTCAGGGGCAGGGCCGCTGTCACGTCGGTGTGCACAAAGTCGTTACCGATGTAGAGCAGCGGCTCCTGGCAGGCTTGCGCCAGTGCATAAGCGAAGCAGTCGCCCAAATTCAGCCCTGCAGGATGCCCGCTGCCGCGCCCGAACCGCCGGTGCGCCTCACGGGCCAGGCGGGCATGTTCAGCGGTAAAGGCGGCGATGGTGACTCCCGCCGCCGCCAGCAGCTCGTCCAGCTCCGGCATGCCCTCTCTGCCTGCATAGCGCGAAATGATGAGCGCTGCCTCAACATAGTTGGGTGCTGAGATCCGTGGTCCGGCAGCCTCATGCAAAACGGCCGCCAGCCGCCGGGCCTCCGGCTCTTTGAAAGCAATAGACAACACCGCTGATGTGTCCACGATCACCGGGGCAGGCCGTGCTCGTCATAGAGCCACTCGCCATGGGGGGCCGGCCGGGTCTTGACCCTGCGGGCAATCTTGTCGGCCACGGCCAGGATCTCCTCCACTGAGGCGCGCTCCCGCTGTGGCATTCCCAGCCGCTCCAGCTTTTCGCGCAACGCCCCCTTGACCGCCGCAGTCACACTTTCGCCGGTTGCGGCCGCCACCGCCTTGGCCAGCCGATGGGCATCCTCGTCTTTGATGTTCATGCCCACATGTTCATTCTACCACCGAGGGTAGAATCGCCGGCTACGCGGCGGTGGCGGGCACGCGGCGCTGAATGCGGCGCAGGATGGCCGCAATGTTGTCGTGGTCGGGACCGGGGAGGGCGGGGGCGAAGAGGTCGCCGTAGCGGTCGAGGCGGCGGCGCAGCGTGCGAATGGTGAAGCGGGCGGGGTCGAGAGAAGGCTTCAGTTCGTCCCAGCGCAGTGGGCAAGAGACGGGAGCGCCGGGGCGGGGGCGGGGCGAGTAGGGCGGCGGGATGGTCTTGCCGTGCGCGTTCTGGCGGAAGTCGAGGTACACGCGGTCGGCCGGGCGGGCGGCGACGCGCCAGACTTCGGTCATCAGCGCCGGGGCGCGTTGCGCGGCGAGGCGGAGAATCAGCGCGGCGAGCTGCTGGGTCTGGGCGAAGCTGTGGCCGGGAGCAATCGGAATCCAGATGTGGACACCGGTGGCGCCGGAAGTTTTGCAGCAGGCGGTGATCTCGAACTCGTCCAGCAGGCGCCGCAAAATCTGCGCCACCTTGACCACGCGATCAAAGCCGGCGCGCGGGCCGGGGTCAAGATCAAGCAGCACGAAGTCGGGCGCCAGCGGCGTCTGGTAGCGGCTCATCCACACGTTGTGGTCAATGCACCCCAGGTTGACCACGGCGAGCAACGAGGGCAGATCGTTGCACAGCACGTAATTCACTTCTTGACGCTCGTTCTGGCTGGGCATGGCGACGGTCCGCATCCATGCCGGCACGCGGCCTCCGGCTTCTTTCTGGAAAAAAGGCGGGGCTTCGATGCCCCGGGGAAAGCGCTTCATGGTGTAGGGCCGGTCGCGCAGATAGGGCAGCAGAAACGGCGCCACGTCATGGCTGTAGTCGAGCAGGTCGCGCTTGCGGATACCGTCGGGGAACAGAGGTTTTTCCAGGTGGGTGAGGTTGACCGGATGCTCGTCGAGCACCAGCAGCGCCTGCTGGGCATGGGCGGGCACGGCCAGCGGGCCCTGACGCTTCGGCTCAGGCATGGGGCACCTCGCGCAGACATTCGCGCGGCGTTTTGTCGGGGCGGAGGCCGAGATACACCGGCGCGCGCAATTGACCGGCGGGGGTCCATTCGGCGAACTTTACCTCGGCCACCCATTCCGGCTGCACAAAATGTGCCCGCGCGGGCGCGCCCAGCGCCGGCGAAGTGGCGGCGGGGCGGAAGCGGCGCAGCAGATCGTCGCGGGTGGGCGCGTCGAAGCCGGTGCCCACGCGGCCAATGTAGACGAAGGCGTTCTCGCGCGGCTCGAACACGGCCAGCAGCAGCGCGCCGAAGCCGCTGCGCGATCCCTGCGGATCGGTATAGCCGACGATCACCGCCTCCTGCCTCTGCTGCAGCTTGAACTTGAGCCACAGCCGCGACCGGCCCGCCTCGTACGGGGCGTTGGCACGCTTGGCGACAATCCCCTCCAGTCCGCGCCGCCGCGCCAGCTCGAACAACCCGATGCCGTCGCCCACCACATGGTCGGAGTAGCGCCACGGTCCCGACCACCCCAGGGTAGCCAGCTTCTGTTTGCGTTCCTCCAGCGGCAGGCGGGTGAGATCACGGCCGCGCAGGGAAAGCAGATCGAAGGCGTAAAACACCACCGGCACCTGCTCGCTCATGCGTTCGATCTCCGCTTTGCCGGTAAGGTTCATGCGGCGCTGGAGGCGATGGAAGCTGGAGCGGCCGTCGGCATCAAGCGCCACGATCTCGCCATCGAGCACGGCATCCAATGCCTGGGGAAAGCGCGCCAGTTCCGGATACTGGCGGCTCAGATCGCGGGTGGAACGGGAGACCAGCCGCACCCGGCCGCGGCGGACTTGCGCGATGGCCCGCACGCCGTCCCACTTGATCTCAAACAGCCAATTGGGGTCACGGAACGGCTCGGCGGCCAGCGTCGCCAGCATGGGCCGGAGAGGAGTCTCGGCCGGAGCTTCCGGCACCAGTCGCGGTCCGGCGGAGACCGGGGCGGCGGTCGCCGCGCGACGGCTGCGCCGAAGTTTCAGCACCGAACCCGGATGTAGCGCCGCCGTATCCCCAAAGCGCGCCGCCTCGTCGCGCTTTTTGATCAGCAGCCAGGCGTTGGCGCGCTCCCGGCCATCCTTTTCCGCCGGTTCGGCGCCTCCCTGGCGCGGGGGCATGAACGTCAGGGCAAACTCGCCATGCAGCTTCTTGCCGCGCAGGCGGAACTTGATATAACCCTGTTCCCATTGCCGCAGCGGCGGAGTTTCGCCCACCGCTTCGTACTCGCCGGTATCCCAGACGATGACCTCGCCGGCGCCGTAGTTCCCTTCCGGAATGGCGCCTTCAAAAGTAAGGTACTCGAGCGGGTGATCCTCGGTGGCCATCGCCAGCCGCCGCACCTCCGGGTCCAGGCTGGGGCCCTTGGGGATGGCCCAGGACTTGAGCACGCCATTGATCTCCAACCGGAAGTCATAGTGGAGGCGCGAGGCATGATGCTCCTGCACACAGAAGCGCCGCCCGGCCTGAGCCGGCGTAGCCACGACTTCAAGCCGGGGCGGCGCGACGGGCTCGGGTGTGGCCTCAAACTTCCGCTTGCGCCGGTACTCGCGTAATCCGGCAACTCGGGGCGCGGCTTTGGCGGTGGACTTCACCTGCCCTCTAGGATGCATCCAAAACGGCATGGCGGGAGTGTGGTCGGGATACCTGACATTCGGCCTGGTGACGCTGCCGGTACGCCTGTTCAGCGGAGCGCGCGGCGAACGCGTCAGCTTCCATATGCTGCACGCCCCGGATCACGCCCGCCTCAAACAGCAGATGGTATGCAGCCGCGATGGAGAAGTGGTCCAGCGCCAGGACACGGTGCGCGGCTATGAGTACGCCAAGGATGAGTACGTAGTCATTCCCGAGGAGCAAATCAAGGCTGCCGCACCGCACACCCAGCGGCAACTGGAGATTATCGAATTTTGCCGCGCCCAGGAGATTGATCCGCTCTGGCTGGAGAGCTCCTACTACCTCATGCCGGAACCGGCCGGACGGCGGCCCTATGGCCTGCTGCTCGAGGCCATGCGCCAGTCGGGCTATTGGGCGGTGGCGCAATTGAGCATGCACAACCGCGAGTACCTCAGCCTGGTGCGGCCGTCGGATCTGGCCGGGGTGCCCGAATCCCATCCCGGACGCGGCCGCCATGGCTTGCTGTTGCATACCCTCTTCTATCTCGATGAGCTGCGCGTCGCCGAAGGCTTTGGCTCGGTGGAAACCGAACCCCAAGCGCCGGAGTTGAAGCTGGCGGTGCAGTTGATCGAGGGCCTGGCAAAGCCCTTTGATCCGACCCGCTTCGAGGATCATTACCGGAAAAACCTGGAGCAGGTGGTGGCGGCGGCGCTCGAAGGCAAGCCGGCGCCCCAGCGGGCGGCCGCGCCGCGCCTGGCCCCGGTGGTGGACTTGATGCAGTCGCTCAAGGCCAGCCTGGAGCAGCAGGGCGCGCCGGCGGACTCCTCCAGCGCGTCGCAAAAGTCGCGGAAAAAGCCTGTCGCCCGCGCGCCGCGCGGCCGCAAGCGCCAGGCGGCCTAGCTATACTGGGGTGTGAACCCCCACCCGCCTCTGGACGCCCGTTTCCGCGAGAACCTGATCGCGCTGATTACGCGCACCTCCACCGATCTTCCGCCCGACGTGCGCGCCGCCATGCAGCGCGCCGCCGGGCGCGAAATGCCCTCCAGCCAGGCGGGGCAGGCGCTGGCCATCATTGACACCAACATCCACATGGCGGCCGGCGACGCCGGGCCGGTCTGTCAGGACACCGGCATGCCGACATTTTTTGTTCACACTCCGGTGGGGTTCAACCAGATACTCCTGCGGCGCGAGATCGTGGCCGCCGTGGCCGAAGCGACACGGCGGGGCAAGCTCCGCCCCAACAGCGTGGACTCCCTCACCGGCAAGAACAGCGGCGACAACCTGGGGCCGGGCACGCCGGTGGTGCACTTTGAGCAGTGGGAAAACGACGGTGAGGTGGAGATCAGGCTCCTGCTCAAGGGCGGCGGCTGCGAGAACAAAAACATTCAGTATTCCCTGCCCGCGACGCTCGACCAGTTGGGCCGCGCCGGGCGCGATCTGGACGGCATCCGCAAGTGCATTTTGCACGCCGTGTGGCAGGCGCAGGGGCAGGGCTGCGCGCCGGGAGCGCTGGGGGTGGCGATCGGCGGCGACCGCACCTCAGGCTACGAAGCCGCCAAGGAGCAACTGCTGCGTCCGCTGGAGGATGTCAATCCGGACCCGCGGCTCGAGGAACTGGAAGCCTATGTCCTGGAGCGCGCCAATACTCTGGGCATCGGCACCATGGGCTTTGGCGGCGCGGTATCGCTCATCGGCTGCAAGATCACCGCGCTCAACCGGCTGCCGGCCAGCTTCTTTGTCTCTGTGGCGTATGACTGCTGGGCCTACCGGCGGCGCGGCCTGGTGCTGGACGCCGCCTCCGGCGAAGTTCGCCACTGGCTGTACGGCGACCTCCCGGTGGTGCCGGAGGTGGTGCCCGCGGTGGCCGCGCCCCAGGGCATCCGGCTGCGGGCGCCGATCAGCGAGGCCGACATTCGCCGGCTCAAGGTGGGCGATACGGTGTTGATCTCCGGCAAAGTCTACACCGGGCGCGATGCCGTGCACGCGCACCTGATGCATCACGATCCGCCGGTGGACCTGAAGGGGGCAGTGCTGTACCACTGCGGGCCGGTGGCGCGCCAGGATGAGTCGGGAACGTGGACCATCACCGCCGCTGGGCCCACCACCAGCATCCGCGAGGAGCCCTACCAGGGCGAACTGCTGCGCCGCTTCGGGATGCGGGTGGTGATTGGTAAAGGCGGCATGGGGGCCCGCACCCTGGCGGCGCTGCAGGAATGCGGCGCGGTGTACCTGAACGCGGTGGGGGGCGCGGCCCAGTATTATGCCCGAACCATCAAGCGCGTCAGCGGCGTGCACCTGCTGGAATTCGGCACGCCGGAGGCGATGTGGGAGTTGGAGGTGGAGGACTTTCCCGCCATCGTTACCATGGACAGCCATGGCCACAGCCTGCACCAGCAGGTGGAGGCGGCTTCGGCGGAGAAGCTGCATGCGCTGGAGTCGGCGGCCATTGTCCCGTAAAATGACACCCTATGCCCTTTAAGGTCGCGGTGCTCAAGGAGACACGCCCAGGCGAGGCGCGCACGGCCATGGTGCCGGTGGTGGCGTCCCAACTGGAGAAGCTGGGTGCCGAGGTGGCCTGGAACGCCGACGCGGCCACGGTGGGTGGCGCGGATCTGGTACTGGGTGTACAGGCGCCCGCGCCGGCGACCGCCGCGGCCATGCGGCCCGGTTCGGTGCTGATCTCCTTCATCCATGCCCAGCAGGAACCGGAACTGGTGCAGGTGCTGCGGCAGCGGCAGATCACCAGCTTTGCCATGGAACTGGTGCCGCGCATTTCCCGCGCTCAACCGTTGGACGCGCTCTCCAGCCAGGCGGCGCTGGCCGGTTACTATGCCGTATTGCTGGGCGCAACCCATCTGACACGGGTGCTGCCCCGCATGACCACGGCGGCGGGCGTGATCCGCCCGGCCACGGCGCTGGTCATGGGGCTGGGCGTGGCGGGCTTGCAGGCCATTGCCACGCTGCGGCGGCTGGGGGCGGTGATCGAGGCCTACGATGTGCGCCCGGAGACCAAGGAGGAAGCAGAATCGCTGGGGGCCAAGTTTGTGGCCACCGGCGTGGATGCGCGCGGCGAGGGGGGGTACGCCCGCGAACTCACTTCCGACGAGCGGGAGAGGATCGCCCAGGCGCTGACCACACACATTCAGGCCGCCGACCTGATCATCACCGCGGCGGCGGTGCCCGGCCGGCGCGCCCCCCGGCTGATCAGCGCCGAGCAGGTGGCGGGAATGAAACCCGGCGCGGTCATTGTGGACCTGGGGGCCGAAGGCGGAGGAAACTGCGCCCTGAGCCGTCCGGGGGAAACCATCACCACCGCCGGACGTGGCGGCAACGTCACCATCGTCGCCCCCCTCAACATCACCTCGCATCTGGCCGAGAATGCCAGCGAGCTGTACGCCAAGAACATCCTCAACTTGCTCAAGCTGATGATCCGCGACGGCCAGTTACAGTTGGACTGGAGCGACGAGGTGTTGGCCCAGACCGCTCTCACCCACGCCGGCGAAATTAAAAACGCCGCCGCGCGCGCCGCCCTGGAGGCGGCGCCGGCGCGCTGACGGGACATCCTATGGAAACCGCCCTGGTTGGCTTTATCGCCCTCTACATCGTCATGCTGGCGGCCTTCACCGGCATCGAGATCATCGGCCGCGTGCCCACCCTCCTGCACACACCGCTGATGTCGGGGTCGAACTTCGTGCACGGCATTGTGGTGGTGGGCGCGATCTACGCGTTGCTCAATGCGGCCACCCCCGCGCAGCAGATCATCGGGTTTGTCGGCGTGCTGCTGGGCGCGGGCAACGCCGCCGGCGGCTATGTCTCGACGGAAAGGATGCTGGAGATGTTCAAATCCAGCCACAAATAGGCGGCCCCATGGATCCCAAATTCATCATTGACGCCGCCGACTTTGCCGCCGCGCTGCTGTTTATCCTCGGCTTGAAGCGCATGTCGTCGCCGGTCACAGCGCGCAACGGCATTGTGGTGGCGGGCTGGGGAGTTCTGGTGGCCACCCTGGCCAGCTTCCTGTACCTGTTCGGGGTCAGCGCGGAGGCGCAACCTCATCTCTCCACCAATCTGGCGCTGGCGATTGCCGCACTGGTCGTCGGCGTGGCCTGGGCCTGGTGGAGCGGCAAACGCGTGGCCATGACCGCCATGCCGCAGATGGTGGCGCTGTACAACGGCATGGGCGGCGGGGCGGCGGCCTGCATTGCGGCGGTGGAGTTGAGCGGGCGCGAGGCGCTGACCACCGGGCGGCTGATTCCGGCGCTGATCGGCGCGCTCATCGGCTCGGTGTCGCTGGCCGGCTCGCTCATCGCCTGGGCCAAGCTGGACGGCAGGATCAACAAAACGCTGTACCTGACCGGCCAGCAATTCATCAATGGCGCCATTCTGGCCGCCACCGTGGCGGCGGGCCTGGTGGTGGTTCTCAGCCCCGGCGGACAGGCCAACAGCGCGCTGGTGATCGGCTATTTCGTGGGCGCGCTGATATACGGCGTGCTCGCGACCCTGCCCATCGGCGGCGCCGACATGCCGGTGGTGATTTCGCTCTACAACGCCCTGACCGGGCTGGCGGTGGCGATTGAAGGCTATGTGCTGCAGAAGCCGGTGCTGGTCATCGCCGGCGTGGTGGTGGGCGCGGCCGGCTCGCTGCTGACCCTGCTCATGGCGCGCGCCATGAACCGCTCCATCGCCAACGTGTTGTTCAGCCGCTTCGGAGCGCCGGCGACGGCCGGCAGCACCGAAATGCACGGCAGCATGAAACCGGTGGAAGCCAGCGATGCCGCCATCAACATGCGCTACTCCAGCCGGGTGCTGATCATTCCCGGTTACGGACTGGCGGTGGCCCAGGCCCAGTACAAGCTCTACGAGTTCGTCAAGCTGCTGCAGGCGGCGGGCGTCGAGGTTAAATTCGCCGTCCACCCCGTGGCCGGGCGCATGCCCGGCCATATGGATGTCCTGCTGGCCGAAGCCGGCGTCCCTTACGACCTGATGAAGGAGCTGGACGAGGTGAACGACGAGTTTGCCTCGACCGATGTGGCCCTGGTCATCGGCGCCAACGATGTGGTCAACCCCGCCGCCCGTACTGACAAGAGCTCGCCCATCTACGGCATGCCCATCCTGAATGCCGATCACGCCCATCAGGTCTATGTGATCAAGCGCGGCCAGGGCAAAGGCTACTCGGGGGTCGAGAACGAACTGTTCTTCGCCGACAACTGCAACATGGTCTACGGTGATGCCCAGGCGGTGCTGGTCAAGTTCATTGCCGCGATCAAGGAGCTGGGCGCGGCGGCCTGACAAATCCTGGGATCAGGATTTAGGGGTCAGGATTTAGGGGTCAGGGGTTAGGGGGCAGTTCCGAGAGGGCTTGGCGGGCTTCGGGGAAGCCGGCGGCGGCGGCGCGTTCCAGCCAGGGGCGGGCGGCGGCGGTATCGTCGAAGGCTTGCCAGAGGAGCAGGCCCTTGTTGAGCGCCAGCAGATCATTGTCGGGGTCAGCGGCGAGGGCGCGATCGAGGCTTTCCAAGGCCTCCGGGAACCGCTCCAGACGGAGCAGCAGGCCGGCGCGGTTGCTGGCGGCGGCTACGTGGGCAGGCTGGGCCGACAGCAGCGTCTCATAAGCTGCCAGGGCATCGTCGTAGCGTTCCAGGTCTTCAAGGAGCAGGGCTTTGGCCATCCCGGCCGGTTCATAGGTGGCTTCGAGGGCCAGGGCCTGGTCGAGGGCAGCCAGGGCGCTGAAGTTGCGTTCCTCGCGGCGCAGGCGAACGGCAAATGCCACCCACTCCGCCGGGCTGGTGGGTGTATCAGGAGTGGGCGGCTCGGGCATGCGCCTCGTGCAACACCTGCTCCAGACGGCTGCCAGGGACGGTGATCGTCTGGTCGCGCTCCGGGCCGGTGGAGATCATGCCGATGTCGAGTCCGGTCTGACTCGACAGGAACTGGAGGTAGTCGCGCGCCTTCATCGGCAATCGGTCGAACTCGGTAACTCCTTCGGTGGAGGTTTGCCAGCCGGGCAGTTCCTCGTACTGCGGTTCCAGTTGATCCCACTGGGCCACCGCCGCCGGAATGGCGTCAACGCTCTTGCCTCCCAGCTTGTATCCCACACAGACCGGGATGCGTGGCAGGGTATCGAGCACATCGCCCTTGGTGATGATGAGCGAATCCAGATTGTTCAGCATGGCGGCGTAGCGCAGCAGCGGCACGTCGAACCAGCCCACCCGGCGCGGACGGCCGGTGACGCTGCCGAACTCGTTGCCGCGCTTCCGCATTTCGTCGGCCTCGGGGCCGTGGGCTTCGGTTGGAAACGGGCCGCCGCCGACCCGTGTGCAGTAGGCCTTGCTGACTCCCAAAGCCGCGGCGACGCGGGTGGGCGCAAGCCCCGTCCCTGTGCAAGCGCCGCCGGCGGTGGTGCTGCTGGAGGTGACGAACGGATAGGTGCCGTGGTCAATGTCGAGCAGCGCCCCCTGCGCTCCCTCGAGCAGGATGGATTCGCCGCGATCCGCCGCCTGGTTGAGCAGCAACGCGGTGTCCCCCACGAAGGGCCGGATACGCTCGCTCAGCGCCACGTAGGTTTCGAAGATGCGGCCGGGATCGAGCGGCGCGGAGCCGTACAACGCCTGGGCGATGGCATTCTTTTCCGCCAAGGCGCTGGTGATATGGGCGCGCAGCAGATCGCGGTCGTACAAATCCCAGATGCGCAGCCCACGGCGGCCCATCTTGTCTTCATAGGCCGGCCCGATGCCCCGCGACGTGGTGCCGATCTTCACCCGCCCCGGCGCGGTCTCGGCGGCCAACTCGATCATGCGATGGTAGGGCAGGATGACGTGGGCGCGGCGGGATACGAACAAGCGGCCCTCGACCTGAATCCCGGCCTTCTCCAGGGCTGCGATCTCAGTGACCAGCGCCTCCGGATCCACTACCACGCCGTTGCCGATAACCGCTTTGGCCTGGCCGCCAAGGATGCCGCAGGGCACCAACTGGAGCACAAAACGGCGGTCGCCGATGACCACCGTGTGGCCGGCGTTGTGTCCCCCCTGATAGCGGGCAATCCAGCCGAAGTGGCGGGCCAGCAGGTCCACGACCTTGCCTTTGCCCTCGTCGCCCCACTGGGCGCCCACCACCACCACGGCACACGGAGGCGCGTGCTTTTTCATAAATAACAACTCGAAGCCGCCTCAGTGAACCGGCGTAGGTTGCAGATGACGTTCCAAGGTGCGGCGCAGTGCGTCCTTGCTGACGTAGCCGACGATCTGCTCTTCCACCTTGCCGCCCTTGAACAGCAGCAGGGTGGGGATGCCCTGAACGTGGTAATCGAAAGCGGTCTTGTTGTTCTGGTCCACGTCCAGCTTGCCCACCTTGAGCTTACCGGCCAGCTCACCGGCGATCGCCTCCACGTGGGGCGCAAGCTGGCGGCAGGGGCCGCACCAAGTCGCCCAGAAATCCACCAGCACCGGCATGTTGGACTTCAGCACTTCGCTTTCAAAATTGGCATCAGTGAACTCGGCAACATTGGCGGCCATGGTGATTTCCTCCCCTATTATTGTAACGGACTCCGATGCGGGCGCCGAAGGGACAGAATTTTCTCTACCAGCGCGAGTGGCTGGCGCGGGTGGCCGCCGCCGTGGGGCCGGCCGACGATCTGCTGGAGATCGGCGGCGGACCCGGCGGCCTGACCTCCCTGCTGGCTGAGCGGAGCCGGCGATTGTGGGTGGCCGAGCTGGATGCCGCCCTGGCGGAAGGCCTGCGTCAGCAGGGCTTCACGGTCATCGAAGGCGATTTTCTTGACCTCGATCTGACCGCCCTGGCCGACGCCGAAAACGTGGCGCGCTGGCAGATCGCCGGCAACCTGCCGTACTACATCACCAGCCCCATCCTTCTCCACCTGTTTCGCCACTCCCCTCGCATTGCATCGGCCACCATCCTCGTCCAGCGCGAGGTGGCCGAGCGGCTGGCCGCCGTTCCCGGTACGCGCGCCTTCGGGCTGCTGACCGCCAGCACCCAGTTCTACGCCCGGGTGGAGCGGCTATTTGACATTCCGCCCGGCGCTTTCCGGCCGCCGCCGCAGGTCCATTCCAGCCTGGTACGGCTGACCATGGCGCCACAGGCGGCGGCGCTGGGGGTGGAGGCCGAGCCCTTCCTGGCGTTCCTGCGCCGCGGTTTCGCCCACAAACGCAAGCAACTGGCCGGGTTTTTGGGCGACCCGTCGCGGGCTGGACTGCCGCCCCGGGCGCGGGCCGAGGAACTGTCGCTCGGCGACTGGGCGCGGTTGTATCGCACGCTAGAATAGGTGCTGTGAAGAAATCCTTGCAAATCATACCCCTGGGCGGTTTGGGCGAGTTTGGCCTGAACATGATGGCCTTCCGCTACGGGGACGACATGGTGGTGGTGGACTGCGGCCTGATGTTCCCCGAGCCGGAGCTGCTGGGCATAGATATAGTTGTCCCCGACGTCAGCTTCCTGGTGGAGAACCGCGCCCAGTTGCGCGGCATCCTGCTGACCCACGCCCACGAAGACCACATCGGCGCGCTGCCCTTCGTCATCGAAGACCTTAACGTACCCATCTACGGAACCGAATTCACCCTCGCTCTGGTGGAGTCGAAGTTCAGCGAGCATGGGCTGCTGGACAGCACCAAACGCCACGTGGTTGAGCCGCTGCAGCCGTTCCAGTTGGGACCGTTTTCCATCGAGTACATCCACGTCACCCATAGCATCGTCGGCGCCTGCGCCATCGCCATCACCACGCCCGCCGGGGTGGTGATCCATACCGGCGACTACAAGATTGACCCCACCCCCAGCGACAACCGGCCCTTCGACCTGCACACTTTCGCAGCCTATGGCAAACGCGGCGTGCTGGCGCTGCTGAGTGACAGCACCAACGTGGACCGGCGCGGATACACCCCCAGCGAGCTGGCGGTGCGCGGGCGCTTCGATGAGCTTTTTGCCAATGCCGGCGACGGACGGCTGTACATCTGCTGCTTCACCAGTTCCATCCACCGCATTCAGTTGGCGGTGGAGATGGCGGCCGAATACGGCCGCAAAGTCTGCTTCCTGGGCCGCAGCATGGAGAACAACACCGCCATCGCCCACCGGCTGGACTTTCTCCACCTCCCTGACGGCATCCTGATTCGCCCCCAGGATCTGCGCTCGTTTCCGCGCGATCAGGTGACAGTGGTGATCTCCGGCAGCCAGGCGGAGCCAATGTCGGCACTGGCGCGCGCGTCGGTGAAGAACCACAAGTTCGCCGACATCAGCCCGGGCGACACCGTGGTGCTCTCCAGCCGCATCATTCCCGGCAATGAGCGGGCCATTTACCGCATGATCAACCACCTGTTCAAGCTGGGCGCGCGGGTGGTGTATGAGACCGAAAGTTACCCGCCGGTACACGTGTCCGGTCACGCCAGCCAGGAAGAAATCAAGCTGCTGCTGAGCCTGGTGCGGCCGCGGCACTTCATCCCTGTTCATGGCGAGTTCCGCCAGCTTTCGCTCAATGCCGAACTGGCGCGCAGCATGCGCATCCCCAGCCTGGAGGCACATGTGGCCGAGGACGGCGATATTTTGGAGATCGACGCCGAGGGCCTGTGGCGAACCGGCACGGTGCCTACCGGACGCGTGTTCATTGACAGCGGCAGCCAGGACGAGGTGGCCGAAGACCTGATTGTGCGCGACCGCCGCCATTTGGCCGAAGACGGCATCGTGCTGCCTATTCTGGCCATCAATAAGGCCACCGGGCGGGTACAGAACGAACCCGAGATCGTAACCTCCGGCTTTGTCAGCCCCATCATGGCCGATGGGCTGATGGCGCGCGCCCGCGAGCTGGTAACCCAGTCGGTGGCCAGCGCCGGCCGGGAGGAGAGCGGCGACTGGTCGCTGATCAAGGACCGCATTCGCCGCGACCTGAAAAAGTACCTGCAGGCGCAAACCAACAAGCGTCCGCTGATTTTGCCTGTAATACTGGAAATATGAAGTTGGCGGTTGTCGGTCTGTTCGCCGCGTTGCTCTACGGACCGCAGGCGCAGCCCTTGCAGAAGGCTGTGGCCCTGGCCACTGCGCAGATTTACATCAGTCCGGACGCCCACAGCACCCACATGGGCCAGCTGAGGCCGGGCGAAGTGATGGGCGTTCAGGATCATAGCGGCGCCTTCACCCAGGTTTTCTCGGGCGTGTCGGGATGGGTGTCCGGCCATGATTTTGTGGCGCTGGATGCGCCCGGCGCCGACGAAATCATTTTCGGCGCGGCCGCGGCGCTGGAGGCTGATGCCCAGAGCGACAGCAGCGATGTGCAGACCGCCCAGGACGCCGCCCGGCTTTATCTCAATCTCTATGGCTACCTGCCGCAGTCGCCCCGGGCGGGCGAGGCTTTGTATCGCGGCGCTGCCATCCAATGGCAATTGAAGATGGCGGAAGAGCCGCGGCGGCGCACCCCGGAAGAGCGCATGTTCCCCGACGACAGCCTGATGCGCAAGGTGATCGGCAAGTTCAAGGACACCCCCTGGGCGGCGCGCGCCGAGTACCAACTGCTGGTCGAGCACTTCACCTGTGGGGACTGGTTCTCGAAACCGGAGTGCATCGGCAAGGAAGTGGACAGGTATCAGGACTACGTCAAGAAGTATCCCCGCGGGCCGGTGTCGGCCGAGGCGGCTTATGACGCCGTGTACCGCGAGGGCATCGCCTGGACGATCTACAACCAGCCCGGGAAGCAGCAGAACCAGGGGAAAGCCGACGAGTACGAGCACAAGGTGGCCGCCGACGCTGCCCGCCTGCAACAGGAGTATCCCTCCACCGACTGGGCAGCGCGCGGGGCGCTGGTGGCCTTCCAGGTGGCTCACCACTCGCCGCTTAAGCTGCCCGGAAGCACGCCGCTGGGCGGCCCTTAAAGGCTGGCCGGCGCCGCCACCAGCGAGTAGGGCCTTCCGTGCCCCGGATAGACCATCTGGGCGCCCAAACGTCGCAGGTGCTGCCAACTGGCGGCGGCGAGGCGGCCGGCGGCATCGTCGGTCAACATCGCCCCCGGCGTCAGGTCGCCGGTGAACACCGGCCCGGCATCCAGCAGCAGCGAAACGCTGTCGTCGGAGTGCCCCGGCGTGGCCACAATCTCCCCCGCCAGACCGATTTCAGCCAAGCAGCCGCGGCTGGCTGCCAAAGTCAGGTTCAGGTTGTCGTGCAGGCTGATATCGAGGAAGTGGTCGGCGGGTTTTGTCCACTGCTTCATCAGCGGGATCGCCGCGCGCTGAGTTTCCATCACCAGCAGCTTCACCCCCGCCTGCTTGAGTTCCTGGGCGCAGCCGGCGTGATCTATGTGGTAATGGGTGGCCAGCGCATAACGGATGTGGCCGATGGCCACGCCCATGCGCTCCATCTGCGCGCGCAGGGCGCCCATACCTCCGGGCCAGCCCAGGTCCACAAGCAGCCGCTGATGGCCCGATCCCACCACCCAATAGTTGGTGGAGCGATAGCCAACGTTGACGATGGCAATGGAGGTCTGAACGCCCGGACTCAGATGAACATCTCCTCGTCCTGGTAGACCGGGCGGGACGAGGGGCCGGAGCGGCGGCGGAAGAAGAAATCGAGGCCGGTGCGAATGCCGTGTACCAGGGCGTTGGCGTCCTGCATGGGGCGCAGCACCGTCTGGCGCACCGAGTTGGCGATCGTGTCCATGGCGGTAAGTGCCGAGCCCAGAGCCTCGTCCACCCGCACCATCTGCAGTTCCAGACGCGCACCAAAATCCGTGGCAAAGGCATCGGCGCGGCGCAACTGGTCGCGCGCCAGGGTGGTCATCTCGGCCAGGTTGGTGACCACCGTCTCGAGCTTGGGCCGGGTCTCACTGATCAGCGACTGCACCTGAGGCAGCAAGGGCTCGACCTTGTCGGCCAGAGTGCTGATCCGGCGCGACAGGCCCTGCATCGCCAGCCATTGGCCCACCATGGCGATCGCCGCCAGCGCGATGAAGATGATCAGCAGGATGTCGGTGACTGACATGGGAATCTTTTAGAGTTGGGGTCCGCTCTCGTGCTTGGGTTCCATGCCGGCGGCTTCACGGTAGGCCTGTTTGCCCGCCTCGACCGCCGCCTGAAACTGATCAATTTGCCGGGTGACCACGGCGCGGCCGCGATCGGCCATATCCGAGGCCTGGTTGCGCAGGCCACCCGCCTGCTGCCGCCACTCCTCGGTCTTGCTGCGAAATTTCTCGCGGCCTTCGCCGGCCTTGTCGCGCAGCAAGCCGCGCGTCTCCTCACCCGACTGCGGCGCGTACAGCACCCCCACCAGCGCGCCCACTGTCAAGCCCAATAAAAACCACATGCCTTTGGATTCAGACATATTGCCTCCACTGTGGCGATGCTAGCACCCCGGCACGGCGGAATTCAATGTCAACTTAAATGCAGCCGGGTCCAGACCGCCTGGGCGCGGGCGACGGGCAGCACATCGCCCAGCGCCTCCGGGCTGGCGGTGCGCACCGCCTCCAGGCTGCCGAACCGGCCCAGCAGCTTGCGGGCGGTGGCCGGACCCACCCCGGGGATGTCGAGCAGCTCGGAGCGCAGGTTGGCCTTGCCGCGGCGCTGGCGGTGGAAGGTGATGGCGAACCGATGCGCTTCGTCCCGCAGCAATTGCAGAATCTGCAGTACCGGCGAGGCGCGGTCGAGGCGCACCGGCGCGCTTTCACGCCCCGGCACATAGATCAACTCTTCCCGCTTGGCCAGGCTGGCCAGCGGCAGTGCGCCCAGGCCGAGCGCCTCCAGCGCCTTCTGCGCGGCGTGGAGTTGGCCTATGCCGCCGTCAATCAGCACCAGACTGGGCAGCGCGGCATCTTCCGCCAGACGGCGCCGGTAGCGGCGGGTCACCACTTCCGCCATGGACTTGAAGTCGTCCACGCCTTCGGTTTCGCGGATGCGGAACTTGCGGTACTGACCGCGCTTCATGCGGCCGCCCTCCCACACCACCATGGAGGCCACCGTCTCCGCCCCTTGAAAATGCGAAATATCGAAGCACTCGATCCGCCCGGGCTCGTCCCCGAGTTCGAGGCCCAGCGCCTTGCCCAGCGCCTGCCAGTGCTCCGCTGCCTGTTGTTCGCCCGAGGGGGCGCGGAAACGGCGGTGAAAGGACAGCCGCGCGTTGCGCGCCGCCAACTCCAGCATCTCTTTCTTGGCGCCCCGCTGGGGCACGGCGATCTCCACCCCGCCGCCGCGCTGCGCGGTCAAGGCGGCTTCCAGACTCTCCCGGTCGTCAAAGTCCAGCGGCGCATCCACCCGCGGCGGCAGATAGGGCTGACCCAGGTAGACCTGCTTCAGGAGGGCGCCCAGCAGTTCCGCATCCGACGCCTCGGCATCCGGCAAGGCTTCCCAGAAGTACTCGCGCCGGTCCACCACGCGGCCGTGGCGCAGGTGGAACACATTGAGCGCCACCCACGCCTGCTCGCGGTACAGTCCCACGATATCGGCGTCCTGGCCGCTGATGGCGTGCATCTTCTGCCGTTCCTGAATGTCGTCCAGCACGGTCAGAAGATCGCGAAAGCGGGCCGCCTCCTCGAACTTCTCCTCCGCCGCGGCGGCATCGCGCCGCCGCCGCAACTCGCGCGTCAGCTCATGCTGCCGCCCGCTCAGAAACAAGCGCACGTCGCGCACCGCCTGCTCGTATTGTTCGGGCGCCACCAGACCCCGCACGCAGGGACCCAGGCAACGCTGAATGTGGTACTCAAGGCAGGGCCGGGGATGGAAGCGGCTGAGATCCACGTGGCAGGAGGGCACCTTGAAATGGCGGTTGATGAACCGCGCCAGGCGATAGGCAAACCCGGCAGGAAAGTAGGGTCCGAAATACTCCGAGCCGTCATCTTCCAGCCGCCGGGTGACGTGGATACGCGGATAAGGTTCGCGCGTCAACCGGATATAGGGGTAAGTCTTGTCGTCGCGCAGCAGGACGTTGAAGCGCGGCTGGTGCTGCTTGATCAGGGTGTTTTCCAGCGCCAGCGCTTCCGCTTCGGTATCCACCACGATCGTCTCAAAGTCCGCCGCCTCGCGCAGCAGCGAACCCGTCTTGGCGTTCTCGCTCTGCCCGGCCAGAAAGTAGGTCCGTACCCGCGAACGCAGATCCTTGGCCTTGCCGACGTAGATGACGGCGCCTTCGGCATTCTTGAACAGGTACACGCCAGGGAGGGTAGGGAGCTGGCGGGACTTCGTACTCAGGTCCACCCGTAAATTTTACCGCGTTGCGGGGATTTACCTCAGCACGGGGAGGCAATTGCCCACGAAACACTGGCATATTGCTCTTCCTGTAGTTTGGCAAGCCTCGTGCATCGGATCAGGTTGGAGGCTTCCATGCCCACGACTCACAACTTCTCCCAACCCCGTTTGCTGATGATCGGCTCGCTTGCCGCCGCCATGTTGGTGGCGGGCGGCTGCACCACGAAAAAGTACGTTCGCCAGCAAACCGCTCCGTTGATGGAGCACGTCAACCAGCTGGACGCGGAGACGGCCAAGAACACCAACGCCATCCGTGACACCGACCAGCGCACCCAGCAGGGCTTGGCGGCCGTGAACGCCTCCACCGAGAAGGCGCTGGCCTCCGCCCGGCAGGCGCAGGACCAGGCGGGCCAAGTGAACTCCAAGCTGGCCGACACCTCGAACCAGATTCAAGCGCTGGACAAGACGGTGGCCAACCTTGAAGACTACAAGCAGACCAGCCAGTCCACCGTGCACTTCGGCTTTGATAAAGCCGTGCTGACGCCGGAAGCCAAGTCCGAACTGGACAAGGTCGTCGCCGAGTTGCAGCAGGACAATCACGGCATTCTGGAAGTGCAGGGCTACACCGACACCACGGGTCCGGCGGCGTACAACGACAAACTGAGCCAGCGGCGCGCCGATGCGGTGGTGCGGTATCTGGAGGCCAACAACATTGCTCCCCACCGTATATTCCTGATCGGCCTGGGCGAGAGCCAGCCGGTGGCCCCCAACACCACACTATCCGGCCGCAAAGAGAACCGGCGTGTGGACCTGAAGGTATTGACCAACGGCCTCGGCCAGGGCAACAGTTCCAGCGGTCAGTAGACTTCGATCGCAGGCCCGAAGTCCACCGGTCGCCAGTGCTCGGCTGTACCATGGAAGAATGGTACGTATGCTGGGCTTGGCGGCCGGTTTGGCGGTTTGCGGGACGCTGGTTCTATCCGGCCAACGCATCCATCCGCCCGCCCCAGCCGGTCCGCGCGGCGACCTGCAACCGCTGCCCAACCCGCCGGCGCTGAAAAACGTACCTTCGCTAGAGGCTGAAGCATCCACTGTCAAGGCGCCGTCGCCGGATCCTCTGCTGGCGGGCCACGACCTGAGCGTGGGCACTTTTTACTACGATCGCGGCGACTATTCCGGGGCGTTGGGCCGCTTCCACGAAGCCATCTACAACGATCCCAAGCTGGCCGAGGCGTATTGTCGCGCCGGTGACACCGAGCTGAAGCTCAAGCACCTGGCGGCGGCGCGGGCGGAGTGGGGCCGATGTATGCAGGTGGCGGGCGAAGGCAAATGGGCCGCGCGTGCCCGCCAGTCCCTGATGAACCACAAGGAGCGGCCGTAAGCGCATGCAGCGAACCGTAATGCGCGCCCTCCGGCCCTACCTTGGCCGCTACCGTGGCAAGCTGGCCGGCGGGCTGGCCATTCTACTGGTCAACACCGCTGTACTGGTGCTGATCCCCTACATCATTGATCTGGCGATCAACGACCTGGGACAGGGCACCACGGTCGCCAAGCTGCTGAAGTACTGCGTGCTGCTGATGGTCACCGTGGCCGCGCGCGCAGTGCTCAACTACTACCAGCGGCTGATCCTGATCACTGTTTCTCGTCTCATCGAGTTTGACCTGCGCAACGCCCTGCTGGCCAGGATCGAGACCCTGTCGCAAAGCTTTTTCCAGCGCTTCCGTACCGGCGACCTGATGGCACGCTCGGTCAACGACCTGAGCGCGGTGCGCAACATGGTGGGTCCAGGCATCATGTACTCGGCCCAGGCGGTGGTGCTGTTCACCTATGTCATCACCATTCTGTGGCACATGGATCCGGTGCTGACGCTGATCGCCTTCGTACCCGCGCCATTTGTCTCGCTGGCGGTGCAATGGTTCGGCAAGCGCATTCATGAGCGTTTTGAACGCATCCAGAGCATGTTCAGCAGCCTGGCGACGCGGGTGGAAGAGAACCTGAGTGGGCTGCGGCTGGTGCGCGCCTATGCCCGTGAAGGCATCGAGGAGGATAAGTTCGACCAGCTCAATCAGGATTACGTACAGCGCAACCTGCGGCTGGTGGTGCTGTCGGGGGCGTTTGATCCTCTCTTGCAGTTCATGCTGGGCGTGGCCTTTGTGCTGGTGCTGTGGTTCGGCGGGCGGGCGGTACTGGAACACCGCATCACCATCGGCGGTTACGCGGCCTTCAACCTCTACATGGCGCAGATGGCCTTCCCCATGATCGCCCTGGGGTATGTCATCAACCTGGTGCAACGCGGTGCGGCCTCCATGGCTCGCCTCCAGGAAATCCTGGACGAGAAGCCGGAGATTGCCGACGGCCCGGAGACGGACGCCTCGATCACCGATCTGCGCGGCGACATCGAGTTCCGCAACCTGAACTTCGCCTATGGCGAGACCCCGGTGCTGCGCGATTTCAACCTGCGCATACCCGCCGGCAGCACAGTGGCGCTGGTGGGGGCGACCGGCAGCGGCAAAAGCACGCTGGTTTCTCTCATCCCGCGGCTGCTCGATGCCGCGCCCGGCGAGGTGCTGGTGGACGGGCGGCCGATCCGGGAGATCCCCCTGGCGGTGTTGCGCCGCCATATCGGCTGGGTGCCGCAGGAGACGTTCCTGTTCAGCGACACCCTGGGCGCCAACATCGCTTTCGGCCGCCCGGAGGCGGGCGAGGATGAGATTCGCGCCGCCGCCGATATCGCCGGCATCAGCAGCGACGTCGCCGACTTCCCCCAGGGTTACGAAACCCGCGTGGGCGAACGCGGCCTGACCCTCTCCGGAGGCCAGAAGCAGCGCACGGCGCTGGCCCGGGCCTTGCTGCGCCAGCCCCGCATCCTCATCCTCGACGATGCCCTGGCCAGCGTGGACACCATCACCGAGGAGCGCATCCTGGAACAACTGGAGCGTGTGGCCTTCCATACCGGCGGAGCTCGCACCACGCTGCTCATCAGCCATCGCATCTCGACGGTGCGCAACGCCGACTTTATCGCCGTGCTCGACCAGGGTCGAATTGTCGAGCAGGGCACCCACGCCGACTTGATCGGCCAGGGCGGCTTGTACGCCAACCTGTACGAAAAGCAATTGCTGGAGGAAGAACTGGCGCGGGCGGATTGAGCATGGCGCAGGAAGAAGAACAACTCGGCAAAGCGGTCGACAGGCACCTCATCCGGCGCCTGTTGCACTACGTACGTCCGTACCGCGGCACCGTGGTGTTGGCCACCCTGGCGGCGGCGCTGCAATCCTTCACCCAGGTGGTGGGGCCATACCTGAACAAGGTGGTCATCGACCGCTACCTCTTCCCTTCCCCCGAATCCCATAGCCTGCTCAGCGGCTGGCTGCCCAGCGAGCCCTTCCGGGGCGTGGCCATGGTCGGCACGGTCTACCTGGTGGTGCTGGCGGTGGGCTTTGTCCTGGACTTCGCCCAGACCTACGCCATGCGCTGGGTGGGACAGAAGTCCATGTATGACCTGCGGCGCCAGCTCTTCGCCCACCTGCAGCGGCTCTCGATCTCGTTCTTCGACCAAAACCCCGCCGGCCGTCTGGTGACCCGGGTAACCAACGACGTGGAGATGCTCAACGACACCATCTCCACCGCGCTGGTGGCGCTGTTCGACGACATCTTCGTCCTCACCATGATCGTGGTGGTGATGATCCGCTTCAACTGGCAGTTGTCGCTGGTGACGCTGGGCGTGATGCCGCTGATCATCCTCGCCACCCACTACTTCCGCAAAGCGGTGCGCGAAAGCTATCGCCGCATCCGCTTGCTGGTGGCGCGCATCAACGTGTTTCTGCAGGAGCACATCACCGGCATGGCGGTGGTGCAGGCGTTCAACCGCGAGGAGCGCGCCTACCGCGAGTTCGAACGCATCAACCAGGAGCACTGCGACGCCTGGATCGCCGCGGTGCTGGCCTACGCCCTCTACTACCCGGCGGTCGAGTTTTTGAGCATCCTGGCGGTGGCGATGGTGTTGTGGTTCGGCGGTCTGCGGGTGATGCACGGCACGCTGACCATTGGCATCGTCTTCGCCTTCATCCAGTACGTGCAGCGCTTCTTCCGGCCGATTCAGGACCTCAGCGACAAGTACAACACCCTGCAATCCGCCATGGCCAGTTCCGAGCGCATCTTCAAGCTGCTCGATACTCCGGTCACGCTGCAATCGCCCGAACAGCCGCAGCACCCCGCGGCGATGCCGGGCCGGATTGAATTTGACCACGTGTGGTTCGCGTACCGCGAGGAAGACTGGATATTGCGCGACGTGAGCTTTGTGGCCTCTCCCGGCGAGAGCGTGGCCATCGTCGGGCATACCGGGGCGGGCAAGACCACCATGATCAGCCTGATGCTGCGCTTCTACGACGTGCAGAAGGGCCGCATCCTGCTGGACGGCGTGGACGTGCGCAACTGGGACGTGCAGGAGCTGCGGCGCCGCTTCGGCATTGTGCTGCAGGACCCCTACCTGTTCAGCGGCACCATCGCCGAAAACATTCGCATGGGCGATCCCCGGGTCACCCCTGCGCAGGTGCAGGCCGCCGAACGCGACGCCAATCTGGAGGAGTTCCTCGCCACCCTGCCCGCCGGCGACGCCACCGAACTGCGGGAGCGCGGCGCCGGACTCTCCACCGGACAGAAGCAATTGGTGAACTTCGCCCGGGCGCTGGCGGCCGACCCCAGCATCCTGATTCTCGATGAAGCCACCGCCAGCGTGGACACCGAGACCGAGATCAAAATCCGCCAGGCGTTGGACCGCATGCTCTCCGGACGCACCAGCATCCTGATCGCCCACCGTCTCTCGACCATTCAGCGCGCCAGCCAGATTCTGGTGATGCACAAGGGCACGCTGCGCGAGCGCGGCACCCATCAGGAACTGCTTCATCAGCACGGCATCTACTGGCGCCTCTACCGGCTGCAGTACAAGGACCAGGAGATCACGGCCGCGGGCGCAGCCTCCGCACCTGTTCCAGAACCCGCTCACTGACCTCGCCCGGCGTTGCGCCCCCGCCGGCGGCCGCGGTGATCGCCGCCTGGCGATAGTAGCCGAGGCGAAATTCATGCAACGCGCGAAAACTGGCCTCGTCCCGGAACAGCGGCCGGTTGGCCATCCCGGCGCAGCGCAGCAGCAGTTCCTCCACCGGAACCTCCAGGAACACCGTCACCCCGCCGGCCGCGCGGATCGGCTCATGGTTTCTTTCCTGCGCAAACGTGCCGCCGCCCAGCGCCAGAACCGTGCGTCGCTGTCGAGCCGCGCCGAGGGCTCCGAGCAGTTCCCGATGTTCCAGCTCCCGAAACACCGCCTCCCCGCGCTGTGAGAAGATCGCGGCCACCGTGGTTCCCGCCGCCGCCTCGATCCGCTTATCGAGGTCACAGAAATGCCACCCCAGCCGGTGCGCCAGTTCCCGGCCCACGGTGGATTTGCCGCTGCCCATGAACCCGAGCAGCACCAATGGCGACGGAAGCGCGATGTCCCCCATGGAACCAGAATACCGTTCCAGGGCAGCCGGCGGCGCTAGCGGCGGACAGCGGGAGCGCGGTGAACCAGGCGGGGGCCGGGGGTGGAGGCGGCGCGGCACTCGTCGCCGTCGGCGTGGATGACGCCTTCTTCGCGCAGTATGGCGGCGATCTGCGGCCACAGGTCGGTGCCGGGTTCGACGGCGTGGGGCGACAATTGGCGCACTTCAGCGGCGATGGCCTCGAAGGAGACCACGGTGGCGGCACAGGCGGTGCAGGCTTGCAGGTGCAGGCGGGCCGACAGCGGCAGGTTGGCGCGATCCAGGTGCTCGGCCAGCATGAGTTCGAAGGCGGCGCAGTCGAGCGCTGCCTCCGGCGCACGCTTGCCGGGGGCGGGGGTGTCCGAAGTGGCGGTGGACATGGCGATCTGCTTTCCCATTGTGCGACTCCTCTTCGACGATCCCCACCGGGGACCGGGGAGGGCGCGGTGAGGGGGAGTTCGTCTCATAACATAGACCTCGGGGACAGGTCTCTCAAACGCATTCAAGCACATTCTCCTCCGCCCTCGAGGGCGGCAGCGGCGGTCATTGAATTGGTCTGCGATCCGGCCGGAGTGCTGCCGCGGCGCAGCGGCAGTTGCAGCAGGTCGCGCAGCTTCATGCGGGCTTTGTGCAACTGCGACTTGGAGTTGCCGATCGAGCAGCCCATCATGGCGGCGATCTCATTGTGTTCGTAGCCTTCCATGTCGTGCAGCACAAAGATGGTGCGGTACCCGGGTGGCAGGCGCTCAATCGCCCGCTCCAGGTTGACCCGATCCACCGAACCGGCGAGGTTCTGATCCCGCGCTCCAATCTCCCGCCTCGGGCCATCTTCATGGGTCGGCTCGGTAAACTCCTCCAGCGGTGTCTCCGGCAGGCTTTTGCGGCGCAGGTGCATCAGCACCACGTTCACCGACAGCCGGTGCAGCCAGGTGGAAAAGGCGCTCTCACCGCGGAAGGTGCCGATTTTGCGGAACAGTTGCAAAAAAGCCTCCTGGGCCAGGTCTTCGGCTTCTGCCGTATTGCCGGTCATGCGCAAGCAGAGCGAATACACACGCCGTTTGTGCATGTGGTACAGAAACTCGAATGCCATGGCATTGCCCTGCTTGGCATGTTCGATGGCCTCGGCCTCACTCCACGCGTCGGTTGCAGTTGCGTAAGGATTCAAACGATGCGGCCTCCGGTACCATGTGGCGCGATGAGTAATGCCAGCTACTCCCTTTGACGCGACCAACGCGGACAGGGGTTGCACCCCTACCAACGGAGCAGAGGGATTGAATGGCCATGCTATGCTGAGGCGGTACCCCTGCACATCACCCCTGAGGGGTGGATGACCCTGTATTTCCCTCACCTTTCGCTATGAAAACCGGCATTATTGGCTTTCCCCAAGTGGGAAAAACCTCCCTCTTTACAATGCTCACCGGCGCCGAAGTGAATCTGGCGCGCCGAGAAGATCGCGTGGGCGTGGCCACCGTGCCGGATACCAGGCTCGACCAGTTGGCGGAGCTTTTCCACCCCGCCAAGCTGACCCACGCCACCATCGAGTTGAGTGAGGTAGGTTCGTTGACCCCCGAGTCGCTGCGCGACGGCAGCGGGATCGCCGCCCTGCGCACGGTGGACGCCCTGGCGCAAGTGATCCGCGCCTTTGACCGCCTCGGCGAAGGCACCCCGGCCAATGACGTCCGCAACCTGGAATTCGACATGATCGTCAGCGACCTGGGCCAGGTGGAAAAGCGCATGGAGCGGGTCGCCAAGGACATGAAGAAACAGCGCACCCCGGCGCTGGTGGCCGAAGCCACCATATTGGAGCGCATGAAGGCCCACCTCGAACTGGAAAAGCCTCTGCGCACGCTGGCGCTTGGCGCGGACGAAGAGAAGCTGACCCGCGGCTTCCAGTTTCTGAGCCAGAAGCCCATTCTCTATGTGCTCAACCTGAGCGAGGCAGAAGCGCCGGAGATGGCGGGCGCGGTGGCGCGGCATGGGCTGGAGACGGCCCTGGCAGCGCCCAATACCGGCGCGGTGGCCATCTGCGCCAAAATCGAAGCCGAGATCGCGGGCCTGCCGGAGGCCGAAGCGGCGGAGTTCCTGTCGGGCTATGGTTTGCACGAGTCGGGACTGGCGCGCGTGGCGCAGGCTGTCTATCAACTGCTGGGCCTGATCTCGTTCTTCACCGCCGGTGAAGACGAGTGCCGCGCCTGGACAATCGCCCGGGACACGCCGGCCGTCGCGGCGGCGGGAGCGATCCATACGGATTTATCGAAGCACTTTATCCGCGCCGAAGTGATCGGCTGGCAGGAACTGTTGCAATTGGGTTCCGAAGCGGCGGCGCGCAGCCAGGGCAAATTGCGGCTCGAGGGCAAGGACTACCTGGTCCGGGATGGCGAAGTGATGCACATTCGCCACTCGGGATGAGCGCGAATATGGCCAGGGAGGGTGGAACATGTTGACGCCGATGCCGGTGCGCGGGTCCTGGGGTGGCCGCAAGGTGGTGCTGTGGTTCCTGGCGGCGGCAGTGGTGATTGCCGTGCTCTTTATGCTTGGGGTGCTCTATTTCATCCGCCACACCACCATCGTCACCACCACCAAAAACGGGACGCGGGTGGAGTCGCCCTTCGGCGTGCTCAGCAGCAGCCGCAACCCGGAGGAGTTGGCGCACAGCCTGGGCCTCGACGTCTATCCCGGCGCCACCGGCCTGCAGGGCACCCAGGTGGATTTGAACAACAGCATCATCGTTTCGCTGCAATTCCAGAGTTCCGATCCAGCCCCGCGGATCATCACCTTCTACCACGTCCGCTATCCCGATGCGGCGGTCAAGCCGCTCAGCGACGGCCTGCGGCTGGTGCAGTTGAATCCGCGCGACACGCTGACCATTGAAGCGCTTCCCGACAGCCACGGCACCCGCATCCGCATCAACGACGTTCGGCACTAACCGCCATGAGGCCGGCGCCGGCGAGCATCAGGGCGGCGCTGATGCCAAACGCGGTGGCGGGCGAAAATCCCCAGAAAGCACCCACCAGGGCGCTGGCGGCAAAATCGCCGACGCCATTGACCGCCCCCATCACCCCGTAGCCGGTGCCGCGCGCCGAGGGGGCCAGCAGATCGGCGGGCGCGGCCCCCTCCAGCGCGTCCTCGACCGCCAGATACGCGCCGGCGGCGGCAAACACCCCGGCCCAAACGGCGAGGCCGCTGTGGTGTCCGCTGACCAATAACGCCAGCGCCACCGTCGTCAGGCCGCCCAGGGCGTAGCCGGCTGCCAGCAGCCGGGGCTTCGACATATGATCGGCCAGCGCGCCGATGGGAAAGGACGCGGCGGCGTAGACGACATTGTGCAGGACGTAGAGGATGCCGGCGATTTGCGCGGCGCGCACCAGGCCGTACACCGGCGCCAGCATCTGCGTCGCCGCCAGGATGAGCAGGGTATGGGAGAAATCGCCCAGACCGAACACCCCCACCCCGCGCAGAAAACCTCGAAACGGCGCCTCCAACTGACGCAGGGCATGGTGCAAGCGCAAACCCTGCCGCGGAGCGTGGGCGTGCTCGCGCACCAACAGCACGAAGGCGGCGACCGCGCCCAGGCCGGGGATGAGCGAGATCAGGAAGATGATGCGAAAGGGTTCGGCCGGCGTGAGGTGCGGCAGGCGCGCCAGCAGAAAGACGCCCAGCAGCGGACCCAGCACCGCGCCCACCGTATCCCCGGCGCGATGCAGGCCAAACACCTTGCCGCGCGCCTCCGGCGCCACCGTGTCGGCCAGCATGGCATCGCGCAGCGGGCTGCGGATGCCGCGGCCCATCCAGCTCAACACCCGCCCCAGGGCCACCATCGGCCAACTCACCGCCGCCGCCAGCATCGCCAGCGCGGTGGTGGTGACGAAATAGCCGCCGGCCACGATGGGCTTGCGGCGGCCAATGCGGTCGGAAATCCAGCCCGTCCCCAGTTTCAGGAAGCTGGCCGCGCCGTCGGCGCTGCCTTCAATCCACCCCAGGTCTCCCGCCGGCACGCCGATGGCGTGTAGGAAACCAGGCAGCACCACTGTCACCATCTCGTGTCCGACATCGGACAGAAAGCTGGTGATGGTCATCCCGACGACATCACGATTGAGCCACTGCGGCACGCTTGACAGGGCCGCGGCGCGCGGCCAGTATGTAAGCGTAGCAGGAAGGGCGTTGGAGTTCGCCCGCAAACCGCCCCGCCCCGGGGAAGATGACTCCTACCGTGCAGTGCGGGGCGAGGAGCGGACATGAGGAGCCTGCATGTTATCCCCCGGACCCGCGCTGCGGGTGAGCCTGTACGTCGGCGAAGGCCATCATCGCCACGGCCACAGTGTGGCCCAGTCCATCTACGACCTGCTGTACCGGCGGCGGGTGGCGGGGGCGACGCTGTTCCGGGCGGTGGCCGGATTTGGCGCCGGCCATCATCCCCACTCCGCCGATCTGCTGGCGGCGAGCGAGAACTTGCCGTTGCTGATCGAGTTCATCGACTCCCGGGAGGCGGTCGAGGCGCTGCTGCCCGAAATTCGCACTCTGCTGGGCGATGGACTGATTCTCACGCAGCCGGTGGAGGTGTACGCCACCGGAAATCTGAAGTAATCCGGGGGCGGTCATGTTGATCGTGGGGCTGGCCATCGCCGGCGCGCTGGGCGCGCTCAGCCGCTGGGGTCTGGGACGCCTGCTGCTGCGCTGGCCGCACTTTCCCTACGGCACCCTGGCGGCGAACCTGATCGGCTGCTTCCTGCTGGGGCTGCTGATGGAGATCAGCGAGCGCGCCGCCTGGATGAGCGGCGAGATGCGGGTGATCATCAGCGTCGGCTTTATCGGCGCCCTGACCACGTTCTCGACCTGGGAGTTCGAGACCTTCCGCATGGCGCGGCGGGGCGACGTGCTGCTGGCCGCCGGCAATTTTGCCGTGAACGTCTTCTTCGGCTTCCTGCTGCTGTGGGCGGGCGGGCGGCTGATCGCCGGCATCCTGCGCTGAAGCTATAGACTCACTACTGACTGTAAACCGGCGATTTCAAAAGGCTTGCGGCAGCGCGGGTTCGAGCACGCCAGCTTGTCGTCGCGGCGCACCATATAGCTCGCCAGCTTGGCGAACTTGGCCCGGTCGAGGGAGTCGGCGCGCGGCGGCGGCGCCGGCTTCTTGCGGCGCACCACCCAGGTGACGGCGTACTCGGCCTCGGTGCGGCAAAAGGGGCAGGTGAGGCGGGCCTTTTTGGCCTCGGTGGTCTCGTTGAAAAATTCGCGCTCTTCCATGGCGTTCCCCCGGGTGGTTTTCAGGCTCGCACGTGCAGCACGTCGCTGGCGCCGCCCAGTTCCGCCACCGCGGCCACACAGCGGCGGGCGACGTCATAAAACGGACGGGCCAGGTCATTGTCGGGGCCGGCGACGGCGATCGGCCGGCCGGTGTCCCCTCCCTGGCGTATCTGCGGCAGCAGCGGCAGGTTGCCGAGAAACGGCACGCCGAACTTCTCCGCCGTCGCCAGACCGCCGCCGTGGCTGAAGATGTCCACCCCCTGATGGCAGTGCGGGCACTGGAAGTAGCTCATGTTCTCGATCACCCCCAGCACCTGGATGCGCAACTGCTGGAACATATTGAGCGCCTTGCGCCCATCCTGCAGCGAGACATCCGACGGCGTGGTGACCACCACCGCACCGCTCAGCGGCACGCTCTGCGCCAGGCTGAGGGCAATATCGCCGGTGCCCGGCGGCAGATCAATCAACAGGTACTCCAGCTCGCCCCACTGCACCTGGCGCAGAAACTGCTGCATGGCGCTGTGCAGCATCGGTCCCCGCCAGATCACCGGCTTGTCGCCGGGATTGAGCAGGCCCATGGACATGAACTTCACGCCGTATTTCGACAAGGGCACGATCTGGTTGTCGGCCACCACCTCGGGCATGTCATTGCGGCCCATCATCAGCGGCACATTGGGGCCGTAGACGTCGGCATCAAGCAGTCCGACCAGATGCCCCAACTCCGCCAGCGCCACGGCCAGATTCACCGCCACGGTGGTTTTGCCCACTCCTCCCTTGCCGCTGCCAACGGCCACCAGATGCTTGACTCCGGGCAGGTTTTGGGTGGGATGGGGCTGGGGTGAAGGTGCCATTGTGGTCCACAATTATTATAGACGCCATGATCTGCGCGGTGACGCTCAACCCGGCGGTGGACAAGTACCTGCGGCTCGACCGGCTGCGGCGCGGTGAACATCTCGAAGTACAGGAAGTGGTGTCGTCGGCGGGCGGCAAGGGGATCAACGTCGCCGGCGTGCTGCGGGTGCTGGGCGAGGAAGTGGAGCTGGTGGGATTTTTCGGCGGCTTCACCGGCGACTACATCCTCGAGGAGGTGGCGCGCGAGGGCATTCACACCAGCCCCATCTCGATTGCCGCCACCACCCGCACCGCCTTTGTGCTGGTGGAGAGGGACGGCAGCGAAACGGAAGTGGTCGAGCCCGGCGCGGCGGTGAGCGATGACGAGATCACGCAGCTGCGCGCGCAAGTGCGGCGCGTGGCGGAACGGGCGTCGGTCATTGTTCTCTCCGGCAGCGTGCCGCCCGGGTGCCCCGACGACATCTATGTACAACTGCTGCGCGATTGCGGCGGCCATTGCCCGGTGATTGTGGATACCAGCCGGCGCTGGCTGAAGGCGCTGCTGGAAGCGCCGCTGGCTGGGCCCGCCGGCGCTCCGCGGCCCACCGTCATCAAACCCAACCGGCGCGAGGCCGAGTTTGTGTTGGGCGCATCGCTGGCGGACTCCGCCGGGATGCGGCGCGGGCTGGAGCGGTTGGCGGCCACCGGCATCGTCATGCCGGTGGTGTCCAACGGCGCCGACGGCCTGTACCTGCTGCATCAGCAGCAGATGTGGCACGCCGCCATGCCGGAGCTCGAACGTGTGAACTCGGTCGGATCGGGTGACGCCACCGTCGCCGGCATGGCGGCGGCGCTGGCCCGCGGGCTGGGCCCGGAGGAGATGCTGCGTCTGGCGGCGGCCTGTGGCGGCGCCAACGTGCTCACCAAGGAGTGCGCCCGGGTACGGCCCGAGGACGTGGAACGCCTGCTGCCCCGGATTCAGATCCGCCGCCTGTAGGCGGTTGGCGGCAGGGCCCGAGTTGCCCCGGCAACATGGGGCAAGACCGCCGGGCCAGGCGTGCGAAATTCGGAACGGTGCGCCCCTGCCGGGTAGCGACTCTGGGGAAGGGCGAGAAGCAAGTGGCGCGAGGCCGCAGCCAGCTTCGACCGGGTTGGGGCTTACGGGGTCCCCGGCCCGGTCGAGCGTCATGCGGGTCGAGTGGCAAAGCCACTCGGCGTCCCGCGCCAATCAATAGACGGCGAGGGAGCGTACACAGACGTACGTGACCGAGCCGGATACGGCGAGCCACGCAGCAATGCCGCGACGCGCCTCCTATCGCCCCGCCCCACTCCATCACATCTCCGCAGTCAGTCGCACCGGCAAATGAATCTCGCGGCCGTCACGGATCACCGTCAGGGTGATGGTCGTGCCGGGCTTCTGCAAGAGCAGCATATTGCTCAACTGCCCCTGATCCTGCAGCGGTTCGCCATTGACGGCCACAATGATGTCGCCGCCAAAGCGCACCGGCATATTGCCGATATAGCCGGGCTGGTTCCCCGCCTTGAGACCCGCACGCGCCGCCAGGCTCCCGGGACGGACCTGCAAGACCAGCAGACCGTGATCCACGCTGAGACCCAACTGCTCCGCCACGCTGGGCGACACCGGCAGGGTCATGGCCCCGAGCGAGACGCTCTGCACCCGGCCGGTGGTGATCAACTGGTTGAGCACCGCCTTGGCGCTGTTGATGGGGATGGCAAACCCGATGCCGACGTTGGAGCCGGTCTGGGTGTAGATCATGGTGTCGATGCCGATCACCTGCCCCAGGGAATTGAGCAGCGGACCGCCGCTATTGCCGGGGTTGATCGGCGCGTCCGTCTGGATGGCGTTTTCAATGTCGGCGCCCGGCCCGCCGTTCTCCTGCTGGCCTTCGCGCACCGTGCGTATCGAGCTGATAATGCCCTGCGTCATGGTGCCGGGCAGACCGAAGGGGTTGCCGATGGCCAGCACCCGCTGCCCGACCTCCAGATTGGAACTGTCGCCCAGCGTTACCGGCGGCACCCCGGCCGTGCCGGCGTCAATTTTGATCACCGCCAGATCCAACTCCGGAGCGGTGCCGATCACGCGGGCGGGAAACTGGCGCGACTTGTCCTTCTCCGGCGTCCAGGAGACGCTCAGTTTGCGCGCGCCCTGGATGACGTGGTAGTTGGTGAGGATGTAGCCGTCGCGGTTGAGGAAGAAGCCCGATCCCTGCCCGGAGGCGGGCATGGGACCCCACAGCAGGTCGTACTGGATGGTCTGCGAGGTGATGTTGACCACCGAGGCCCGGACCCGCTTGTAGATGCCGATATCGCGCTGCTCGTCGGCCTCGAACTCCGACTGTGGCGGCGCTTCGGCGAGCGCCACCGTATGACCCGAGCCGCGCGGATAAAAGACCCCCGAACGGCGGGCCAGATACAGCCAGAAGATGGCGGCCAGAATCAGCGCCAGGCCGAGCACGGAGCGCGATCTCATGGGGTTGGGGTCTCCTTCCGTAACTGACGCAGCATAGCATCCACATGGCCGGCAAGCTCCTCGCGTGAGCCGGCATTGGAGATCACATATTGAGCCCAGGGGCGTTTGCGCTCGTCCGGCCATTGTTGCGCCAGGCGCGCCATGGCCTGCTCCTCGCTGGCGCCAGTGCGCCGCCGGAAGCGCTCCGCGCGGAGCGCCGCCGGCGCGGTAACCAGCACCACGGCATCGAAGCCGCGCAGCAGGTTGGCTTCAATCAGCAGCGCCGCCTCCACGGCGGCCACTTCCCTCCCCTGCCGTTCGTACTCATCCAGCCGGCGCGATGCCTCCGCCATAATGCGCGGATGCAGGATGTGGTTGAGTGTGGCCAATTCGGCTTCGGCGCCCGGCGCAAATACGCGGTCGGCCAGCAGCGCCGGAGCGATCTCCCCGGCTTGCAACACGCCGGCACCGAAGGCCGCCACCACTTCGTCCCGCGCTTCGCCCTGCAGAATCTCGTGACCCAGCGCATCGGCATCCACCACGGGAATGCCCCGCTGCCGCAGCAGTTCGGCCACGCTGCTCTTGCCGCTCGCCAACCCCCCGGTAATGGCCAGCCGCAGCATGGCTTAGAGCACCGGCTGCCGGAGTTCCACGCCGCGGCGGGCGGCGGCCGCGGCCACCGTGTTGGCCATCAACATGGCAATGGTCAGCGGGCCGACGCCACCGGGCACCGGCGTAAACGCCGAGGACACCGCGCAAGCGGCGCGGGGGTCCACGTCGCCAATCAGGGTCCGGCCGCGCCGCTCAAACTCTTCCCGGCGCTGGGCGTTGCCGGGAAAATACTTCTCCACCGCGGCGGCCTCGGTGAGCGCGTTGACCCCCACATCCACCACCACCGCACCGCGGCGGATATGACGCTCATCCAGCATGGCCGGCTTGCCGATGGCGGCGAACAGCAGCTCGCCGCGTTGGCATACCTCCGCCAGATTGCGGGTGCGGGAGTGACAGATGGTCACCGTCGCGTGCTCGTGCAGCAGCAGCAGGGCCAGCGGCTTGCCCACAATGTCGCTGCGGCCCACCACCACCGCCTCCCGGCCGGCGACGGGGATCTGGTTGCGCTTGAGAAGTTGAATGATGCCCGCCGGCGTGCAGGGACGGGGCCCGGGACGCTGGCTGACCAGGCGGCCCAGATTGACCGGATGAAAGCCGTCCACGTCCTTCTCCGGCGATACGGCGAGCAGCACGGCGGCGGCGTCCACCGCGGGCGGAAGCGGGAGCTGCACCAAAATGCCGTCAATATCCTCACGGGCGTTGAGCGCCTCCACCTGGCGCAGCAGCTCCGCGGTGGTAACGGAGGCCGGCAGCAGAATCTGTTCCGAGTAGATGCCCAGCTCATGGCAGGCGCGAATCTTGGACCGGACATAGACCCCGGAAGCGGGGTCATCTCCTGCCAGGATCACCGCCAAACCCGGCGCACGATCGCCGAACAAAGCCACCTGGGCGGCCACTTCCTGGCGGATGGCCGCGCCGGTGGCGGCCCCATCGAGTCGTATTGCGGCCATAGAGTTCTATTTTAGTCGCCCCCGGCGGATGGCCGGGGTAAACTCTCCCCGTGCGAGTCACTTTAATTGGCCCGGGCCAAGTCCCAAGCCGCTGCGCGGCATGGCTGACCCTTCTGCTGCTGGCGGCCGCGCCGCTGGCGGCGCAACGCGGTTTCGTGGCGGTGCAGGCGCCGGTGGTCGCCCTGACCCATGTGCGGGTGATTGACGGTACCGGCGCGCCCGCCCGCGCCGACCAGACCATCCTGGTGCGCGACGGGAAAATTGCCGCCATCGGCGGCGCCATTCCGGCCGGCGCCAAGGTGCTCGATTTGACCGGCGACACCGTGCTGCCGGGCCTGGTCATGCTGCACGAGCACATGTTCTATCCCGCCGGCGGCAATACCTACAACGAACAGGCCTTCAGCTTCCCGCGCCTCTATCTGGCCGGCGGGGTTACCAGCATGCGCACCACCGGCAGCGTCGAGCCCTACGCCGACCTGAACATCAAACAGGAGATTGACGCCGGCCGGATGGTGGGCCCGGAGATGTACCCCACCGGGCCGTACCTGGAAGGCTCTCCCTCGATCGGGCCCCAACTGCATTCCCTGAAAGACGCAGCCGAGGCCGAAGCCTTTGTCCATTACTGGGCCAGCGTGGGCATTCAGAACTGGAAAGCCTACATGCACATCACCCACGATGAGTTGGCGGCGGCCATCACCACCGCCCACTCGCTGGGGCAGAAGCTGACCGGGCATCTTTGCTCGGTGGGTTTCCGCGAGGCCGCCGCCCTGGGCATTGATGACCTCGAGCATGGCTTCGTGGTGGATACCGAATTCGTGCCCGGCAAGCAGCTCAACCAGTGCCCCGCCCAGAGCACGACGTTCGCCACCAACGCCAAGCTCGACATCCAGGGCCCGGAGGTGCAGGCCACCATCCACGATCTGATTCAGCATCACGTCGCGGTAACCTCGACTCTGGCCGTGTTCGAGACCTTCGTTCCCAACCGCCCGCCACTCGACCCGCGGGTGATCAATGCCCTGTCGCCGCTGGCCAGGGTGAACTATCTCGAGTACCGGGCGCGGGTGGCCGGGGGCGCGGCGAAATCGGTGTGGCCGGTGCTGTTCCAGAAGGAATTGGACTTCGAGCGCAGCTTTGCCCGGCAGGGCGGGCTGTTGCTCGCCGGCCTCGATCCGACTGGCGGCGGCGGCGTGGTGGCCGGATTCGGCGATCAGCGCGAGATGGAATTGCTGGTCGAGGCCGGATTCACCCCGCTCGAAGCCATCCACATCGCCACCTACAATGGGGCGCAGTATCTGGGCATTTTGAATCGCGTGGGCACGATCGCAGTGGGCAAGCAGGCGGACCTGATGGTGGTGCGCGGCAACCCGGGCGCCGACATCCACGACATCGAAAACGTGCAGTGGGTGTTCAAGCGCGGCGTGGGCTACGATTCGGCGAAACTGATTGACTCGGCGCGCGATGCCGTGGGCATGCATTGAGAAATCAAGGGACAGCGGGAACAGGAGGAATGATGAGAAATTGGACAGCCGTGGTCGTGATGGCGCTGGCCGCAGGGTGCTGGGGGCAACAGGGGCTGGGCCCGGTCGTCACCAGCGAACTGCCGGGGCTGGTGACCACCTACAAGCATCTGCATGAGAATCCGGAATTGTCGCATCAGGAGGCGAAGACCTCCGCCTACGTCGCCGCGCAACTGCGGGCCATGGGCTACACCGTGACCGATCATGTGGGCAAGTACGAGAACCCCGCCTGGACCGGGTACGGGGTGGTCGCCCTGCTGCACAACGGCGCCGGTCCCACGCTGATGATGCGCAGCGAGCTGGACGCGCTGCCGGTGACCGAGGACACCGGTCTGGCCTACTCCAGCCACATCACCGCCAGGAACGATGCCGGGCAGGTGGTGGGCGTGATGCACGCCTGCGGGCACGACATCCACATGTCGGCGCTGTTGGGCACGGCGGAGGCCATGGTCAGGCTCAAGAGTCAGTGGCACGGAACCCTGATGCTGGTGTTCCAGCCGGCGGAGGAAACCATCAACGGCGCCAAGGCCATGCTCGACGACGGCTTGTATACCCGCTTTGCCCGGCCGGACATGATCGTCGGCGAGCACGATACCAACGGGCTGGCGGCCGGCAGGGTCGGCTACCTCTCCGGCTACTCCATGGCCAGCGCCACCTCCGTCCGCATTACGCTGCACGGCGTGAGCGCCCACGGCTCCCTCCCCGAAGCTTCCAAAGATCCGGTGGTGGCGGCGGCGGAGCTGGTGCTGGCGTTGCAGACCATCGTCAGCCGCGAGACGTCGCCCTTCGATCAGGCGGTGGTGACGGTCGGCTCGATTCAGGCGGGAACGAAGAACAACATCATCCCCGACTCGGCCACTCTGTTGTTGACGATCCGCACCTATAAGGAAGAAGTCCGGCAGCGGATCCTGGCCTCGATCACGCGCATGGCCAACGGCGTGGCGCTGGCGGCGGGCCTGCCCGCCGCTCAGCCGCCGACGGTTGCGGTCTACGAGTACACCAAGTCGCTGTACAACGATCCCCAACTGACGGAACGCGCCGTGGCCGTGTTGCAGAAGGCCCTGGGCAAGGCCAACGTGGTGGGTTCACAGCCGGTGATGGCCAGCGAGGACTTCGGGTACTTCGGCCTGGACCACAAGATTCCGGAGTTCTTCCTCAGCCTGGGAGCGGTCTCCCAGCAGGCGCTGGACGCCAGCCGCGCCTCCGGGGTGCCCCTGCCCTCGCTGCACTCCAGCAAGTTCGCTCCCCTGCCGGAGCCGACCATCCGCACCGGTGTGACCGCCATGACCAGCCTGGCGGTGTCGTTGCTGCAGTAATCGGGTCAGGAGCCCGCGGCGGCGAATTGCAGATCGTAGAGCCGCCGGTAGGTGCCGGCGGCGGCGTGGAGTTGATCGTGGCTTCCGGATTCGATCACCCGGCCGGCCTCCAGCACCAGAATGCGGTCGGCGTTGCGGATGGTCGAGAGGCGGTGG
>Ga0134125_10000569_pt1 | contig 49018 bp, 51 predicted proteins | sample KB31751_FD_96464 | JGI IMG/M metagenome (GOLD analysis project Ga0134125, IMG submission 96464) | Terrestrial soil microbial communities with excess Nitrogen fertilizer from Kellogg Biological Station, Michigan, USA - KB3-175-1 | ecosystem: Environmental > Terrestrial > Soil > Unclassified ... | reverse complement strand
GGCAATCCGATCCGCAGCTATATCAAGAACGGCGGCGGCGGCGATGTCAGCCATGCCGTGCTCTGCGGTGTTCCCAATCACGGCGTCTATGCCTGGGACCAAAATCTCGGCAACGAGTTCAACGGCAAGGGCCCGTTCCTGCGCGGGCTGAACGACGGCGACAGCGAGGTGACGCCGGGCACGGCGTTCCTCACGCTGCGCAGCGACGGCCAGGACAAATATGCGCAAGCCGATGGCCGCTTCATCGGCAAGCCGGGAGTGCCGACCAACATCACTGCCGAAGGTCCAGCGTTGAAAGGCGCGACCAATCTCGTGCTCGGTCCGGTCGACCACCGCGAGACCGCCTATTCGCCGCGCGCCTTCCGCGAGATCTTCAAATTCATCGTCGGCCGCGAGCCGGACCGGCTCGCCATCAGCCCCCAAGCGCGGGTGACATTGAGCGGGCTTGTCACGGGAACGCCCGGCGGCGTGCCGACCAACCGCCCGGTTGCCGGCGCTACCGTCGAAGTCTTTCGCCTTGAACCCGACACGAGCGAGCGGGTAGGTGCCGCAGTTCACACCTCGCAGACCGCGGCTGACGGGCGCTGGGGTCCGGCACAGGTCGATCCGGCCTGGCCGCTCGAAATCGTGCTGACCTCGCCCGGTTCGGTCACCACGCATTATTATCGCTCGCCGTTTCCGCGCTCCTCCGACATCGTGCATCTGCGCGCAGCGCATCCGCTCGCTCCGGCTGACGCGAGCGCGGGCGCCGTCGTGCAAATGTCACGCCCGCGCGGCTATTTCGGGTTGCCGCGGGACGTGGTGCTGCTCGACGGCAAGGAGCCGACCGATGTGAAGGCGGGCGTTCCGACCAATTCCGTGACGACGCTGCGGCTGCCAGCTACCGACATTGGCCGTAATATCGTGGGCCTTTTCAACGAAGAACGGATCGTGGCGCGGGCCTGGCCCGTCTCCGAGAACAGGATTGCAGTCGCCGAATTGACTTACTAGCTAAGGTACTTGCGCCTGGATCCGTGAAACGAGGCCTCAATTGAGCGTCGCCGAAGCCCATGATCTGCGACCGGCGCGCAAGCCGCTGGTGCCGCCCCATCCGCCGCGGGCGCCGGAGAACATGAGCGCGCTCGCGCGGATGCGGGCGATGCGCCTCAACGCGATCGGCACCTGGGGCCAGAAGGCGTATGAAGAGGATGTCATCAAGGGCCGCTTCTTCGGCCGCTCCAGCTTCATCCTGAATAGGACGGATGCGATCCGGCATGTGCTGGTCGACAATTATGAGAACTATACGCGCACGCCCGCCGGCTTCCGCGTGCTGCGGCCGATGCTCGGCCAGGGCCTTCTGATCGCCGAGGGCCGCGCCTGGAAACACCAGCGCCGCACGCTGGCGCCGGCCTTCACTCCGCGCGCGGTGTCGATGCTGGTCCCGCATATGCGCGCGGTGACGGACGAAACCATCGCCGCGCTGAAGGGCAAGACCGGCCAGTCCGTCGATCTGCGCGAGGTCATGCAGCGCATGACGCTCGAGATCGCCGGCCGCACCATGTTCTCGCTGGGCATGGCGCATCACGGCGCGACCCTGCGCGATTTCGTGATGGAATATGGCGAAAGGCTGGCGCGGCCGCATCTGCTCGACCTCGCGCTGCCGCTGTGGTGGCCGACGCTGCGGGATTTCCGCCGCGCGCATTTCCGCAAGCGCTGGACCGCCTTTGTGGCGATGCTGATGGCCGAGCGCCGCGCCGCCGGCAAGAATGCCGGCGCGCCGCCGCAAGACCTGTTCCAGCTGATGGAAGCGGCGCGCGATCCCGAGACCGGAAAGGCATTTTCCGACGAGCAACTCGGCGACGAGGTCGCGACCATGATCCTCGCCGGCCACGAGACGACGGCGACCGCGCTGTTCTGGGCGCTCTATCTGCTCGCGCTCGAACCCGAAACGCAGGATGCGATCGCGGCCGAAGTGCAGGCCCAGCCGGCTGGCGCGCCGCTCGAGATCGAGCGGCTGAAATTCACCCGCGCGGTGCTCGAGGAGACCGTGCGGCTCTATCCGCCGGCCTTTCTGGTCGCGCGCGCGGCCTACGGTGCCGACACGGTGGCGGGGCTATCGGTCAAGCCGCACGACGTGATCCTGATCGCGCCCTGGCTGTTGCACCGGCATGAAAAACTATGGCGCGATCCCGATGCCTTTGTCCCGCAGCGTTTCATGGCGCCGAGCCCGCCGCCGGACCGCTTCGCCTATCTGCCGTTCGGCGCGGGGCCGCGCGTCTGCATCGGGTCGCATTTCGCGCTGGTGGAGGCGACGCTGGCGCTGGCCAGGCTCACAAGCGAATTCCGTATCGAACTGAAGGACACGGCGCCGGTGATCCCGGTCGGCGTGGTGACCACGCAGCCCGATCACGCACCGGCATTTGTCATCGAACGGCGCTAAGACGACCAGAGCCGGGTTCCGGAAGATTGTGTGCCAAAAGAAGGCCGCCGGCTTGCCGGCGGTCACCTGCGATACCATCTGGTGATTCATCATGAGCGACATCGAAGCCCAGATTTCGGTTCTGAAGCAGACCGCCGACCCGGCCGTCGCCGATGCGATCGCAAGATTGATTGCCAAGGGGGACGATCCCGAGCTCAATCGCATCAATGCGCTGGATTTCTCGAGCCACAACGCGCTCGACGAAGAGAAGGTGATCTCGGGCTTTCTGCATGCCTCGCGGCTCGGACTGTTCGATCTGAGCTGGAACGTGCTGTGTCCCGGCTGCGGCGGCGTGCTCGGCGCGCACGACACGCTGAAGGCGCTGCGCCCCGACGATTATCACTGCGGATTATGTGCATGCGGCTACGAGCCGTCGGTCGATGAGCAGGTCGAGGTGGCGTTCACCGTCAGTCCGAAGGTCCGGCGGATTGCCGCGCACGATCCGAGCACGCTTTCCTACTGGGAATATTACAGGCAGGTGTTCTGGAGCTCCGGGATCGATCTCAGCAAGCTCAATTTTTCTGTGCTGGCCGACGAGGTCGCGCTCGAAACGCTGGAATTGCCGGCGGGCGAGAAGGCCGTGATGTCGTTGCAGCTGCCGCCGCAATTCATCATCGTGTTCGAGCCGGTGACGCACTCCGCCGAGTTCATCGACGTGCAGGGCGAGCCCACCAGGGAGCGCCAGCAGCTTTCGCTGGTCTTCAACAAGGAGCATCCGCCGACCGGATCCATCATCCTGCGCCCCGGACCGTTGCGGCTGTCGCTCGACAACCAGGCCGGTCAGCGCGTGCTCCCGGGTGTTTTCGTCGCCGGCGACAAGCTGCATGAGCTGCTCGGCAACCGCCGGCCCTTCCTCACTGCCAAGCGCATGCTGTCGAACCAGACCTTCCGCGACGTCTTCAAGGCCGACAACCTCCATGTCGATCAGCGGCTGAAGATCACCTCACTGACCTTCCTGTTTACCGATCTCAAGGGCTCGACTGCGCTTTACGAGCGGGTCGGCGATCTTGCGGCCTTCGACCTCGTGCGCGCGCATTTCCGCGCGCTGCTTGAGATCATCGCGTCCGAGAAAGGCGCCGTGGTCAAGACCATCGGCGACGCGGTAATGGCGACATTTATCCGTCCCGAAAACGCGTTGATGGCGGGCCTGAAAATGCGCGCGGCGATGGATGAGCTCAACAAGGAGCGCGGCAACAAGGATCTTATCGTCAAGATCGGCATCCATGAGGGACCGTGCCTTGCGGTCATGCTCAACGAGCGGCAGGACTATTTCGGCCAGACCGTCAACATCGCCGCGCGGGTGCAGAGCCTTTCCACGCAGCAGGAGATTCACATCACGGCACCCGTGATCGAATCGCCGGAGGTTGCCACCATCCTGGAGAAGGAAGCAATCAAGCCGATCCAGAAGCACGCGGCGCTGCGCGGCATCGCCGACAAGATGGTGGTGTACGAGATACCATAGGACGCTGTCATTCCGGGGCGATGCGTAGCATCGAACTATGGTGCGCAATTGCGCACCTGAGAATCTCGAGATTCCGGGTCTGGTCCTTCGGACCGTCCCGGAATGACGTTGCGCGACAGATTGCCGAAACGTAATGCACGCGCCGGTCTTCGCGGATTGCGCCTCCGTTCCTTCCGCGCCATATCAGTTCCGGCAAACCTTATTCGACAGGGATATCGATGCTCGACGGATTGCGACAATTCATTGCCGACGTGGTTTCCCCGCACGCGGGCACGCCGAGCTTTGATGATACCGGCTATCAGCTCGCGGCCACCGCGTTGCTGATCCATGTGATCTCGCTCGACGGCGAGCCCTCCGAGATCGAGAAGCGCAAGCTGCACGGCCTGATCGAAAGCCGCTTCGGGCTCGATCGCGGCGTCGCCGATCATCTGATCGCATCCGCCACCCTGGTCGAAGGCGAGGCGGTCGACCTTTATCACTTCACCAGCGTCATCATGCGCACGGTCGATGAGGCCGGCCGGCTTCGTATCGTCGAGATGATGTGGGAGCTGGTCTACGCCGACGGCAATGTCAGCGAATTCGAGGACAACGTGGTCTGGCGTGCCGCCGATCTGCTCGCCGTGTCGGCGCGCGATCGGCTCGAGCTCAAGCATCGGGTGGCAAGCCGGCGTTCGGCTGCGGCGGCGGGCGCTTGACGCCGAGAGCCTGCCTCGCGCTCCTCGCGCACACATGACGAAACTTTAATCTGCCTGAACCGGGCGGACGCAACGGATGTCGCGGAAACCGGCCACACCTTGCTCCGTTCTGCGTTCGCGGACGTCGCCATGCTCGGGGGACGGCTTGCGTCCCACCGTATGCCTATGCTCTCGTCGCGAATGTTTATTGCGCACTCCGTGGTTGATTTAGATCTGTTGACTTAAGAGATTCGAACTGTGACCGAGCGTGTGACGCTGATTACCGGTGCTTCCTCGGGCATCGGCTCCGAACTGGCGCGCGTCTTTGCGGCGAACGGTCATCGCCTGGCGCTGACGGCGCGCCGCGCCGATCGCCTGGAGGCGCTCGGGAGTGAAATCGCCGCCGCCTGCGGCAAGCCGCCAATCCTCATTCCCTGCGACCTCGCAGCCTCCGACTGCGGCGAGACGATCGATGCCGCGCTGCAGGCTGCCGGCGTCGAGATCGACTATGTCGTCAACAACGCGGGGTTCGGCCTGTTCGGCCACGCGGTCGAACTGGATCGCGCCTCACAGCTCGCCATCATCGATGTCAACATCCGCGCGTTGTGCGATCTCACGCTGCGCTTTGCCCCGAGCGTGATCAAACATCGCGGCGGCATTCTCAATGTCGGCTCGATCGCCGGCTTCCTGCCGGGGCCGGGCATGGCGATGTATTACGCCTCGAAGGCCTTCGTGGTGTCGTTCACCGAGGCGCTGCGGCAGGAATTGAAGCCACGCGGCGTGCGCGTGACTGTGCTCTGCCCGGGCCCGGTGCCGACCGAATTCCAGGTGCGGGCAGGTTTCCGGCCCGGCTTCGATTCGGCGATCCTGAACGTCTCGCCTGCCGATGTCGCGCGGCAAGCCTATCGCGGCTTGATGGCCAACAAGCGGGCTGTGCTGCCTGGCTTTGGAATCAAGGCCGTCCCGCTACTGCTGCGCTTTTTTCCGCGCAGCTTCATCCTGGCCGCGGTCGGCGGTTTCCAGCTCCGCAAGCGCTAGTGGACGATCCGGAAAAGCGTGTAGCCGCCCGCGCTGCCTTTGAGGGAAGTGTGCGCGCCCTCACACGATATTAACCTTTGCTTAGCTATCATTGCGGGCGATGAACAGGCATCCCCCATCGATCCCGCCGCGATCGGCCGCCGGAGCCGAGGCATCGCTGCGGCCGGTCCTGATCGTCTTGCACCAGGAAAGCTCGACACCGGGTCGCATCGGCAACGTGCTCCGTGCGCTCGGGCATCCGCTCGACATTCGCCGCCCGCGCTTCGGCGATTCCTTGCCGGGGACGCTGGATGAACATGCCGGTGCCGTCATTTTGGGCGGACCGATGAGCGCCAATGACGGCGACGATTATATCCGCCGCGAGATCGACTGGATCGAAGTCCCGCTCGCCGAGCAGCGGCCGTTTCTCGGCATCTGCCTCGGCGCGCAGATGTTGGCCCGACAGCTCGGCGCCAGGGTCGCTCCGCATCCGCAAGGCCTGACCCAGATCGGCTACTACCCGATCCGCCCGACACGGGCCGGCCTCGCGCTCGGCCCGTGGCCCGAACAGGTCTATCACTGGCATCGCGAAGGTTTCGATCTGCCCCGCGGCGCCGATTTGCTCGCCGAGGGCGACGACTTTCCCATGCAGGCGTTCCGCTGGGACAATGCGTTCGGCCTACAGTTCCATCCCGACGCGACCTTCCGCACGATGTGCTGCTGGACCGCGCATGGCAACACCGATCTGCCCGGCGCCCAGCCGCGCGCAAAGCATTTTGAAGGTCGCGCAATCTACGATGTGGCCGAGCGCGCGTGGCTGAAGGCCTTCATCGATGGCTGGCTCTCACTCCAGCCGATGATGCTGGCGCAGGCCGCCGAGTAGGCGACGGCGTTTTCCGTGGCGCGGGAGAACTTCGTTTCAGCGATGTGCTAGAGTCTTCCCCAAGCTTGCACGAACAAGCAACGGGAGGACGCCAGTGCCCTATCAGCAGATTCTCTACGAGGTCGGCGAGAAGATCGCGACCGTCACGCTCAACCGTCCCGACCGCATGAACGCGTGGACGGCGGTCATGGAGCATGAGGTCCGCGAGGCCATGATAGCTGCGAGCCGCGACGACGATGTCCGCGTGATCGTGCTCACGGGCTCCGGCCGTGCCTTCTGCGCCGGCGCCGACATGGAGGCGCTGAAGACCATCGACCCCGATGCGATGCGGCGTGCCGGGAACATGCCGCCCTTCGACATGAATCGCCGGAGCGACTGGCAGACGCGCTATGCCTATTATCCGTCGATCGGAAAACCGGTGATCGCCATGCTGAACGGCGCGACCGCCGGCATCGGGCTCGTGCATGCACTCTATTGCGATCTGCGCTTTGCCGCGGACGGCGCGGTGTTCACCACGGCGTTTGCCCGGCGCGGGCTCATTGCCGAGCACGGCATCGCCTGGATGCTGCCGCGCATGGTCGGGCATGCCAACGCGCTCGACCTCCTGATGTCGGCGCGCCGCGTTTCGAGCGACGAGGCGCTCCGCATCGGGCTGGTCAACCGCGTCTGCCCCGCCGAGAAGCTGCGCGAGGAGACATTTGCCTATGCGCGGGATCTCGCAGACTTCGTTTCGCCGAGCGCGATTGCCGTGATCAAGCGCCAGCTCTATGACGTGCCGTTCCAGTCGCTGGCGGAAGCGACCGCCGACGCCAACCGCGAGATGATCGTGGCGCTGCGCGGCGCCGACTTCCGCGAAGGCGTGGCGAGCTTTGTGGAGAAGAGGGCGCCGAGGTTTACGGGGAGGTGAGGGGGCGACGCCGATTTCGCCCGCTAGCAGAGCCGCTTCTTTGCAAAGGCGCGGCCAGAGTGAGATTTCAAATATCTCTCAAATTCCAGCGCCCTGAGCTTATCCGGAAAGGCACAATACCAGACCAATTGCCATGGCTTGAACTTGGCGGTGTGCGCTGATCTTCCGGCGTTGTGATCCGCAAGGCGCTGTTTGGGGTCCTCGGTCGCGCCGGTGTATTCCTGATCGGGAAACTCAACGCTGCGGATAATGTAGACGTACCACATCAGCCACCACGCTTCGCCCGACTGTGGAAAATATGAGTTGAAAGCAATCTCCGCGGCCCGTCTTCGCCCTTTGGGCTTCGCCGGGCACCACGCTTCGCCCCACGGGCTCTTGCGTGGCTGCGCCACGCGTAGCCCGAAGGGCGAAGCGTGGTGGAGCCAGGCGGGATCGAACCGCCGACCTCATCATTGCGAACGATGCGCTCTCCCAGCTGAGCTATGGCCCCTCCGCGGCTGCCTCTCAAAAGAGGCGGCGGACAGTGAGCGCCATTTAAATGTGCGGCCTTGTCAAGTCAAGGAAAGCACATGTCGGGAACGGTCAAATTCGCGGTTTTTCCGCCCGGTTCGCCTCCCCCTTTCCCTTGTTTGGTCTCCGTGGAACCGGTATCTAGCACGTGCACCGTTCAAAGCGATCGAAGCCCTAAAGAGTCCCCCGCATGCGCGCCGTTCTCGACATTGTTCTGATCGTCCTCCAGCTCTACATCTGGCTCCTGATCGCAGCCGCCATCCTGTCCTGGCTGGTCGCCTTCAACGTCGTCAACAGCCGCAATCCGTTCGTATCGGCGGTGGCCGAGTTTCTCTATCGGATCACCGAGCCGCTGCTGGCGCCGATCCGCAATTTCCTCCCCAATCTCGGCGGGCTCGACATCTCGCCGATCATCCTGATCCTGATCATCATGTTCATCGAGCGGGTGATCACCTATTACATCTATCCCGTGGTTTTCTGATCCGGTGGATCCTTCTGTGGATGCCTGGCGCACCTCATCCGCGGGCGTCAGCGTCAGCCTGCGGGTGACGCCGCGCGGCGGCCGAGATGATATCGATGGAATCGAGCAGCTAGCGAACGGCCGCAGCGTGGTGAAGGTGCGGGTGCGCAGCCCGGCCGAAGGCGGCGAGGCCAATCGCGCGGTGACGGAACTGCTCGCCAAAGCGCTTGGCGTGCCCAAGGCAAGCATACGGATCCTGTCCGGCGCGACGTCGCGAACGAAGCAGATCGCCATCGACGGCGATCCTGCAAAGCTGGGCGAAGCCCTGCGCGTCATCACAGCGGCGAAAATCAATACCAAGGGAATGAGATGACGGCGAGCATCATCGACGGAAAGGCCATCGCCGCAGAGCTACGCGCGCGCGTTGCGAGCGAGGTCGCGCGGGTCAAGCGCGATCACAATCTCTTGCCGGGGCTCGCGGTGATCCTCGTCGGCAACGATCCCGCAAGCGAAGTCTATGTCCGCAGCAAGCACAGGCAGACGCAGGACGCCGGCATGGCTTCCTTCGAGCACAGGCTGCCGGCCGATGTCTCGCAAGACGACCTGCTGGCGCTGATCGGAAACCTCAACCGCGATCCCGCCGTGCACGGGATTCTGGTGCAACTTCCGCTGCCGAAATCGATCCAGACCGAGACCATCATCAACGCCATCGATCCCGCCAAGGACGTCGATGGCTTGCATCCGAACAATGCCGGCCGCCTCGCCGGCGGCTTTGCGGCGCTGTCACCCTGCACGCCGCTCGGCTGCATTATTCTCACCAGGAGCGTGCATGCCTCCCTCGAAGGCATGAATGCGATCGTGATCGGCCGCTCCAACCTGGTCGGCCGGCCGCTGTTGCAAATGCTTCTGAACGAGAACGCCACGGTGACGATCGCGCATTCGCGCTCGCGCGATTTGCCGAAGCTCACCGCGCAGGCTGATCTGGTCTATGCCGCGGTCGGCAAGCCTCAAATGGTGCGTGGCGACTGGATCAAGCCGGGTGCGACCGTGATCGATATCGGCATCAATCGCCTGCGTGCCGCCGAGGGCGGCAAGCCGCGGCTGGTTGGCGATGTCGCCTTCCAGGAAGCCGTGAAGGTCGCAGGCGCGATCACGCCCGTGCCCGGCGGCGTCGGGCAGATGACGGTGGCGTGCCTTCTGGTGAACACGCTGCGCGCGGCCTGCGCAATTGCGGGGCTGGCGAACCCGGCGGTGTGATGCTGTCATTCCGGGGCGCCCGCCTGCGCGAGCGCCCCGGAACGACGATGGACCTATTTCCTCTTCGCCCGCGCGATGCCGTCTTCGATCAGCTTGTGGGCGTCTTCGGCCGTGGCCCAGCGCAGCACCTTCACCCACTTGCCGCGCTCGAGATCCTTGTAGTGCTCGAAGAAATGCCGGATCTGGGCCAGCGTGATCTCGGGCAGGTCGCTGTAGCTCCTGATCCTGTCGTAGCGCTGGGTCAGTTTTGACGACGGCACCGCGATGATCTTCTCGTCGCCGCCGGCTTCGTCTTCCATCAGCAGCACGCCGACCGGACGCACGCTTATGACCGCGCCCGGCACGATGGCGCGGGTGTTGGCGATCAGGACGTCACAGGGATCGCCGTCATTGGACAGCGTGTGCGGGATGAAGCCGTAATTGCCGGGATAGCGCATGGCGGTATAGAGGAAGCGGTCGACCACCAGCGTGCCGGCTTCCTTGTCCATCTCGTATTTGATCGGCTCGCCGCCGACCGGCACTTCGATGATGACGTTGACCTCGCGCGGCGGATCGATCCCGATTCCGATGGCGTCGATGCGCATGGATGGCTCTCTTCCTGAGATACAGTCGCCTTGGCTTGCTATACTCGTCATACGCGGGCTTGACCCGCGTATCCATCTCCGGAAAAGCCTTTCTCAATGATGGATTGCCGGGCCTTCGCCGCGCCGGAGGGTTATCTGATGTCGGTGTCGTTTGCAGGGCTTCGGGGCCCCGCAGGCGGGTCAAGCCCGGCAATAACGAAGGTCAAAGGCGCGGAGCGAGGCAGCGCCTAGTTCGTCCAGGCGAAGGCGACCTTGTCGAGCGACTTCGGCCCGAAACGTTCCGAGGACCGTGCCACCATGCGGCCGCCGAGCGCGCGGTAGAATTCGGTGGCGGGATCGTTGTCGGAAAGCGCCCACACCACCATGCTCTTGAGCCCGCTCTGGGCGAGGTCGCGCTTGGCGGCGGCAAACAGACGGCGCCCGAAGCCCAGCCCCTGGAATTCCGGACGTAGATAGAGCTCGTAGATTTCGCCTTCGAAATGCAGGCTGCGGGCGCGATTGCGGCCGTAATTGGCGTAGCCCGCGATCTTGTCGCTGAACACCAGCACGCTGACGCGGCTGCCCTTGCGGATTGCCGAATCCCACCATTGCGGTCCGCGCCGGTTGATCAGCTTTTCCAGTTCGGCGCCGGGAATGATGCCCTGATAGGCCGCGCGCCAGGCTTCATCATGGGTCAGCGCTACCGCGGTTGCATCCGCGGGCTTGGCCGGCCGAACCTCGATTAGGGTAGTGCTCATCGTGGCTTATCAAAGCAAGTCAGCGCGCGGCCTTCAAGGTCTATCGTTAATTATCGGTTAACCTGTGGACTTTCTGCATCAGTTTTTTGACAAACTGTTTCGAAAAAGGACAAGCCGCCGCCTCAGGCAGCAATGCGTCGATGCGTGCATGGGAAAACTGGCCCGCGGCTGTGCCCCAGGGGCAAGCGCGCGACCGGTGAACGCAAAATTTGCTGGCGTTGATTCGCTATCGATTGTCGTTGCCGGGACGACCGGACGGATGTCTCATACCTCATGCGTTGGCTCAAAACCGCACTTGCGCTGCTGGCGCTGCTCGGTCTCGCAGGTCAAACGCCGGCTTACGGTCCGGCGGGCCCCCGGGGCGCGCCCGACCGCGCCCAGCAGTGGCTGGTGCCGACGCCCGTCGCTGACCGCGCCGCGCATGCCGTCCTGTACCGTCCCGCCGGCGGCGGCCCGTTTCGGCTGGCCGTTATCGCGCACGCGACGACCCAGAACGTGCTGCGCCGCGCGCAAATGCCACAGCCGGAATACCGGGCGCTGGCGGCGTTCCTGGTCGCGCACGGCTTTGCGGTGCTGGTGCCGGAGCGGCTCGGCCATGGCGCGACCGGCGGGCCCTATCTGGAAGACCAGGGCGACTGCGACGAGGCCGACTATGCCGCGTCCGGCCGCGCGACTGCCGGGCAAATCCGGATGGCGCTGGATTTCCTGCGCCGGCAGCCCTTCATCCGCACCGATGCCGCAATTGTGATCGGCCATTCCGCCGGCGCGTGGGGCGCCCTGGCGCTGGCCGGCGAAGATCCGAAGACCATCTCGGCCATCATCGCCTTTGCGCCGGGCCGCGGCGGACACGCCAACGATATCGAGAACCAAATCTGCGCACCGCACACCCTGATCGCGGCGGCGCAAAGCTTTGGCCGAGGCGCGCGCGTGCCCGTCACCTGGCTGGTCGCGGCGAACGACACGTATTTCTCGCCCGCGTTTTCGAAGAAGCTCGTCGACGCTTTCCGCGCCGGCGGCGGCAAGGCCGAGTTTCACGCACTGCCGGCGTACGACAGCGAAGGACACTGGCTGCCGGAGACGGAAAGTGGGGTAAGACTTGCGGCGTTCGATCTCGATCGTGTGCTGAAAGGGCAGGCGCCTTTGGCAAAAAACCGATGACGCTCTATTTCGTGGTCAAATATCTGCACGTTCTCGGCGCCATCATCATCCTCGGCACCGGCATCGGCATCGCTTTCTTCATGCTGATGGCGCATATGAGCCGCGACGCAGCCTTCATTGCGCGAACAGCCGCCGTTGTCGTCATCGCCGACATGCTGTTCACACTGTCGGCCGTCATCGTGCAGCCGATCACCGGCGGCATCCTGATGTCGCTCTCCTCGACGAACTTTGCCGAAGCCTGGCTTGCCACCTCACTCGCGCTGTACGCGGTCGCCGGCCTGTTCTGGGTGCCTGTGATCTTCATGCAGATCAGGATGCGCGATCTCGCCCGGCTCGCCGTCGAGAAGAGCCAACCGCTGCCGCCCCGCTATTTTGCGCTGTTTCGCCGCTGGTTCCTCTTCGGCATTCCCGGCTTCGGTTCGGTTATGATCATCCTGTATTTGATGATCGCAAAGCCGCTTTGACCGGCCGAAAGTTGGCACTGGTTTTCGGATAAGATCATGGCCCAACAGAAACCTGCATGAGTGAACCATCCCGCAAGATATTGGTGCTTGGCGCCTCCGGCCTGATCGGCCGCTACGTCACCGACGACCTGCGCATCCGGGGCTTCGAGATCATTGGCGTCGCGCGCAATTTTGCCGCGTCCCAGCGCCTGAGCGCGCTCGATCTGGAAATGCCCGTTCTGTCGATGGCGTCAGCGGGACTGGTGCAGTTGCTGAGGGATCGCGCCATCGATGTCGTGGTCAATTGCCTCGGCGTGCTGCAGGACGGGCGTGGCAGTGACGGGCTTGGCAGCGACACCCGCGCGGTGCATCGCGATTTTGTCGAGCGGCTGTTGCAGGCGATCAGGGAGAGCGGGCGAACCATTCGCCTGATCCATATTTCGATTCCCGGGGTGGCCGAGGACGATCGCACCACATTTGCCACCACCAAGCGCGAGGCCGAGCGGCTGATCGCGGCTTCTGGCATCGCCTATGCAATCCTGCGTCCCGGCTTTGTGATTGCGCCCGCGGCCTACGGCGGCAGCGCCATGGTGCGTGCGCTTGCGGCATTGTCGCTGCAACTGCCGGCTGAGGTATCCGGCACACCGTTCCGGCCGGTCGCCGTGGAAGATATCGCTGCAACCGTTGCCTGGCTCGCGATGCGCGAGGCTGGCGATGTAGCCGCCGTAAGCTGGGACCTGATGCAGCCGCAACAGATTTCGCTGGATGGCGTGATCGGCCAATTCCGCCTTGCCTTCGGCATGGCGAAATGGCCGCGGATCGCGATGCCGGCGTTCCTGCTCGATCTCGGCGGGCGATGCGGCGATCTGGCCAACAGCCTCGGCTGGATGCCGCCAATGCGAAGCAATGCGGTTGCCGAATTGCGCCGCGGTGTCACCGGTGATCCCATGCCCTGGATGCAGGCGACCGGCATCATTCCCAAGACGATCGCGCAAGTGACAGGACAGCGTCGGGCGACGATTCAGGACAAATGGTTCGCACGGCTGTTCCTGATCAAGGCGCTTATCATCGCAAGCCTCGTGCTGTTCTGGGTCGCGTCGGGATTTATCGCGCTGCTGATTTCATTTCCGGCGACGAAAGCGATCCTGGCTTCCCATGGGTTTCCGCGCGCGATTGTGGCGCCGTTCGCGGCCCTCACGAGCATGATGGACATTGGCGTCGGGGTGCTGATCGCGTTCCGCCGCACCTCGGCGCTCGGCCTGATCGCCGGGATCGTGCTGTCGCTGAGCTACATGGTGGGGACGGCGATCCTGACGCCGGATCTCTGGATCGAGCCGCTCGGCGCGCTGGTCAAGACCGGGCCGGCGATCGTGCTGATGTTGGTGGCTCTCCTGATGTTGGACAATCGATGAGCGTCTGGCCCGACGACGACGACGTGATCCTGTTCGACGGCGTCTGCATCTTCTGCTCGCGCTGGGTCCGCTTCGTCGCTGCACGCGATACCGCGCAGCGCTTCCGCTTCACGCCGATCCAGTCCGCTTACGGCAGCCGTCTGGCGGAGGCCCTCGGCATCGATGCAGATGATCCCGACACCAACGCCGTCGTTCACGGCGGCGTGGCGTACTTCAAATCCGACGGCGCACTGACGGTGCTGTCGCTGCTGCCGGGCTGGAGCTGGGTACGCCTGCTGTTCGCCATCCCCCGCGTCATCCGCGACGGGGTCTACAACGTGGTCGCGAAAAACCGCTACCGGATTTTTGGGAAGTACGACACGTGCATGGTGCCGGATGCGGGGCTGAGGGCGCGGGTAATTGAATAGCTCCGTCGCTTTGCTCCTCGCAATGACGGCGTTACTTGCGAGGTGCCGTCAACAACACCTCCTTCGCCGCCCTCTCGCCCGAATCCCTTGCCCCATGCGCCGTCGTGAAGAAGTTCGGCGACGTCGCTTCACCCGCGAAGAACAATCTTCCATCAATCGGCGCGGCGAGGACGGCGCGCTTGCCGGATTGGCCGGGGAGCGCATGGGAATAGGAGCCGCGGGCAAAGGGGTCGTGGGCCCAGCGCGACTCTTTCAGCGGCTTCAGCATGCGGCGGATGTCGTTGCCGAGGAAGGAAGCGATCTCATCGATGCTGGCGGCGGCGATCGCGCCATCGCCTTCGTCTTCGAGTTGCCTCGCAAAGCGGCCGCCGAAAAAGCCTTCGACGCAGGGCTGGCCGAACGGGCGTAGATGATAGGTCCCCATCTCCGTGCGCATGGTGGCGCCACGAAGATTGCCTTCCTTCGGCAGCGCCTCGGGCTCGTCGAGCGCGAGCACGACCTTGTCGGCAAGGCCGAGCGGCAGGTTCGCCGCGGCATCGACCTTGTCCGGCAGCGCGGGGTGAAAGCGGATCGCCTCAACTGCGATCAGATTGGTGGGTACGGTGATGATCACCTTGTCGGCCGTCAACACGCCTTGCGAGGTCTCGACGCGCACCCGCTTGGCCGAATGATCGATCAGCGCGACCGCGCAATTGAATGCGACCGGCAGCGTAGCGCCATAGGCCGCCATCAGCGCGCCATAGCCCCGCCGCACCCGCCAATTGAGGTTGGTGTCTTCATAGGCATTGAAATCGAGGATCGAGACACGGTCGAGCTCGGCGCCGTTGATGTAGGTCGAGATCGCGTCGATCATCGGATTCCAGCGGTTGCCGGGCTCGAAGCAGGTCGAGGCCTCCGCATCGCGGCCCCTTCTTGCGGCTTGCTCGACGCGATCAAAAAAATCGTCCAGCGAGCGAATGAAATCGGCGCGCTCGTCTCGCGGAAAGGCGTTGCCCACCGCGCGGTCGCGCCAGGGCGGCAGATCCTTGTTGATCTCGAAATTCAATTCATCGGCGATCCTGACGAAGCTGTTCCTGTCGGCCGAATGCAGCCAGCCGCAGCCGACGTCGAAGATGACATCAGGCGCGGCCTGGATCGTGTAGGCGCGGCCACCGACGCGGTTGCGCGCTTCCAGCACGATGAAGGAGAGGCCGGACTTTTTCAGCGCGTGTGCTGCGCCAAGGCCGGCAGCGCCTGCGCCGATGATGGCTACTTCGACGGAGGAAGGGAACATGAGAGGCGAATAGCGAGTGGCGAATAGTGATCAGGAGCGTATAGCACACAGCTAGCGCAGAGCCGCCCCTATTCGCTACTCGCCATTCGCTATTCGCCCTATTGCCCCCTATCTACGCCACCGCTTCCCTGGCCTTCTCCGCCCGCTTGCGCTCGTGCGGGTCCAGGTGCTTCTTGCGCAGCCGGATCGATTTCGGCGTCACCTCGACGAGTTCGTCGTCCTCGATATAGGCGAGCGCCTTTTCGAGCGTCATCTTGATCGGCGGCGTCAGCCGCACCGCCTCGTCCTTGGCGGTGGTGCGGATGTTGGTGAGCTGCTTGCCCTTGAGCACGTTGATCTCGAGATCGTTGTCGCGGGTATGCTCGCCGACGATCATGCCGCGATAGACCTTCCAGCCGGGCTCGATCATCATCGGACCGCGGTCTTCGAGCTTGAACATGGCATAAGCGACCGCCTCGCCCTGGTCGTTGCTGATCAGGACGCCGTTGCGGCGGCCCTGGATCTCACCCTTGTAGGGCGCATAGCCGTGGAACAGGCGGTTGATGACCGCGGTGCCGCGGGTGTCGGTGAGCAATTCGCCCTGATAGCCGATCAGGCCGCGGGTCGGCGCGTAGAACACGAGCCGCAGCCGGTTGCCGCCGGAGGGGCGCATTTCGATCAATTCCGCTTTCCGCTCGCTCATCTTCTGCACGACGACGCCGGAATGCTCCTCGTCGACGTCGATCACGACTTCCTCGACCGGTTCCTGCCAGCCGCCGGCCGCCTCGTCCTTCTTCAACACGACGCGCGGCCGCGACACCGAGAGCTCGAAGCCCTCGCGGCGCATGGTCTCGATCAGGATCGCAAGCTGCAATTCGCCGCGGCCCGAAACTTCCATGGAGTCCTTGTCGGCGGCTTCACTGACGCGCAGCGCGACATTGCCTTCGGCTTCGCGCAACAGACGGTCGCGGATCATCCGGCTCGTCACCTTGTCGCCTTCGGTGCCGGCGAGCGGCGAGTTGTTGACGATGAACGACATCGACACGGTCGGCGGATCGATCGGCTGCGCCGGCAGCGGCGTCTCCACGGTGGGATCGCAGAAGGTGTCGGCGACGGTGCCCTTGGTGAGGCCCGCGATCGCGATGATGTCGCCGGCTTCGGCTTCCTCCAGTGGCGCGCGCTCGATGCCGCGGAAGGCGAGGATCTTGGTCAGCCGGCCCTGCTCGATCGGCTTGCCGTCGGCGGACAGCACCTTCACCTGCTGGTTCGGCTTGATCGAGCCGGAAGTGATGCGGCCGGTGATGATGCGGCCGAGATAGGGATTGGCTTCGAGGATGGTGCCGATCATGCGGAACGGGCCGTCCTGGACCTGCGGTGGCGCGACGTGGCGCAGGATCAGGTCGAACAGCGGCTGCATGCCTTTGTCCTTCGGACCCTCCGGGCTTTCGGCCATCCAGCCCTGCTTGGCCGAGCCGTAGAGGATCGGGAAATCGAGCTGCTCCTCGCTGGCGTCGAGCGCCGCGAACAGATCGAACACCTCGTTGATCACTTCGGTCGGCCGCGCATCGGGACGATCGACCTTGTTGATGACGACGATCGGCTTCAAGCCGACCTTGAGCGCCTTCGACACCACGAACTTGGTCTGCGGCAGCGGGCCCTCGGCGGCATCGACCAGCACCAGCGCGCCGTCCACCATGTTGAGGATGCGCTCGACCTCGCCCCCGAAATCGGCGTGGCCTGGAGTATCCACGATGTTGATCCGGGTGTCCTTCCACTGCACGGAGGCCGCTTTGGCGAGGATGGTGATGCCGCGCTCGCGCTCGAGGTCGTTGGAGTCCATCGCGCGCTCGGCCACCCTCTGGTTCTCGCGGAAGGTGCCGGACTGCTGCAGCAGGCGGTCGACCAGCGTGGTCTTGCCGTGGTCGACGTGGGCGATAATGGCGACGTTACGAAGGTTCATTGGCAGCTTCTTCTGGTGGTGCAAATCGTGAGCGCGATCTCGGCGGTCAGCCGGGGCCCAAGCCCCTGCGCCTCAAGCAATCCCGCTCAAAACTGAAATTCGATAAGGGGCGCGCCGCCCCAAAAAGGAAGCCCGGCCAAGGAGACCGGGCGAACCTTTGTGCGTTGCGGCGCAATATATTCAGAAAATGCTAAAAAACAATGGGTTGTTTGGCAGTTGGTTAGCTGAATTTGGCGGCGAATCCGCCCCTTTTTGCGAGCGTCGCAAAACCGTCATCGTGGCCGCCTGCGGCGGATCGCTCCAGATCATCCAGACACCAAGGACGACCAATACGAGCCGATCAGCTCGTTGATCTCCAATATGATGGCCCTTTTCGGAGTGACTAAGATGCGCTGCGTCGCGGCTCTTCGGTCGGATAAACCCCGCGCAAGACTTCCTCGAAATGGCTTTTCACGGATTCATTGCAAAGACATGCGCGTGCCTGCAGGGCCTCGCGGTCCCGGACCAGGATGACGCCGCGGCGAGTCTCGACGATTCCTTCTGCCTTGAAGGTCTGGATCACCCGGCTGGCATAGGAACGGCCGACGCCCAACAGCATCGCGAGCTGCTCATGCGTCAGCGGCACGGCATCGCTGCCGTCGGTGCGCTCCATCGCCGAGATGATCCATTTGGCGGTGCGCTGCTCGATCGAATGAATTGCATTGCAGGCGGTCGACTGAAACGTCTGCGCCAGCATGCAGTCGGCATAGCGCGCAAACACGTTGCGCAGGCTCGCAGACCTGGTCTTGGCGGCGTCAAGTTTGACGATCGGAAGCCGCACCAGGGGCCCACCGAACTTGACGACAATGCGTGTATAGGCCGGCAAATACCCCTGGCTGACAATGCCGCCCACGGCGCCTTCGCGGCCGACCAGAATGGTCTCGACATCGCGGCCGTCCTCGTTCGCAACCAGATAGGAGGCAAGACTTGGGCCGCAGGGGAAATACACGGTTTCGACTTTGGCGCCAGGGTTGTAGAGCAGGTCATCCGGGTGCGCCTGAATGGTCGTCAGATGCGGCTCAATCAGCGCAAAGTCTGCCCGATCGAGCCGGCGCAATAGGTTGTTATGCGGCCGGTCGTTGATCTCGGCGGCCGCCTCGCGTCGCGTCAGCATGGAACACCTCGTTCTCAACCAAGCGACGACGGGTCATCTGGTTCCCGATGTCTGTCCACAAGTGGACAGACGGGCCGGCATGGATCGTGCCAGCTTTCAGGCGGGAACCCGTTGATATGCCTTGGGGTGTCGGGCGGGGCGGTCCTATCCGAAAACCCATCCGCAAATTGGTGCGATCGAAATTGGTGTGATCATGCAATCCGCCTGTCGCGACGGACTGCCCAATGATGTCCTGATCGTCGAGGACGATCCGATCATCGCGCTCGACTTTGAGGATACTGTTCTCGGCTTCGGCGTGAAGACCGCGCGCTGCGCCGCCAGCGTTGCCCATGCGCTGGCCATGATCGAGGAACGCGTGCCCGACTTCGCGCTGCTCGATGTCGGCCTCATCAGGGAAAGCAGCTTTGAGGTCGCCGCCAGGCTCGCGACGCTGGGCGTGCCTTTTGCATTCGTCACCGGCTATGGCGGCAATCGGACCGAGGGCGACTATGCCGATCGGCCCCGATTGCCAAAACCATGCACAAGCGACGCACTGCTTGCTGTGCTGGTTCGCTTCGGATGCAAGCCGGGCTGATGGCCCCTTCAAACGCTTGAACCGCCCGGCCTACTCGATCACGCCGTCGGCGCTTGCAATCAACGTTGCTGGCACGGAAAGGCCCAACGCGCTTAAAGGGTGCCAGTGGCGCGGAACTGCGCACCGGCGCGTGCGAGATTTTGCGGCAGGCTGGCAAGCACCGCCCGGCGGTCGGAAACCGCACGATGGAATTGCTCGAGCGCGATGTTGAAGGCGGTGAGCGCGCCTTCCCCGATCGCGCCATGCTCGAAACAATGCAGCGTGTCGCGCAGGATGTCGTCGGCTTCCGACTGCATGCGGTCGAGCTCGTCAGGGGAATCGCACTTGCGCGCCAGTGCGATCATGTCGAGCAGCCTTTCGCGCAAAGTCGAGTTGTTGTGGCGATCGTCCTTCCTCAGATAGCCGGCAAACCAGGCGCCGACCGAACCCATCGCGGATGCCGCCATCAACCCCCACCAGATGAAATCGCTGTAGCGGTCGAGGAAAGTCTTTTCCTCGCCGTCGACAAAAGCGGCCGCGCCGGGATGTGCGGGGATCGCGGCGTCCTTGTCGGTGTCGGGGGTTTCGATCTTCGCGGCGAGCGGGAAGTCCGCCATCAATTGCTGACGGATCGCGAACAATTGCCGCGTGAACGCGGCAACCGTCACGTCGGACAAGCTTTTGCGCGCGACGATGTGATGCGCGAAGCTGATCGTCTTCACCTCGTCGTCCGGCCGCTCGGGCGAGCCGAACGTGCCGGCAGGTATTTCGGCCGCCTCGTAGGCGGGATGGTTCTGCGCGATCGCTTCAGAGGCGTCGATGGAGAGGAAGGTCGGGTTGCCGCGATCCCTGGCCGACGCCGCGATCGCCTCGGTCGTGATCCTGCTGTTGAGCGGACCCGCGGCGAGATAGGCGTCCGCCTTCTGGTCGCGGATCGCTTCCGCCGCCTCGTTGGCCGGAAACTGCACGATCTCCACCTTGGCCGGGTCGACGCCATACTGCTGCAGGATGACCTTGAGCAGGTTCACATTCGCCTGCGTCTTGCCGATCACGCCGACGCGGCGGCCGGTGAGCTGGCTGATTTTGGTGATCTTCTTCCCCGCTTTCCTGGCTCTGCCCTTTGCCGGCGGCACCCACAGCACCACGAAATTCTTGCGCAGCGTGGCGACCGCTTGCGCATTCTTCGGCACGTCGAGATCCCCGCGTATGATGGCGAGATCGACCTTGCCCTGCGCGAGGTCCTCCGCACTTGCCACCACGCCGTCGGTCTGCACCGGCTTTAACCGGACGTAGGAGCGATGCTCGGCGAAGGCCTGCGTCAGCCTCTGTACGACCTTGACATCGTCGCTGCCCGCCGGCCCGACGGCTACCCTGAGTGTCACCGGCCGCACGGCATAATAATAGGCGCCGGCAAGCACGCCGACGATCGCCAGCACGCCGGCCAGCGCAACCAGCAAGGTCCGGCGCGGCGAGGGTGGTGCCGGCCTACGGCGAACAAAGCCCTCAGTCATCGATCTCGCAAATAACCGTTTGACGCTCAGATTCATCTTGTGGGCCGCATTGGAACAATATTGTAGCAAATGTCTTGCCGGCCACAGGTTACATCTGCGTCAAGGTCAGCCGGTGCCGCGGGTGTCAGGGTAATATTCGGCTGCGGATCGAGGAGGTGAGGCATGGCACAGCGTCTGTCGGCGGAGGAACGGAAATCGGCGCTGTCGGGCCTGCCCGGCTGGGCCGAGGTTAACGGGCGCGAGGCAATCGCCAAAACCTTTGTTTTCAAGGACTTCAATGAGGCCTTCGGCTTCATGTCGCGCGCCGCCCTGGTGGCGGAGAAGCACGATCATCACCCGGAATGGCGCAACGTCTACAAGACGGTGGACGTGATGCTGGCGACCCATGATGCCGGCGGCGTCACGGCCAAGGATATCGATCTTGCCAAGTCGATGAACGCCATTGCCGCGGCGCTCGGGGTTGGCTGATCGCGGGTCGGCTGAACTGGCCTTGCGGGTCGTGCTCGCCATCACCAATTCGTGGTTGGGGCCAGCGCGGAGGCGAGCCGCGCGATGGCGGGCAATGTCGCTCGGGGGAAATCACCATGGCATCCCATTTCAGCGCGGGCTTCGAGGCGGCCGACCGGCTGGCCGAGGATCGCGAAAGCGTACGCAAGCGATTCTGGATCAAGCTGAAGCAGGTCGCGGCGAAGCTGCCGTTTACCGAGGATCTGCTGGCCGCCTATTACTGCGCATTCGACAAACAGACACCGCGCCACGTTCAGCTCGCGCTGCTCGGGGCGATCGCCTATTTCATCCTGCCGTTCGACTTCATTCCCGACATGCTGCCGGTCCTGGGCTACACCGACGATGCAGCGGTGCTCGCAACCGCGATCCGCATGGTCGCGACCCATATCACCGAAGACCATCGCGAGGCGGCGCGCGCCGCGCTGAAGCGGGGCATCAGGGAAGACTAGAGCGCGAGGCAGCGCGCCTGCCGCGCATCGAATACGGGCTCGCGCTTCATATCGGCGACCTCATGTATGGCAATATCGGCAGCGACACCCGGCTCGATTTCATGGTCGTTGGACCTGCGGTCAACCTCACCGCCCGCATCAAATCGATGTGCCGGCAACTCGGCCGGCAGCTGTTGCTGTCATCGGAATTCGTGAAGGCCGGCGGGACCTCCGTCAGATCGTTCGGCCGTCATGCGCTGAAAGGCGTCGGGGCCGATCAGGAAATCTTTGGACTGGTCAGCCCGGCGGTGTCAGTGCCGGGCTGACCGGGAGTGCGCGCGCCGCTTGTTACTTGCTGGCCCGGGGATTGACCACCTGGGCTCTGGCGTTTTCCCTGGCCGTCTGGTCGGCCTGCCAGGCCTGGAACTGCCTGAACAGCGCGTCGCGGTCGGCTTCCGAGTGTGTCCCCTTGGCGGCCTGCGGGTTCTTCTGCAGGAACTCGTCGAACTTGGCGCGCGCGACCGGCTGGACGTTGTGCTTGTCCAGCCATTGCTGGGCGTAGGGCAGGCGAGTCCACCCGGCGAGCGGCGCCGACAGTGACGTCTCCCTCCACTTCGGATGGAAGGGCGGTTTCTGGAAGGTCGGGAATTTCGTGAAGAACGCGTCCACGAATTGCGTGAGCTTGCGATAGCGGTCGGTGTTGGGCGCCCAGTTATAGGCCGCGAGCACCGCCGGCACCGCGATAGTGTCGACCTTCTCGCCTTCAGGGATCAGGTTCGGATAATCCTTTGAAGTCAGGGTCGCCGGCAGATAGTCGCCCTGCAGCGGCTTTTCATAGTCGACCCGCACGAGGTGGAAGCGCCCGTCATTGTTGAACGTGGAAACCGATTTGTACGGCTTGCCGCCGACCACGATCACGGCGTCGATCTGACCTGCCTTCAGCTTTTCCATCGCAATGCGCTGCTCGATGTAGACGAAGTTCGCCTTCAGCCCGATTCGTTCGGCGACCGTGAGCGCCGTGACGAAGGTGCCGCCATTGGGCAGGTCGACGCTGACCTTCTTGCCTTGGAGGTCCCTCAGGCTCTGGATCGATTTCGGCGCGATGATCGTCATCTCTTCGTTGTAGAGCTTGGTCACATAGGTGAACTGCTTCTTGATGTCCTTGGCAATGCCCTTGCGCTCGAGATAGTCGAGCGTGTCGGCGCGCACGATGCCGAGGTCGACGCCCTGCAGGAACAGGATGTCGGCGACGCTCTGCACCGAGCCGCGGCCGACGATGGGGAGCACGCGCAGCTTGTTGCCGTCATCGAGCACGGAGGCGAGGTCGGCGCCGATTTGCACATAGGTGCCGCCGATGGTCCCGGTGATGATCGTGACCGTGTTGGCGTTCAGCGCCTGCTTGGTCTGGGCCGAGCCGAACTGGAAGATCGCCCTGAGACTGTCGCTCACCTTCGTCGGATCATACTCGGTCTCGTCGGCGCGGGCCGCAAGGCCGCACGCCATCACGACGGCAACGAGTGCCAGTCCAAATAAACGTCGCATGTTGTCCCCTAAAAACCAGAGTGAAAAAATCAGTTCGCCAGTTGAGCGAGCCGGCGCTGGGCGTCGGCCGAGCCGAGCTGCGCGGCCTTCTGGTACCAGGCGCGGGCTTTTGCGGGCTCGGGAACGATGTTGCGCACGTCAGAGGTGCCGAGCACATCGGGATCGTAGGTCTGCGCGAGGAGCAGCGTGGCGCTCAGGTCCTGCGCTTCGGCGGCACGCTCGAGCAACAATCGCGCGGAGGGGAGATCGCCGGTATCGAGAAAGCCCTTGGCGCGCTGCATCAACGTCGCAAGCTCGTCCGGGTCCATGCGCGGGACCGCGGGCGCGGCGGCAGGCGCGGGAGGAACGACCGCAACCGGCGACACGGCGGCCAGGAGCGGCGTGGCCGCTTGCGGCGGCGTGGGTGGAGTAGTTGCTTGCGGGGGTGCCGCGGTTGCGGGGGTCTGCAACGCGGCCTGATAGGCCGACGATATTTCCTCGCGCGACGGCAGCATCGCGACCTGCTGCTGCGGGATTGCATCGGCGCCGGCGGTCTGATCGGCGGGATTCGACGCGCGCGCGGGATCCTTCAACTGAACGTCGCTCCGCGTGAGCTGCTGCGCGGAGGCGTCGGCCTGCGCAGCGGCGGACGGAACAGGAAGCACGGTCGCGATCGACGCCTTGGCGCTGATCAGAACATCGCGCATCGCATCCGAGGAGAACCAGGCGCACACCACTGCGACCGCCGAGGCGGCCATGGTGGCCATCAGGATCTTTGTCGACATCGAAAACCGTCGCTGCGCGCGGAAGCGCGTCTCGTATTCAAATTCCGCCGGGTCCGGCTCGCCATCGGGATCGCTGAGGAAGAGCGGAACGGAATCGCCGGAGTGATAATCGTCTTGCGCGGAGCGTCCGAATGCATAAGGCCGGGGACGAAAGCTGGCGTCGGCGATGCCCTGTTCAAGACCGTCGAGGTCAGACTCGTAGGACCGATAACGGATCGGTTGTTCCACCATGGTGAAGTTCCCCACTCTGTGACGCAACATCGGGGAACCCAGGTTCCAACTTCTTATTGATCTTGTTGGCCAGGACGCCCCGCTACCAAGGCTGAATCTCCGTTGGAATCAGCCCAAAAAGCGGCCTCCACTGGCGCGATTTGGGGGATATTTTGATTTCATTGTGGCATAGCAGGGTAACGCACCGCCATTTCTTATGGTTAATTTTCGCTTGCGTGTGGCGCTGCGGCTATGTCCCGAAACTGAGTTGTGCCTGCGAATGCGGGCTTTCTGCGTCTTTGGAGCGGACGAAGAGCCGCTGCACCCAGAGGTAGCAGCGACTTCGAATGCGTTAACCAATTCTTTACGGATGCAAAATCACCTTGCCCATCGCCTTGCGCCCGGCGAGCACTTTGAGCGCGTCGGCGGTCTGCGCGAGCGGGAAGGTGCGGTCGACATGGGAAGAGATTTTTCCCTCCGCCGTCCACTTCACGAGCTTCTCCAGATTGGCGCGGTTCTTCTCCGGGTTGAGCCGCGCCCAGTTGCCCCAGAACACGCCGCGGATGTCGCAGCCTTTCAGGAGCGCGAGGTTGAGCGGCATCTTCGGGATTTCGCCGGCGGCGAAACCGATCACCAGGAAGCGACCTTCCCAAGCGGTCGAGCGCAGCGCCGCTTCGGCGTAAGCGCCGCCGACCGGATCGAACACGATGTCGGTGCCCTTGCCGCCGGTGAGCTTGCGCAGGCCTTCCTTCAGATCTTCCGTGGCGTAGTTGAGCGTCAGCTCGGCGCCATGTTGCCTGGCGAATGCCAGCTTCTCGTCGGACGAAGCACAGGCGATCACCTTCAGCCCCATCAGCTTGCCGAGCTCGCAAGCCGCCAGTCCGGTGCCGCCGGCAGCGCCCAGCACCGCAAGCGTCTCGCCCGCCTTCAGGCTCGCGCGATCCTCCAGCGCATGCAGTGCGGTGCCGTAGATGATGATGATGCCGGCGGCGCGATCGAAATCGAGATTGTCCGGGATCTTCACGATCGAGGCCGCCGGCAAGGCGATCTTCTCACGCGCGCCATTGTGTCCGCACGAGGCGACCACGCGATCGCCGACCTTGAGGCCGGTGACGCCGGCGCCGACACTCTCGATCACGCCCGCGATCTCCGCAGCCGGCGAGAACGGAAAGGGCGGCTTGATCTGGTACTTGCCCTGGATCATCAGAAGGTCGAAAAAATTCAGCGCCGCAGCCTTGATCGCGATGACGGCCTCGCCGGACCCCGCTACGGGGTCGGGGACGTCGGCCAGCACGAGATCGTCGGGTTGGCAATATTGCGAGCAGAGGACAGCTTTCATGGAAGCACCTGATTTTCAGACGGCCAACTTTCGGACGGGCAGGAGAAACTGAATACTCCATGCCGGATTTGAAGCGCGGCGACAATACGGCGCGGCGCGCTCGGAGGAATCAAACGATGTTTGAAAAAGACCTGTTAAAGCGAAAGCGGATCCTGGTGACCGGAGGCGGCTCGGGACTGGGAGCGGCGATGGGGCGCCGCTTCCTGGAACTTGGTGCCGAGCTCACTATCTGCGGGCGCAGGCTTGAGCTGTTGGAGGCGACCGCCGCCAACATGCGCGAGAAGCAGGGCGGCAAGGTCACGGCGTTGAGATGCGATATCCGCGATGGGGCAGCCGTGGATGCGATGATGGATGAGATGTGGCGCGAGGCGCCGCTCGACGTGCTCGTCAACAACGCGGCCGCAACCTTCATCGCGCAGACAGAGCACCTGTCGTTTCGCGCGGCGGATGCGATTCTCGCGCCGACGCTGCACGGCACGATGTATTGCACGCTCGCCGCCGGCAAGCGCTGGATAGAAGGCAGGCACAAGGGCGTGGTGCTCTCCATCCTCTCGACCTCGACGATCACGGGCCGCGCCTTCACCGTGCCGTCGGCGATGGCCAAGAGCGCAATTCTCGCGATGACAAGGAGCCTTGCCGTAGAATGGGGACCGAAGGGCGTCCGCACCGTTGCGATCGCACCGGGCGCGTTCCCGACGCCTGGCGCCACCGGCCAGCTACGACCCGAGGGCCGCGACCCGCGTTGGGCCTTGCGCAACCCGCTCGGCCGCCCCGGCGAGCATTCCGAGTTGGCCAATCTCGCAAGCTTCCTGATTTCGGACGCGGCCGGCTACATCAATGGCGAAATGGTCGTCCAGGATGGCGGCGCGCATTTGCGTTCATCCGGCGCGGAGGATCTCCTGCAATGGACCGAGGCGCAATGGGAGCAGCAGCGCGCTGCGCGTGCGAAGGCATGAGTCCGGACGACCTCTGCCTTCCCAAATCAGCGTTTCCCGGCTATGGCTCCCGCCAAGTTCCTATGCAAGCGACCTCCAATGTGGGGCCATCTTCCAGTCACAATGATAGGGGAACCAGTCCTCATCATGTTCTTTCGGCGACTGCTGACACCTCTCATCATGGCGGGTGCGCTCTCATGCGGGGCGGCGAGCTTTGCACAGGAGCCGGCTGCGCCGTCGAAACCGGCCAAAAGCACCGCTGCAAAGCCGGCCGCCACCAAGAGCAAGAAAGAGCCGGTCAAGCCGATGGCCGTGGTCGCGGGCGGCGCCGAGCCGATGCTGATCGGCCAGTTCGGGACGTGGGGCGCCTATGCGGCGACGCCGAACGGCAAGCGCGTCTGCTTTGCGCTCGCCAAGCCCACCGCTTCGAGAACCAATCCGCCGAACCGGCCGCGCGATCCCGCATATGCTTTCGTCTCGACACGTCCCGCCGAGAAAGTGGTCAACGAAGTCTCGATCATGATCGGCTATGCGCTGAAACCCGGCTCGGAATCAACCCTGGAAGTCGGCGGCGCCGCCTATGCGATGTACACCCAGGGCGACGGCATCTGGATCAAGAATGCGGCCGAGGAGGAGCAACTGGTGCAGGCCATGCGCCGCGCGCCGGACGCTATCGTCAAGGGCATCTCGGCTAAAGGCACGGAGACGACCGATACGTTCTCGATGAAGGGGCTGTCCCAGGCGCTGGATCGGATCGCACATGACTGCAGGCGCTAGAGTGCGCCGGGATTAGGTTGAATCGCCATCGCGCTCCAGATTCTTGTTTGCTCCTGATCTCCGCGCAAATACTCCGCGTTTGTCGCGAGGGAAAACCGCTGCACACTTTTCCGGATCATGCGCCAGGGCCGGCCGCTTTTTTACTCAAAACAGACCGATTTCACGACTTTCCAGGCTGGGCCGGAAAGCCTATCTGAGGGCCATGACCGACACCCTGACCGACCCGGCCGAGGCCTCCGCCCGCGGCGCTGCGCTGGTGGAGAAGACTCCCTTCGAAGCCTATGTGCCCCCGGCAAAGCCTTCGCTGATTGGACTGTCGCGCGCCGAGCTTACGGAGCGGCTGGGTGACATTGGCGTTGCGCCCGCCCAGCGCAAGATGCGCGTGCAGCAGCTCTGGCACTGGATCTATTTCCGCGGAGCCGGGAGCTTCGACGAGATGACGAGCATCTCCAAGGACATGCGCGCAAGGCTCGCCGAACACTTCACGGTCGACCGGCCCGGAGTCGTGGCCGAGCAGATCTCCAACGACGGCACCCGCAAATGGCTGCTGCGGCTGCCGAGCGGCCACAAGGTCGAAAGGCCGCACGAGGTCGAGTGCGTCTACATCCCCGAGACCGATCGCGGCACACTCTGCGTGTCTTCCCAGGTCGGCTGCACCCTGAATTGCACCTTCTGCCATACCGGCACCCAGCGGCTGGTGCGCAACCTGACCGCCGGCGAGATTGTCGGCCAGGTGATGGTGGCGCGCGACCGGCTCAATGATTGGGCCGACCGCGACAACGGCACGCGCCTCGTTACCAACGTCGTGATGATGGGCATGGGCGAGCCGCTCTACAATTTCGAGGCCGTGCGCGATGCGCTGCTCATCGTCTCGGACAATGAGGGCATCGGCATCTCCCGTCGCCGCATCACGCTGTCGACTTCGGGCGTGGTGCCGAACATCATCCGCACCGGGGAAGAGATCGGCGTGATGCTTGCGATCTCGCTGCACGCGGTACGCGACGAACTGCGCAACGAGCTGGTGCCGCTCAACCGCAAATATCCGATCCAACAATTACTGCAGGCCTGCCGCGATTACCCCGGCGCATCCAACGCGCGCCGCATCACCTTCGAATATGTGATGCTGAAGGACGTCAACGATTCGCTCGATGACGCCAGGCTCCTGGTGAAACTGCTCAAGGGTATTCCGGCCAAGATCAACCTCATTCCGTTCAATCCCTGGCCGGGCACGCGTTACCAATGCTCGGATTGGGACCAGATCGAGAAATTCTCCGAATACATCTTCAGTGCAGGCTATTCGTCGCCGGTGCGTACGCCGCGCGGCCGCGACATCCTCGCCGCCTGCGGGCAGTTGAAATCGGAGACCGAGAAGCTGTCGGCCCGCGAGCGGCAGGCGCTGCGCGCCATGGCGATGACGGACTGATCATGTCGCCATTTGGGATCGTCATGCCCGGCCCAATGCTGGAAAAGCGCGGCCATGACGGTCGAATGATCCGGCTTGCAATATGGCTCTGATTGTCCGCCTGTTCGTGATCGCGCTCGGCTTCCTCGCCGCCAGCCTCGTGGCGGGGATGATTGTAGTCATCGCGATCATGTTTCCGGAGTTCAGCGATCTCGGTACCGGCCCCGTCGATGAAGGCGTCTTCCAGATCCTGGTCGGCTTCGGCTTCATCTTCATCTCCGGCTTTGCCCTGTTGCCGGCCGCCATCATCGCGCTGATCACCGAAGCCTTCTCGATCCGCGGCGTGCTGACCTACGCCATCGGCGGCGCCGTGGTGGGAGCCGCCTGCTATCTCAGCCTCGTGCCGTTCGATACCGAAACCTGGCAGTTCAACGGCATCGTCCACCGCCACCTCGAAATCATGACGGGCGCGGGCATTGTCGCCGGCCTCGTCTACTGGACGATCGCAGGCCGCACCGCGGGGGCCTGGCGCGAACCGCCGCGCCGGCCGCAACCCCCGCCGCCGCTGCCCTCGCGATCGCGCCCGCCGCTGTGAGGCGCCCTTTCCATGCATGGCCCGTTCCGCTAAATCCCGCGCCATGAACAGGACTGGCCTTTTCATCGCGCTGTCGCTCGCGCTCGTCATCGGCGTCGTGTTCGGCCTCTATCCCGAGCTCGACCTGAAACTCGCAGCGCTGTTTTACGACCCGCAGACGCGAAGCTTTCCGCTGAAATCCGATCATTGGGCCGGCCTGGCGCGCGATGGCTCGATGTGGATCGCCTGGGCGTTGGCGGTGCCGGCGATCGCAGCACTCGTGGTCAAGCTCATCCGGCCGGACAAGCCGCTCCTGGTGTCCGGCCGCGCGATCATCTTCCTGTTGATGACGCTGCTGCTCTCTGCCGGGGTGCTTTCCAATTTCGCATTCAAGAGCCATTGGGGACGGCCGCGTCCGATCCTGGTCAGCCAGTTCGACAACGGCCAGTTTCCGGCGCTGGATTTCGTGCCGTGGTGGGATCCCCGCGGCGGCTGCGACTGGAACTGCTCGTTCTTCTCCGGCGAAGGCGCGACGGCATTCTGGACCTACGCTCCCGCTGCACTGACGCCGCCGGCCTGGCGGGGGCTGGCCTATGCCGCAGCGACGCTGTTCGGCGTCGTGACGAGCGTGCTTCGCATGGCCTTCGGCGGCCACTTCTTCACCGATGTCGCGGCCGCCGCCATCATCACCTTCACGGTGATCTGGCTCGCCCATGGCTTGATCTATCGCTGGCAACGCACCCGCCTGTCGGACGAGCGGATCGACGCCGCGCTGACCCGTCTTGCCTGGCCGGGCTACCGGCTCCGCCGGCGCTGGCTGGGACGGGACATCGGCCCGGCGCCGTCGGCGTGAGCGGCTTCGCCGTTCAAGGTACGATTAAACGCGTGCCCACAGCTGCGAAATTTGATAATCGCGCCATCAAAATCAGCCATTTCGACCGATTGGACGATTGATGAGTACGATCTTGAAGAGCCTGCCCAAGGGGGAAAAAGTCGGTATCGCCTTCTCGGGCGGCCTCGACACCAGCGCGGCGCTATTATGGATGAAGAAAAACGGCGCCCGCGTCTTTGCCTACACCGCGAACCTCGGGCAACCCGACGAGGCCGATTACAACGAGATTCCGCGCAAAGCGCGCGACTTCGGCGCCGAACAGGCCCGGCTCGTGGATTGCCGCACGCAATTGGTCCACGAAGGCATCGCCGCGATCCAGTCCGGCGCCTTCCACGTCTCGACCGGCGGCGCGACCTACTTCAACACCACGCCGCTCGGTCGCGCGGTGACCGGCACGATGCTGGTGTCGGCCATGAAGGAGGACGGCGTCAATGTCTGGGGCGACGGGTCGACCTACAAGGGCAACGACATCGAGCGGTTCTATCGCTACGGCCTTTTGACCAACCCGAGCTTGCGGATCTACAAGCCCTGGCTCGACCAGCAGTTCATCGACGAGCTGGGTGGCCGCGCGGAAATGTCGGCATTCATGACCGCCAACGGCTTCGCCTACAAGATGAGCGCCGAAAAGGCGTATTCGACCGACAGCAACATTCTCGGCGCGACCCACGAAGCCAAGGATCTCGAGCGCCTGGACTGCGGCATCACAATCGTCAATCCCATCATGGGCGTGCCGTTCTGGCGCGGCGACTGTGACGTCAAGGCCGAGAAGGTTGTCGTGCGGTTCGAGGAGGGCCAACCCGTCGCGCTGAACGGCGCGAGCTTCGCCGATCCGGTGGCGCTGTTGCTCGAGGCCAACGCCATCGGCGGGCGACATGGTCTTGGCATGAGCGACCAGATCGAGAACCGGATCATCGAGGCCAAGAGCCGCGGCATCTATGAAGCGCCCGGCATGGCGCTGCTGCACATCGCCTACGAGCGCCTGGTCACCGGCATCCACAACGAGGATACCATCGAGCAATACCGGATCAGCGGCATGCGCCTTGGCCGATTGCTTTACCAGGGCCGCTGGTTCGATTCTCAAGCCCTAATGCTGCGCGAAACCGCCCAGCGCTGGGTGGCTCGTGCGGTCACCGGCGAGGTGACACTCGAACTGCGCCGTGGCAACGACTATTCGATCCTGAACACCGAGAGCCCCAACCTGACCTATCAGCCGGAGCGGCTTTCCATGGAGAAGGTGGAAGATGCGGCGTTTACGCCGGCGGACCGCATCGGCCAGCTCACCATGCGCAATCTCGACATCGCCGATACCAGAGCCAAGCTCAATCTTTACGCAGACACAGGGTTGCTGTCGAAGGCGGAAGGCGCGCAGATCTTCCAACTCGATAGCGACAAGGGTTGAGCGGTGAAACTTGTGGGGTGGGTTCGCGAAGTCCTAACCCACCCTTACGATTCTTAAGATTCGACAAAACTAAAATGGCCGGGATTTCTCCCGGCCATTGTTTTTCATGGTCCGCCTTGCCTTACTGCCGAGGCGCGACGCCGGGCGGGGGTGGCGGTAGCGACGCATTGCTGCCGTTGAGCAGCGGCGTGATGCGGCGGACGGTGACGCGCCGGTTGATGCGGCTCGGCCCGCTCGTCTGCTCCTTCAGATATTGCGAGCCATAACCCTGCGAGGTCAGATTCTCGGCGGGCACCCCGAACTGCTGGGTCAAGAGTTCAGCCGCAGCTTCCGCTCGCCGGTCGGACAGCGACAGATTGTCGGTGTCGTTGCCGGTCGCATCGGTGTGACCTTCGATCAGGAACACCTCGCGCGGGTTGCGCTGGATGGCGCGGTTGAGGCCATCGGCAATCACCTGCAGCTTTGCGGCCTGGTCCGGCGAAATCGTCCACGAGCCGAGATCGAAGTTGATGGTGTCGAGATCGATGCTCGGCATCAACATCCTCACGTTCGGGCTGTAGCGGATTTCATCGAGCGAGTAGCGCCGATCGATCCGATCCACTGGCGGCGCCATCATGGTGTCGTAGATCAGCTCGGGCGGCGCGTCGGAGGCATCGACGATGTAGTGATCGTAGGGGATGCGCACGACCGGCGGCGGCAGATCGACGAAATAGCCGCCGACGGCCCGCGGATCCCGATAGGTGTTGTCGATGATGATGATCTCGCGGCCTTCGCGGTCACGGCGGATACGCCGGAGCAATCGGCCGTCCGGCGCGATGACGGTGATGATCTCCGAGCCATCGGGGCGGATCACGATCGTGCGGTTTTCGCCGTGGACCTCCTCGGTGCGGATGTCTCGCGCACCGTAGCGAAAGCGATCCATCTCGTCGTGACGGACGAATTCCTGGCCGCTCGGATCGCGGATGATGATGCGGCCGGGCTCCATGATGACGGTACGACCACCCTCCTGGACCTCGCGACGTTGAGCATGGAAATCCTCGATCCGCTGCGGCCCCTGGGGAGCTGCGTTCGGCGCGATCGGCTTAAGCGCGGCCGCGGCCGGCGGTGCAATCGCGGGCAGCGGTGCGGCGACAGCAGGCGCGCGGCGGAAGGCGGGTGCAACCGTCGGGGGCGCGTTCTGCGCGCGGCCGGGCGGAGGGGCGGAGCCGGGAGCGCCGGGCACGACGCTTGGCGCCGCTGCGTTCGGCGGCGGAGTTGCGCCCGGCCGGGCGGGTTGTGGCGCAGCCGGAGCGGGCGCAGGCTGATTAGGTTTCGCCGCCGGCGGCGCGCCTGGAGGCGGCGGGTTGCGCTGCGGCAGTGTGCCGGGATGCCCCTCGCGCTGCACGCCGCCAACTGGCGGTGTTTGCGGCGTTGCTGCCGGTGGCGGCGGAGTCGCAGGCTTGCCTGCAGGTGGCGGAGGCGGGGTGACCGGCTTGGCCACTGGCGGTGGAGGTGCGGTCGGCGGCGTGACATGCGACGGCGGAGGCACAGCCGGATGCTGCGGCGCGGCCGGACGCCCCTCGTGCTGCACGCCGCCAGCCGGCGGTGTTTGCGGCCTTGCTGCCGGTGGTGGCGGAGGCGGAGTAACCGGCTTGGCCACTGGCGGTGGAGGTGCAGTCGGCGGCGTGACATGCGGCGGCGGCGGCGCAGCCGGATGTGGCGGCGCGGCCGGACGCGGAACGGTGGGCGGCGGAGGCGGCGCAGCCGAGCGCGGCGGTGCAGGCGGCGCAGCCGGCCTGGGAGGAGGCGGAGGCTGCTTCGCGGCAGGGGGAGGCGCCTGCCTGGCGGGGGGAGCGCCCTTCGCGGGCGGCTGTGCGCCCTGGGCCGGATGCTTCGGCTTGCCGTTGGGACCGATTTCTTCCTTGGCCTGGGCTACGACTATCGGCGCGCTTTGCGCGTGCGACACGGAGCCTGCAAATTGCATCGCTGTCAGAGCGGTCGTGGCAAGCAGCACGAGGCGGAGTTTTGTCATGGTGATCTCGATCCCGGAAGGAAGGTTCTGAAGGCTGGCGATGAACCACCAAGCGTTAGGCCGGATTGTGGCGGCCTTCAAACGCTGATTCGCATATATTTCTCATGACATAGCGCCTGAATTCGCCAATGTTCATGACGCATTCAGGCGCTTCTCCTGGGCTGCGCATTCAAGCCTTTTTGCCGCCATCGGTTGCAGGGTTCGGCGTCGATGGCTGATCGGGTCGGCGGACGGGAAACTCATCCGGCGTGTTGCCGGGCAGCTCTTGCGGCTGCGGCGGCGCGCCGGGCTCGCGCATCGGAGGCGGGGCCTCTGGCTCGGGGGTGCCCGGCGGGTCTTCTCTCGGCGGTTCGGTCGGTGTGCCCGGGACCGGCGGAGGGATATCGGGCGGTTCGGTCGGCATCGATGGCATACCTCCGGCAGTGAAGCCCGATAACGACGCCGGTGAGGCGATGTTCCGTCGGGACCATCAGCCCTGCAGCAGGAATGTATTGCTGCGCGTCTTGCCGGCCTCGCGATAGCCACGCGAGGCCATGTCGGCGATGCAGTCCTGTTGCCATTCATTGCGGGAGAGATGCTCGATCACGACCGCGCGCGGCCACAACGATGCTGGCGCTTCCCTGAAGAATGCGATCAGCACGCGATCCTCAAAACCTTCGATATCGATCTTCAGCGCATCGACGTTGGCAACGCCGGCCTCATCGAGGATGCGCCGCAACCGCAGCGCGGGCACTTTGATGGCCTTGGCCGTGGCGGAACCCCTGACGACGTGACTGGCGCCGAGATTGTCGCCGTCGGTCTCGATCAGGAGCTCGCCGTCGATGGGGCTTGCGGCTGCAGCGACAAGCCTGGTCTGCGTGGAGCCGGATGCGTTGTCGTTGAACGTGAGCCGCGCAAATGTGATGGGATGGGGCTCGATCGCGATCACCTTGCCCCTTGCTCCGACACGGTGCGCCAGCACGAGTGCGTAGGTGCCAACATTGGCGCCGACGTCGACGAACACGCCGCCTGCGGGCAGGTTGGCGCGCAGGAAGTCGAGCTCTTCGAGATTGTAATCGGGATTGAACAACGCGCCGCGCTCAGTGGCGCTGGCCTGATGATGGAAGCGGAACGATGCGCCCTGATAGGTCACATCGACGGGCCCCGCGCGCAAGAGGTTCACCAGCCGCGACAACATCGGGCGAAATGCACCCCGCCTCAGCCGCGATCGATGCGCGAGCGAAATGATCGCAGCCTGCGCCGCGTTCGGCGCCAACGCGCCAAATGGCGCGGGCGAGGGATCGTTGTCAGGAGTCAAACGGCCATCCTTGAAAAACGCGGGCAAAGCGGCGCATGCATAGCCGGTTTTCAGGGGCGGGCAAACGGGAGGGCCGATCGGTGAGGGCTGGAAAACGAGGAGGCCCGGGCGAGGAAAATGCGCGACCATGTCGCCGCCGGCGTGAATCTTACGCCAGCGCGAAGGCTCAGAACAGGCGCAGCGTGCGGTTGGCCGTCAAATCTGACGTTCGACCAGCTTCAGCTTCAGCTCGGCGATCGCTTCCGACGGGTTGAGCCCCTTCGGGCAGGCCTTGGCGCAGTTCATGATGGTGTGGCAGCGATAGAGCCGGAACGGGTCCTCGAGATTATCGAGCCGCTCGCCGGTGGCCTCGTCGCGGGAGTCCTTGACCCAGCGCGTCGCCTGCAACAGCGCGGCGGGGCCGAGGAAGCGCTCGCTGTTCCACCAATAGCTCGGGCAGGAGGTCGAGCAGCAGGCGCAGAGGATGCACTCATAGAGGCCGTCGAGCTTCGCGCGGTCCTCGTGGCTCTGCTTCCATTCCTTCTGCGGCGTCGGCGAGGTCGTCTTCAGCCAGGGCTCGATCGAAGCGTATTGCGCATAGAAGTTGGTGAGATCGGGCACCAGATCCTTCACGATGGGCTGATGCGGCAGCGGATTGATCTTCACCGCGCCGCCGGACGCAACGTCATGCATCGACTTGGTGCAGGCAAGCGTATTCTGGCCGTCGATATTCATGGCACAGGAGCCGCAGACGCCCTCACGGCAGGAGCGGCGGAACGTCAGCGTCGGATCGATGTGGTTCTTGATCCAGATCAGCCCGTCCAGCACCATCGGGCCGCAATCGTTGGTGTCGATATAATAGGTGTCGATGCTGGGGTTTTTGCCGTCGTCCGGATTCCAGCGATAGATCTTGAATTCGCGCATCTCGGTCGCGCCCGGAGGCTTCGGCCAAACCTTGCCGCCGGTGATCTTCGAATTTTTCGGAAGTGCGAATTCAGCCATCTGTTCTGCCTCTACCGTTCTCCTCGTCATTGCCGGGCTTGATCCGGCAATCCATCCTCTTCGTAAGGTGGACGGCGGGCATTTGCTTGAAGACGCGCTTCGCGCTTTTGCCCGCACATGACAAGGACTGTTTAGTACACGCGCGCCTTGGGCGGGATGTACTGCACGTCGTTGGTCATGGTGTAGTCGTGCACCGGGCGATAATCGATCGTGGTTTTGCCGCTCTCGTCGATCCACGCCAGCGTGTGCTTCATCCAGTTCTTGTCGTCGCGCTCGCCAAAATCTTCGCGCGCATGGGCGCCCCGGCTTTCGGTGCGGTTCGCCGCCGAATCCATGGTGACGACCGCCTGTACGATCAGGTTGGAGAATTCCAGCGTCTCGATCAGGTCGGAGTTCCAGACGAGCGAGCGGTCGGATACCGAGATATCGGACGCGCCGCTGTGCACCTTGTGGATCAGGTTCTGGCCTTCATGGAGCACCTCGCCGGTGCGGAATACCGCGCAATTGCTCTGCATCACGTGCTGCATGCTGTCGCGCAGTCTTGCCGTCGGCGTGCCGCCGGAGGCATGGCGGAAATAGTCGAGGCGGCCGAGCGCCATTTCGGCGGAGGTCTTCGGCAGCTCCGGCTGCTTGGCGTTGGCCGTGAGTTTTTCGGCCAGCCGCAGCGCCGCGGCGCGGCCGAACACCACAAGGTCGATCAGCGAGTTGGAGCCGAGCCGGTTGGCGCCGTGCACGGAGACGCAGGCCGCTTCGCCGATCGCCATCAGGCCGGGGACGACGCTATTGTCGTCGCCGTTGTTCTTGGTCAGCACCTCGGCGTGATAGTTGGTGGGGATGCCGCCCATATTGTAGTGCACGGTCGGCAGGATCGGGATCGGCTCGCGCGTCACGTCGACATTGGCGAAGATGCGGGCCGTTTCGGAGATGCCCGGCAGCCGCTCGTGCAGCACCTTGGGATCGAGATGGTCGAGGTGCAGGAAGATGTGGTCCTTCTTCTTGCCGACGCCGCGGCCTTCGCGCATCTCGATGGTCATGGCGCGCGAGACGACGTCGCGGGAGGCGAGGTCCTTTGCGGAGGGCGCATAACGCTCCATGAAGCGCTCGCCCTCGGAATTGACGAGGTATCCGCCTTCGCCGCGCGCGCCCTCCGTGACGAGGCAGCCCGAGCCGTAGATGCCTGTGGGGTGGAACTGCACGAACTCCATGTCCTGGAGCGGCAGTCCCGCACGCAGCGCCATGCCGCCGCCGTCGCCGGTGCAGGTATGCGCCGAGGTGCAGGAGGCATAAGCGCGGCCGTAGCCGCCGGTCGCCAGAATCGTGGTCTGGGCGCGGAAACGGTGCATGGTACCGTCATCGAGCTTGAGCGCGATCACGCCGCGGCAGGCGCCCTGGTCGTCCATGATCAGGTCGATGGCGAAGAACTCGATGTAGAATTCCGCAGAGTGCCGCAGCGCCTGGCCGTACATCGTGTGCAGCATGGCATGGCCGGTGCGGTCGGCGGCGGCGCAGGTGCGCTGCGCCTGGCCCTTGCCGTAGTCCATGGTCATGCCGCCGAACGGCCGCTGATAGATCTTGCCGTCCTCGGTGCGCGAGAACGGGACACCCCAATGCTCCAGCTCGTAGACCGCCTCGGGTGCGTTGCGCACCATGTATTCGACGGCGTCCTGGTCGCCGAGCCAGTCCGACCCCTTGACGGTGTCGTACATGTGCCAGCGCCAGTCGTCGGGATGCATGTTGCCGAGCGCGGCGGAGATGCCGCCTTGCGCGGCCACCGTGTGCGAGCGGGTCGGGAACACCTTGGTGATGCAGGCGGTGCGCAGGCCCGCCTCGCTGCAGCCGACCACGGCGCGCAGGCCGGCGCCGCCGGCGCCGACCACGACGACGTCGTAGGTGTGGTCCTCGATCGGATAGGCCTTGCCGTTGGTCGTGGGGCCCGTGCCGTTGGTGGCTTTGCCGTTGCCGTCGCTGGCCATGGGTCAAACTCCCGATGACAGTTTCAGGATGGCATAGATCGAGGCCAGCGCCACCGCGAAGGAGAAGAAGTTGTTGGCCATGATCGAAGCGAGCTTGAGCTTCTCGTTGTGCAGATAGTCCTCGATCACGACCTGCATGCCGATTTTCATGTGCCAGGTCGAGGCAACGATGAAGAGGATCAGGACCACCGCGATCGGCATCGAGCCGAGGATCTGGGCCGCGCCGGCCTGGTTACGGCCGATCAGCATCATGATGATGACGAGGACCGGGACGATCAGCAGCGTCATCGCCACCGCCGTGACGCGCTGGCGCCAGAAATCGCCGGTGCCGGAATGCGAGGCGCCGAGGTTGCGCACGCGGCCGAGCGGGGTGCGCATCGAGGGCCTGCCGTGGGTGCCTTCCGTGCTCATCGTCCGCCTCCGATCGCATAAGCGGCGATCCAGACCAGCACGGTGAGCGAGATGCCGCCGATCAGCGCGCCCCAGGTCAGCGCCTCCCGCTCATTGGCCTTGAAACCGTAGCCGAGGTCCCAGACGAAATGGCGGATGCCGCTGAGCAGGTGATGGAGCAGCGCCCAAGTGTAGCCGAACACGATCAGCCGGCCGATGAAGCTCGAGGTGAAGGCCTGCACATTGGCGTAAGCTGTGGGCCCGGAGGCCGCCGAGATCAGCCACCAGGCGAGCAGCAGGGTACCGAAATAAAGGGCAATTCCGGTGGCGCGATGGACGATGGACAGCATCATCGTCAGGGTCCAGCGGTAGGTCGAAAGGTGGGGAGAAAGAGGTCGTTCGATCCTGGCGGTCATTTGCGGCTTCGTGTTGCGGACCGGGCGGTCGGTCGGGGATCGCGGGTCAATTCCAATCTTATTTACGGAGTCGAATCAGCCAGCGCAACGGCGAATCTCCGCAATTGCGAACCAGCGTTCACAGCTAGACGGGAGCTTTGCAAATGCGGGCGTTGACAACGGTCGTCCGCGTGTTGCTCGCTGGTATACCTGAAGCACGATTCAAGAACGCTTTGTTCGGGATTGGAAAACAACCATGACAGTTGCCGGACTCGATGTCAGGGAGCTGATAGAGCTTGCGCTGCTTCTGATTGGGGTCGGCGCTCTTTCGGGGTTCCTCGCCGGCCTGTTCGGCATCGGCGGCGGTGCCGTCCTGGTGCCGGTGTTTTACGAATGCTTCCGGCTCGCCGGCGTACCGGTCGAGGTCCGGATGCCGCTTTGCATCGGGACCTCGCTGGCGGTGATCATCCCGACCTCGGTCCGCTCGGCCCGCGCCCACTATCTGCGGGGTGCGGTCGACATGGACGTCCTGAAATCCTGGTGGCTGACCATCCTGATCGGCGTGATCACCGGCAGCGTCATTGCGCGCTATGCGCCGGAACGCGTGTTCAAATACGTCTTCGTTGCGGCCGCATGGTCGGCGACATTCAGGCTCTGGTTCGCACGCAAAGGCTGGAACCTGGGCGAGGACATGCCGAAGGGGTTCTTGATGCGCGCCTACGGCTTCTTCGTCGGCCTGCTTTCGACCCTGATGGGCATCGGCGGCGGCCTGTTCTCCAACCTGCTGATGACCTTCTACAACCGATCGATCCACCAGGCGGTCGCGACGTCATCCGCGCTCGCCGTGTTGATCTCGATCCCTGGCGCGATCGGTTATGTCTATGCCGGCTGGCCGGTGGCCGCGCGTTTTCCCGCGGTGACCGCGCTGCAGGCGCCGCTCGCTTTCGGCTATGTCTCGCTGATCGGCGCGCTTCTGGTGATGCCGATGAGCCTGCGGACCGCACCGCTCGGGGTCAGGGTCGCGCATGCGCTGTCCAAGCGCGTGCTGGAAATCGCCTTCGGTCTATATCTTTTCATCGTCGGCGGCAGGTTCGTGGTCAGCCTGATCAGCGGGCAATGAAACGCCTCAATCCTTCAGCCGCACTTCGCTGAAACGCCACATGCGAAGATCGCCCGCGGCTTCGACGAGATCGGAGTCGACCATCACCATCAGGCGCGCGGCAACGATTGCGGGGTCGAGGTCTATGCCAAGTGCTCCGTAGTGTTCAGACACCGTGCCGACGATCCTGGCGGTCTTGCGCCATTGCGGACCGATCGTCGAGAGAATGACTCTGTCGAAATCGAGCACCGTGACAGACGGTGGCAGGCGAACCTTGTCCCACGTCAGCTTGCTGTCGATGCGTGCCTTTTCCTTGGGTCTCAGATCAGGAAATCGACGATAGATCATCACCTGCAACAAATCGAAATGCAGCGTGGTGACTACATTTCCCAAGGGCTCCGAAAACGCCGCTCGATCTTCCGGGCCGAGGCCAAACGTCAACATCTGGGCGCGCCCGATTGCTTTTGCGGCAGCCAACAAATGCCGATGAATCACGGCGGCTTGCTCCCGGTCCATGATCACTAATCAGCCGCCGTCGCGGCGCCCCCATGACTTGGTGCAGATATCTTCCTACGGATTTCGCAAATAGTCTCCTGCAGCTTACCCATGGCGTTGCGCGGCGCGCGCGAGCATTTGCCGTCAGATCGTCGCGGTCCGGGCCAGCTCCTCGACCTCGCCTTTGCTGTAGCCAAGCAGGCCCGTCAAAATCTCGCTCGTATGTTCGCCAAGCCGGGGCGGGGCGGTGTAGCTGTCGAGCGGCGTATCGCTGAGATGCATGGGGTTCTTGATGGTCTTGACAACGCCGACGCCTTTGCCGGCATGCGGCATCTCGGCGATCATGTCGCGCGACTTCAGCAACGCGCTCTCGCAGACCTCTCCGACCGTCCTGATCGCGCCGCTCGGAATACCGGCGGCATCCATCAAAGGCAGCCAGTCGTCGCGCTTGCGCTGCCTGATGATGTCCTTGACGATCGGGACCAGGGTGTCGCGATTGCGCACGCGGTCCGCCGCCTTGGCGAAACGCGGGTCGTCGGTCAGTTCGGGCCGCTCGACCAGCTTGCAGAAGCGTTTCCATAGTTCATCATTGGCGACGCCGAGGCTGATCCAGCCGTCGCTCGCCTCGAAGGTTTCATAGGGCACGATGGTCGCGTGCGCATTGCCGCGGCGCTTCGGCGATTCGCCGGTGGCGAAATAGATGCTGGCATTGAAGCTGAGCAGCCCGGCGACCGCCTCATACATCGAAACCGAGACATGCTGGCCACGCCCGGTTGTCTTGGCGGCATAGAGGGCGGCGAGGATGGCTTGCGATCCGTTCAGTCCGGACACGAGGTCGGCAATCGAGGTGCCGACCTTGTAGGGCGCGCCGTCGGCGGGCCCCGTGATGTCCTGGATGCCGGCCTCACCCTGCACGATGACGTCATAGCCGGGACGGTCCTTCATCAGGCCGGTATTGCCGAATCCGGAAATCGAGCAGTACACCAAAGCGGGACGTCGCTGGCTGACGGCGGCGTAGCCAAAGCCAAGACGGTCCATGGCGCCGGGCCGGAAATTTTCCACCAATACGTCCGACTTGGCGATCAGCCGCCACAACACCTCGCGGCCCCGCTCGCTTTTCATGTCGAGCGTGATGCTTTTCTTGTTGCGATTGACGGAGAGGAAATAGGCGGCTTCATCGCCCTGATAAGGAGGCGCGAACGCGCGGGTGTCGTCGCCCTCGCCCGGCCGCTCGACCTTGATCACCTCGGCACCGAGATCGCCGAGTTGCATGGTGCAGTACGGTCCGGACAGCACCCGGGTGAGATCGACAACGCGTAATCCTTCAAGCGGCCGCATACGCCTTATGCCTCATTTTGCCACGAACGTAACGATCGGAAAACGGATGGTGTTTGGCAGATCTTCATGCATCATTGCGGAGAGTGGCCGTTTCCGATCCGGCCGTATCATCCCGAGGCGCTCCATAGCAAGAACGCCCGCAAAAAAGCAACGGAGACAGTTTGCATGACAAGGGAAGGAAAACGCGTGGCCTGGGTCACCGGCGGCGGCACCGGCATCGGCGAAGCCGGCGCTATCTCGCTCGCCGCGGACGGCTGGACGGTCGTGGTTTCCGGCCGGCGCAAGGATACGCTCGATGCGGTGGTCGCGAAGATCAAAAAGGCCGGCGGCGAGGCGGACGCGGTCGCGGTCGATGTCAGCAAGGCCGCCGACGTGCAGAAAGCCGCCGATCAGATCCTGGTCAAACATGGCCGCATCGACTTGCTCGTGAACAGCGCCGGCGTCAACGTGCCGAAGCGGCGCTGGGCCGACATGGATCTGGAGGGCTGGAACCAACTCGTCGATATCAATCTCAACGGCGTGCTCTATTGCATGTGTGCGGTGCTGCCGGCGATGCGCAGGCAGAAGGACGGGTGCATCATCAATGTTGCTTCCTGGGCCGGCCGCCATGTCTCGAAAATGCCGGGCCCGGCCTACACCACGACCAAGCACGCGGTGCTGGCGCTGACCCACTCCTTCAACATGGACGAATGCGTCAACGGCCTGCGCGCCTGCTGCCTATCGCCTGGCGAAGTGGCGACGCCGATCCTGAAGCTGCGGCCCGTGGTGCCGAGCGAGGAGGAGCAGGCGAAAATGCTGCAGCCCGAAGATCTCGGTCGCACCATCGCGTTCGTTGCCAGCATGCCGCCGCGCGTGTGCATGAACGAGATCCTGATCAGCCCGACGCATAATCGCGGCTTCATCCAGACGCCGGCGAGCAGGGATTAGTCGTCATTGCCAGGAGCCAACGGGTCCGCGCGAAGCGCGGCCGATGACAGGCTCCGCGATGAAGCAATCCAGACTGTCTCCGCGGAGCAAATCCGGATTGCTTCCGCCTTCGATCTTTGAGCCACGGCGGACATGTCGCTGCGCTCGCAATGACGGCGTCGATTGCCGATCCGCGCAGCAAGCGTGCAGCTACGCGCCGCCTCGCCGCCGGTTTCGCGGATCACAAAGAATTATTTTCCGAAACCGCTTGCAACGACCTCCCGTAGCTCGGCCAACGGCGGCGCTGATGTGAGCCAACGAAAGCGCCGTTGTTGTTCCTATCAACTCCGGCGAAGTCAGCCGGTCAGCCCAATCCAATCGGGAGATCTTCCATGTCCAAACGCCTTGCACTTTTCTCGGCGGTTGCCTTCAGCGCGCTCGCCCTCACCTCGACCTTCGTTGCGCCCGCGCGGGCCTCAGAGAAGACCGTGATGGTTGGCGGTGCGGCGATGTACCCTTCCAAGAACATCATCCAGAACGCCGTCAACTCCAAGGACCACACCACACTGGTTGCGGCGGTGAAGGCCGCGGGCCTGGTCGACACCCTCGAAGGCAAGGGCCCTTTCACGGTGTTCGCGCCGACCAACGAAGCCTTCGCCAAGCTGCCGGCGGGAACCGTCGATAAACTGGTCAAGCCCGAGAACAAGGCGGCCCTGACCAAAATCCTCACCTACCATGTGGTCGCGGGTCGCTTCGACGCCTCCGACCTGACGGATGGCAAGAAGCTCAAGACCGTCGAGGGCGAGGAACTGACCGTGAAGAAGGACGGCGGCAAGATCTGGATCATCGACGCCAAGGGCGACAAGGCCATGGTGTCGATCTCCAACGTCCATCAGTCGAACGGCGTGATCCACGTGGTCGACACCGTGCTGATTCCGGCTTCCTGAGCGCCACACGACGGGATCTCCTGAGCGATCCCTTTCGGATGCGCGACGGCGAGCCGGGCAAACCCGGCTCGCTTTTTTGTGAACGCGGGCCATTGCAAGTATCCGCTCGGTGATGTTGGTGAGGTAACGAAACCGCTGCTTTTGGCGTATATTTTGTCGTAAACGATAGGGACGAGGATCAAAACGATGTCGGGTCTGGCCGCCGCCGAGGGCTACGCGAATCGGGAACCGGCAAAGGTCATCCAGCCGGCCTGGGTCCGGGCGATGCATTGGACCAACGCCGTGGCGATGATCCTGATGATCACGTCCGGCTGGCAGATCTACAACGCCTCGCCGCTGTTCGGCTTCACCTTCCCGCGCAGCATCACGTTGGGCGGCTGGCTCGCCGGCGGACTGTTATGGCATTTCGCCGCGATGTGGCTGCTGATGGTCAACGGCCTGATCTATCTCATCGCGGGTTTTGCGACCGGCCGTTTCCGGAACAAGCTGCTGCCGATCCCGCCGAGGGGTGTGATTTCCGACATCAGGGCGGCCCTGACCTTCAAGCTCGCCCATGACGATCTCTCCAAATACAACCATGTGCAGAAGCTGCTTTATGCCGGCATCATCGTGGTCGGCATCGTCATCGTCCTGTCGGGCCTGTCGATCTGGAAACCGGTGCAATTGCAGTGGCTGACGGCGCTGTTCGGCGGCTATGACACTGCGCGCTACGTCCATTTCGTCTGCATGTCGCTGATCGTCGCCTTCCTTCTCGTGCATGTGGTGCTGGCTCTCCTCGTGCCGAAGAGCCTGCGCGCGATGATCGTCGGGCGCTGAGGAGAAATGCAAATGAGCCGCATGCGAAAGCTTTTGATCCCGGGCGTCGACAAGAAGCTCTTGATCAGGGACGCCATCAAGGCGATGCCGGACCTCACGCGCCGGCGCTTCATAACGGGCGGCGCCAGCCTCGGCGCCCTGACACTGCTCTCCGGCTGCGACGTACTCGACAGCGATTCGGCCGAGGAGGTCCTCAAGAAGGTCTCGAAATTCAACGATGCGGTGCAGGCGTGGATATTCAATCCCGGCACGCTGGCGCCGGAATACCCGGAGAGCATGATCACCAAGCCGTTTCCTTTCAATGCCTATTACGATCTCGACGACGCGCCTGTGATCGAGGGCAAGGACTGGAAGCTCGAGGTGCGCGGCCTTGTCGAAAACAGGAAGTCGTGGACCCTGGACGAGCTCTACAAGCTGCCGGAGGTCAAGCAGGTCACGCGCCATATCTGTGTCGAGGGCTGGAGCGCGATTGGAAGCTGGACCGGCACGCCGCTGCGCGATTTCCTCAAATTGATCGGCGCCGACACCAGAGCGAAATATGTCTGGTTCCAGTGCGCGGACAAGGACGGTTACAACTCGCCGCTCGACATGGAGAGCGCGTTGCATCCGCAGACGCAGATGACGTTCAAGTTCGCCGACCAGATCCTGCCGCGCGCCTACGGCTATCCGATGAAGATCCGCGTGCCGACGAAACTCGGGTTCAAGAGCCCGAAATACGTCGTCTCGATGGAGGTCACCAACGACTACAAGGGCGGCTACTGGGAAGACCAGGGCTATAATTCGTTCAGTGGAAATTGATTGGCGCGAGTGGCGAGTAGCGAGTGGTGAGTGGTGTTCCTACTCGCTATTTGCCGCTCGCTATTCGCCCTTTGCCAATTTCCCCTGGAATGCCGCGAGGACCGCGCCCAGCACAAGCAGCGCGGCGGACACGTTCAGCGCGTAGGAAAGGCTACCGAGCGCGTCGGTGACGGCGCCGACGGCGATCGGTCCCAGGGTTTGGCCGATCCCGAATGCAATCGTCATCGCGGCAATCCCGGCGGGCCAGCGCTCGGTCGGGTAGTTGAAGCGCACGAAGGCTGTGGTTGATCCCACAACGGCAAAAAAGGCGACGCCGAACACCAGCGCCGAGACGGCGAGCAAAATCGGTGAATGTCCGAAGATCGGCAGCGATGCGCCGATCGCGTTCACGCCTAGAATAAGGGTGGTGGCGAGTCCGCCGCGGTCGAGCGCGAGCACGCGCCGCCACACCCAGGGCGTGGCGAAGGCGCTGACGCCGATCAGGCTCCAGAACAGGCTTTGGGCCGCCGCGCCCCCGCCGCTGTCGCGGACATAGGCGATCATGAAGGTCATGTAGGCGATATAGCCCGCGCCGAACAGGAAGTAGGCCGCGAGATAGATCAGCACGGGGCGCACGGAAAATCCGACGCGCGCATTGTGGCCAATCGCGGCGTTGCCGCTCAAGGACGCGACCATCAGCGGGATCATCATGACGACCGATAACAGCGTCAACGTCCACCACACAATCCACCAGGAGCCAGCGCCAAAGGCTTGCAGCACAAAAGGTGCGGTCAGGCCTGATCCGAGGATGCCGACGCCCGGTCCGGCATAGAACAGGCTCAACAGGAAATCTGCGCGCTCCGGCCGTGACTGGGCGATGGTCGCGGCGAGCGCGCCGCCGCCGACGAAGACCGCAGCAGCGGCAAATCCCACGAGCAGGCGCGCAAAACTCAACATGATGAAATTGCCTGTCATCGCGCAGAGCGCGAGCGAGAGAATGCAGGCAATCGTCCCCCAGCGGACGCTCTCGACAAGGCCAAAACGCTTGATCAGGCTCGATGCGACCAGCGCGCCGGCGAGATAGCCGACCGCATTGATGGTGTTCATGAAGCCCGCCGCCGAATACGACCAGTGCAGCGAATCGCGCATGTCCGGCAGCACCAATCCATAAGCGAAGCGGCCGATGCCAAGGCCGATGCTCGGCGCCAGCGACAGAATAAGGATCAGCCGCGCGGGGTGTGCGTAGGTTGCGGGGAAGTCGGGGGATCTCACAGAAAGCTCCAATGGGCTCATTGTGGCAGGCGGCAGCGAGCTTGCACAGTGTGCTCGGGGCAAGACTGTCTTGCCAATTGCGCAACGCCGCATTAGCACTTCGCGCGGATTTCAGGCCCCTCGTCATGCCCGGCCGTGACGATGCAGTGAGGAAAACGATCATGGCGACCCACAAGCTGCTTCTTCTCCCCGGCGACGGCATCGGCCCCGAAGTGATGGCGGAGGTGAAGCGCGTGACTGATTGGCTCAGTGCCGAGGGTCTTGCGAAATTCGAAACCGAGCAGGGGCTGGTCGGCGGCTCGGCCTATGACGCGCACAAGGTTTCCATCACCGAAGAGACCATGGCGAAGGCGAAAGAGGCGGACGCCATCATCTTCGGCGCGGTCGGTGGGCCCAAATGGGACGGCGTGCCCTATGAGGCGCGGCCCGAGGCTGGCCTGTTGCGGCTGCGCAAGGAGCTCGGCCTGTTCGCCAACCTGCGCCCGGCGGTGTGCTATCCCGCGCTGGCGGATGCCTCCAGCCTGAAGCGCGAGGCAGTCGAGGGCCTCGACATCATGATCGTGCGCGAGCTCACCGGCGGGGTCTATTTCGGTGAGCCGAAGACCATCACGGATCTCGGCAACGGCCAGAAGCGCGCAATCGACACGCAGGTCTACGACACCTACGAGATCGAGCGGATCGGCCGCGTCGCCTTCGATCTCGCGCGCAAGCGCCGCAACAAGGTGACCTCGATGGAAAAGCGCAACGTCATGAAATCGGGTGTGCTCTGGAACGAGGTGATGAGCCAGGTTCATGCCCGCGAATACAAGGACGTGACGTTGGAGCACCAGCTCGCCGATTCCGGCGGCATGAATCTCGTGAAGTCGCCCAAACAGTTCGACGTGATCGTCACTGACAACCTGTTCGGCGACATGCTCTCCGACATCGCGGCGATGCTGACCGGCTCGCTCGGCATGCTGCCGTCGGCTTCGCTCGGCGAGGTCGACGCCAGGAGCAGAAAGCGCAAAGCGCTGTACGAGCCGGTGCATGGCTCGGCGCCCGATATTGCAGGACGAGGCCTCGCCAACCCGATCGCCATGCTGGCATCGTTCGGCATGGCCCTGCGCTATTCCTTCGACATGAGCGCCCTCGCCGACAAGCTCGATGCCGCAATCGCGGCCGTGCTCGCGAAGGGCCTGCGCACCGCCGACATCAAGTCGGAGGGATCGAGAGGCGCGTCAACGTCGCAAATGGGTGAAGCGATCCTCGGCGAGTTACAGAAGCTGCACGCGTAGTAAATTTCCTCCGTCATTCCGGGATGGTCCGAAGGACCAGACCCGGAATCGCGAGATTCTCAGGGTACGCAATTGCGCACCATAGTTCGATGCGGAGCCTGTCATCGGGCTGCGCGTTCGCGCGGACCCCGTTGGCATTGCCCCGGAATGGCGCCTCAAAAACATGGATGGCCGGGACAAGCCGGCCAAGACGACGTCAATTCGTTGGGAACTGAACTCAATACAGCGGGAAGCGCGTCGGCTCGCCGCCAAGATCGGACGGCGTGCTGAGTGGCTCACGTTCCAGCGGGCGGTTGTTGTTCCGGGTCGCGAACGACGGGCCCAGCGGATTTGGGAATGCATAGTCGGTGAATTTGCGGTCGCCCGGCAGCACCTCGGTGCCGCCATCGAGCCAGGAACGCCGGCTGACATAGATACGGGTGCGACCCTGCTGATAGACCACGTTCGGGCCATTGCTGTAAACGGGCCGGGCGCGCTGATTGTATTGCGGAGCCTGGGCATTCGCTGAGCCCGCGAGGCTTGCGGCGATCAGGGCGCCTGCCGCGAGTAGCAACCGTCGTTTTGTCATTACATCCTCTTTGGGCGCGGCGGCGCGCCATTTCCGATTTGCTGCGCATTGTATCGGCCACGGTTGTGGCGCCACAAGGTCAAACCGGCCACCTCGGCCAGATAAACGCGACCTGCGACAAAAAAGTTGCATGAAAACCAGAGCCTTGACAGGCGGGCTGTTCAGAGCGCGCCGCGCAGGGCGGGGTTTGCGGTCGCTGTCACCCAGTCCGCCGGGGCGGTTGTGGACGCACAACTGTCGCGCTTGAGCTCGGCGCTGGCGAATAGCTCGGCAAGTTTCGGCTCATTTTCGGACGTCAACAGTGTCAGCCGGTGCAGCATGCAGGCGATGGTCGCGCGGCGGGCCGGCAGGCCGTCGCCCTGGCAGGACCAGCCGGAAATCTGCAACTGCGGATCGTCGATCCGCTTCAGGAAACCGAGACAGGAACCTGGACCATCCTTGGCTTTCGCGTGGCGGAGCAGCGCCACCGTACCGAATTTGCTCTCGATCACGCCAGCGGCTTCCAGTTCCGCGCCGGCAGAAAACATCCGCGCGGCCAGCTCGGCGCGGGCGGCAGAGGCCGAGGGATATTCGCTGCCCGGGCGATAGATCTCGAGCTCAGCGAGCGGCTTTTCGCCCGCTCCCGGCCAGTACAGGACATCCTTGCGGCCGCCCTGAGGGTGCCGGAGGATCACGTAAACATCAGATTTTTCGGATTGATTTGACGAATTGGATAGGCTCAGCGCGAACGCCGGGTAGGAGTGGTCGGCGACACTCCAAGTTGCTTCCGGCGCGGGCTCTGCGGTCAGGTTTGCCTGCAACTCCTCCAACGCATGGATACCCAGGATGCCAAACAGGGCCAAAACCCCCACATAGGCAAACAGGCGCGCCACCATTGCGCAGACCTCGTCGGCGAAGCTCGTCAGCGAGGGG
>Ga0134125_10000567_pt1 | contig 49078 bp, 42 predicted proteins | sample KB31751_FD_96464 | JGI IMG/M metagenome (GOLD analysis project Ga0134125, IMG submission 96464) | Terrestrial soil microbial communities with excess Nitrogen fertilizer from Kellogg Biological Station, Michigan, USA - KB3-175-1 | ecosystem: Environmental > Terrestrial > Soil > Unclassified ... | reverse complement strand
TCGGTGAACAGGACGAGCAGAGCTGGGTGCGGGCAGTGGCGCCGGCGCTCGACGATGACCCGGTGGGGCATCTGGCGATGGCGCACCCGCACCCGCGGTGGATCGCGCAAGCCTTCACCGACGCGCTGGCCGGTGACCTCGACGAACTGGCGAACGCGCTGTCCGCCGACGACGCCCGCCCAGTGGTGCATCTGGTGGCCCTCCCAGGCCGGACCAGCGCTGCCGAGTTGGCGGCGGCCATCGGCGGCAAGCCCGCTCCCCATTCGCCTTACGGCGTGCATCTGACCGAGGGCGGTGACCCCGGCGAGCTGGCGGCGGTGCGCGAGCATCTAGCCCAGGTCCAGGACGAGGGCAGCCAGCTCGTCACCCTCGCGCTGGCCGGGACGCCGCTGGAGGGCACCGATGCCCGCTGGCTGGATCTGTGCGCCGGGCCCGGTGGCAAGGCGGCCCTGCTGGGTGCACTGGCCATCGGCCGGGACGCCACCGTGGACGCTGTGGAGAAGGCCGAGCACCGCGCCCGGTTGGTCGATCAGGCCTGCGCGGGCCTCCCGGTGACGGTGCATGTGGCCGACGGGCGGAACAGCGGGCTACCGGATCGGGCCTACGACCGGGTGCTGGTGGACGCGCCGTGCACCGGCCTCGGGGCGCTGCGCCGCCGCCCCGAGGCGCGCTGGCGGCGGCAGGCCAACGACGTCGCAGGGCTGGTCCGGCTCCAACGTGAACTGCTGATAGCCGCGCTGCGGCTGGTCCGCCCTGGTGGCGTGGTGGCTTACGTGACCTGCTCGCCGCACCTGGCTGAGACGTCGGGTGTGGTCACCGACGTGGTACGGCGAACGCGCGCTGAGCAGCTGGACGCCAGGCCGGCGTTTCCCGGGCTACCTCAACTCAGCGACGGGCCGCACGTGCAGTTGTGGCCGCACCGGCACGGCACCGACGCGATGTTCTGCGCACTGCTGCAACGTTGAGCTAACGGTCATCATCGCTCCGGCCGAAAGCGTAGCTTAGAGGAATCATGGCTCGCGCATATTCCCAGGCAACTGTGAGGTTATGTCCAGGTTGCTCGCACCTCACCGGACCATAAACGGGAAGCGCGACCATATCGAGGAGCGGAATGATCGAACTTGAGGCCATCACCAAGGCGTACCGGATGGGTAAGGTCCGGGTGGACGTGCTGCATGGCATTGACCTGACCATCGACGACGGTGAGCTGGTCGCCATCATGGGGCCGTCCGGATCGGGCAAGACCACGTTGATGAACATCCTGGGCTGCCTCGATGCCCCAACCAGCGGGCGCTACCTGCTCGACGGCGTCGATGTCAGCCGGCTGTCCGACAACCGGCTGGCGAGGATTCGCAGCCACAAGATCGGATTCGTGTTCCAGTCGTTCAACCTGGTTCCCCGCACGAATGCGCTTCGTAACGTCGAACTGCCTTTGGTCTACGCCGGTGCGAAAGCCAGGCATAAAGCGGCCCGGCTGGCGCTGGAGCAGGTCGGTTTGGCTGATCGCCAAAAACACATGCCCAATGAGCTCTCCGGGGGTCAGCAGCAGCGAGTGGCGATCGCTCGGGCGCTGATCAACGATCCCGCGCTGCTGCTTGCCGACGAGCCCACCGGCAACCTCGACTCCGCATCTACCAGGGAAATCCTGAAGTTGCTCGGTGCGCTCAACGATGCCGGCCGCACCGTGGTGATCATCACCCACGAAGAGGAAGTCGCCGGGTTCGCCAAGCGGATTGTCCGGCTGCGCGACGGGCGCGTCGTGAGTGACGAGTGACCAACGTCACCAAGGGGCATTATCGACAGTGATGGCGCGAAGTGCGGGCGAGGAGGCTCGGTATGCCCGATGGTCCGTTCGGTCCCGGGTTCAACCCACTTGAGGACCTGGTGAGTCGGCTCGTCGGCGGGCTTGAGCAGTCCCTGGGAGGGATAACCCGGCCGGGCGCAGCGACGCGGCGATTGGACCGCCACGGCCGGGACCTCACCGCCGCAGCACGTGCCGGCCGCCTCGATCCGGTCATCGGGCGTGAGGACGAGACCGAGCAGCTGCTGGAGGTGCTGTCCCGGCGAACGAAGAACAACCCGGTGCTGATCGGCGATCCGGGCGTTGGCAAGACAGCGATCGTCGAGGGCCTTGCTCAGCGGATCGCCGCGGGCACGGTCCCCGAACCGCTGCGCAACCGGCGGGTCATCGCGCTCGATCTGGCCGGAATGGTGGCCGGCACCAAATACCGCGGGGAGTTCGAGGAGCGACTCACGGCGGTTATTGACGAGGTGACCGCCGCTGCGCGGATGGTAGTGCTGTTTCTCGACGAGCTGCACACGGTGATCGGTGCCGGCGCGGGGGCCGAGGGCGGTGCTATGGACGCCAGCAGCATGCTCAAGCCGGCGCTGGCCCGTGGCGACCTGCAGCTGATCGGGGCCACCACAGTCGACGAGTACCGTCGCCACATCGAGCGGGATCCGGCGCTGGAACGACGGTTCCAACCGATCCTGGTTGCCGAGCCGAGCATCGCGGACACCGTCGCCATCTTGCGCGGCGTGCGCAAGCGTTACGAGGTGCACCACCGGGTGCGTATCACCGACGAGGCCACCGACGCCGCCGCTCGACTGTCCGACCGTTACCTCACCGACCGCTTCCTCCCCGACAAGGCAATCGATCTCATCGACCGGGCCAGCGCGCGGGTCCGGCTGCGAGGCGCAATGCCGGACGAGGACACCCGGGTCCTCGAGCAGCGCGTCGAGCAGCTGACTCGGGCCAAAGACGTTGCCGTCGATGCCGAGGACTACGAACGCGCCGAAGCCCTGACCCAAGAGCTCGACGTGGCGATCGTTGCGCTGGAGACCGCGCGCGCCGGCTCGACGCGACCGCCGGAGATCGGTGCCGACGATGTCGCGGACATCGTCGCGCGCACTACCGGCATCCCGGTTGCCCAGCTCACCGAGGTCGAGCGGCACCGGCTGCTGCACCTGGAGGAACAGCTACGGCGGCGGGTCATCGGGCAGGACGAGGCGGTGGAGGCCGTCGCGGACGCCATCCGGGCCAGCCGCGCGGGGCTTAAGCACCCGGACCGCCCAGTCGGTTCTTTCCTGTTCCTCGGCCCGACCGGCGTGGGCAAAACCGAGCTGGCTCGCGCGCTGGCGGAAACCCTGTTCGGGTCGGAGCAGCAACTCATCCGCATCGATATGAGCGAATTCCAGGACCGGCACACCGTGTCGCGCCTCGTCGGAGCCCCACCCGGCTACGTCGGCCATGAGGAGGGTGGCCGGCTCACCGACGCGGTCCGCCGCACGCCTTACACCGTGCTGTTGCTGGATGAGATCGAGAAGGCGCACGCCGACGTGTCGAACATCCTGCTGCAGGTTTTCGACGCCGGTCGGCTCACCGATTCCCGAGGCCGGACCGCCAACTTCGCCAACGCGGTGATCATCATGACCAGCAACCTCGGGGCGGACCAGTTGCTGGCCGCCACCGGCGCCCGGCGTTCGGTCGAAGAGGTGCGAGAACCGCTGATGGCCAGCGTACGTCGGCACTTCCGACCGGAATTTCTCAACCGGATCGATGAGATCGTCCTGTTCCGAGGCCTCGATCCGGCGCAGCTGCGCGCGATCACCGCGATGCTCGTGGAGCAGACCCGGCAGCGGCTGGCGGCACGGGACATCGTGCTGCGCCTCGATGATCGCGCGATAGACTGGCTTGCCGACCGCGGCTACCAGCCCGAGTTCGGAGCCCGGCCGCTGCGCCGGGTCATCGGGCGGGAGTTGGATCGGAACCTGTCGCGCATGTTGCTGTCCGGTGATCTGCGAGATGGCCAAGAAGTGCGCGTCAGCGTCGTCGACGACCGGCTGCAGCTGCACTGCTCATGAGGGGTGTAACACTGTTTGCCTCGCACGACGCGATACCGTGCACCTTGTGTCGCACCAGCCAATGATCGCGCCGTCCCTGCTCGCTGCTGACTTCGCCCGGCTGGCCGATGAGGCCAAGGCGGTACCGGGCGCCGACTGGTTGCACGTCGACGTGATGGACGCGCATTTCGTGCCCAACCTCACGTTCGGTCTTCCTGTGGTGCAGAGCCTGATGAAGTACACCGACATCCCGCTGGACTGCCACCTCATGATCGAGAATCCCGATCGGTGGGCGATCGGGTACGCCGAAGCGGGGTCGCACAATGTCACGGTGCATGCCGAGGCCGCGCAGGACCCGGTGAAGCTGGCCAAGGACCTGCGCGCGGCAGGGGCCAAAGCGGGCCTGTCGATCAAGCCCAAGACCCCGCTGGAGCCCTGGGTAGAGGTGTTGCGGCACTACGACACGCTGCTGGTGATGAGCGTGGAGCCGGGTTTCGGCGGGCAGTCGTTCATCCCCGAGGTACTGGACAAGGTGCGCACCGCCCGCCGGATGGTGGACACCGGACACCTCACCGTGCTGATCGAGATAGACGGAGGGATCAACGACGAGACCATCGAGGCTGCCGCCGAGGCGGGGGTGGATTGTTTCGTCGCCGGTTCCGCGGTGTACGGGGCCGACGACCCGGTGCGGGCTATGGAGTCGCTTCGGGCGCAGGCCCGGGCGTGCGGCCGCCGGTGAGGCGGATTGCTCAGGAGGGTCGAGCCGTGTTCACCGGCATCGTCGAGGAACTGGGGGAGTTGCTCAGCCGTCGCGAGCGGCCCGATGCGGCGCGCTTCACCATCAGCGCTCCGGTGACCGGCTCCGATGCTCAGGCCGGTGACTCGATATCGGTGAACGGCGTATGCCTGACCGTCGTCGACGTCCAGGATGGGGAGTTCAGCACCGATGTGATCGGCGAGACGCTGCGCCGTTCGAGCCTGGGCGCCGCCCGGTGCGGCGATCGGTTGAACCTGGAGCGAGCGGCGAAGCTGGGCGACCGGCTCGGCGGGCACCTGGTGCAGGGCCACGTCGATGGCACCGGGATCGTGCTGTCCCGCACGGCACCGCAGGAGGGTGCACCCTGGGAGCTGATCCGGTTCGGGCTACCCGCGGGACTGGCCCATTACGTGGTGGAGAAGGGTTCCATCGCCGTAGACGGGGTGTCGCTGACTGTCATCGAGGTCGGCGGCGATGAGTTCTCGGTGGGACTCATCCCGACCACCCAGCAGCTGACCACGCTGGGCCTGCGACGTCCCGGCGAGCTGGTAAACCTCGAAGTAGACATCATCGCCAAATATGTTGACCGGATGGTGTATGGGTATTTTCCTGCTGGCCCGCGATAACGTGCGCCAGCAGACGTCCGCCTAGATCATGCTGATGCGTTGAATATCTTGCGCGAGCGCAAGGCTAGCGATTTCGTGGTCTGCCGCCTGAAGCGGTCGGCTCGCGATCTCATCGTCCAGGAACAGATCCTCGCTGAGGTCGGCGGCCGTCTTACTGCTCATGCTGCCGCCTCCTGCACTCGGAACAAATCTGGTCAGCATCGAGCGGCGCGCCAGGTAGCGGGCCCGGCCTGGGCGGCATCCCGACTGCCAGCGGGACGAACTCCCGCCCGCAGACTGCGTGCACTGATCGGCTGGCCGGTCTGTAGGCAGCCTTGTGCGTACCTCCATCGGCCAGAGATTCAACGAACCAGCGCAACTCGGGGGCGTCCACAGTCTGCGATCTTGCTGGGGCGGTATGTACTCGTCCAGTGGTTTGTCGGGTTTACCTGACACCGCCAGGCCCCGGCGACCGCACGCAACCCGCCATCCAGGGGCGACGGTAATCGTGGTCTTGACCGACGGATGCACACCGTCCCCGCCGCTCCAGGTCGGAGACGCCGATCATGACGGGGTGGTCGTTCTCGTGCGCCATCAAGGCCGTGCCGGCGGCGATTCGGGCCAGCCGCGAGAGTGCTCGACGTAGGGCGAGCCTGCGCGGATCTTTATACACTGCTCGCAGAGGCACCCGCCCTCACGAGCGTGCGAACAACACCAGTCGCATGAACACCCGCCGTGGAAACTGGCAAGGGTCCCGTGACCGGTGGGATCGTGTCGTTCCGGCTGCCGTTTCACTCGCCCCTCCTCGGTGGTGCACAGGCCGGGAAGATCCACCCGGATGGATGTACATGCAAGGGCGTCACAAGCAGCCGTCACCAGTGTCCGATAGGCGTCGATTGGGCGATCAGCGAACTCATCGAGGGCGGGTGTCCGCCAATTCAGGATCGGTATGCCCCAATGCATGGCACTCACCGCTTCCAGACGCTCCACTGCGGCGCCCAAGGGATGGACGGTATCGATATCGGCCACGTGCTCACTGGGGGCGACCACTCCAAGCGTCGATCACGTCGAGATCGTCAATAACGGCGATTGTTCCCCTAGCCGCCTTATTCATGGTTTCATCTCGCTTTCTCGTCACTCATTTCGGTGCCCCGCGACGGCCCGCAGTGCACACTCCCGTACCGTGCCGCCGCCGGTGGCGAGAAGCCGCGCGACAGCCACAGACTGGTTCCGCTGTCCGCCGTCTGTCCGTTCCCCGCCGCGGCGCGTTGAACTCGGGTACATCGCCGGCGCGACCCACCGCCATGCGGAGATGCACGCTGCGCAGGGCCTCGAGTGGTAGTCCTAGACAGTCAATAAGCTGCATCTACTCTCTGTGGCAGGCCGCTGAGAAAGACTTGCTCACTAGGCGGAGCGGTTGGCCTGGCCACATTTTGCAGGCGGTAGCGGCCGGCTGGGGGGATGATGCGGGGGAGGAGGACGCGATGACCCAGAGCGCCTTTGCCGGCATCGATCGCGCGATCGCCGACGTGGCGGCCGGGCGCCCGGTGATCGTGGTGGACGACGAGGATCGGGAGAACGAGGGAGATTTGATCTTCGCCGCAGCTCGGGCCACTCCCGAGTTGGTGGCGTTCATGGTTCGGTACACCTCGGGATACATCTGCGTGGCACTGACCGGCGAGGACTGCGACCGGTTGGACCTGCCACCGATGTACCACACCAACCAGGACAAGCGGGGCACCGCGTACACCGTGACCGTGGACGCCCGCGAGGGTGTGACGACCGGTATCTCGGCAGCGGACCGGGCTCGCACCATCCGGCTGCTGGCCGATCCGGACGCCAAATCGGTCGACTTCGTGCGCCCTGGACACGTCGTGCCGTTACGGGCCAAGGAGGGCGGGGTGCTGCGCCGCCCCGGCCACACCGAAGCGGGGGTGGATCTGTCCCGGATGGCTGGACTGCCGCCGGCCGGTGCGCTGAGCGAAATCGTCTCCGCCAAGGACGACGGCGACATGGCCCGTCGCGATGAGCTGGAGGTATTCGCCGCCGAGCACGACTTGGCGCTGATCACCATCGCTGATCTCATCTCCTACCGGCGGCGCTTCGAAAAGCAGGTGGAACGGGTCGCCGAAGCGCGCATCCCCACGGTGCACGGTGAGTTTCGGGCGATCGGGTTCGATTCGCTGCTCGACGGGGTCGAGCACATCGCCCTGGTCGCAGGGGAGATCGGGGACGGCACCGACGTGCTGGTCCGGGTGCACTCGGAATGCCTCACCGGAGACGTGCTCGGCTCGCTGCGCTGTGACTGCGGCCCGCAGCTGGACGCTGCGCTGGCCGCCATCGCCGCAGAGGGTCGTGGGGTGGTGCTCTACGTGCGTGGTCATGAAGGCCGCGGCATCGGGCTGATGCACAAGCTGCAGGCCTACCAACTACAGGACGCCGGCGCCGACACCGTCGATGCCAACCTAGCTCTGGGCATGCCCGCCGACGCGCGTGACTACGGCACCGGGGCGCAGATCCTGGTGGATCTGGGCGTGCGGTCGATGCGGTTGCTCACCAACAACCCGGCCAAGCGGGCCGGTCTGGAGGGGTACGGCTTGGCGATCACTGGCAGGGTCCCGCTGCCGACCAGGCCGAATCCGGAAAACCTGCGTTATCTGCGGACCAAACGCGACCGGATGGGTCATGACCTCGATGGGCTGGAGCGGGTGCAGCAGTGAGCGGTACGGGTCAGCCTGCACTGGAGGTACCGCGCTGCGGTGACCTGCGGCTGGGTATCGCCGCGACCCGCTGGCATGAACGCATCACCACGGCATTGCTGGACCGGGCGACCGCCGCGGCAGCACAAGCGGGGATCGCCGCCCCCACGGTGGTACGGGTACCAGGGGCCGTGGAGCTTGCTGTGGTGTGCCAGCAACTGGCCCGGGCACACGATGCGGTGGTGGCGCTCGGAGTGGTGATCCGGGGTGGCACGCCGCATTTCGAGTACGTCTGCGACGCGGTCACCGCGGGTCTGACCAGAGTGGCGCTGGACGCGGGCATCGCGGTCGGAAACGGGGTGCTCACCTGCGATACCGAGGAACAGGCGTTGGACCGCTGCGGGCTGCCCTCCTCGGCGGAGGACAAGGGATTCCAGGCATGCGTCGCGGCCTTGCAGACCGCCCTGGTGCTGCGCGACCTACGTCAGACCCCGCGGAGCGCGTCATGAGCTTCCCCCTTCCCCGCGTGTCGCGTCGTCCTGCACGCTGTGTCGGTCATCTGTGCACGGGCGGGGCAGGATGAAACCCGTCGGCGTGCTATTCCAGGCCCGGCCGCGGAAAGCTCGCCACGTCGCGGTGGCGGCCGCTGTAGTGCTGGTCGTGGTGTTCACCGTGGTCGCCGTCTTGTTGCGGCGCACGCCCACCGGCGTCTATTTCCGGTTCTCCGACCAAGTGGCCATGGTGCTGCTGGGACTGTTACTCGCCGGTGCAGCTCTGTTGTTCGCCCGGCCGCGGGTGCGCGCCGTTGCAGATGGCGTGGAGGTGCGCAACGTACTCACGACCCGCACGGTGCCTTGGGATCTGGTGCTGCGGGTGTCCTTTCCCGATGGCGCTCCATGGGCGCGCATCGAGCTGCCCGACGACGAGTACATCGCGGTGATGGCCATCCAGGCTGCTGACGGCCGGTACGCGGTGCAGGCCATGCGCTCGCTGCGCGCGGTTCACGCCGAGCGCACCGCACCCAGCAATATCCCGGAGGGGGACACTGACCAGGCCGGATGACAATGAATTGGCCCGGATGCAGCTGCGGGCCGCGCGGGCATCACGTAGCCACGGTGAAGTGGCCGCTGGGTGCCGGCGGTGGGATTCGAACCCACACTGGCGGGCTCCTAAGGCCCGTGCCTCTGCCGTTGGGCTACGCCGGCTTGCGGTTACGGGCACACCAGGTCTCGGTGAGCGCATGGCAGTTGGGGCAGAGAATACGGCGGTTCGCCAGTCGATTAGCAGCGTGGTCGCCCAGTGATGTTCCTGCCCAGGATATGGGTCAGACTCCGAGGTCTTTGCGCAGTCTGGCCACGTGGCCGGTGGCGCGGACGTGGTAGAGCGCCTGGTCAATGCGGCCCTGCGGGTCGATCACGAAGGTGGATCGGATCACACCGGTGACCGTCCTGCCGTACATCTGCTTCTCGCCGTAGGCGCCATAGGCCTTGAGCACCGAGCGGTCCTCATCGGACAGCAACGGGAAAGTCAGGCCCTCGGCGTCGCGGAACTTCGCCAGCTTCGCCGGCGGGTCCGGCGAGATGCCGAGTACCGCGAACCCGGCCGTGTCCAGTTCGGCGAGGCTGTCCCGGAAGTCGCAAGCCTGCTTCGTACAGCCCGGCGTGCTCGCCGCCGGGTAGAAGTAGACCACCACGGACCGGCCGCGGTAGTCCGACAGCGCGACTGGCTTGCCATCGGCGTCGGGCAGGGTGAATTCGGGAGCGGGATCGCCGGGGAACAGCCGGACGTTGTCAGTCACGAGGTCCGACGGTACCGCTGCGATGGGGTGGCTTCGGCACCCGGCTGCCGGTCGCCTACGGTGTGCCGCACGCACACCCCGCGAGGAGGACTGATGGCCCGCGATGCTGACACCATCGAACGCGATATCGAGCAGGCCCGCGATGCGCTGGCTGCCACGCTCCAGGAGATCGGTACCCGGGCGAATCCCCAGCGCCTTGTCGAGGCCGGCAAGGAGCAGGTGGAGTCCACCATGGCCGATCCGCGGGTTCGCTACACGCTGATGGGTATCGGTGCGCTCATCGTGCTGGTGTTGTTGCGCAAGCTGTTCCGCTAGGACGCGACGGCAACCACGGCGAACGTCTCGCCGTCAAGCTGCACGGTGTGTTGCGCGGTAGTGGCCTGCCCTGAGCTGAGTAGAACTCGGGTTGGTGCGCTATCCAGCGCAACGGTGGCCGGCTGGGCGTTGAGGTTCACCACCACCCGCAGCGCACCTCGGTGCAGCACCAGTGTCCGGGCCTGGTCATCCACATCGACGGTCAAGGCGTCCAGCCGAGGGTCGGAGAGTTCCGGGTGGCGTATGCGCAACGCGATCAGCTCTCGGTACATGCGCAGCACATTGGCATGCGGTTGCTTCTCGGGCTCGGACCAGTCCAGCTTGGAACGTTGAAACGTTTCATCATCGTTCGGGTCAGGAACGTCCGTTTCGTTCCAGCCGTGTTCGGCGAACTCGGCGTAGCGCCCGCGGCGGACGGCCTCCTGCAACTGCGGATCGGGCATGAACGAGAAGAACTGGAACGGGGTCGCCGCCCCCCACTCCTCGCCCATGAAGATCATCGGTGTGTAGGGGGTGCACAACACGAGTGCCGCGCCGCAGGCCAGCAGGCCGGGGGACAGCGTGGCCGAGATGCGGTCGCCGGTGGCGCGATTGCCCACCTGGTCGTGGTTTTGCAGGTAGCTGACGAATTTCCAGCCAGGTAAGTGAGCGGTGTCCACGGGGCGGCCATGGGTGCGCTGGCGGAAGCTCGACCAGCGACCGTCGTGGAAGAACACCGTGCGCAGGGTCCGGGCCAGGTCGGGTAGCGCACCGAAGTCGGCGTAGTAGCCCTGCCGTTCGCCGGTCAGCGTGGCATGCAGGCAATGGTGGATGTCGTCGTCCCATTGCGCGGTCAGTCCGAAGCCCCCGGCGGCCCGGGGCGTGACCAGGCGGGGATTGTTGAGGTCGGACTCGGCGATCAACGACAGCGGCCGTCGCAGGTGCGCGGCCAGGGCGTCCACCTCGGCGGCCATCTCCTCCAACACATGGGTGGCACGGGTGTCGCGCAGCGCATGCACCGCATCCAACCGCAGGCCATCGAGGTGGTAGCCGCGCAGCCACTCCACCGCGTTGTCGATGACGTACCGGCGCACCTGGTCGGAATGCGGGCCGTCCAGGTTGAGGGTGGGTCCCCAGATGTTGCTTCCGGCGAAATAGGGCCCGAAGCGGTCCAGATACGCGCCCGATGGGCCGAGATGGTTGTGCACCACATCGAGGATCACGCCCAGCCCACGGGCATGGCAGGCGTCCACGAAGCGCTTGAGGCCGTCCGGCCCGCCGTAGTTCTCGGTGACGGCGTACCAGCCGACCCCGTCGTAGCCCCAGTTGCGGGATCCGTCGACGGCGTTGACCGGCATCACCTCGACCAGGTCGATGCCCAGCTCGACGAGGTGGTCGAGACGCTCGATCGCGGAGTCGAAGGTGCCGGGTGGGGTGAACGTGCCGATGTGCAGTTCGTAGAGCACGCTGCCGGCCAGTGCGCGGCCGGTCCACTTGTCGTCGGTCCACATGAATGCGGCGTGGTCATAGACCCTGGATGTTGCGTGCACCCCGTTCGGTTGCCACCGGGATCGCGGATCGGGTAGCGGAGTGTCCTCCTCATCCAGCCGGAATGCGTAGTCGGTCCCTGATCCGGCACCGTCGATGTCGACCCCCCACCAGCCGCCGGTGGTTCGAGCCAGTTCGTGTTCAGCTCCGTCCACCACTACCGCTACCCGCTGACGCAGCGGGGCCCACACCGTGAACTCCATAGGCACCGATCTTGTCAGGGTCGTGCGGCATTGTCCTGGCCATGACCACAGCGAGGGGGCACGATGGCGGCATGGCCACCGGAATGGACGCGTTCGGGCCGGTTGGTGAATTCACCGTTTCCGACCTTGAGCGGATGCCTGACGACGGGCTGCGCTACGAGTTACTCGACGGGACGCTGCTGGTGAGCCCGGCACCAGGATTATGGCACCAGGAGGTGGCGTTCGCGCTCGCCCGAGCGCTGCACGCCGAATGCCCGCCGGATCTGCACGTGGTGCTCGCCCCGTTCGAGTGGCGTGGCAGCCATCGGATTGCGTTGCAGCCCGATGTGCTCGTCGCGCGGCGCGGTGACCTGCTGGCCGTGGACGGTGGGCGCTACCTCGAAGCGCCTCCGGTGCTGGCCGTCGAGGTGCTTTCGCCGAGCACTCGGCGGATCGATCGGTTGTCGAAGCTGTCCGCCTACGAGGAGGCCGGCGTTGCCTCGTACTGGCTGGTCGACCCCGATCCCGACACGCCGTCGCTGCACGTGATGGAACTGGAGGACGGCTGCTACGTCGAGGTCGGGTGTCCGTCAGGTGCACAGGCTTGGCATGCCCAGCGGCCGTTTTCCGTTACGGTGGTGCCCGCGGAGCTCGTCGCTGGACTGCATCGCGGTTAGTCGGCGATCAGCAAGGCGACGGGATAGCGGGCGAGCAGTTCGGTCAGCGCCACCTCGCCTGAAGTCGACAGGCCGGTGAAAGCGTCGGTCCAGGCGCCTTCGGGCAGGGCCAACGCGGTCTCACCCCAACCGCCTCTGGCGGACAGCCCGACGGGCAGCCGAGTTGCCACCGCGACCACCCCATCGCGGGCGAATGCCACGGCGTGCGAGGCGGCCGGCCCGGTAGCGCGCAGCGGGAGGTAGCCGGTGAACCGCTCAGGCTGATCACGGCGAGCGCGCAGCGCACGGGACACCACCAGCAGTTTCACCGCGCCAGATTCGTCGATGTCAGGTAGCCGGCCGTGGTCGATCTGCGCCAGCAGATCCGCACGCGCGGTGAAGTCCACGGGCCGACGATTGTCCGGGTCCACCAAGGACAGATCCCACAACTCGCCGCCCTGATAGGTGTCCGGCACCCCCGGCATGGCCAGTTGCAGCAGCACCGCCGACAGCGAGTTCGACCGTCCAGGCGCGATGATCCGTGCCGCCGCCGTGGCGACCGCGGAGCGCAGCCCGGGGTCGTTCAGCGTTGCGTCCGCGATGCTGTGCATGGCGGTCTCGAACGGCTCGTCCGGGTCGGTCCAGCTGGTCCGGGTCCGCGCCTCCCGCATCGCTTTGTCCAGGTAATTGTGCAGCCGCTCGGGAGGCAGTGGCCAACCGCCGACCACGGTCTGCCACAGCAGGTGACCGATAGCCGGATCGGGCACGGGAGCCCCGGCCGCCGCCGCCAGCCCGGTGAATTCCCGGACGGTCCAAGCCCACCAGTCCGGCAGTTCGGACAGCACCGCGAGCCGGGCCCGCACATCGGCTGAACGCTTGGTGTCGTGAGTGGACAGGGTGGTCATCCCGTGCGGGGCGATCTGCTCGCGGTGCGCCATCGCGGCGTGGAAGGCGTCGAGATCGAGCCCGAAACGGTCCGGATCCCCGCCGACCTCGTTGAGCGCGACGAACCGGGTCCAGCGGTAGTAGGCGGTGTCCTCGACGCCTTTGGCCATCACGGCGCCGGAGGTTTGCTGGAACCGGACGGCCAGCTCGTCGCGTGGATCCCGCAGCCGGGACGACAGGGCCGCCAGCGCCGCCGTGAGATCGGGGCGCCGACGCTGGGCGGCCGCCAGCGCCTGATCGAGATGTGCGACCCCGTCTGGCAGGTAGGAACGGTAGACCGGGAAGCAGGCCAGCAGCTCGGCGAGCACATCGGTCACGTCGGGTACGGACGGCGCCAGCTCGGCCAGGCGACGCAACTCCGAGCAGAGCATGCCGGTGGCCACATCGAGCTTGCAGTCGTGCACCAGCTGCGGCCAGCTGGTCTGGACGCCGGTCAGCTCGGTGTCCAGCGCGGTGAACACCCCGGCTCCAGCTGGGTCGATGAGAACCCCGTCGACCTCGGCGAGCGCGTCGTAGCCGGTGGTACCGGCGACCGGCCAGGATCGGGGCAGCTCTTCGCCCGGCTCGAGGATCTTCTCCACCACGATCCAGGTATCCGCGGCGTCGGCACGCAACCGGTGCAGGTAACCCGCGGGATCTGTGAGGCCATCCGGGTGATCGACGCGCAGGCCGTCCACATCCCCGTCGGCGACCCAGCGCAGCACTTCACGGTGGGTGGCGTCGAATACCTCCGGGTCCTCGACACGGACGGCGGCGAGGTCGCTGACCGCGAAGAAACGCCGGTAACCCACGTCCGCCCGCCAGGACACCAGCCGGTAGTGCTGCGCCTCGTGCACATGTTGTGGGCTTCCGCCGGCTGTCCCCGGCGCGAGCGGGAAGGCGTGCTCGTGGTACCAGAGCAGGTCACCGTCCAGCCGTAAGTGAGATAGCGCGTCGGGGGAGTCGGCCAGGACCGGAAGGCGCAACGGCCAGCCGGTGATGTCGAACCACCGGGCAAAGCGTGACGACGGCCCGTACCGCAGCAGATCCCACCACGCCGGGTTCGCCTGCGCTTCGGCCACCCCGAGGTGGTTGGGCACGATATCCACCACCAGGGCCAGCTCGTGTTTACGCACGGCCGCCACCAGGGCGTGGCGGCCCACTTCGCCGCCGAGTACGCCGGCTACCTGGCTGGGATCAGCCACGTCATACCCGTGCTGCGATCCCGGCATCGCCGCCAGCAGCGGCGAGGTGTATACCGCGCCGACGCCCAGCGATGCCAAGTACGGCACCACGGCAGCGGCGTCGGCGAAAGGGAACTCGGCGTTGAGCTGCAGCCGGTAGGTCGACGCGGGGATCAGCATGGCGTGCTACGCGGCGTCATGTGACACGCTCCAGAATCACTAGCGACCGGCCGGTGACAGTCATCTTCGCGTCGCCCGGGGCAGTGCCACCACGGCTGCCCGGTAGCTGGTCGGTCGCGGTATCCAGAACGACGGTCCATTCCTCCCCGTAGCCGTTGCCGGGCAGCTGCACGTCGATGTCTGTGTAGTGGGCGTTGAAGCACAGCAGAAACGAATTATCGGTGACCAGCTGGCCGCGGGCGTCGGCGTCCGGGATGCCGTCTCCGTTGAGGAATACGGTGAGGTATTGGCATACCTGAACTTCCCAGTCCTGCTCGGTCATCTCCTTGCCGGACTCGGTGAACCACGCGATGTCGCGCAGGTCGTCGCCGCCGCGGATCGGACGCCCGGCGAAGAACCTGCGGCGCCGGAACACCGGGTGCTCGCGGCGCATCGCGATCAGCGCCGCGGTGAACGCGGCCAGCTCCTGGTCGGCCGAACTCCAGTCCACCCAGGACAGCTCATTGTCCTGGCAATAGGCGTTGTTGTTGCCCCGCTGGGTGCGGCCGAGCTCATCGCCGTGCAGCAGCATCGGTACGCCCTGCGAGAGGAACAAAGTAGCCAGCATGTTGCGTCGTTGCCGGGCCCGCAGAGCCAGCACCTCGGGATCGTCCGTGGCGCCCTCCACTCCACAGTTCCAGGACCGGTTGTCGTCGGTGCCGTCCCGGTTGCCCTCACCGTTGGCCTCGTTGTGCTTGTCGTTATACGACACCAGGTCGGCGAGAGTGAACCCATCATGGGCGGTGACGAAGTTGATGGACGCGTACGGTCGCCTCCCGTCGTCCTGGTAGAGATCCGAGGAGCCGGCCAGCCGGTAGCCGAACTCTCCGAGTGTCCCGGGCCGGCCCCGCCAGAAGTCCCGCACCGTATCGCGGTACTTGCCGTTCCATTCGGTCCACAGCGGTGGGAAGTTCCCCACCTGGTAGCCGCCCGGGCCGACGTCCCACGGTTCGGCGATCAGTTTCACCTGGCTGATCACCGGGTCCTGCTGGACCAGGTCGAAGAACGTGGACAGCCGGTCCACGTCGTAGAACTCCCTTGCCAGCGTCGAGGTCAGGTCGAAGCGGAAGCCGTCGACATGCATCTCGAGCACCCAGTACCGCAGCGAATCCATGATCAGCTGAAGGGTGTGCGGGTGGCGCACGTTGAGCGAGTTGCCGGTGCCGGTGTAGTCCATGTAGTAACGAAGGTCGTTTTCGACGAGGCGGTAGTAGGCCGAGTTGTCGACGCCGCGCATCGACAACGTCGGTCCGAGGTGATTGCCCTCGCCGGTGTGGTTGTAAACCACGTCGAGAATCACCTCGATGTTCGCCGCGTGCAGCTCCCGGACCATCGACTTGAACTGCGTGACAACCTCGTGCGCCCGAGATCCGACGGTGCCCGCTGCGGCGTAGCCGTTGTGCGGGGCCAGAAAAGCGATGGTGTGGTAGCCCCAGTAATTCGTCAGGCCTCGTTCGGCGAGATTGCGGTCGGTGATGAACTGATGCACGGGCATCAGCTCCACGGCGGTAATGCCCAGTGACGTGAGATAATCGATCATCGCCGGGTGCGCGAGACCGGCGTAGGTGCCGCGCATGCCCGGTGGGATCTCGGGATGGGCGATGGTCAGGCCGCGTACGTGCGCCTCGTAGATCACCGTCTCGTGGTAGGGCGTACGCGGATGCCGATCGTCAGCCCAGTCGAAGAACGGGCTGATCACCACTGACTTCGGCGCGTGGGTCGCAGAGTCGGCGTCATTGCGCTGTTCCGGGTCGGCTAACTGGTAGCCGAACAGCGACTCGTCCCATTCCATCCCGGGCTGATTGATGGCGGATACCGCTTTGGCGTAGGGATCGATGAGCAGTTTGGCCGGGTTGCACCGTTGCCCGGCGGCCGGATCATACCGGCCGTGCACCCGGTATCCGTAGTGCTGACCGGGTCCGATACCGGGCAGGTAGCCATGCCAGACGAATCCGTCGACCTCGGGCAGCCGGACCCCGGTCTCGAGCGCGTGGGCATCGCCGCCGTCGTCGAACAGGCACAGCTCCACCTCGTCGGCGACCTCAGAGAACAGTGCGAAATTGGTGCCTGCACCGTCGTAGGTGGCACCCAGCGGGTAGGCGGTGCCGGGCCAAGGCCCGGCGCTCGTGCGTGGCGTTCGGTGCCAGAACACGGTTACGCACTCACGTGCGCGGGAACCTGGCCGCGCACGCGCCCGCGCACTTCCCCCAGCCCGATGGTGCTGCCCTCGGGTCCCGGTGCGGTAGCGGTGATCGATACTTCGTCGCCGTCGGCGAGGTAGCTTCGAGTGGCGCCGTCGTCGAGAGTCAGCGGTGACGAGCCGTTCCAACTGAGTTCGAGCAGCGACCCCCGCTGCTCCGGCGCGGCCCCGCTGACCGTGCCGGAGGCGAACAGGTCGCCGGTGCGCAGGCGGGCACCGTTGCTGGTCAGGTGCGCCAGCTGCTGCGCGGCCGTCCAGTACATCCCGGCGAACGGCGGGCGGGACACCAGTTGGTCGTTGAGCCGCACCTCCAGCGTGATGTCCAGACCCCAGGGCTCGGTGTGGGTGTCGTCGAGGTAGGGCAACGGGCGGGGCTCCCGCGGCGGGGGTCGGACGCGGGCGACGGCCAGGGCGTCGAGCGGGATCACCCACGGGGAGATCGAGGTGGCGAAGGACTTGCCGAGAAACGGCCCGAGCGGAAGGTATTCCCACGCCTGGATGTCGCGGGCGGACCAGTCGTTGACCAGGCATACGCCGAAAACGTGATCGGCGAAATCGGTCAGCGGCACCGGTCGGCCGGACGTCGACGACGCGCCGACGACGAAGCCGACCTCGGCTTCGAAATCCAGCGCGCTTGACGACGCGAAGGTGACGGTGCCGTCGGGGAGACGCCGTTGACCGGGAGGCCGGCAGATCGGCGTCCCGGAGATCATCACCGTGCCGGCCCGGCCGTGGTAGCCGGCCGGCAGGTGCCGCCAGTTGGCCGGCAGCGGGGGTTGTCCGGGCCGCAAGATCCGCCCGACGTTGGTCGCATGCTGCTCGCAGGAGTAGAAGTCGACGTAATCGGCGACCGTGAACGGCAACCGCATCGTCGTACCGCTGGCCGGTACCAGTAGTGGCGCCAGCACATCGGCGTACTGTTCGTCGGTCAGCCACTCGGTCAGCGCGGCCCGCACCGCAGTCCAGGTCTGGCGGCCGGCGGCCAGCAACGCATCAAGGGTGCCGCCGCCGAACAGCGTGAGGAGTTCGGGCAGTAGGGCCGCTGCAGCGGCGGTGAGGTCGAGGATGGCGTCTCCCACGGCTACCCCCACGCGCGGCTGCTCGCGCGCCGCATCGGTGAAGACACCGTAGGGCAGGGTATGCATCCCGAAGGGGTGGTTCGCGGCCACCCCGGTCCAGCTGGTCTCACTCCAGCCCGTGGCAGTTGCGCTGCTCACTGGCCGGGACCTCGCCCCGACCAGCTCCAGGGATAGGTCCGGTCCTCGCACGCGGCACCGCCCTCACCCAGTTCCAGGGGGCGGAAGGTGTCCACCATGACCGCCAGCTCGTCGAAGAACTCGGCTCCGAGGCTACTTTCAATCGCGCCGGGCTGCGGGCCGTGCGAGTGGCCACCGGGATGCAGCGAGACCGATCCGGGGCCGATCCCGCTGCCCTTGCGCGCCTCGTAGTCGCCGCCGCAGTAGAACATGACCTCGTCGGAGTCGACGTTGGAGTGGTAGTAGGGCACTGGTACCGCCAGCGGGTGGTAGTCGATCTTGCGCGGCACGAAATTACAGATCACGAACCCGGCGCCGGCGAAAACCTGGTGTACCGGCGGCGGTTGATGGATGCGCCCGGTGATCGGCTCGAAGTCGGCGATATTGAGCGCGTAGGGGTACAGGCACCCGTCCCAGCCCACCACGTCGAAGGGATGCCGGGGATAGATGTATGCGGTACCGGTGGCGCCGTGCGCTCCGCGGTGTTTGACCAGCACCTCCACGTCAGCTGCCTCGACCACCTCCGGTGCGCCGGGGCCCCGCAGGTCCCGCTCGCAGTACGGGGAGTGCTCCAGGAATTGCCCGAATCGGGACAGGTAACGTGGCGGCGGCGCGATGTGGCTGTTCGCCTCGATGCAGTACGCGCGCAGCGGTTCGTCCGGGCCCGGCAGCCACCGGTGCGTGGTGCTGCGCGGCAGTACCACGTAATCGCCCGCCGCGACCTCCAGCGCGCCGAACACCGTCTGCACCGTCGCCGAGCCGGATTCCAGGAAAATGCACTCGTCACCCAGCGCGTTGCGGTACAGCGGTGAGGCAACGCCCGCGACCACGTAGGAAATCCGCACGTCGGCGTTACCGAGCACCAGCCGCCGGCTGGTCACCACGTCGCAGCGTTTCCATTCCTGGCCGGCGAACAGCTCGTGCAGCCGCAGGTGCCGGGGCATCAGCGGTTCATTGGGCACCGTGGCGTGCTCGGGCAGCTTCCAGGGTCGGGCGTCGACGATCGCGGAGGGAATCTGCTCGTGGTACAGCAGCGAGGAGTCCGAGGAGAAGCCTTCCGCGCCCATCAGCTCCTCGTAGTAGAGGCTGCCGTCGGGGCGGCGGTGCTGGGTGTGTCGCTTGCGGGGAATCGTGCCCGCCTGCCGGTAGAAGGCCATGGCACCTACAGGTTTCCCCGGCGGGCCTGCTCGCGCTCGATGGCCTCGAACAGGGCCTTGAAGTTGCCCTTGCCGAAACCCATCGAGCCGTGCCGTTCGATCAGTTCGAAGAAGACCGTTGGCCGGTCCTGCACCGGCTTGGTGAACACCTGCAGCAGGTAGCCGTCCTCGTCGCGGTCGGCCAGGACACCCGCTGCACGCAAGGTCTCGACGGGCACCCGGGTGTCGCCTACCCACTCGCCCAGCGCGTCGTAGTAAGAGGCGGGTGTGTCCAGGAACTCCACTCCCCGTTCTCGCATCGCCGTGACAGCTCCGACGATGTCGCCGGTCGCCAGCGCGATGTGCTGTACCCCTGGCCCCCCGTAGAACTCCAGGTATTCGTCGATCTGTGACCGCCTGGCACTGATTGCCGGTTCGTTGAGCGGGAACTTGATCCGGTGGTTACCGCTGCTCACCACCTTGGACATCAGGGCGGAGTACCTGGTGGCGATGTCCTCGCCGACGAACTCCGCCATGTTCTCGAAGCCCATCACGCGGTTGTAGAACGACACCCAGGTATCCATGCGGCCCAGCTCGACATTGCCGACGCAGTGATCCACCGCCTGGAAAAACCGGCGCCCCGGGCGCACCAGGGGTGCACGTGCGATGAATCCGGGCAGAAAGGGACCGCGGTAGCGCGATCGGTCGACCAGAGTGTGCCGGGTGTCCCCGTATGTTGCCAGCGCTGCGAGCCGTACCGTGCCGTACTCGTCGCTGACGTCAGCCGGCTCCGCTAGCACGGTGGCGCCTTGCCGGCGGGCGAACGCGATGGCCCGGTCCACGTCGGGCACCTCGATCGCGAGATCGCTCACCCCGTCGCCGTGGACTGCCACCCGCTGGGCGAGTGGCGCGCCGGCTCGGGTCGGTCCGGTGAGTACGAACCGGACCCGGCCCGCTATCAGCACGTACTCCGCCGTGTCCCGGTAGCCCTGCTCCGGACCCCGGTAGGCCACACAGGTCATCCCGAACGCCGTCGAGTAGAAGTGCGCGGCCTGCCGGGCGTTGCCGACGGCGAAGCGGATGTGGTCCATACCGATGACCGGAAACGGATCCGACCCAGCGTCTGTTACGAGGCCACCGATCAAGGCGTCGACATCACGACGTTCCGGCGGCCGGAACGATGTGGTCATCCCTCGATGTTAACCCTGTCGTGGCCACCGCTTCCGATCTTTTATGGCCGACCCTGAACAGGTCCTAGCGGGATCGGACGGCGGCGTCCAAGGCCGCGCGCATCTGGGCGATCGGTGCGTCACGGCCGGTCATCAGCTCAACCTGAGCGACGGCCTGGTGCAACAGGACAGCCAGACCGCTGACGATCTGGCAGCCCGCGGCGAGCGCGGAGTAGGCCAGCGGCGTCGGCCAGGGCGTGTAGACGACATCGAGCACGACCGGCCGGGTAGCCCACAGCAGGCCGTTGATCGCGTCGGCGGCACCGGGCGGCAGGGTGGACACCACCACGTCGGAGTCCGCCAGTTCCACCTCGGGCAGCCCACCGTAGATCCGCGGACGGACACCGAGACGGTCGGCGGTTGCGAGCAGGTCCGCCGTTCTGGCCGGATCACGAACCGCGACTCGGGGCGCGGTCTCGCCGAGCTCGCACAGCGCGGCGAGCGCGGCTTGGGCGGTGCCGCCGGCGCCGAAAATCACCCCACCGCGGACCCGACCGACGCCTGCTTCACGCAGTGCAGCGACGATACCCGCCACGTCGGTATTCTCGGCTCGACGGGGCCGCCCGCCCGGCCCGAGCACCAGGGTGTTCGCTGCGCCCACCGCGCTGGCCAGCGCGGACACCTCGTCGGCCACGCGCACTGCGGCCCGCTTGAGTGGCATCGTCAAGGACAACCCCGCCCATTCCGGACCGAGCTGCTCGACAAAGGCGGGTAGCGCCGCCTCCTCGCAATTCACCGCGTCGTAACACCACCCGGTCAGGCCCAGCGCGGCGTAAGCAGCGCGGTGCAGCGTGGGTGACAATGAATGCTGAATCGGAGCACCGAGCACCGCTGCCCGTCGCTTCGTCGACTCGCTGGCCGCCACTCGCCGATCTTCCCACGACGTACACCTGGCGTTCACCACCCAGGCAGTATCAAGAAACAGCCAACGGCGCAGGTATGCAGTCTTGCACGGACGGTTTCCGGTCTGTTATTGAGATCTCACGGAGTAGGTTCGTGTGCGCGGTCTGCAGCTGTTCGGCATCCAACTCGTCGACATCAGCAGGGAGGGTGACCGGATGAAACTGCCGAGCTGGGCATCGGACGACATCGACATCGAGCATGCCAGTCCGGCGCGGGTGTACGACTACTACCTCGGCGGCTCACACAACTTCACCGTGGACCGGCAGATGGCCCGCCAGGCGATCGAGCTGTGGCCGGACCTGCCGTTGGTCATGCAGGCCAACCGGGCGTTCCTCCGCCGCTCGGTCCGCTACCTGGTCAAACAGGGCATCACCCAATTTCTGGACATCGGTTCCGGTATTCCTACCGAGGGCAACGTGCACGAGGTCGCCCAGGTCGCCTCGCCCGAGTCTCGAGTCGTCTACGTGGATATCGACCCGGTGGCCGTCGCACACAGCCGCGCGATGCTGGCCGGAAATCCGTTCGCCGACATCGTCCAGGCTGACCTGCGGGATGTGGCAGCGATCTTCGATGATTCCCGTGTCAGGCGGCTGCTCGATCTCAGCCAGCCGATCGGCGTGCTCATGGTGGCGATGCTGCATTTCGTGCCGGATGAAGCGGATCCGGCAAATATCGTCGCCCAGTACCGAAAGATGATGCCACCGGAGAGTTACCTGGCCGTTTCGCACGCTACCCACGAGGGCCGGCCGGAGGTCGCCGGGCCGCACACCGAGCTCTACCGGCGCGCCGGCGCGCCGTTGACCATGCGCTCGCGGCAAGAGATCGAGACGATTCTCGACGGATTCGAACTGGTGCCGCCCGGCGTGGTGTTCATGCCACTGTGGCGCCCGGACTCGCCGGCCGACGTCGACGATCATCCCGAGCGGTTCACCGGTTACGCGGTAGTGGGCCGGCGGCCATGACCGTGGCCGATCACGAGGCGTTCGCCCGGCGTTGGGCCGAGGCGATCGTCGGCACCAGCTATGTGTCGATGGGGCGCCGAGTGCTCGCCACACATCTGCTCGGACTCACCCAGCAACTCGTCGATGCCGCGCTGGCCGAGGACTTCGATCCCTCGGCCGGCCGCCAGGTTGGCGTCGACATGGTCGCGGCGCATTTCACCGGCACCGAGACGCTCAGAGGCACCCTGGCCCTCATCTCCGAGGAGTTGCCGGGTCTGCTGGGCTCAGTTCCGCACTGCGCCGATGTCGCCAGCCGGGTTGCGCAGTTGGCCGCCAGCATGGCCGCGGGCTACGCCGGTGCGTTACGCGAACGTAGCCTCGATGAACAAGATGCAGTCTATCGAGCCGGGCTGCGCGCGCGGAGGCAGGCTGAGCAGGCTCTCGCGGCGAGCGAGGCGAAGTTCCGCGCGATGTTCACCGAAGCGGCGATCGGGATCGGGATCGGTGATCTGGAAGGCAACATCACCGATGCCAATCCGGCGTTGCTGCAGATGTTCGGCTACACCCTCGAGGAGTTCACCCAGCTCAACGTCAGCGCGATGGTGCACCCGGACGACGCTTCCAGCGTGTGGCAGACCTATGCGGAGTTGGTTCGCGGTGAGCGTGATCATTTCCGTATGGAGAAGCGTTTCAAGCGTTCCGACGGTGGTGAGATCTGGAGTCATTTGGCGGTGTCACTGGTGCGCGATGAGAACAACGAGCCCGCTTACCAGGTGGCGATGTTGGAAGACGTATCCGAACGGCATCATTTGCAAGCCAAGCTGGAGCACCAGGCCTACCACGACCCGCTGACATCGCTGGCCAACCGGCAAATGGTGACTGAACGGCTGGCTCAGATATTTGCCGGGCCGGCCGGTCGGCGGCGGGTTGGGTTATGTTTTCTGGACCTCGACGGGTTCAAAGTGATCAATGACAGTCTGGGACACCACGTCGGCGATCAGTTGTTGAAAACTGTCGCGGCTCGGCTGACGCGCTGCTGTTGCGCCGGGCAGCTGGTGGCGCGGATGGGTGGCGACGAATTCGTCATTATCATCGATGGTACTGCCGGCGCGCATGACGTGGTCACGCTGGCCGATAAGGTGCTGGCCGCCATGGCACAACCCATTCAGGTCGGTAAACATCAGCTGATGGTGACCGCGAGCATTGGTGTCGTGGAGCGAGCCGTGGCCGACACCAACCCTGACGATCTCCTGCAGGCAGCCGACATCACGATGTATCGCGCTAAAGCGGACGGCAAAGGTCGCTACGCGATTTTCGATCGGAACCGCAACGAAAGCGAGGTGGTTCGTTTCACGCTGTCCGCGACGATGCTCGCTGCGGTGGAGCGTGACGAGTTCTTCGTCGAGTATCAACCGCTGTTCCGGCTACGGGACCGCTCGTTGATCGGCGTTGAGGCGCTGGTGCGGTGGCGGCATCCGACGTTCGGCGTGCTCGGGCCGGAACGCTTCATCGATCTCGCCGAGGAGAGCGGGTCGATCGTGCAGCTCGGACGCTGGGTGCTGGTCCGGGCGTGCGAGCAGGCACGGGCATGGGTGGACAGTTTCGGTGCTGCTGCTGCCCCGTTCGTCAGCGTCAATCTCGCGCCGCGGCAGCTTTACGAACCGGATCTGGTGACCGACGTCACAGAGATCCTGTTGTATAACGGCCTGGAGCCTGCCAGCCTACAGCTCGAGCTCACCGAGCAGGCTTTGATGAGCGATGGGGCAGGGCCGCTGACGATGCTGACGAAACTGCATGGCATGGGCGTGCGAATCGCTCTCGACGACTTCGGCACCGGCTACTGGAACATCCCTGACCTGCGCCGCCTGCCGCTGCATGAACTCAAGCTGGCGGGTTCGTTCGCCACCGGGCTGCAATCTCCGTCTGGGTTAGTGGATCAGCGCATCGTGGCGGCGTTGGTGGATCTGGCGCACGCCTTGGGTCTGACGGTCACCGCGGAGGGTATCGAGACACCCGCGCAGTTCGGGCGGTTCCGCGCGGCCGGGTGCGACACCGGCCAGGGCTCGTTGCTCGCCTCAGCCGGCGCCCCCGACCAGATCGATGATCTGTTGCAGGCCTTTTATCCGCTGTGCGACGTCAACACAGAGGCGTGATGACGCCGGTCGACATCGCGAGTGTGCTGCTGCGCGTGGTCGTCGGTCTCACGGTGGTGGCACACGGGTACAACCATGTGTGGGGCGGTGGCGGCTTGGCCGGCACGACGCGCTGGTTCGGCTCGCTGGGTCTGCGACCGCCGAAACTGCACGCCGTGCTGTCCAGTGTCGGGGAGCTGGCCGCCGGATCTGCGCTGGCGATCGGGTTGTTCACGCCACTCGCGGCGGCGTTCGTCGTGGGCACCATGGTGGTCGCCGGAATCACTCACCACCGCGTCAACGGCTTCTTCGTGTTCAAGGAGGGCTACGAGTACGTCCTCATGATCGGCGTGGTGTGCGCGGTAATCGGGTTGCTCGGACCCGGTGCCGCCTCTGTGGACCGGCTGCTCGGGATTGCAGTAGCGGGCCCGATCGGGCTGGCCATCGTGATCGGAGTGGGTGTGTTCGGTGCTGCGGCGCTGCTGGCGGCCACCTGGCGGCCTAGCCGATCGATGAGCCGCTAAACGCTGGAGCATCCGGTCACTGTCCCGGCGCGGGATGCAACCGATACGGCGCCCAGGCGTCTCGATTCATGGCTGCCCAAAACCGCCACCGGCCTAGATGATTGCATAGCGTTGACGTCCGTGCGCGCTACGTGTTCACTGATTACTGTGCGTCTCGAAGTGCAGAACAGGGAGGGCTCATGCCTCGACGGGGTTTGCTGACCGGGCTGTTGGTCAGCGGACTGATCGCCGGAGGTTCGTTGGCGGCCATGCCGGCTAGTGCGGAACCGGCACTCGTGCCGCTGTCACCGTCGCTGGCCGGTCAGCTGCTGTCGGCGGTGACCGGCCAGATGCCGGTGATGGTGCACGGCGCAACTCTCGCCGACGCCCAGCGTGCAGTCGCCGCCACCGGGATGCGTCAAGTCACCGCTTTCCGGCAGATCGGCGTGGTGGTCGCATCAGCGACCAAGCCACAGATCGAAGCGGCCCGCACCCAACCCGGCGTCACCTATCTCGAAGGTGATCAGCCCATCGCGGTGCATGCGGTCCCTACCCAGGTGGCCACCCGCTCCACCTCTTTGCTGGCCACCCGCGGTCTGGAGGCCCAGCAGACGTTGACCGGGGCGAACGGCGCAGCCCTGGACGGCACCGGAATCAGCGTTGCGATCATCGATTCCGGGATCGACCCCACGCATCCCGCGTTCGCCGGGGGCAAGGTCGTGCGCAGCCTGAAAAGCGTGTGCCTCGACGAGTCCAACACCAACACGAATTGTCTCGTGGACATGCCCCGGAGTGTCGATACCGACACGTTGTCCCTGGGCGGCCATGGTAGCCACGTATCCAGCATCGCCGCGGGCCGCGTCGTCACGCTCAGCGATGGCACCAAGGTGTCCGGGGCAGCGCCGGGAGCCAGTATCGTCTCATTGTCCACCGGCGCGGCCGTGGTGATCGTCAGTGCCGATACGGCGTTGAACTGGGTGCTGGAGCACCACGCCAAGCCGTGCGGCGACTCGGTACTGCCCGCACAATGCCCGCCGATCAGGGTGGTCAACAACTCCTATGGGCCGGAGGGTGGGGGTAAATTCGACCAGAATTCGGCGACGGTCAAGCTCCAGCGTGAGCTGGTCAAGCAAGGCGTGGTCATGGTGTGGGCCGCAGGCAACGACGGCGGAGACGGTTCGAAAAGCCTGACCAACCCGCCGGCCCAGGACCCGACCGGGGGAATCATTTCGGTGGCTTCCTACAACGACCAAGGTACGGGCACCCGCAGCGGTCCGGTGTCGAAGTTCTCTTCCCGGGGCGCCAAGACCGACGCCTCGACCTGGCCGGACATCTCCGCGCCAGGCGAGAACATCGTCGGTGCCTGCCGCGCATACCTGCCGATCTGCTCTACCGGACTCAAGCCGCAAAGTGGTCCAGGACTTCTCGACGTGGGCAGTTACAACACCCTCAGCGGCACGTCGATGGCGGCACCGCAGATCACCGGGATAGTGGCCCTGCTGTTCCAGGCCGACCCCGCTGCGACACCTGCCGAGATTGAGAAGGTACTGAAGTCCACCGCGTTGCGATATTCCGATGGTTCGCCTTACCAGCAGGTTGGCGGATACTCGACATCCTTCGACAAGGGCACCGGGTTGGTGGACACAATGAGTGCATCTGAAGCGTTGGGGGCCCATAGCCACTGAACCTCTTTTCCCGCGACACACGCTGCCTCGCTGGCGCACCAGCGGTTGGAACGGGCACAATGAGTGACGGTACTTCGTCGATGATCATGAGGACGTAGGGGAAGACGCTCCTCGTCGATCAGCGGAGGCACCACATGAGCACTGGTGGCATCATCTATGTCCACTCGTCGCCGTCTGCGGTATGCCCGCATGTCGAGTGGGCGGTGGCGGGTGTCTTGCAGACCAAGGTCGAATTTCTGTGGACCGCGCAGGCGGCGGCACCTGGCCAGTTGCGCGCCGAATGTGAGTGGTCGGGCAAGCCGGGTACCGCGGCAGCTCTGGCCGGCGCGTTGCGGTCATGGCCGATGCTGCGTTTCGAAGTGACCGAGGGAGCCAGCCCAGGGCTGGATGGCGAACGGTTCTGCTTCGTGCCGGGGCTCGGGTTGTGGCGGTCTCGCACCAGTGCCAACGGCGACATCGTTGTCGGTGAGGACCAGCTGCGATCGCTGGCCGCCACCGCGCGCGACGCTGAGTCCTTCGCTCACCAGCTCGATCAGCTCCTGGGTGCGGCTTGGGACGACGCACTGGAGCCCTTCCGCCGCGCCTCCGACGGCGCCCCCGTCACCTGGCTGCACCGCGTCGGCTGAGCCCACCTCCACCCCGACAAGGGGAGGTGGCGCGTAGGCTGCCGGGGTGGCACGGCGGGTCGCTCGGCGCGGGTGGATCTTTCTGCTCGTGATGATGGTGATGGCCGGTGCGGCCGGGGTCGGATTTCTGCTGCGCGATCACCGGCCCATTGCCGGGGTGGGTAGCGTCAACTCGCTCGGTGGCTCGATCCGGAAAAGCGCGTCGCCGAGACTGCCGGAGCCAGGGCCGCCCACCGTTGCACTGGCTGATGACGCGGCGCTGAATCCAGACGCCGATCGAATCCGAAAAGTCCTCCAGACCTACTTCGATGCCATCAATGCGGGTGACTACAAGATGTGGCGCAGCGCTGTCATCCCGCAATGGGCCCGGGACACCAGCGAGCCGGCTTGGCGCGCCCAGTACCGGTCCACCCTGGATGGCAGCATGGTGGTGCATCGCCTGGAGCCGCGGATCGGTGGCGGGCTCGTCGCGCTGATGTCATTCACCAGCCTGCAGAACCCGGCCGACGCCCCGTCTGAGCTGGCGGTGAGGTGCCTGCACTGGTGGGTGTCCTACCCACTGATCGGGCAGGGGGAGGCGCTGCGGTTGGGCCCGAGCGCACCGACTGCGAACCTGGTGGTGGCCTGCTGACAAAGCCACCAACTACAGGGGGATGTTGCCGTGTGCGCCCCGGCCCGCCGGTGCGGCGGCGAGCGCTTCGGCCAGGCGCCGGCGAGTCTGCGCCGGTTTGATCACCTCGTCCACCACCCCGATCGCCACCGCGCGGTCCACTCCACCGGCGATCTGCTCGTGGTGCTCGGCGAGTTTGGCGTGCAGGGCCTCGCGCTCGTCCTCTGCAGCTGCGGCCAAGGCCCTGCGATGCAGGATGCCCACCGCGGCCTTGGCGCCCATCACGGCCACCTCGGCATCGGGCCAGGCGAAGACCTGTGTGGCACCCAGCGACCGGGAGTTCATCGCAATGTAGCCGCCGCCGAAGGCCTTGCGGGTGACCAGGGTGATCCGCGGAACGATCGCTTCAGCGAAGGCGTGCAGCAGCTTGGCGCCGCGACGCACTACGCCGTCCCACTCCTGACCGACACCCGGCAGGTAACCGGGCACGTCGACCACGACAAGCAGCGGAACGCCGAAAGCGTCGCACATCCGCACGAAACGTGAGGCCTTCTCCGCTGACGCCGAGTCGAGACACCCGCCCAACCGCAGCGGGTTGTTCGCGACGACACCGACGGTCCGACCGGCGAGTCTGCCCAGCCCGACCACGATGTTGGGCGCCCATTTGGGCTGCAACTCGGCGAAGCCTCCAGTGGGATCGGCCCGGTCGGGATCGACTCCATCGAGCACGGCGTGCAGCAACGGCCGGATATCGTATGCGCGTTGACGCTCCGCCGGCAGGAACTCGGACAGGTCGACCTCTTCACCTAGCGAGTGCAGATCGAACATGCCGGGCCGGGCGAACAGGCCTGCGATATGGCGGGCCCGCAGCAACGCGTCGGGCTCCGATCCGGCTACCACGTGCGCCACACCGGATTTCTTGCCATGTGCGCTGGGACCGCCCAGCGCTTCCATGTCGATCTGCTCGCCGGTGACGCTGCGCACCACGTCCGGGCCGGTCACGAAGATCCGGCCCTCCGGTGCCATGATCACGACGTCGGTGAGCGCCGGACCGTACGCCGCTCCGCCGGCGGCCGCTCCCAGCACCACGGAGATCTGCGGCACCCGTCCAGAGGCCCGGACCATGGCGCCGAACACCTGGCCCACAGCGTCGAGAGCTTCCACTCCCTCAGCGAGGCGGGCCCCACCGGAATGCCACAACCCGATCACCGGTGACCGCTCCCGGATCGCGATGTCGATGGCCTCCACGATGTGCCGGCAGCCCTCGGAGCCCATTGCGCCGCCCGTCGTGGTGGCATCGGTGCAGTAGGCGATCACCTTCGCTCCGTCGATGCGGCCGCGGGCGGCGAAGGCTCCACTGCTGTCACGGGCATGCAGTGCCACCAGCGTGGCCGGATCGAACAGGCACTTCAGCCGTCGTTCCGGATCGCGCGGGTCCGCGACCTGCCCGTTGCCGGCCTGGCCAACAGTGCCGCCTTCGGAACGGGTTGCTGCGCGGGAACGATGGGCCACGGCTGTCATCGGATGGTCTCCTTGAGGGCGGTGTCTCGCCGGCGAGGCGGTCACGTCGAGGTGAAGGCGAGTGCCACGTTGTGCCCGCCGAACCCGAAGGAGTCGTTGACGGCGGCGGTCAATTGCACCTCTCGGGCCGAGCCGGTCACGATGTCGAGCTGCACACCCGGATCGACATCCTCCAGGTTCAGCGTCGGCGGTACGACACCGTCGCGTAGCGCGAGGACGCAGGTCAGACCCTCGACCGCGCCGGCGGCTCCGAGTAGGTGACCTAACGCGCCCTTGGGTGCGGTGACCACCGGGTGATCACCGATTGCGGTCCGGATCGCGGCTGCCTCGGCGACGTCGCCGACCGGGGTGGCGGTGGCGTGCGCGTTGACGTGTCCGACATCGGATTTGGCGAGCCCTGCGGTGCGCAGCGCGGCGGAAATCGCCCTGCCGGCTCCAATGCCCTCCGGCTCGGGTGCGGTGATGTGGTACCCGTCGGAGCTGGTGCCCACCCCGGCGAGCCGAGCGTGCCGGGCGGCTCCGCGAGCTGCGGCGAACTCCGCCCGTTCCAGCACCATCGCTCCGGCGCCTTCGCCCAGGACGAACCCGTCCCGGGCGATGTCAAAGGGTCGGGAGGCCCGTTCAGGCTCGTCGTTGCGGGTGCTCATGGCCCGCATCTGGGCGAACCCCGCCAGGGTGATGGGCAGGATGCATGCCTCCGCGCCACCGGCCACCACCACATCGACCTCGCCGGCTCGTAGCATTCGCCAGGCGATAGCCAGCGCCTCGGCGCCGGAGGCGCAGGCTGCGACGGGCGCGTGCACACCACCGCGGGCACCGAGGTCCAAGCCGACATGGGCGGCGGGCCCATTGGGCATGAGCATCGGGATGGTCAGCGGCGAGACTTTGCGCATCCCCGCGTTCTCGAGCAGGTCGTCCTGCCCGAGCAGGGTGAGCGCCCCACCGATACCGGTGCCGATCACCACGCCCAGCCGCTCCGGCTCGACCTCGGGTGCGCCGGCGTGCTGCCAGGCTTCCCGGGCGGCGATCACGGCAAGCTGCTCGCACCGGTCCCAGCGGCGAGCCTGGACCCGCGGAAGGCAGTCGCTGGGATCGACCGCCAGCTTCGCGGCGATCCGCACCGGCAGGTCGAAGCGATCAACCCAGTCCTCGGTCAGCGCCACGACACCGCTCTTGCCGGACCGCAAGGCGTCCCAGGTCGATGTGACGTCGCCGCCGAGCGGGGTCGTCGCACCCAGCCCCGTGATGACAACCTCAGTGGTCATGTCCACCTCAGCCCGAGATGAAGTAGCGCCGACGAGTGCACAGCGTCATGTGGTCTTGGCTACGTAGTCCACCGCGTCGCCGACGGTCTTGAGGTTGGCCAGTACGTCGTCGGGCACCTTGACACCAAAACGGTCCTCTACCTGTACCGCGATTTCGACCATGGACAACGAGTCGATGTCCAACTCGTCCACGAAGGACTTATCCAGGGTGATCTCACTGGTCTCGACGCCTGCTACCTCGTTCACGATTTCGGCAATGCCGTGGAGGATCTCCTCGTTGGTCACTGGTGTCTGTCCCTTCTGTCGGGTCTCGGTGATCGGGGCGCAGCGCCCCTGCGGCGATGCATTTTCCAGCTGCCCAGATTGGGTCTCACGGCAGGACCACCGCCTGGCTTGCATAGGACAGTCCGGCGCCGAACCCGACCAGCAGCGCTAGATCCCCGGAACGGACCCGACCCTCGGCTCGCATGTGATCAAGCGCGAGGGGTATCGACGCCGAGGACGTGTTTCCCGAGTGGACGATGTCGTCGGCTACCACCATATCCTTGCGGCCTCCGGCGTCCCGGATACGCCTGGCGATGGCCTCGACGATGCGCAGGTTCGCCTGGTGCGGCACCAGCACATCGATATCTTCGGGGGCGAGCCCGGCCAGCTCCAACGCGCGCAGCGCCACGGGAGCGATCTTCGTGATCGCCCAGCGGTACACCTCCTGGCCTTCCTGGCGGATGGAGGAGTGGCGGTCGGCGATCACGATGGTGTCGACCAGGTCCCCGGCGCTACCCGCCGCGATCGGACCGATCCCGGGCCGCTCACCGTGGTCGACCGCGCCGACCACGGCCGCGCCCGCACCGTCGGCGAAGATGATGCAGGTGGAGCGATCCATTGGATCGACCCAGTCGGACAGTTTCTCGGCACCGATCACCAGCACATGGCGCGCGGAGCCGGCGCGGATCATGTCCGAGGCGGCGCCCAGCCCGTAGCAGAAACCTGCGCACGCGGCGTTGATGTCGAAGGCTGGGGCGGCCCGCACCCCGATGCGGTCCGCGGCCTGGCCAGCCGCATTAGGGATAGGCGACGGCATCGTGCAGGTGGCAACAAGCACTGCGTCGATGTCGCAGGGCGCCAGCCCCGCGTCGGCGAGTGCTTTGGAACCTGCATCGACCGCCATGTCGACGACAGACTCGTCGGCGCGCGCCACGCGCCGTTGTTCGATTCCCACCCGGGCGCGGATCCACTCGTCACTGGTGTCCACCCCGCGGGTGGCGATGTCGGCGTTGGTCACGATCTGCTCGGGTTGCCTGGTGCCCAAGCCCAGGATGCGCGCGCCGGCGATGGTGGTGAGCTGCCGGAGGTGGGGCCTCACGCGGGGATTCCTGAATAGTCGGCCCGGCTCGCACCCCTGGAGTGATCGGCGATCAGATCAGCGACCTTGTCGAGGTCATCAGGTGTCTTGAGCGCCAGCGTAGCCGTGCCTTTCAGGTCACGTTTGACCAATCCGGACAGCGTGCCGGCAGGTGGAAGTTCGATCGTTGCGGTGATGTCCAGGGCGCGCAGCGTGGCCATGCAGCTGTCCCAGCGGACCGGCCTGGTCACCTGGGCGACCAGCCTTGCCAGCATCTCGGCACCCTCGCAGATCACCTGTCCGTCGGTGTTGGACAGCAACGGTCGAGTCGGGTTCTTGGCGGTGAGCTGCGCGGCGTACTCGGTCAGGGCTCGCTCGGCCGGCGCCATGAAGCGGGTGTGGAACGCTCCGGCGACCGGCAGCGGTATCACCCGTGTTCGAGCCGGCTTGTGCGCGGCCAGTGCCGCCAGCGCGTCGAGCCTGCCTGCAGCGACGACCTGTCCGGCGCCGTTGCGGTTGGCAGCGTCCAACTCGAGTTGCGCCAGCGCAGCCGCGACATCATCGGGGTCCCCCCCGAGCACGGCAGACATCCCGGTGGAGACCAGCGCGCACGCCGCAGCCATTTCCCGCCCCCGGACGGTGGCTAGCTCGACGGCCTCATCGCTGGTGAGTACCCCGGCGATCGCCGACGCTGCCAGTTCGCCGACTGAATGACCGGCGGCTGGAGCTGCCGCGATCGAGGTCGGCAGGTCCAGCCGCCGGAGCAGTTGTTCGGCGGCCAGCAGCGATAGTGCCACGATCAGTGGCTGGGCTACCGCGGTGTCCTTGATCTCCTCGGCATCCGCAGTGGTGCCGAGGCGCCGCAGATCCAGCCCGGCACTGCCCGACCAGGCGGCGATCCGGTCCTGCGCACCCTCCACCTCCAGCCAGGGTGTCAGCATGCCGGGGGCCTGGGCGCCTTGGCCGGGGGCGAGCAGTGCGATCATCGGTGTCCACTGAACACCCTGGCTGGCCATGGCGGTGATGCTGGCGGTCACGAAGTCCACCGAGCCATTCTTGTGGAGTGTCTACAAGCACGTCTGTGGTACCCGGCCTGTCACGCGGCCGCCCGGGCGAACCGGTGAGCTACCACAGGCCGCGCGAGCGGGCCAGCCGGCCGACTGCCAGACCCACTCGCAGCACTAAGCCGTCTCGGGGATCGCCGGGCACCCGTCCGGTGATCTCGGCGATGCGGCGCAGCCGGTAGCGCACCGTGTTGGGGTGTACGAACAACCGCCGGGCACAGGCCTCCAGTACTCCGCTTGCGTCGAAATACGCGTCGAGCGTTTCGACCAACCCACCGCTGGCCGCCGTGAGCGGGCGCATCACCTGGTCCACCAGCAGCCGTTCTGCTTCCGGGTCTCCGGCGAGCGCACGTTCGGGCAGCAGCTCCGCAGCCGGTACCGGGCGCGGTGCCGACGGCCAGGCTGCCACTGCGCGCAGTGCCGACAGGGCGTCGGCGGCGCTGCGGTGCGCCTCGGCCAGTGACGGTACCGTCGGCCCGACGACCACCGGACCGGTCCCGAAGGCGCCGATCATCCAGTCCGGATCCTCCGGCAGCGCGGGGCAGCCGCTGACCACCAGCACCAGGCGGGAACCCTGCACCCCGACGAGGACCCCACGCCCGGTGCGCACCGCGATACCCCGGATGTCGGAGAGCAACTCCGGATCCCCGTCCGGGGGCGGGTTGCCCACCAGGACTGTTGCTGGTGCAGTGGGTTCTAAGCCAAGCGCCGCTGCCCGGGACAGCAGCGACTCCTCGCCGTCACCGCGCATGATGCCGTCCACGACCAATGCCTCCAGCCGCGCGTCCCACGCGCCGCGCGCCTCAGCGGCACCGGCGTAGGCGCTGGCGGCGGCGAAGGCCACCTCCCGGCTGTAGCGAAGCGAGGCCTCGGTGAGCAGAGCGCGCTCCACGTCGTCGCCTGCGAGTTCGGGCAGCTGCTGCTCGAATACCGAGGTAGCGACCCGGACCAAGTCGACGGTCTGGCGCAGGCTGACCCAGCGGCTCAAATCACGCGGAGCGGTGCGAAAAGGGCCGGCAGACAGCTTCATCGAGTGCTGCGGATCCGTGAGCCACTCGACGAAATTCGCCAGGCTAGTCTGGGTGACCAGCAGGATTCCGGCTCGCTGATCGGCCGGTAGCCGGCGAAACCAGGGATAACGCATCTCCATCTCGGCCGCACTGGCCGTGGCGAGCCCACCAGTGGCCAGTGCCAGCCTGCGTAGCGTGCTGGCGGACAGCGGGTGGGTACTCGTCTGGACGGTCATAGCGCCAGCATCGCACGGCAACGCTAGGCACAACTGCCGGACAACAGTGCAACAACGCAAGGCCAACGGAATATGGCTTCGCGCGATAGTGTTTTGACGAAGCCAGAAGACCGGTCAGGACACAGTCTTCCGGCGAAGCGACACAGTCGAGGAAAGACGGTCGAGGAGAGACGCATGGTCAACTCGCCACCAAGGCTCACGCCCCAGGTCGATGTGCGCCCGGCAGCGCAACGCAGGCACACCGCGCTGAACTGGCTGGACTCGCGGCACAGCTTCTCCTTCGGCCGGCACTACGACCCGGCGAATACACATTTCGGGCTGCTGCTGGTGAACAACGACGACGTGGTGGAGCCCGGTCTGGGGTTCGAGACCCACCCGCATCGCGATATGGAGATCGTCACCTGGGTTCTGGACGGGTCACTGGTGCACGAAGATTCCAACGGCAACTGCGGGGTGATCTACCCGGGGCTGGCCCAGCGGATGAGCGCGGGCACCGGAATCACGCACTCGGAGAAGAACGACTCCTGGCGGTTGAATGGTGAGCAGCATGACCAAAACGTGCACTTCGTGCAGATGTGGGTGCTGCCGGATGCCCGCTCGATCGAACCCAGCTACCAGCAGCTGGACATCAACCAAGAGCTAGGCCCGGTCGATGCGGGGTCGGGTGAGCTCGTGGTGGTCGCGTCCGGGATGGAAGCCCACCGGGACCGCCGGGCGATCTCCATCCAGCAGCAGCATGCGGCCCTGCACGCGGCTCGGCTGCAACCCGGTGCCGGCGTCGAGCTACCAGCCGCTGCGTTCGTGCACCTGTTCGTCGCCCGCGGCGCGGTGGATCTGGAAGGGACCGGCCCGCTGGACACCGGCGACGCCGCCCGGCTGACCGCCGCCGGCGGCCAGCGCGTCACCGCCCGTTCCGCCGGCGCCGAGATCCTCGTCTGGGAAATGGCCGCCCGCCTGATAAACGCGTAGGCCTCCCTGCACCCCGCGCCCCCTCCACCCCGACATGGAGCAACGGCCAAGCACGCTAGGCGACGCCGGGGTCGGAAGTTTGGGGCCCGGCGGCTTGCGGGTCGTCGATGCGGTAGTGGTGCGCCGCTTCGGTGACCACGGAGTGGTCCACCTCGCCGCGACGGGCCAGCGCCGCGAGCGCGGCTACTGTGATCGACTCGGCGTCGACGAGGAAATGACGCCGCGCGGCCGGCCGGGTGTCGGAGAAGCCGAAGCCATCCGTGCCGAGCGTGACCAGCTCGACGGGTACCCAGGGACGGATGAGGTCGGGTACCGCACGCATCCAGTCTGACACCGCAATCAGTGGGCCCGCCGCATCCTGCAGCACCCGGGTCACGTGCGGCACCCGCGGTTCGGCCGAGGGATGCAGCAAATTGTGCCGGTCCACCTCGACAGCCTCGCGACGCAGCTCCGTCCACGACGTCGCCGACCACACGTCGGCCTGCACGCCCCACTCCTGCGCCAACATCTCCTGGCCTCGCAACGCCCACGGCAGCGCCACACCGGAGGCGGCGAGCTGTACCCGCGGTCCGGTGGTGTCTGGTGCCGGGGCCGGTGCGTACCGGTACAGGCCGCGCAGCAACGCCTCGACGTCCAGATCCTCGGGTTCTGCCGGCTGCTGGTACGGCTCGTTGTAGACGGTGAGGTAGTAAAAGACATTTGGATCGCGCGAACCGTCATCGCCGTACATGCGTCGCAGCCCATCGCGGACGATGTGCGCGATCTCGTAGCCCCAGGCCGGGTCGTAGGCCACCACAGCGGGGTTGGACGCGGCGAGCAGCTGGGAGTGCCCGTCGTTGTGCTGTAAACCCTCACCAACCAGCGTGGTACGCCCAGCGGTGGCGCCGAGCAGGAATCCGCGGGCCATCTGGTCGCCCGCCGCCCACAGGCCGTCACCGGTGCGCTGGAAGCCGAACATCGAGTAGAAGATGTAGATCGGGATCAGCGGCTCGTTGTGCGTGGCGTACGACGTGCCTGCCGCGGTGAACGACGCGGCCGAGCCGGCCTCGTTGATGCCCTCGTGCAGGATCTGGCCCTGCTCGCTCTCCCGGTAGGCCAGCATCAGCTCAGCATCCACGGAGGTGTAGAGCTGCCCGTGCGGGTTGTAGATCTTCTGCGTGGGGAACATCGAGTCCATGCCGAAGGTGCGCGCTTCGTCGGGAATGATCGGCACGAACCGCGGCCCGATCTCGGGATCCTTGATCAGCTCGCGGAGCTGCCGGACGAACGCCATGGTGGTGGCGACCTCCTGCTTGCCCGATCCGCGGCGCAGCACGTCGTAGGCCTTGTCGCCAGGAAGCACCAGGGTCTTGGATTTGGTGCGCCGTTCGGGCACGAATCCACCGAGTGCCCGGCGGCGCTCACACATGTACCGGATCTCAGGTGCGTCCGGCCCGGGATGGTAGTACGGCGGTAGCGCCGAGTTTTCCTCGAGCTGCGCGTCGGTGATCGGGATGCGCTGGGCGTCCCGGACGTGCTTGAGGTCTTCCAGGCTGAGCTTTTTCATCTGGTGGGTGGCGTTGCGGGCCTCGAAGTGCCGGCCCAGGCCGTAGCCCTTGATGGTCTTGGCCAGGATCACGGTGGGTTGGCCGTGGTGCTGGGTGGCGGCCTGGTAGGCGGCGTAGACCTTGCGGTAGTCGTGCCCGCCGCGTTTGAGGTTCCACAAGTCGGTGTCGGATAGGTCTTTGACCAGTTCCTTGGTGCGCGGGTCGCGCCCGAAGAAGTGTTCGCGGACATAGCCGCCGTCGTTGGCCTTGTAAGTCTGGTAGTCACCGTCGGCTGTGACGTTCATCAAGTTCACCAGCGCGCCCTGCCGGTCGGCGTGCAACAGGGCGTCCCACTCGCGGCCCCAGATCACCTTGATGACATTCCACCCGGCGCCGCGGAAGAACGACTCCAGCTCCTGGATGATCTTGCCGTTGCCCCGGACCGGGCCGTCGAGGCGCTGCAGGTTGCAGTTGACCACGAAGGTGAGGTTGTCCAGCCCGTCGATCGCGGCCACCTGAATCTGGCCCCGTGACTCCGGCTCGTCCATCTCCCCGTCGCCGAGGAAGGCCCACACATGCTGGTCGGAGGTGTCCTTGAAGCCGCGGGCGTGCAGGTAGCGGTTGAGCCGGGCCTGGAAGATCGCGTTGATCGGGCCCAACCCCATCGAGACGGTGGGGAACTCCCAGAAGTCCGGCATCAGCCGCGGGTGCGGGTAGGACGGTAGGCCGCCACCCGGGCCGGCGTGGGAGAACTCCTGCCGGAATCCGTCAAGCTGGTCGGCGGACAGCCGGCCCTCCAGGAATGCGCGGGCGTAGATACCGGGGGACGCATGGCCCTGGATGAACACCTGGTCCCCACCGCCGGGATGGTCCTTACCGCGGAAGAAATGGTTGAAGCCCACCTCGTAGAGCGCGGCGGAGGAGGCGTAGGTCGAGATGTGACCGCCGACGCCCACCCCGGGACGTTGCGCCCGATGCACCATCATCGCCGCGTTCCACCGGATCCACGCGCGGTAGCGTCGCTCGGTTTCCTCGTCACCGGGGAACCACGGCTCGTTCTCGGTGGGAATGGTGTTGACGTAGTCCGTGCTGGTCAATGCCGGCACCCCGACGCCGGTCTCGCGGGCCCGTTCGAGCAGCCGCAGCATCAGGTACCGGGCGCGCTGTTTGCCGCCGGACAGCACGGCGGAGTCGAACGCTTCCAGCCATTCTGCGGTTTCTTCGGGATCGATGTCCGGCAGGTGAGCCGCGACCCCGTCACGGATGACCCGCACTCTCGCGGGCCGGCGATCGTTCTGCGTGGCCAAGGCATCTCCTCGCCTCGAGCTGTACTGATACACCCTGTTCTACGGGGCACTGGGTATCGGGGCACTGTGTTCTGGGGCACCCACCGGCCTCCAGCCGGGTATCGGACCGGCCGTCTGCAAGCCATCGTGCCGCATGATGGTGGGCCTGGCGATCGGTGCCGCGTTACCGCCGGGCCACCCGTCTGGAAGCATCTCGGCAATTCCGGATCGGCGTGTCCTGCTGCTGGCAGTTGCGCTATGGCAGGACCGCAGTGTTCGCTTGGACGCCATCGAGTAATAGCACGCCGGGCGGACGCCGCCAGGCATGACATGTGTGGAGGGGTGAACACCGTGGTCGCCGCCGCGGCGGGAGACACCGGCAAGCTCGGCGTTGCCGAGAGGCTCGGGATCGAATCGGACATGGTCGTGCAGGAACTCGGCTGGGACGACGACGTCGATGACGACGTGCGGGCGGCGATCGAGGAGGTGATCGGTGCTGACCTGCTCGACGAGGACTCCGACGAGATCGTCGATGTGGTGCTGCTGTGGTGGCGCGACGAGGACGGCGATCTGGTCGACACCCTCGTCGACGCTCGAGCACCGTTGGCTGAGACCGGAGTGATCTGGGTACTTACGCCCAAGACGGGTCGCGATGGTCATGTCGAGCCCTCGGACATCGCCGAGGCGGCGCCCACCGTTGGCCTGGCTCAGACGTCCAACATCAGCGTGAGTGACGATTGGACAGCCACCAGGTTGGCCACGCCGAAGGCTGCTAAGGCCAAGCGTTGAGCCCGTGACTGGGTTGGCGAACACAGCAAGTCGCGGACGAGGGGAAGGGTCTAAGCACCATGTCGCTGGCTGTCGGGGACCAAGCGCCTGACTTCACGCTGAAAGATCAGAACAACCAGGAGTGGACGCTGTCGGAGTTCCGCGGTGACCGCAACGTGCTGGTGGTGTTCTACCCGCTTGCCTTCAGCGGGATTTGTACCGGTGAGCTGGACCACCTGCGCGACCACCTCGCGGAGTTCGCCGACGTGCAGCTGCTGGCGGTATCGGTGGACTCGGTGTTCACTCTCAGGGCCTGGTCTGATCAACGGGGCTATGATTTCCCGCTGCTCTCCGACTTCTGGCCACACGGCACCGTCGCGCAGGATTACGGCATCTTCAACGACAAGGCTGGCATCGCCAACCGAGGCACCTTCTCGGTCGACACTGACGGCATAATCCGTTTCGCCGGGATGAACGGTCCTGGCGAAGGTCGTGACCAGGCCGTCTGGAAGCAGGCCCTGGCCGCATTGCCAACCTGAACACCGCGCCGCTCGGATCACCCGGGTGGCATCGGGCGCATAGCTCAGCGGTAGAGCGCTCGCCTTACAAGCGAGAGGTCGCAGGTTCGAAACCTGCTGCGCCCACCCGATGACTAGGAAAAATACGGTGCACTGGGCGGCCGACGGCTTTGTGGTCTCAGATTTAGTCTCATTCAGGTTCCAGACGCCAGAGGTTGGGGCTGCATCGAGCCGGTGAGTCGACTTACGAGGTCACAAGATCGCTTTTCTTCGAGTAGCCACTAGCGAAGCCACTGGGTACGGAGCTGACTGCCCCCGTTGTACCGGTGCGCGCATCGTGAACGGGTGCGGCGTCCGTTCGGCGCTCCGTGTGATCGTCGAGCGCCTGATCGCCGACGGGGTGCCGACCGCCCACGGTGCGTCGGCCTGCTGCAGCGTGCGGCCCGTGCTCGCCGAACAGGACGCCACCCAATTCATCGAGTCGGCATGAGGGATCTGGTCCCGTGGTTACAGATCCTAAGATCGCTCGCTTGCGATGCGCGCCGCCATTGCCTCGTGGCGTAGCTCGATCGCGTCCCGCCGGACCACAGTTCATACCGAGGCGACCGTCCGCCGCGCAGCAGTGGCGATAGGGCTGGCTAGGCGGCCGAGCCTGGAGGTCAATATCGAGTCGAAGGACACTGACCCGATGACGTTCTACGCGATCTTAGAGACGTCGGATCGCACGTGGCCATCGTCAAAGATCTGCGGCTTGAGTGTCCTGACGCGGAGACGGCCGCCGTCCTGGACGGCTTGCCGCTGTCGGTGTCACCCTCTCACGACGACAAGATCCGGCACTGGGGGACAACATCCTCGTCGTTCGACTCGACAGATTCAGGCCGCTGACGGGCGTTGCGCAGCGGGATGTCGGAGCCTCGACGCTCTTGATCGGTTTTATCCTGGACTTCTCGGATGCTGAGGGTCTGGTGACATGGCGGCAGACCGGCGCGCTTAGGGAGAAGCCGGCCAGGATTGGTCGGCGGGCAGTCGGTCCGGCTGGTCGCCGAGTGGTGGGTCCGGCCGTCCGCGTCTGGAGGTGGATCTGGTGACGAACCCGCAGCTCGACTACGAGATGTGGAGTAGGTGTTGACGCTGCTCGTCCATACGTAGGGACTGCTGTGCCAGGCGTGGACGGCATCGCTGCGGGTAACCGGAGTGGTCCGACCACGCACCCTGGAGCAGGTGCCGCCACGCCGATGATCTACACGGCAGGGTGCGCGATGTCCTCGGTGCGGGTGAGTCGCTAATGATCCTTGCTCTTTATCTGTCTCCCGCCGCAGGTTGGGCGGGCATCGAATGGACCTGCTTTACAACCGACAGGTCACCAATTTCGAACCCTGCTGCACCCACTGCCCGGTCAGCAGACAATGAGCCCGCCGGTGAGTCAGCGGCCTCCATTGTCTCAACTCCGATCGCATTCCGTCGTCCACAGCAAGGTTTCGACTTGCTGTGCGATGCCCCTGACAAGTTCGGGCGGGATGTGCTGATACCGTGTCGTCATGGACATTTGGACCATCCCATGAGCTCCATCACGGCACGAGTCGGCACACCGAGAACAAGGAGCATAGTCGCCGCCGTGTGACGCGCGTCGTGCAATCGGGCATCTCGCACCCCTGCGGACTTGAGCAGTGCCTTCCATTCGTCATGATCAGCCCGTGGATCGATCGGGCGGCCGTTGGGTTGGGTGAATACCCAACCACCTTCCTGCCAGAGTTCCGCTGCATGCTCGCGCTCCCTATCTTGTGCTGCCTTATGCTCACGCAGTGCCCGCAGTAAAGGGCCCGGTATTCCAACTGTTCGCTTGCCGGCACGAGATTTTTTACGTCTACCTCGACTAATCCGCCGCCGTGCCTCAGAGGGCAGGCGCTGGCATGTCGAACGCAATTCGGTGGGCATGGCTGGGGGCAAGGTCTTACGTGGCGCTGGCAGTCTTTCGGGCAGTGTTCCGTTTTGTGAAGCCGGGCACCGCAGGCATGCGGGTTAGCGCAACCATGTTCCCATTTGTGCCGCTGAAGCTGTTTCGGTGTGCGCAGCAGTCCATTGTTAAGATCCAGCCGGTGCCACTTCAGGCCCAGTGCCTCGCCTTTACGTAACCCGAGTGACAACGCAATTGCAAAGCGAACTCCGTTCCTTCGATCGGCCGCAGCGGTCAGCAGTCGCCGAGCTTCCTCGACGGTAAATGGCTCGATCTCCTCTTCCTCTACTCGTGGCGCTTTCGCAAGTTGTGCTGGATTCCGTGCAGTATGGCCGCGTCGGACAGCTTCATTTAGCGCAGTCTTGACGGTGCGGTGTGCTTGATGGGCCGTGCCCGGTGCGCTTCCGGTGGTGATCATTCGTGAATATAGTTTCTCTAGATGTTCGGGCTTCAGTGTATCCAATCGATGCGCACCGATCTTCGGTATCAGGTGTTTGTACACCGCCGCGCGATACCCAACAAGTGTTGTAGGTCGTACCGCCGGTCGCGCAATCTCTTCAACCCAATAAGTTAGCCACGCTTCTACGGTCCAGTCACCAGCCCTGCGGACACGGCCGCTGTCGCGTTGTTTTCTAATTCCCGAACCTTCCGCGTAACAAGAGCCTCGGACTTGGCGGTTACGTGGCGTCGGTCCGGCTTGCCGTCGTCTCGGACCCCTACCGTGACCCGTCCATGCCAGTAGCCATCACTACCTAGGTAGATGCTTGAACGACCGTTAGGCTTACGAGTTTTCTTATTCATGGATCAGGTCCCTTCTAGGCGGCATGCTGCTCGGCGACCAGGCGTGCCGCGTACCTGTTCACTGCGTCGACGTGGATTCGGCGTAACCGGCCGATTAATACCGACTCGACGTCTCCGGTCCTAATGAGTTTGCACATGAGCGTCCGGCCGACCCCGAGCTTTTCAGCAGCTTCTTCGATCGTTAGCAGAACACGCGTAGGAAGCGGCCGCGCTCCGGGTATCTCAGGGGCGGCTCGCTGGTTGGACATGAGGACCGCGAGTCGGGCTAGCAGGTCGGCAATTTCGGCGGTGCGGGTGTGGTTGCTGGTAGGGGAGGCAGTGGCGTGCGTACTCACGGTCGCGGTCCTCCTGCGGTCGGGTTGGTGGTGGCGGTTACTTCGGTTACTCCAGTTATTTGCCTGATCAGCGCGGTAACCGATGAATTTGCTGTAGCCGATGCATCGCGGGCCTTGGTGGTTAGCTCCTGCCGCACGGTGTAGATGTCCGCGCGGAGAAAGTCGTTGAGCGAGACCGGATCCTCAGCGGGAACGTCGAATGCCCACAGCGGCGTCACGTTCTCCATGGTGGTTCTCCATTCGGGGTTCACGCGGCTTGATTGGCAGCTGTCGAATAATTTGTGGTTGGTGGTGATCCGCTGGTGGCGAGTTGTGCGGCGGTGTATTCGGCTTTCCAGCGCTGCCGTTCGGCGACGGCGTGCAGGAGCAGCACCGGCCGGGCTGGCACATCGGGATCGGTGGGTGCTGTGCGTTCCCACCGGTAGGGACCGTCTTGGGGGCCGTGGTCGGGTTGGATGCCAGCCTGTTCGAGGAGTTGCCGAACAAATGCGCTACGCTCCGCTCGATGATCATCCAGCGTCTTGTTCGACCACTTCCGGGACACGAGCACGCGCCGTCCGGCGATGCCCAGATGTTCGGGCTTGTGAGCCTTGCCCTTGCACCGCCCGGGTGTCATGGAATGTCGGGCGCCTTTGGGCTGGATGCCATAAAGGAGCCACACTGCGCATCGGGGTGAGCAGGGCGTGATCTGTAATTCGGCGTGTAAGCGGTGGACGTGCTCACGCTGAGCGTCGGTGGCATGCTCACCGAGCCCGGCGGCTTGGCCGATGGTTTTGGTCAGGTATTTCGTGAGGTAGCCGATGTGTCGTCCGGCTTCTTCGGTGCCGCCGAGGATGCCTTTGACGTGTACTTGGGTGCCGAAGCGGACGACGTGTGCGGGTTCGGTCAGCTGGTCACAGGCCTGTTCCCAAGTTGGGAGCGGCGTCCCGGTGTTGGGGTCGGTGAAGGTCTTGGCTCTGGTGTCCCAGATCGGGAGCCGGTCGTCGGCGTAGAGGAGCTGGTCGTGTGCGGGCTACCAGACCTGGTGGTAGGTCGCCGCGGTGATCGCGCGCAGCTCGCTGCGGGGGATGGCTCCCCGGATGGCGGCATGGAAATGGGGAGTGCCGCGTTTTTGGGGTTCGACGGTGCCGAAGTACTGCACATCCCAGCCGACGCAGCGGCGGGTGTTCTGCCAGAATCGATCGATCAGCGCTGGGAAATGGATCGCGTCCCGCGCTGCGCGTTGGTAGTCATACCGGTTGGGATCAACCGCCGCTCCCTCGTTGTCTACGCGTCCGTAGGAATCGAGGGTGAGGGTGAGGAAGGTTGAGGGCCGGTAGCGACCGGCGAACACCCGCCCCACCGTCCGTCTCTCGATTGGTCGGCGGGGCAGTTCTGGGGTGTCTTGGCGACGCCGGGTAGAGCGCTTGACGGGTTTAGGTGGGGTATCAAGTGGGGTGAGCCGGCCGCGGACCCCGGCGGCACGGAGTTCGGCGTCGAGCTCGGCGACTGAGTCAGCGATCTGCTCACAGGTGAGTTCGTCGCCGTTGGTTTTGCATTCGGTGTAGGCGGCGAGGAGATCGGCCCGGGTGGCCATCAGCTCCTTGTGGTCCTCACTGGGCTTGGCCCGGCTGGTGACCGGCTCGGTGTCGAGGTGCCAGCCCTGGCGGCATTGGGTCATCCGCAGCCGCCGGGCTTTTTCCGCGCAGGGACGGCATTGGTCTTCCCGGGTGGATCCGCAGGGTACAGGAACGATGTCGGTGCGGCCGGTGGTGGTGTCGATGCGGCGCATGGCCAGCGGCCGGGTGCAGACACCGTGCTGCTCGGCTAAGGCGTGTGCAACGTCGGCGTTGAGCGGCAGCGCGGCTCGCTGCGCCCGGGTCATCCGCGCGACATCGAAGTTGGTGGCATCCATTACCGATCACCGCCAACACCCAACAGGGCGATCGTGATGGGCTTTTTGTTCTGTCCGGTTCTCATTCCGACCGGGGAGGGGCTTGCGCCCGTCCCAGTGGGTATGCGTATCCTCACTACTGTTCACTCCTGACTCGGGTGGACAGCGCAGAAGCGGACAAGGTTGGTAGCCAGAGATTCCGCTTCTGCGCGTACGTTGGTCTTGCAGTTGATGAGGGCGTGCGGCATTACCGCGCGACCCCGGCGCGTTAATTTCCTTTTATTCCTCTCGCCGGTCGAAGATACGACTTGCTCTAGCAGTGGGGCGATTGTGTCACGTCGGCGAATTCGATGGACGGTGTTGGCGTGCTGGCTGTATTAACATCCGCCGACGTCTAGTCTCCTACATCACCCACCTCCCCGCTTGACAGTGTGATCCGAGGTCGACCATTACTCGCTGGGCTGTGCCCTTATTTGTGCGGCGATGTTCCTTGCTCGGGTTCGCTCCCGCTGCGCCCAGTACAGGGCTTCCCCGTCGTGTCCCGGATCGATTTTGGCGATCTGCTCGTACACAGACGCCGACCGTTGGTAATACGCAAGCCAGGCGACCGATGACGCGTCCCGACTCGGTCGGATACGCACCAGCTCTCGGTGGGCCTGCATCAACGTCCTCAGTTGCCCTGTCGCAATGATTTTCTTCACAGCCTTCATCTCCGGTGCTCACCGCAGTTCATCCCGTTGGTCTGGTTGGTCATCACCCGCGGGGAGCTGGCTCTCGATCTCCTTCGCGCGCTCATGTTCGCGGTCTGCCCAATAGAGGCTCTCGTGGTGGTGTCCTCGATCGATCTCGGCGATTTCGGCATACAACGCGGCAGAGCGCTGGTGATACGCAAGCCACTCCGCAAGCGGCGCTTGCCGAGCGCGCCGAATCCGTGCCAATGCCTCATCAGCCTCTCCTAACGTCTGAGGCATCACCGGTTTGGCGGGCTCGTCTCCGGTCATGTGCCCTCGCTGGTGTCCCGGGTTTCGTAGTCACGTGCTTGGGACTCGAAGGCGCCGGCGGCAGACTCGATAGCCGCCAAGGCCCACCACGGCAACGTGGTAGCGGAGGCGATCTGTCGCCAGGCCGCCGCCACCGCCCAGGACGCGGCAGCCATCTCTCGTGATGCCGCGGGGTCACCTTTGCCGCACCGAGCACTCCATTCCCACGCGCGGCCGTACTGCCGGTAGGCCGCTTCCCAGACCCGCGTACATGTCTCTGAGGCCATCACCTCGCCCGCAGAGCCCGACACGAGTGCACCGTGGTGGGGGAGGCCGGAGACTGGCCGGGTGGCCCGAGGACCCTCCCGGCCAGCACCCCGGACTCGCGCGGGCTCGCCGCGGCTCATCCCGAGGCTCACGCGGCCTTGCCGGGCTGCTCAGCGCTCCCGGCGGCACCGCTAGGCTTGGTTGACGACGACGGCCGAGTCCCGGCACCACTCCGTGTCACGGTGAAGCCGGTGGCCCGGTAGAGGTAGGACTGGTACTTGAATTCGCCGTTGCCGGCGACTCGGGGTTCCGCCGTCAGCCCGTCCAGCTGAATTGGACGCATACCCGGCAAGACTTCCGTGGTCGTCGGAACCGGTTGGACTTCTGCGATCAAGGTGATTTCGAACGAGGCCCGCTTGGCGGTCGGCTCGTCCGGGTCGGTGACCGTGGCTTTCCACTGTCGCTGGCCCGTCACCTGATCAATTTTCTGCCGCACTGGCCGTCCAGCGGCTTTATCCTCGCGCGTCTGATAGTCGTTGTCTGGAGCGACGTCACCGATTAGAACCAAGCCCTGCGGAAATGCGCTGTCGAACTCAACGTCGAATCGGTATCCCCGGGGGATCGCCATGAACCTTTACTCCTCTGGCTCGACTGTCTGTGTGGTTGCCGCCCCCCGGCCGGCGGGCGACATCACTAGATTCGGCCTGGTCAGGTCCGTTCTCGACCTCGTCAATCGTCTCTTCTCCAACTTCTGTTCCTCCTCTGGTCTCGCGCAGTCTCGCGAATGTGGTAGTCTCGTCTTGCCCAGTCTCGAACGAAGGGTCAACACTGTTGGACACCAAGCCAGTCGTGCTGAAAGGTGCTACTCCAGCAGCGTCACCTGCAAACTCACCGAGCTTTTTGTCGCGAGTACGACAGGGTTGCTGCGAAAGCGGATCCGACTCTACGAGGAGGGTGGCCGAGCAAGGCGCAGTTCTACCGGTGGCTTTCCGGTGAATTGGTTGGGGTTCCCTATCCCGACCACTGTCGCATTCTGGAGAAAATGTTTCCCGACTGGAAAGTTGATCAATTATTCCAGCTCTACGATGGTGGGATTGACTTTATACCCGAACCACCCACGAAGCAGGAGCAAGCTCCGAGATCTACACCGGTTTCGCAAATCAAACTAAATAGCCCAACTGGTCCAAGTGGGCATCTCGTTATTTCCGGAGGCGAGCTCACCGCCGCCTTAGTGGATGTCGTTCGGAACGCCCAAGAATACCTGGTAGCGGTCGGATCACGTTCGAGCGAAATATCATACTTGCAAGAAATCGAACGGGCAATACAAGATAAACCACGACTCGTTCACTATCGGATCTTGTTGGGTCCACCTCACAGCCAGGTACTCAAGGACCATCTATTACGTCTACTGACACTTCGTCCGGCACAGGTCAACGGCAGCGCTGAGCAGACGGTGCATGTCAGCATCCTCAATGATTTAACCCGTTACCCTGAGAGATTTTTTGTCGCGAGTGAACAAGCCGCGGTTATCATACTTCCATCAGCAAATTCTCCTATGAACTTTGACACGGCCATCATCGTTCGCGAACCACAGTATGTTCACAGGCTTCTGCAACACGGTAAGGCGCTCTACAGCAAAAACCGACTCGAATCGTTCGACGCCATAAACCTCTTAGAGGTACTCGAATGACGTCCGAACCTCGACGGTCGCAGTCGGCGGATAACGTGCACGCAGTTCGGAGCCTCGCTGATGGGGACCAGGCAAGTGTCGTCTCGCTAATTCAAGAACTCGTAAGAATACCAACGCGGGGCGGCGTCGACCCCTGTGAGCCCATCATCGACTGTGTATCGCAGTGGCTCACAGAGCATGACCTGCCGTCCCGACGCCTACATGATATGGATACCGGTCGAGCCGTAGCGCTCGTCTGTGACATAACCGGGCACCATTCGGGGCCACGTTACGTTCTAAACGCGTGTTTAGATACCGCACCTTTTGGTGATGCATCAACCTGGCAACATGAACCAACGTCGGCCGCAACGGAAAACGGCTGGTTGTATGGCCGAGGAAGCGCAGACTGCAAAGCGGCAATCGCGATATTCATGCACATCGCGACACATCTCTATGGCGTCGCGTCGAAGCTGCACGGAAACCTTACGCTCTTATTTGACGCTGACGAGCATACGGGTAATTTCGGGGGAGCAAAGCGATATTTCGGAGCGCCTGATGCGCCCTGTGACGTCCTCGGTGTCATGATCGGATACCCCGGTGCGGACGAACTTGTCATCGGTGGGCGAGGATTTCTACGTGCAGAACTAACCACACGCGGCGAAGCGGGCCACACGGGCAGTCAACGCGCAGTAGATAACGGCAATGCCGTGGAAAAAGCTGCCGAACTTGTACGACTAATTTGCGGTCATCGTACACCTGGACCAGTCGATCCAGCACTAGGACTTCCTCCAAAGATTACTGTCACCAAGATCGCTGGCGGCGAAGGATATTCGATCGTTCCGGACACTTGCGCTGTTGGTGTCGATGCGCGACTGACAACAACCTTCGATGAATCCTCCGGCAAAAAGATAATCGAAGCAGCTGTGACACAAGTTGACGAGTGGTTATCGACGACTTTACCAACGACTGTTACCTTTCACGAAAGCTGGCCAGCCTACCGGCTCGATGCAAGCGCGCACGTTCGCGTTGCGCTAACTCGTGCAGCTGAACGTCACTTAAAGAAACATGTGCCTGCCAAGGTCGCTGGCCCGTCCAATATCGGCAACTACCTCGCCAAGCTAGGCATAGACGCAACCGCGGGCCTCGGGGTGCGGTACAAAGACCTCCACGGCACCAACGAAAGAATTGAATTAGCCACCGTTCCAGTAGTCCAAGCAATTTATCATGAAGCTGTGCTGAGGTTGCTAAGTCCATAGCTCACCTGATGCGGTCTCTGGCTGCATGCGACCGTCAGCTCAGGCAACAGCCCCGGTCAGGTGAACGATATGCCTCATACCGCGGCCCGGTTCATCCGCGGCCTACGCGCGCGAGAGGTTGCCTATATTGTCTGACCTGGCGCGATCGAAGATCCACAGTTGCCGAACGACGCCGTGGCGAACCTACTCGACTGTACCTGTCTCCTAAACGTGACACTGCTGCCACGTTTCGCTCGTATCACCCTGGGTTACACCGCGTTACGCTGCGTGTGTTGCCGAATTCGCCTCTATGGGATCTGTGAGTGTCGTTGCGGTGCTCCTGGGTGGGAGTGCTCCAGGCTGGGGGCCGGCAGCTCGGTGTGACCCGTATTGGGATCTGGCCCCGTCGGCGTGCCTTGGCCTTGACTTGTCCGCCGTGGTTGCCGGCACCGGCCTGGCCCACCAACTGGCCTGATCAGAAGCCTGTCCGCCGATGGCGTGACCCGTCACAGATGTGCCGCTCGGTGAT
>Ga0134125_10000566_pt1 | contig 49090 bp, 39 predicted proteins | sample KB31751_FD_96464 | JGI IMG/M metagenome (GOLD analysis project Ga0134125, IMG submission 96464) | Terrestrial soil microbial communities with excess Nitrogen fertilizer from Kellogg Biological Station, Michigan, USA - KB3-175-1 | ecosystem: Environmental > Terrestrial > Soil > Unclassified ... | reverse complement strand
GATCTCGCTGCCGCGCCGCGGGCCGTCGCTGCAGGCCTCGACGGTTCCGCCGTGCAGCTCGACCAGCCGCTTGACCAGCGCCAGCCCGATGCCGAGGCCCCCCTGCGCGCGCTCGCGTCCCGCGGGAATCTGGGCGAACAGATCGAAGATGCGGCCGAGCGCGTCGGCGTCGAGGCCGATCCCGTTGTCACGCACGGAGAGCCGCACCTTGTCTTCTTCGCGCTCGACGCGGACTTCGATCCGTCCGCCGCGCTCGGTGTACTTGGCCGCGTTGTTGAGCAGGTTGGCCACGACCTGCGTGAGCCGTACCGCGTCCCCGCGAACGAAGAGCGGCCAGTCGGGGAGCTGGACCTCGAGGAGGTGGCCCAGCGAGTCGACGAGCGGCCGCGTCGCCTCCACGGCGTTGGCGATCACCCGCCCGACCTCGACCGACTCGAGCTGCAGCTGGATCTTGTCGTGGGTGACGCGCGCGATGTCCAGAAGGTCATCGAGGAGGCGGGTCATGTGGCCGAGCTGGCGTCCGATCGATTCACGGGCCCAGAGCGCGTCGGGCCCGCCCGGCGGCGCCTGGCGCAGGATCTCCAGCGCGATCCCGATCGGCGCCAGCGGGTTGCGGAGCTCGTGCCCCAGCACGGCCAGGAATTCGTCTTTGCGGCGGTCGGCCTGGCGCAGGGCGGCCTCCGCGGAACGGCGGGCCGCGATCTCGCGCCGTTCGTCCTCGGCGATCTTCCGATCGGTGACGTCGCGGCCGACCGACTGGTATTCGACCACCGCGCCGCGCTCGTCGAAGAAGCCGCGGTCGCGCCACTGCAGCCAGCGCGGCGCGCCGCCGGGCGCCCCCATGTTCACCTCGCGGGTGGCGACGGGCGCGTCGGCCGTGATCACCTTCAGTTCCTCCGGGCTGCGGTGGATGCCGGGCGGCACCAGCGTCCAGAGGTTGCAACCACCGGTTTGGCCGGGCACGACGCCGAAGGTGTCGGCGTAGGCGCGGTTGACGAAGGTATAGGTCCCGTCGGGCAGAAAGCGGCAGATCATCTCCGTCTGGTCCTCGACGATCGAGCGATACTGGCGTCGGCTGTCGATGAGCGCCGCGGAGATCAGCCGTTGCTGCTTGACGGATGCCGCCAGCAGCAACAGCGGCACCGACACCGCCAACAGGAAGACCTGCAGCTCGAGCAGGTTCTGGGCCGAGGCGTGAGCGGCGAACGGCCCTCGTCCTTCGACGGCGCCCCAGATCGACAGCGCGGCGACGCCGAGGAGGGCCGTGCTGGTACCGCGCGGTCCGAAGCGGACGGCCCACAGCAGGACGGGCAACGCCCAGTAGAGATGGGCCTGGTGGGTGTGGGATCGGTCGTATGAACGCGCGAAGACCAACCCCGCGGCGATGCAGAGGGCCACGACGAGAAGGGCCGCCTCGGCGATTCGCCGCCGGGACAGGCGTCGTCCGGAGGTGAAGACGCCGAGGTCGAGCGAGAGGATCGGCAGCAGCGTGAGCCCGGTGATCGCGTTCGAGAGCCACCGCTGCTGCCAGGCGATCCAGAAGGTCTCCGGCCCTCCGCGCCAGAAGACCAACAGATATCCGCCCCCCAGGGCGGCCACGGCTGGCGCCAAAAAGACCACCAAAGCCAGGTAGGCCGCCATCTGCGGAACCGTGTCCATCCGCGCCCGGCGATCGAAGGCGCGCAATCCGAGGACGGCCAGCAGCGCTCTGCCGTCGTTGAGCACCTCGGACGCGAGCACGAAGCCGACGGTGGCGCCCGCGTGTCGGTGCGGGAAGTAGCCTCCTGCGCAGGCGGCGATCATGAAGATCCACCAGCTTCGCGGGCGCGCGCGAAGCATCGCGGCGGCCAGGATGGCGTACGGCGGAAAGAACATCCCGGCACCTCGCTCGCGGAAGCAGAGCCAGGTGTCGAAGCGCGCTCCCAGATAGCAGCCCACCAGCACCGCGACGGCGATCGCGGCGGTGCGCACCAGCGAAGATCCTTGGCGCTGATGATCCATGACCTTCCCCCCGAGCGCTGGGATCTCACGGCGGTCGGGGGAAGACAACCGCGCCAATGCCTGATTCGCGACGACAAACTGCGGCAAGAATCGCTGGAACCAGGTGGCCGGTGCGGCGGGCGGCGCGGTCGGGGCGGGGAGCGGCTGCCCCTGACCCGGGCGCCGCGGGCGCAAAGTCGCCGGCGGCCGAGAAACGAAACGACGTCTCGGCCGTACTCCCCGCCGACGAGGAGGATCCGAATGCAGACGACCATCAGGTATGGGCTCACGGCAATGCTTCTGTTGGCGGTGGGATGTGGCTCGAGTCCCAGCGGGACGGCGACCGGCGGCAGCGGCGGGACGGGGACGGGGGGCAGCTCCGCGACCGGCGGGGTTCCGGGGACGGGCGGCGCGACCGGTGGATCGGGGCCGGGGACCGGCGGCGCAGCGGGGGCCGGAACAGGCGGCGCAGCGGGCGCAGGAGCGGGCGGCGCAGCGGGGGCCGGAACGGGCGGCGCGGCGGGCGCCGGAACGGGCGGCGCGGCCGGGAGCGCGGGCGGTGGTGGCGCGGGTGGCGCGGGCGGCGCTCCGGCTGTTCCGCCGGCGCTCGCGGTGCCGGCCGGCGCGACGCTGGCCATCCACGACCATGGGGTGGGCTCGCAGATCTACACCTGCACGGCGAGCGGCGGGGCAGACGCCGGCGCCGACGCGGGCGCGGTCAGCTACGCCTGGGTCTTCAAAGCGCCCGACGCCAAGCTCTACGACGCGAGCGGGACGCAGGTGGGGACGCACGGGATGGGGCCGGAGTGGACGTCGACCGACGGCAGCGTCGTCAACGGCAAGACCGCGCAGTCGAGCACCCAGGACACGACGGCCATCCCCTGGCTCCTGCTGCGCGCGACGTCGACGAGCGGGACGGGCGTGTTCACCAACGTCACCTACGTTCAACGCGTCAACACCGTGGGCGGCCTCGCGCCGGCGACGGGCTGCGACGCTGGCAGCGTGAACACCCAGATGAGCGTCGCCTACAGCGCCGACTACTACTTCTATACCGGCGGCGGCGTGGCTGCCTGGCTGACGCCGCCCGCGGGCGTGCCGGCCGCGCTGGCGCCGCCGGCCGGAACGACGCTGGCCATTCACGACCACGGCATCGGCACGCAGGTCTACACCTGCACGGCGAGCGGCGGGGCAGACGCCGGTGGCGACGCGGGCGCGGTCAGCTATTCGTGGGTCCTCAAAGGGCCGGACGCGATCCTCTACGACGACATGTTCACCAAGGTGGGGACGCACGGGGTGGGCCCCGAGTGGACCTCGACCGACGGCAGCGTCATCAACGGGGCGAAGGTGCAGCAGGCGAACGCGCCCGTCAGCACCGCCATCCCCTGGTTGCTCCTGAAGGCGACGCCGGCTTCGGGCTCGGGTGTGTTCAGCGACGTCACCTACGTACAGCGCCTCGACACCGCCGGCGGCGTGGCGCCCGCGACCGGTTGTGGCGCCGGCACCGTCGGCACCGAGACGAGCGCCCCCTACAGCGCCGACTACTACTTCTTCACCGGGAGCGCCAGCGACGGCGGCACGCACGGGTAGCCGCGAGCCGACGAGGGGCGCCGCGTTCGCTGCGGCGCCCCTCGGCTACTTCCCCGAACTTCACCGTCGGCAACGGACCGACTCCCTGAGCGACCGTCAGGAGTGGTAGTGCGCCAGCACCCGACGGAGGTCGTCGGGGCTCTCGGCCGCCAGCCGATCGAGCAGCGCGATCGCGGCGTCGACACGGTCCGTGCGGTTCTCGACCTTGATGCGCGTGATCTCTCCGGCCAGGTTCCGCAGGCTCTCCAGCGCGGCGCGCGCGGCCGGCGATGCCACCGCGTTCGGATCGATCGCCCCCAGCACCACGTCGGTCAGCCAGCCGAGCTGGCGGCCGTACGACGCGCGGTCGAAGACCTGCTGCTCGATCTCGCCGTCGCCCGCCTCCGGCTTGATGCCGCCGAAGAAGGTCTCAGGCGAGACGTTCTCGCGCACGGCGCCGCTCCAGGGCCAGTGGGTCACGGGCGCGTAGATCCAGAGCCAGGGGAACATGCGGCAGGCCGACAAAACCTGGGTCGGCGCCCGCCGGCGGCAAGGGGCGCTCAGTGATAACGATAGATCTTCACGCGCTGCAGGCCCAGGTCCCCCATCGGCAGGCGGACCTGTCGCCCCTGGTGCGTCTCGTCGCCGTTGAGGCGGCGGGTGGCGACGAAGCGGCCGTTTTTGAAGCGACCTTCGTCGACCCGCTCGAGGCCGACCAGCGGAGCGCCGGGCGTGGCCGGCGCGAAGGTGACGATGATGCCGTTCCCGGCGACCAGGTACTCGTCGTCGGCGAGGGCGATGACGAGGCCGCCGCCGCGCGGCCAGGTTGGGTCGTTCCGCGCGGGCGACGCCCAGGGAAACGTGTAGTCGTGGCTGACGGTCAGCTTGAAGCCGCCCATCGTCACCGTCGTCGTCGGCGCGTCTTTGTCGACGAGCACGCCGGCGGTGCGGCCCGGCGCGGCGGCCAGCAGCGTGGGCGCCAGCTCGGCGAGCAGCTGGTAGGACCGCGTGAGCCCGGCGCCGGCGCCCGCCGAGATGGCGTCGACGGCGAACGGCGAGACGCCCAGCGCCTGCTGGCCGGCGGCGTAGAGCACGTTCACCGCCACCTCGTCGCCGTTCTTCGCCTCGGGGATGAAGAGGGGGTTGTCGGGGCGGCGGTAGCGTTCGGACCAGACGGCGAAGCCGGGAAAGTAGATGTCGGGCGCCAGAAAGTCGAGCGTCGGGGCGCCCGCCTTCCAGACGTCGAAGAGGTGCGGCAGCGGTCCCGCGGAGGGGTACTTCCCCGGCGCCAGCCCTGGCGCGTTGAGGGCGGCGTTGGCGAACATCGGCAGCGGGTACTCGGCCTTGCCGGCGCGCGCCACGGCGTCGACGTAGCGGGCGAAGTGCCAGGCCTGGAAACGCTCCTCGGTGGCGGGGCCGTTGCCGGCGACGAGGATCCGCACCTTCGGCGCGTCCGCCCCCTGCGTGCCGGCGTGCCCGTCGGCGGGCGCACCGGCAGGCGCCAGATCGTCGTTGACCTGCCGGGTGAGGGCTTCGGACGCCGCCCGGCTGCCGTCGCTCGCTTCGCCGATCATCCCCACCTCGTTCTCGACCTGCACCATGAGGACCGTGTGCGCGCTGGCATCGACGGAGCGCAGGTAGCGCATGAGCGCCGCGAACGCGCGGGCGTCGGCCGCGCGGTTGGTCTCCGAGAACGCGGACAGCGCCTCGACGCCGCGGCCGCCGGCCGCTTCGGCGCGGGGGAAGCGCTTCTCGTCGCGCTTGACCCAGCCGGGGACATAGCTCGACATGCCGTTCTTCCAGCTGCCGAACCAGAGCAGGACCAGGTGCAGGTGGTCCCGCCGCGCCTCGCGGATGACGTCACCCACGAGCGCGAAGTCGAGCTTCCCCTCCGCGGGCTCGACCAGCTCCCAGGAGACCGGGACCAGCACGGTGTTGAGGCCGAGCCCCTTGAGGCGGCCGAGCGCCGCCTTCGCCGCGCCGAGGCTCCCCGCGCTGGAGTTCGCCAATTCGCCGCCGAGGATCAGAAACGGGCGCCCGTCGACCTCCAGCCGCGTTCGCCCGTCGGCGGTGACCAGCCGCGGGATGCCGCGCGCCGGGGGCGCCGCTCCCGCGGCAGTCGAGAGTCCCACGACGGCGCCGAGCAGCGCCGCTGCCGCGCGACCGGGCGCGCGGGACTGCGGAGGTGTCCGTCTCATCCGAACGGAAGATAGGACAAACGCCGCCCCAACGCCGAATCGATCGGTCAGACTGCTTCGGTGAGAGCACCCGGCGGGAGGGGTTTCCGAGGTGGACGTCGTCATGGTCGTCCTCCTGGTTGAGGCGAACATGGCCCCCAGGCGCTGAGATCGCAGGGCAGGGATCGGCGCACTTCCGCGGCTCCGGCGTGGGCCGACGCGATCGCGTTCGACCGGGACGCGGTAGTCTCTCCGCCCGATGATCGATCCCGAGGCAGCGACACTCGACGCCGGCGCGCGGCCGGCGGCTTCGCGGCGCGGCTACTTGCTCATGGTCGCGGTGGCGGTGTTCGCCACCACCTTCGGCCAGCAGCGGGTGATGGGGAACTTCCCGATCCTCTTCCACCTCAAGGAGCGGCTGCATTTCAGCAAGGAGCAGGTCAGCGAGTTCTTCCTCTGGGCGACCTTCGCCTGGAACCTGAAGCCGCTGGCGGGCGTCCTCACCGACGCCTTCCCCCTCCAGGGCTCACGGCGGCGCGTTTACCTGATCCTGGGCGGGCTGTTCGCGGGGGCCGCCTGGGGGGCGCTGGGGCTGGCGCACGACTACCACGGGTTCCTGACCACCTCGATCCTGCTCAACTGCGGGCTGGTCCTGGCCAGCACGGCCATGGGCGGGCTGCAGGTCGAGGCCGGGCAGCTGTTCGGCATCCCGGGCCGGATCTCGTCGCTGCGGCAGGTGGTCACCGCGGTGTCGCAGGTGCTGGGGCCGCTGCTCGGGGGCGTGCTGGCCGAGCGGGCGCTGGGCCTGACCGCCGGCCTGGGGACGGTGGTGCTGCTCTCCATGGTGGCCGTCGCGCTGTTCGGGTTCCGCGAACGTCCCATCGCCGCACGGCCGCCGCGGGTCGCGGCCGCGGCGGGCGCCGCCGGTTACCGCCCCTCGGCCGCGCTCTGGATCGGCGTGGCCGTCCTGGCGGCGGCGGCGACGGTCAGCGTCCTCATCCACGGGATGCTGAATATCGGCCTGTCGCTGTTCGCGATGCTGGCGGTCTTCCTTCTGGTGCTGGGGCTGGCGATGGCCCGCGTGCGCAACCCCGTGCTGGTCCAGGCGCAGTCCCAGCTGTCTCAGATCCTGCGCTCGCGGACGCTCTGGCTGGCGGTGGCGATGCTCTTTCTCGTTTACGTCGTTCCTGGCTTCAACACGGCGCTCACCTACCACCAGAGCGACGACCTGCACTTCGGCAAGGAGATGATCGGGCGCCTGGCCAGCCTCGAGGGGGGGGCGGGCATCGTCTTCGCCATCCTCTACGCCGTCGTGTGCACGCGCTTCAACCTGCGGGTGCTGATCGTGTTTTCGATCCTCACCAACGCGGCCGCGACGCTGCTCTTTCTGGTCTACGACGCCTCCAACGCCTACATCATCCACGTCCTCATCGGGGCCGTGGGCGCCATCTCCGAGGTGGCGCTCATGGACCTGGCGGTCCGCTCGACGCCGGCCGGCTGCGAGGCGCTGGGGTTCGCGCTCATGATCAGCGTCCGTAACTTCGGCATCGCCATGAGCGACGTCGTCGGCTCGAAGCTGATGGACCAGGCGCACTTCTCCTTCAACACGCTGGTTCTGCTCAACGCCGCGACGACGGCGGCGGTCCTGCTGTTCGTCCCGGCGCTGCCGCGCGCCCTGGTGCTGCGCAAGGAGGGCGAGAAAGGCGAGGGGCCTGCGTCCTGACCGCGCCGGCTACCTCTGATAGCCCTCGGCCGGCTCGTCCCAAGGATGGCTCTCGTCGGAGGGCGGAGCCCAGGGGTCGACCCAGCTTGCCGGCGGCTGCTCCGTCGGCGTCGCGGCGGCGGCGGCTTCCTCCTGGGCTCGCCGCTGGTCGGCTTCGGCGCGCTGGACCAGGCCGGTCTTGTACCCCACGCCGCCCATCTGCTTGTACTGGTCGGCGAGGCGCGCGTAGTGGTCCGCCTCGGGCGAGGTGATGGTCATGGGGGGGGCCGACATCTCCTCCGCCATGCTCGAGTAGCGGGACGCCTCCGCCTCGGCGCGCTGCACGAGGCCCGTCTTGTAGGCGACGCCGCCGAGCTGCCGATATTGATCCGCCTGCTGCGCGGCCGCTTGCGCCATGGCGTCCGCGTCGGCCGCCGTGACGGGCTCATCCGCGTGCCCGGCGCGCGCCGATCCCAGCAACAAGAACCCGCCCAGCGTCAGGGCCACCAGCCCTCCCCGACGCGCCCTGGTGGTTGTTTCCATGATCCGAATCTGGCGGCAGGGCAGGCCGAGGCAAGCTCGGGCGAAGCAAGCTCGAGCGAAGCAAGCATCGACGATGCGCCGGCTCGGCCGTGGCGCGCGCTCACTCGGTGACGGGGAGGCCGGCCTGATCGCAGCTGTAGAAGGAGTTGTATTGCCCCACCGCCGTCAGGCCGCCGTTCTGTCCGGTGACCCAGTCCTGCCAGGCGCAGGTCGGCTTGCAGCAGTCCTGCATGGTGGTGGTCGTGTAGGGCAAGCCACCGCCGGACATCGAGCGGAAGCTCGAATCGGCGGCCGCCTCGGTGGGCGTGGCAACGTTCGGGTTCGCCGCCGGCAGCCCCTGCGGCGCCAGCTTGCAGCCGGTGACCTCCGTGAGGTGCGGCGGGCACTCGATCTTCTTGGCGTAGACCTGCCAGTTGAGGTGCCGGTAGTCGTGAGGGTCGTTCGACGATTGGCAGGACCGGATCGAATCGGACAGCGCCTCGGCGGTCAGCGTCGAGGAGGCGAACATGCTGCAGGCGCTCTGGACGTTGGCCTGGCAGGTCGACGACGAGAGCGTGGCGGCGGTGACCAGGTTGTTGTTGTCCTTGCAGCCGGCGAGCTGGGTGGCCGCGTTGACGCCGCCGGCGTTGGCTTCCCCTTGCTCGGGGAACGTCGAGTAGAGGTAGCGGCCCGACTGGCTCTTGAGGGGGGAAAAATTCGGATCGCAGGCGTTGTTCGCCCCGAAGCCGCCGGCGCCCAGGAAGACGTCGAAGTTCTGCCCGCCGCCCGCCGCGGTGTTGAAGGACTGCACGATGAGCGGGCGGGGGATGTCGATCGCCGAGGCGCCGTTGCCGTTCACGCGCGCCTCGTTCTCGGGCAGGTCGTAGATGAGCTGGTAGCACTGGCAGCAGGAGCTCTTGGCGCTGCCGTCGAGCCCGTTCTGATCGACGTCGTGCCCGACGATGGCGTAGTCGAACGGCGGCGAGGCGCCGAAGTCGTCGATCGCCGCTTGCGCCATCTCCGAAGACTGGAGCGCAAAGCGCGGACAGAGGAACCCGACGTCGGCGTGGGGCTTCTGCGAGATGTCCTCGCAGGCGTTGGCCGCCGAGCAGACGCCGCCGCAGGTCGTGTCGGCCATGCCCGTCTGGCATCCCTGGACGAAGAACTGGTTGTCGCACTGCTTGGGCGGGCCGAGCGCGTAGCTCCCCTGACCGGTCGCGCCACCGCCGCTGCCCGCTCCGCCGCCCCCCGTGCCGATGCCCGCGCCGCCGGTGGCCGACGCCCCCCCGCTGGCGCTCTGACCGCCCCCGCCCGTTCCGGGCGCCGCGCCGCCGGTGGCGCGGCCGCCCGTGCCGGCGCCTCCGCCCGTGTCGCCGCCGGTGCCGGTCGCGCCACCGCTCTTTCCGCCGCAGCCGACGAGGGCGAGACAACCCATCGCCAATGAGAGACGAAGGAACCGCATCGGCCCAGTATGCCCGAGTCCGCGCGACGCTCAGCGGTGAAGCGGCGTCTGCACGGTCGGCACCAGCACGGCGATCACCGGCAGGTGATCCGAGCGGCCCGCCGTTCGGACCTCCGCCCAGACGGCCTGCAACCGCGCGTCGTAGAAGACATGGTCGAGCTGCCGGTGCAGCGTCCCCAGCACCGTCTTCCAGCGCCAGGTCGGCTGTTCGGGCGCATAGCCCGCCAGCGCCGAGCGCATCCCTCGGTCGAGAAGGACCTTCACCGCGCCGCCGTCCTCCTCCTCGTTGAAGTCGCCGGCCACCAGCGTGGGATACTCGGGCGAGAGCCGGGCGACGAAGCTACGAATCTCGGCGACACGAATGGCCGGCGTGGTGAAGTGGCCGCTCACGAAGCTTCCGCCGTCGCTGACCGGCGGGTGGAGATGGATGCTGAGGGCCTGCACGCGCCCGAACGACGTCTCCACGACCAGGCGGGCGGCGGCGAACCACCCCTCGGGCACCGGCGGTAAAAACTCGATCTCGATGAGCGGGAGGCGTGACAGCACCGCGAGCCCGCCGGCGTCGCCGCGGTTCCTGAAGACCATCTGCGGATAAGCGCCGGCCAGCGCGGCGCGGAGGGCCCGCTCCCAGCGGCGGTTGGTCTCCTGCAGGAGGACCAGGTCCGCGTCCGCGTCTCGGATCGCGGCGATGGTCGGTTCGTCGCCGGCGATACCGAAGTTGACGTTGTAGGTCAGCAGGCGGAGCGACGGGCCGGCGGGCGTCACGGGCCGACGGGCGGGCGGGGGATGGGCGCACCCGGCGGCGACGGCGACCAGCCCGGTGAGGACCAACGCACATCCGGCTGGCGGCCGCATTCCCCATCATGGATCGAGCCCCGAAGGCGGAACAGAGCGGCAACCACCGCAGCGGAAGGCTTGTCTTGAATGATAACGCAACGTCTAGTATAAAAGACACATGCTCGCGGCCTCGAAGTCTCTCGCGCTGCTCACCACGCCCTGCCATGACCCTCTGTCGCGGATCGCCGGCCAGCTCTGTGCCGCGAACGAGGCGCTGCTGACCGGCCGGCGTGGAGCGCCGAGGTCGGGTCTCTGGCCGTCGCAGCCGGCGGTGGCCGCGCTCGCCGCCGATTTGCGGAGCGTGCTCTTTCCGGGCCACTTCGGCGCCGCGGAGCCGGCGCCGGACGGCGTCGAGGCGTTCGTGACGGCGCAGCTCGGGAAGCTGCAGGCCGCGCTCCGGGAGCAGATCCGCCGGGCCCTGGCCATCGTCTGCCAGCACCCGGAGGCCGCTGCGACGACGGCCTGCGCCGCTTGCGGGGCGCGCGCGGCGGAGGCGACCGACGCTTTGCTCGGCCGCCTGCCGGCGATTCGCCGCCTCCTCGAGTCGGATCTCCGGGCCGCCTACGCCAGCGATCCGGCGGCGACCTTCCTCGAGGAGACGCTGCATTGCTATCCGGGGATCCAGGCGATCACGCAGCACCGGATCGCGCACCAGCTTTACGCCCTCTCGGTCCCGCTCCTGCCGCGGATGCTCTCCGAGCTGGCCCACGCCGCGACCGGGATCGACATCCACCCCGGCGCCGAGATCGGGCCGCACTTCTTCATCGACCACGGGACGGGCCTGGTGATCGGGGAGACCTGCCGGATCGGCGCCCGCGTCCGGCTTCATCAGGGCGTGACGCTGGGCGGGCGCAGCGCCGACGATCCGTACGGGTTCCTCGCGCGCGGGGAGCGGCGGCACCCGCTGGTCGCGGATGACGTGGTGATCTATCCGGGCGCCACGATCCTGGGCCCGGTGACGATCGGGGAAGGGGCCGTCATCGGCGGCAACGTCTGCTTGAGCGACGACGTTCCGGCCGGGGCGCGGGTGACCCAGGGCCGCCCGGAGCGCGACCTGTTCGCGGACGGCGCCGGAATCTAGCGGGGTGCGCGGCCGAGCGGGCGGCGGCGCGGTATCCTGGTCGACCGATGTCCGCGCGCCTCCGCGCCGTCGCGCTCTCACTCCTCGTCGGCGCCTGCTCACGCCACCAACGGGCGCCCCTCCCGCCGCCGGCAGACGTGCGCGGGGGCGAGGACGGGTTCCTCAAGGGTCAGCTGCACCTCCACTCGAACCGCTCGGGTGACAGCGCGACGCCGCCGGAGGAGGTCGTGCGCTGGTACGCGGCGCGCGGGTACGACTTCATCGTCTTCACCGATCACGATCGGGTCACCGCGCCGCCGTCGACCGCCTCGATGCTGGTGATCCCGGGCGTCGAGCTGACGCAGAACCTGCGGCACTGCACGCCGCCCCCGCCGCCGGGGCTCAAGTGCCTCCTGCACGTGAACGCGCTGTTCGTGAGGCCGCCGTTCGCCGGGCTCGTCCCCTGGGGATGGCCCGGCGGCGACGATCGGCTGGGCCGGTATCGGCGCGCCCTGGCGGTCACCAAGGAGCTGGGGGGGATCGCCCAGCTCAACCATCCCAACTTTCACTACGCCGCCGACGCGCGACTCGTCACCGCCCTGGCGGCCGACGGCCTGACGCTGATGGAGGTCGCCAACCAGGCCTGGGACTCGAACAACGAACCTACGGACGGGCATCCGTCGACGGAGGCGATCTGGGACGCCGTGCTCTCGACGGGCGCCACGCTGTACGGGACGGCGACCGACGACGCCCATCACTACGACGACGCGGACGCGGCGCGGGCGCGCGGCGACGAGGTGTTCGTGGGCGACCTCGGCTTCGTGATGGTGCGCGCGCGCAAGGATCCCGCCGCCATCCGCGACGCGCTCGCCCGTGGCGACTTCTACGCCTCGACGGGCGTCCTGCTGAAACGGATCGAGCGGACCGCCACCACGCTGGAGCTCGAGGTCTCGGACCGCGCGGCGGGGCCGCACCGCTTCACCTTCATCGGGAAGTACGGCCGCGAGCTGGCACGGACGCAGGGACGGCGCGCCAGCTTCCCGCTGGCGAACGCCGCCGGCGGCTACCTGCGGGCGGTGGTCGTCGACGATCGCGGCCGCCAAGCCTGGGTCGAGCCGCTCCGCGTCCCCTGAGGATGATGGTCGTGCGCCCGCGCCGCCCGGACGAGGGGCGGCGCGGGCGCCGACCGGTTGCGATCTTCGCGTTACTTCTCTTCGGGGCGGATCGACGCCGCCACGGCCTCGGTGTACTCGAACTGCAACACCTGGCCCGGCTTGAGCGATGCCAGCTTCGACTGCAGCGCCGCGTTCTCGACGTGCACGGTCCGCATGTTTCCCTTCGGCCCCTTGAAGGTGACGGTGTTGTTGCTCGGATCGACGCTCACCACCTCGGCCGACACGGTCAGCTCCCGGCCCCGCAGGCCGCCGCCGACGTCGACCGCCCGCCCCTTGCGCTCGGTCATGCTCGGCTTCGCGCCCGAGGGGGCCATCGAGATGGCCAGCGACTCGTAGTAGTCGATGTCGACCTTGTCGCCGGTCTTCAGGTTTTCGAACTCCTTGACCGCCTCGGGGACGTGGACCGACGTCTCTTCGCCGTCCGCCGTCTTGATCATGGCGGTGCGGGTGCCGTGGTTCACGCCGGTCACGGTGGCGGTCGTGTGGATGAGCTGCGTCCGTGTCTGGCCGTGCTCCGTGTTCGTCTCCGATGCTTCACCGGCGGGCGCCGCGAAGGCCACCCCCGCGAGCGCCAGCGTGCCGCCGGCCACGCCGGCCAGGATGAAGTTCCAACGATTCGTTCGCTTGATCATGGATTCCGCTCCTTGTGTCGTGGCTTGGACACGAGGTCCTCGCGCCCGTCCCCAGACAACGTGAGGCCGGTTTCGCGCCTGGCGCGGCGCATTCCTGTCGGCGAAGGGATGAAACTGCGGTTCCGTTCTGACGAGATGGGCCGGCCGACCGTGATCGGCGCCGGTATCGCCGATCACTCGCCAGGCGTGGCCCTCGAGCGTACTCTGGCCGCGATGGGGGGAACGGGTCGGCGCGCGCTCGTGGCCTCGGCGAGCTTCGCTCTGGCCGGCTGCTTCGTCGCCTACCATCCGACGCGCCCGCGCGAGGTGGCGGCGAACGGCGTCGCGGCGCGTGTCACCACCGTGACCACCCTGGGCGACGTCGCCGAGGTCAACGTCGCGCTGAAGACGCCGGCGGGCGAGCGGACCGCCAACGCCTGGCTGACCACGCCGGCGACGGCCCCCTGTTCGGGCGGCACGCCCGCGACGTCGATGTCGCCGGGCGAGCTCCACGCCGACGAGCGCGTGCTCGACTTTCGCCAGAGCGCGATCAACGCGGCCGGGCTGTTCCAGAACGTCCCCACGGTGGTCGATCTCGATCTCGCGCCGGGTGATCCGGCGGGGACGCGACGATGCCTGCGCGTCCCCGTCGCCGATGCCGCCGGTGGGGTCGAGTGGCGGGCCTGGCCCCGCTGGTTCCTGGCGGCCGGCGTGCGCGTCATCGCCGGGCCGCCGAGCGCCGGTCCGATCGAGCGCGCGCTGCTGGTCTCGTTCGGCGGCGGGATCTGGCTCGGGCCGCTGCGGTTGCGGGCCGACTGGCTGGTCGGGCAGGCGCGCACCGATCGATTGCCGCCGCCCGGGTACGGTGACTCGAACGCTCAGCTCATCGGGGGCGATGTGGGTGCCGAGATCTTCCCTGTGCATGCCGGCGAGCTGGGGATCGGCGTGCAGGTCGCCTACGAATACCTGGCGACCGACTTCAACGCCGCGCAGCCGGACGGGAGCGCGTCGGACGTCTACGACGGGCGCGGGCCCCAGGGGCCGCGCGTCGCCCTGCGCATCGCACGCCTGCCCGAGCCGCAGAGCTGGCCCTCCTTCCGCGCGCGTCCCGATCATTGGTCGCTGGGGATCGATCTGTTCGCGGCGCGTTGGTTCGGCCTGCCCGGCGTGGCGTCGACGCGTTACGGGATCGCGCTCGACGCCGAATGGGGGCGCTGGTGGTGAGGGGCGGCGCGCTCGCCACCGTCGCCTCGGTCGGGACGGCGTTCGCGATCTCTTCGTGCGGCGCGGTCGCCTACCACGCTCAGGTCCCGCACACCGCGCAGGATCCGGATCTGGTCATCTCGGTCGACGAGGTCGGCCTCGCCCACATGGTGGGGGCTCAGCGCGACGGCGAGAGGACGCTCACCCTGGGCGCCACCGTGTCGGCGCGTCCGGGGGCCGCTTGGGGGCGGCCCCGGATCAACTCGGCCGGGCGCTCTCCCTGCGACGGTGGCCTCCTCGCCAAGAGCGACGGGACGTCCATGCCGCCGAGGGAGGGCGTGCAGCACGCCTCCCTCGTCTTCGCCGACGTGCCGGGAGCGAACGAGCCCTTCGCCGATGGATCGTCGGTGCTCGACCTGCCGGTGTTTCCCGCCGACCGGGCGCAGCCGGGGCGCTGCCTGCGCGTCCCCTTGCAGCTGTCGGGCGGCGCGACCGAGTGGCGGTCGACGCCCTGGCTGTCGGGGCTCGCGTTTCGCGTGGTCTTCCTGGCCAGGCCCCTGGCGGGCTACCAGGACCTGGCGATCCTGTTCGAGCTGCCGCAGGCGGTGTGGATCGATGGCTGGTGGCTGATGGCCGGGTTCGAAGGCGGCTTCGTCGGCGAGCGGGGCGTCGCGCCGCCGACGCCCCCCTCGACCACCCGCGCGACGGTGGGCCTGGTGGGCGGCGAGCTGGAGGCGGCGCGAATGCTCTGGGTCGGCCGGCGCCTCGGGTTGCAGTTGCGCCTCGGGTACGATCTCTTGGCCACGCTCGAGCCCAACGCGCAGAGCTCGGCGGCCGAGGCGGCAGCGTACCAGCCCGGGGTGGTGCACGGCCCGCGCGTCGCGCTCCGCCTGGTCGGCCTGCTGTCGCTCCGGCCCGGGTGGCCCGGGTTCGCTGCGCCCGCCGAGGGGACCAGCGCCGGGCTCTCGGCCTTCGCGGGCGCTTGGTGGCAGTCGAGCGGCGCCGCCACGCCGGCGCCGATCCTCGGCCTCTCGATCGACGGGACGCTCAGCTTCTGACGCGCGACTTCTGACGCGCGTTCAGCCGGTCGCGCAGAACAGGATCATCGAGAAGCAGTGAAACTCGGCGTCCGACGATTGCGCGACGAACGTCCGGAGCACCTGCGTCTGCGGGTTCGCCGCGATCCAGGCGGTCACGCGTTCACCGATCTCCTCACGCTCACGCGCCTTCGTCACGGAAAAGACCTTGACCAGGTTGATTCGATTCTCCATCGAGTCTCCCCGGCGGCCCGTCGAGAAACGGACGAGAGGGAGATCTCTTCAGTACCAGCGTGGATCGCCGGACCGCTACCAATTTTCCGGCATCACTTGTCGAAAATCCGGCAAGTGCAGAGCTGGTGGTGCATCGCATCGTGCACCTCGACCGATGCGCGAGGTCACGGCAGCGGGCGAACGACGACGGGAGAGGCGTTGACGGCGGCGCCGTCCTCGACGACTCTGGCTGCATTCCGGCGCCGAGCGGGGGACCCGCTCCCGCAGGGAATGAAATCTCAGACGTACGGAAAAGGGGGACGATTGTCGGAGATGACGCGTGGACGCTCGGGATCATCGGCCTGCGCGCTGGCCAGGACGACGATGTTTCCGTTTCCGTCGAGCGGGGGAGCGGGGAACAGCGTCACGGTCGGCATCGTCGAGGCTTGTCCCCCCACCGACGGGACGTTCTTTTCGTTCGACGGTCCGGTCGTCACCGTGCACCTCGGTCGGCCAGCCTCGATCCGCCAGCGCCGCGAGGACCAGGCCTACGCGTGGACGATCGCGCGCGGCGACATGAGCCTCATCCCCGGCGGCTGGGGGACCACCAGCTGGACCGAGACCACGCTCGACTTCCTTCAAGTCGAGCTCGGCCCCGAGTTGGTACGCCGCGCCGCCGGCGACGCCGGCGCCGACGTCGATCTCCCCTGTCTCTTCTCGTTCGACGATCCGCTCTGTCGGGAGCTGGTCTCCTCGATGGTGGCGGAGGCGCAGGCGCATGGTGCCGCCGCGCGCCTGTACGTCGAGTCGGCCGGGGTGGTGCTGGCGCAGCGGCTCTTCTCCTTGAGCCGCCGGCCGGTGACGCCGGTGCCCCGGGCCGGTCTGCCGCCGGCGGTCCTTCGCCGCGCGCAGGAGTTCCTGCACGAAGAGATGAACCGCAACCCGGGCGTCACCGAGCTCTCGGCTGCCGTCGGCATGAACGTCCATCACTTCTCGCGCATGTTCAAACGGTCGACGGGCCTGTCGCCACATCAGTACCTGGGCAACATGCGCCTCGAGCGCGCCAAGCGGATGCTGGCCGATGGGCGCACGCGGATCATCGAGATCGCCTGCGAGATCGGCTACGAGAACCCCAGCCAGTTCTCCGAGTTCTTCCGCAAGCGGACCGGGCTGTCGCCCAGCGAGTTCCGCCGCAGCGTCCACGGTCCACGCGCGCCGGTCGTCGAGGGACGCCGCCTCTAAGTTATTTCCATTTTGACGGGAAGATCCGCCCGCTCGACCGTCCTGGAGGGAGGAGGTGCCCGTGGGTTCGTGGCGTCGGTCGGCGATCGTCGTTTCCTTCTTGGGTTGGGCCGCTGTTCCCGGTTGTACGCATCCTCGGGGGCAGTCGCCGCCGCTTCCGCCGGCTTGTGCCGGTGGGGTGTGCGCCGGCGTGGATCTGACGCGCGGGCGGCTCACCGATCTCCCCGAGGCGGTGGTGCGCGGTGACTTCCGCCTCTCCCCACCGGCGGTCCAGGGCCTGACCGCCGAGAAGGCGCCCGACGGCGGGACCCTGGTCCGCGTCCGGTTCGCGCCCGACCCGCGCTTGACCCGCACGCTCACGCTCGCGGGCGGGAAGGCGACCATCACCCTCCGCGACGACGGCAGCGGGGGCGACGACCGGCCGGACGACCGGACCTACGCGGCGACGCTGCCGGTGCCGTTCGCGCAGATCCGGGACGGCCAGGTCAAGCTCGCGGAGCTCTTGCGCAAGCGCCGGATCACGGACCTGCCGATCTTCGAGGGGCGAACCGAGCTCGGCAGGCGCAGCTTGAAGGTCCCCGCCGGCACGGAGAGGATCGAGATCTTTCCCCCCGGCGTGTTTGGCCCGCTGTTGACCCCCGCGCGCACGCTGCTGGTCACCGACCCGGGCGTGATCGGCGATCCGGCGCGGACCTTCAATTCTTGCACCGACGGTTCCGCGACCGGGACGCCGGGCGGCGTCTGGACCTTCGCCCACCTCATGACCGAGATGGCCAACCAGCCTGTCACCGGCCTCGATCCCGAGGCGATGGCTCGCGCCTGGTTCGCCGCCTGGGTCTCGGCGATCCCCGCTGCGGGCCCGGCCACGAGGCTCTGGCCGGCCAACGTCGACCTCGCGCACGCGCCGTTCCAGCTGATCGCGATCGTCAACCGCCCCGATCTCGCCACCAACCTGTCGGGGTACGGCGGCGCCTCCTCGGGTAACGGGGGCGAGCTGCGCTTCGTGTTCCAGTTCTGTGCGTTGAACGCCACCGTGATCGTCGAGTACGGCGTGCCGGCCCACACCTGCGCCGAGGTTGCCCGCTGGGCGCGGGCCTGGGTCGCGCTCAATGGGCTGACGCCCGGGACGGCGACCTACGACGCGGCGCTGGCGACGCTGACCGAGAGCGTCGTTCGGCGCGGCGCCGCGCCGGCCAAGCCGAACGAGAGCGCCTTGAACCAGATCCGGACCGATACCTTCCTCGAGCACGAGGGGAACACGACGACCGAGTTCGAGAACTGGTTCCTTCACGAGTGGCACATCCAGGCGACCGGCCAGGGGCCGACGCAGGCAACGGTTGCCCAGACGCCGGACGGCAGCTTCAACGGCACCCCGGACCTCGCGCACTGGATCAACCTGGAGCAGAGCGAGATCCTGGCCGGGACCGACATCCTCGGGACGTTCTTCACGCCCATCGATCCGACGCGGCCCTTCCTCGGCCGATCGACCGAGAGCAACATCACCACCAACGGCGGTGTCACGACGGCGAGTCACTGGAACGGGCCCGGGATCGTCTCCAACGACGCGCGCGAAAAGTTCTCCCTCAATACGTGCAACGGCTGCCACACGGGCGAGACCGGCACCCACTTTCGCCACCTCGGATTGGGGATCCCGCCGTCCGGATTCCTGACCGGGATCGACGTTCCGGATCCCGTGGTCCCCTCGACCAACCGACACTTCTACGATCTCGGACGTCGGGCCACCAAGCTGGCGGAGCTGGCCTCCAGCGTCTGCCTGGACGTGCGGTTGCCCGAGTTGGCCGTCGTGCCGCCGCCCTTCGATCCGGGGATCGTCGAGCTCGGTCCGGTGCTCCCCCCGCTGCCGCCGATCACCTTCACGCCGACGATCACCTCGGATTGATCGTTGCGCCTGGCGCGGCGCAGCGGTTCACCGCTCTCGCCGCGCGGACGCCGCCCGCTCCCAATGTGCTCGTTCCACCCTGGCCAAGGCCTCCTGGAGGCCCGCGGCCGAAAGCGAAATGCCGGAAATATCGGCGGGAATTCGCGCGATCCGGGCTCGATTTTCGCGTGCCGGCAGGGGTGCAAACGGTACTGACTGTGGGCGAATCAGCGTATGATGCCGCCAGCGACCGCCCGGAACCGCGGGCCTTTCGTTAGGGCGCCCCCACCTCGAATCCCCTAGGAGTTGCTATGCAAAGATTTGGTCTGCTCAGCGTCAGCACCTTCCTCGCCGCGATGTGCATGCTCGCCGGGTGCCCGGCGCCCACCTCGTCCGGCACCGGCGGGACGCAAGGGGACGGCGGGAACACGAGCAGCGGCGGGACGACGGGGAACGGCGGCAGCGGCAACGGCACCGGTGGCAGCCCAGGAACCACGGGCGGCACCAGCGGAACAGGGACGGGCGGGAAGGGGAGCGGCGGCTCGGTGGCGACCGGCGGCACCACCGGAAACGGGGGCTCGACCGGCAACGGTGGATCGAGCAGCAGCACGGGCGGAACGCCAGGCAGCGGCGGATCGAACACGGGTGGCACGCCCGGCACCGGCGGGTCGCCCGGCACCGGCGGGTCGCCGTCGACTGTCGATCAGGGCGGCGTCGCGCTGGCGAAGGCGAGCGCGGGGTGCTTGAGCGGCAATCCGCCGTCGGGCCCCACGCCGCCCTCGAGCCCGTACTACTTCAATCTCGGCGACATCCGCCTCATCAACAACCGCTGGGGCTCCGACGTGCTCAAGTGCTCGGGGACCCAGCAATCGGTCTGCATCAACAGCGACGGAACGATCGGCTGGAACTTCAACCGCCCGACCTGCGGCGGCAGCCACGGCGATCCGGACTTCCCGGAGGTCGAGTTCGGCGTGGCGCCGTTCGGCAACCAGAGCTCGCTGCTGACCACGCCAACCTACTCGTCGACCACGCTGCTGCCGATCCAGATCAGCAACCTCCAGAGCGCCACGCTCGGCCTCTCCAGCTACACCACCAACATCACCAGCGCCGTGAACTCGAGCTACTGGGACGGCAACTTCGAGTTCTGGATCAGTCGGGAGGATCCGACCACCACCGCCAACGCCGGCGTCTACGCCGAGATCATCATGTTCATGAACTACGAGCCCAATCGGAACAACGGGTCGGCCGGGGGATGGAACTGCGACCACAACGGGACGGTGACCGCGGGCAGCTACACCTTCACCCTCTGTCACGAGTCGGACATCTGGTCCAACAACCAGTGGCGCTTCTTCAACTTCATGCTGACCGGCGCGACCAGTAGCGCGACGAACACGCCGGCCAACGGCACCGCCGACATCAAGGCGATCCTGAGCTGGGTGATGAGCAACTACGGCAGCAGCTCGGCCCCCAGCGGTACCGGCGGCGCCGGCTCGTTCAGCGACAGCATGTACCTGACGCGCATCGAGGTCGGCACCGAGGTCGACGACAACACCGCCGGCTCGGTCAAGATCGGCAACATCTCCTTCAGCGTCAACGGCACGTCGAAGGGCATCAAGTTCGGTCCCTAGACCGCGCGGCGGCGCGCCCCGCGCGCTATTTGATGGCGAGCAGCTCGACGTCGAACACCAGCGTGCCGGCCGGCTCGCCGGGCTTGGGGTGCTCGCCGTAGGCCAGGCGCGCCGGGATCCAGAACCGGAGCTTGTCGCCCACCACCATGAGCTGGAGACCCTCGGTCCAGCCCATGATCACCCCCTCGAGCGGGAAGGTGGCCGGTTTGTCGCGCACCACCGAGCTGTCGAACATCTCGCCGTCCGTCGTCCAGCCGCTGTAGTGCACCACCACGGTGTCGTCCGACCGCGGGTGGGTCGTGCCGGTGCCGTGGTGGAGAACCTTGTAGGCCAGCCCCGAGCTGGTGCGCTTGGCGTCGGCGGGGGCCTCGGCGACGTCCGGCGGCACCGGCGGCGGCGGGACGACCTTGGTGAAGCCGAGCAACGCGACGTCGAACACCAGAGGTCCGGCGGGCGCGCCCGGGCGCGCCGGCTTGTCGCCGTAGGCGAGGGCGGCGGGGATCCAGAGCCGACACTTCTCGCCCTTGACCATGAGCTGCAGCCCCTCGGACCAGCCTTTGATGACGCCGTCGAGCGGGAACCGCGCCGGCTCGCCCGTCGGCACCGAGCTGTCGAACGTCTTCCCGGCGGGCGTCCAGCCGGTGTACTCGACCGTCACCCGATCGTGGGGCCCGGGATGGTTGGTGCCCCTCCCCTTGACCAGGACCTTGAAGGCCAGACCGCTGGCGATCTTCTTGGCGTCCGCGGGCGGCGCCGCCACGTCGGGCGGCGCGCCGGGCGCGGCCGGCGGGGGCGCAGGCGGGAGCGGCTCGATCGGCTGGGCGGCGGCCCGGCGGCCGGCGGCCGCCTGGGCGAGGAGGAGGGCGCCGAGGGCGAGCGGCCAGCCCGCCCCGCGGAAAGCCGCCCCGCGGAAAGCCGCCCCGCGGAAAGCCGCCCCGCGGAAAGCCGCCCCGCGGAAAGATCGACATCTCATGTGCGCCGCATACCACGACCGCCCACCCAGCGGCGAACGAAGGCGCCGGCGCTCTGACGCCGCCCGTTTTTCGACCAGATACGTTACGCTATTCGCTGGGATGGCGTCCTCTGCCGGCAATGCCCTCTCGCTGATCAAGGCGGTGCTCGAGCTCGTCGCCGAGCGCCGCACGGGGCTCCTCGAGGTTCGCGCCGAGGGGCTGCGGACGCAGATCTACCTCCAGGACGGACGGCCGGTGTTCGCGGAGGACGACGCGCCCGGGGAGAGCTTCGGCCGACTCCTGATGCGTCAAGGCGTGCTCACGAACGAAGCGTTCGTGCGGGTGATCGACGAGATGACGCGGGCGGCGGCGGGGAACAACCCGCTGCGCTTCGGCGAGGTCGCCGTCGGTCTCGGGGCGCTGACGCCCGAGCAAGTCGAGCGGGGACTCGGCGAGCAGGTCTGCGGGATCATCACCCGCTCGCTGCAGCGGGGCGAGTCACAATGGGACTTCCAGCCGTCGCCCCCGGCTTCCCAGCCGCCGCGCGCGTTCTCGCTGGAGATCAACCCGGACCTTCTGGCGGGGCTCGGGCAGTCGACGGACCTGTCGATGCTCGCCGATCTGGTCGCCGCGCGCCCCGAGGCGCTGGTGGTCGTGGCGGGGCCTCGACCGGCGGCCGACGTTCGGGCCGACGGGGGCGGCGCCGCCCCCGAGACGCACGCCGCGCGGATGGCGGCCGAGCAGGCCTTCCAGAAGGGGATGGCGCTGCACCGCGACGGAAACACGGCGTCGGCGGCGATCGAGCTCGGGCGCGCCTCGGGGCTGGAGCCCAACTCGCTCGAGTACCTCCTCTACGCGACCTGGGCCAAGGCGCGCAGCGACCGCGAGATCCCGGACGAGGCCGAGCAGCGCGCCCTGCTGGAGATCGCGCGCCAGGCGAAGAAGCGCGATCCCCTGTTCGCCTTCGCCTCGTACGTCATCGGGCAAATCTCGATGTGGGCCGGTGACGACACGGCCGCCAAGAAGTGGTTCTACCAGGCGCTCAGGCTCGATCCGGCGTCCGAGGCCGGCAAGCAGGTGCGGATCCTCGCCCGGCAGGGGCCCGCGCCGCCGGCATCTCCGCGCGGGGAGGGGCCGGCGGCGCACGACGAGGCGCCCCAGCCGTCGCCGGGGTCGACCGCCGAATCCCCGGCGCCACCCGCCGCGAGCCGGCCGCTCGCCAAACCGGCTCCCAGCCGGGCCCCGAAGTGGCTGGCGACCGGCGCGGCGCTGGTCGCGATCGGCGCGCTCGCGATCTTCGCCGTCGCGCGCAGCGCGCCGCCGGGCGCGGGCCTGCCACCGGCGCCCGCGTTGCAGCCGGCGCCCGCGATCAACGTGGCGCCGCCCGTCGAGACGCAGCGCCTCGACCCCTCCGCGCCGCCCGCGACCAAGTCACCCCAGGCGATGAACGAGAAGGACCCCGACGACGCCCGAATGGGAACGGTCCTGTTGCCCGCCCGCGCCTCGGGCCACCGGATCTTCGTCGATGGGCGCCGCGCCAAGACCGAGGACAAGGCCGACAACGGCGACGACAAATCCCAAAAATCAGAAGCGGTGGCGCCGCTCCGCCTCCGCTGCGGCCAGCACGAGATCCAGATCGGCAGCGGCGGAACGCCGGAGACGATCGATCTCCCCTGCGGCGGCCAGGTTCAGATACAATAGAGAAGCTGTGGCCGCGCCTCCGTCGAGCAAACGGTACGGAATCGACCGCGCGATCCAACTGATGCGCTCGCTCCCGACGGAGCAGAACCCCGAGCTGGTGGCGATGGTCATCACCAGCACGCTGGAGTCGCTGGAGATGAACGTCGCGGAGATCATCGACGACGCCAAGTCCCGGCAGGCCGATCTGGAGGCGCGGATCGGCAGCCTCAAGGCCAAGAACGGCGCGCTGGAGAAGGAGATCGAGCTGGGGGTCGACGAGATCGTGCGGCTCGAGGCCACGTTGGCGGAAACCCTGAGCGTCAAGGAGCGGCTCGAGCAGGCGCGCGAACATCCGGCCACGCCCAAGGCCTCGGACCCCTGAGTCGACGTGTGGCAGAATCGCGGCTTTCGAGCCGCGGGCCGCACCGTCCATGAGCTACATCCTCGGTATCTCGGCCTACTATCACGACAGCGCGGCCGCGCTGGTCCGGGATGGCGAGATCATCGCCGCCGCTCAAGAAGAGCGCTTCTCGCGCAAGAAGCACGACGAGCGCTTCCCCGTCCAGGCCGTCGCCTACTGCCTGGAAGAGGCGGGCATCACGCCCGAGGCGGTCGACTACGTTTGCTTCTACGACAAGCCGTGGTTGAAGTTCGATCGGCTGCTCGAGACGTACATCTCGTACGCGCCCAGGGGGCTTCGTTCCTTCCTCAAGGCCATGCCTCAATGGCTGGGGCAGAAGCTGCACCTCCCCCGAGAGATTCGGCGCAACCTGCGCGGGCAGGGTCGGGCCCGCGCCTACCAGGGCCCGCTGGTGTTCGTCGAGCATCACGAATCGCATGCGGCGTCGGCCTTCTTTCCCTCGCCGTTCGAAGAGGCCGCCATCATCACCGCCGACGGCGTCGGCGAGTGGGACACCACGACCTGGGGCGTGGGCAGGGGAAACCGGATTGAGCTCCGGGAAGGCATTCGGTTTCCGCACAGCCTCGGGCTTCTCTATTCCGCGTTCACCTCCTTCACGGGGTTCAAGGTGAACTCCGGCGAGTACAAGTTGATGGGGCTCGCCCCCTATGGCCGACCGATCTACGCCGACCTGATCAAAGAAAAGCTGATTCAAATTCGCCCCGACGGGTCCTATCGGCTCAACCTGGACTATTTCACCTATCCGCACGCGCTCCGCATGACCGGCGAACGGTTCGCCCGACTCTTCGGCGGCCCGCCGCGGCGGCCCGAAGAGCCGATCACCGAGCGGGAGATGGACCTCGCCGCCTCCATCCAGGCGGTGACCGAAGATCTCATGCTGGCCATCGCGCGGAGCGTCCAGGAGAAGACCAAGATGAAGAACCTCTGCCTGGCCGGCGGGGTGGCGTTGAACTGCGTCTCCAACGGGCGGCTCCTCCGGGAAGGTCCGTTCGAACGGATCTGGATTCAACCGGCCGCCGGGGACGCCGGCGCAGCGCTGGGCGGAGCGCTCTTCGTCTGGTACCAGCTGCTCGATCACGCGCGGCCGGCGGACGGCCAGCGTGATGCGCAAAAGGGCTCTTTGCTCGGCCCCCGCTTCAGCTCCGCGTCGATCGCCTCGTTCTTGAAAGACAGCCGGACCTGTTTCACGCGCCCTCCGACGGAGCGCGATCTGCTCGATCGGGTCACGGACTTGATGATCGGCGGCCAGGTGGTGGGCTGGTTTCAGGGGCGAATGGAGTTCGGACCGCGCGCGCTCGGCAGCCGAAGCATCATCGGCGACGCGCGGAATGCCGAGCTCCAGGCCACGATGAACCTGAAGATCAAGTTTCGGGAATCGTTCCGTCCGTTCGCCCCCTGTGTCCTGCGCGAGCGCGCGTCGGACTACTTCGCCGTGAAGGCGGGCGACGAGAGTCCCTACATGTTGATCGTCGCGCCCGTCAAAGAAGAACAACGAATCGAGCTGACCTCCCAGCAGCGGGAGCTCCTGAGGGATCCCGATCTCCGCAAGCGCGTCAGCGTGCCGCGCTCGACGATCCCCGCCGCCACGCACGTGGACTACTCGGCCCGGATCCAAACCGTGGACGAAGAACGGCACGGCCGCTACTATCGGTTGCTCAAGCGATTCGCCGAAAAGACCGGCTGTCCCGTGATCGTCAACACCAGCTTCAACGTGCGCGGAGAGCCGATCGTCTGCCGTCCCGAAGAGGCGTTGAACTGCTTCCTCAGCACGCAGATGGACGCCCTGGTTCTGGAGGACTTTCTCCTCGTCAAATCCGATCAGCCACCGGAGGTCTCGCCCGCCGACGCGGGCCGCTACCTCTCGCAGTTCCAACTGGACTGAGACATGCGGACGTTTTCCGATCTCAAGCAGAAGCCGTCCGCGGCCGAGCTGCGTGACTTCCGGCTGATCCTCGCCATCGGTGGTGTGGCGCTCTCGCTCTTCCTGTATTTGGTGAGGCACCACCACGCTGCGGCCGGGGGAGTGGTCTCGGGAACCTTCACCCTCGCGCTCCTGTCGTTCTTTCCCGGCCTGGGAAGATGGCTCTTCGCCGGCTGGATGGGCTTGGGATTGATTCTCGGCCGCGTGACCACGCCGGTCCTGCTCGGCCTCATCTGGTTGATCCTTTTTGCTCCGCTCGGCATGGTATTTCGTCTCCTCGGGCGCGACGCGATCAAACGACCGTTCCCCGCCTCGGAGGCGAGCTTCTGGGAGCCCCACCCGCCAAACCAAAAAGTTGGCCGCTACTTTCAACAATTCTGACCTAGGTCCCGCCCATGGATGAGCCCCGAAAACCCGACGCGCCCAACGAGTTCGAGTCTGCGGCGGCGCGGGCTCGCTCATCGGGGGTGAAGGATTTCTTCAGCTTCCTGGCCCAGAACAAGAAATGGTGGCTGCTGCCTCTCGTCGTCGTTCTCGTCGGTCTGGGAGCGCTGGCGATCCTGGGGGGCACCGCGGCGGCGCCGTTCATCTACACGCTGTTCTGACCGCGCGCATGAGCACCGCCCACCAGACCGACGTGAATGATCGAGCGTGGAGCCCTTGGATCGTCGTCTGGCTCTTGCAGACGGTCCCGCTGGCTTTCGTCCTGCTCGACCTCCCCGTCCGCCTCGGTCGGGGAGGCCGCGCGGAATGGTCGGTCGTCCTGGGCGATCTGCTGGTCCTGGCGTACGCCATCCTGGTCGCCGGTCTGGGGCTGACCGGGCGAGGCCGCCGGTGGCTCCGGGAGCACCGGAGCCGATTGATCCTCTCGCTGGCGGCGGTGCTCGGAGGCTACGTCCTTTGCGAATCGGCGGCGACTCTGCTGGCGCTTCACGGGGGGCTCGGACAGCGCCGGAAGTCTCTGATTGTCTACGAGAACGCCGGCCAGACGCTCCGCTTCGATCCCATTCGAGGGATTCGCCTCGGCTCCACCCCCTCGCGTTACGCCCGGATCACGAACGGAACGCTGGAATACATCGGGCATGCCCGGGGCAACAACGAGGGCTTTCCGGATCGGGACGACATGCACCCGCGTCGATCGAATCCCGCCAGCCGGCGGCTGGCCGTCTTCGGCGATTCCTTCACGGCCGGCCAGTTCTTGCAGATTGACTGGCCCGATCGCGCCGAGGACTTGACCCGGCAAACGCCGCAGCCGCTGGAGCTCTTGAATTTCGGCGTCGACGGGGGTGGGCTGGCGAACTGGTGGAGCGTGCTGACCCGGATCGTGCAGCCGCAGGGATATCAACTTGATGGTGTCGTGTTCGCGGTGTTCTCCGGGGATCTGAGGCGGGGGTTCTCCATCACCGAGTACCAGGGGTACACGCACCCCATGTTCGCGCGCGTCCCCAGCTGGAACCCGCGGACCTTCCCCCTCACGCCCGAGCAAGCGCAGACGTATTACGATCCGTGGGAGGCCACCATCGTCGGCCAGAAGGAATTCGAGGCGTTCTTGGCCGGTACCTGGAGGCCCAGCCCACCTGTTCCGTTCGTGGCGAGCTTGCTTTGGCAAAAGGTCCTCCACCCGGCGTTCCGAAGGACCGAGCTGAGCCTGCGCGGCGTCGTGGACGTCGAAAGCGAACGGCGGGCGAGGATCGAGGAGATCCGGCAGGCGCTGGCGTTCCTGAACGTCCCCGCTTTGGTCGTGTACATCCCGACCAAAAACATGCTGATCGAAGGCGCTCCGCTCGAGAGCGACACCCGTGACTTCGCGAAATGGATCGGAGCGGAGTGTGTCAACGGGGGTCTGGCCTTCGCCGGGAGGACGGCCGCACAGATTCGCGCCGACTGGCTCCCCTACGACGGGCACTGGGGACAGGGGGGCTCGGATCGTTTCGCCAGCTTCATGGTCCGGACCATCGACCAGTGGGCCGCCAGTCACGCGCGGACGTCCACGGGTGCGCCTCGGCTGGTCGGCCCCTGAGTTAACCGCCCTGTTGCGACCGCCGACCAGCCGTCCTACGCTCGGGTTCTGTCGGAAGGATGGCCATGAGTCAGTCCGGACGGAGCCGCGCGTTGGTAGGAGCTCTCTTGGTTGCGGCGTGTGCGTCGTCGTCACCGACGCCGGCCCCCGCGACCGCCGCGACGCCACCCGCCGGGCCCGCCGGAACGTCAGCCGCCGCGACGCCGCCGCCGGGAGCGAAGGAAGTGCTCGCCGTCATCAAAGAGATCGAAGCGGAGCCTTTCCGCGTGGATGATGCGTTCATGGCCAAGCGGAGGGCTCTGACGGATTGGCTCACGAAGTCGCCGGACCTCGAGATCCTCCTCTGCCTGGAGCCCCTATCGCTCGACAAAGAGCGCCCATACGACAGCTCGCTTTTCGCCCAAATGATGTTCGGACAAGCCGCTTACCTCCTCGAGCATCCGGGTACTCCCCCGGGCGACGAAACGGTGTTCGTCAACGGCGTCGCCTCGGCGGTTCGCGCTTACCGCAAGCTGCTGGCCCTGCACCCGGAAGAGCGGCGCGCCGAGTGGGACCAGCTGGACACCGCCGAACGCCAGCATGGCCTCGCGCCGCGCGTGAAGGCCTGCCTCAAGCGCTGAGGCGCCGTCCGTCAGCGCCGGCCGAGGAGCCCGTTCGCCTGCCGCAACCAGGTGGCGACGGGCGGCTGGTCGCGGAGCAGCCAGCCTGCGCCGCCGAGGATCGCCAGCACAGCGACGATCGCCACCCAGCCCCGGCCGCCGCGCGGGCCCTTGGACGTCTCGACGCGCGCCGAACGCTCCTCGGCGGCGGCACGCGCCGGGGCCACGACGGGCACGGCGCGGGCGGGCGTGGGCGTGGGGCGCGCCGGCGCCGCGTCGGCGGCGGGCGGTGAGACCGCCGACTCGAACGCGCGGGCGAAGGCCTTGATGGTGGGAAAGCGATCGGCGCGGTGCCGCGAGAGCGCGCGTCGCAGCACCTTGTCGACCTCCGGCGGGAGGCGCGGCGCGCCGGCCGCGACCGGGGTGGGCACCGCCGAGATCACCTGATTCAGGGTGGCGTTCACGTCGGGGCCGGTGAAGGGGAGGCAGGCGGTGGCGGCGAACCAGGCCAGGCAGGCGAGCGACCACTGATCGCTGCGGTGATCGATGGCGTCCTGGCGTCCCTCGGCCTGCTCGGGCGCCATGAACTCGGGGGTGCCGAACACGGCCCGGGCGACGGTGAGCTTGGTGGCGGACGTCTTCAACACCTTGGAGAGGCCGAAGTCGACGACCTTGGCCAGCACGGCGTCGGCGGGGGCGCGCACCAGGAAGACGTTGTCCGTCTTGAGGTCGCGGTGGACGACGCCCGCCGCGTGGGCCGCCGACAGCGCCGACGCCACCTGGTTGACGATCTCCACGACCGTCGGGAGCGGCAACGGCCCGACCCGCTCGAGCCGCGTCTGCAGATCCTCGCCGTCGAGGAACTCCATCACCAGGTACGGCTGGCTGGCCGGCGTGGTGCCGAAGCCGAAGACGTTGACCACGTGCGGGTGGTCGAGCTCGCTGGTCACCTTCGCCTCGCGCCGGAACCGCATCGCCAGCTCGGGGTAGGCCAGCAGCTCGCGGTGCATGACCTTCACCGCCACGCGCTTGCCCGCCCCCGTGTGGTGCCCTTCGTACACCGTCCCCATCGCCCCCTGGCCGAGCAGCCGTGTGAGGCGGTAGGTCCCGTCGAGGACGGTGCCGACGGGCAGGAGATCGGGGCGCGCAGGTTCAGTCATGGGCGTGGCTTCGCGTCGCCCCTGACGGTATCACCGCGGAGAGGAAATTCGATCGCCATGACGCATGAGCTTGCTCGGTCCTCTGGCGTCAGTTCGTCGTCAGCGAGAAGGCGTCGACGGTGAACATCTCGCTCATGCCGTTCGTCGACACCAGCTCGACGCCGTAGTCGATCGCGCCCAGCGTCGAGCTCGCGGCGACCCAGCCCTTGGAGATGATGTGGTTGAAGAAGGAGAGCAGGTTGAGCGTCCCCGAGGTGACGTTGTTCATGGAGACGAAGGCGATGTAGCTGCCGCTCTTGTAGACTTGGTAGCTCTGGCCGTCGAAGGTGACGGTCTCCTGGACCGAGCCGGACGGGACCTGGTTGAAGTTGTCGGTCCAGATCATCACCTCGGTCGAGTTGGTGTCGGCGACGCCGTTCAGCCACATGTCGTAGGCGAACTCGTAGATGCCGACGTGCGGGCCGGTGTGACCGAAGGTGCTGGTGATGGCGGTGAACGAGCTGACGGCGGGCGCGGCGTTGAAGTCCATGTGGACGTTGGGGTACGTCTTCACCGCGCCGTCGTTTTTGGAGTTGTCCATCTTGGCCACCACGTACCAGTTGTCGTAGTCGCAGATGTACATGGTTTGCGCGACCGTGTAGCCGGCGGCGTTCCAGGTGTCCGTGTCGACGTAGAACTCGCTGATCGTGACGCCGTCCTGCGCGTTCGACGGATTGAGCGGCAAGGTGGTCGTGGGGTTCGTGCAGGCCTGGAAGCCGGACTGACCCGCCGCGCCGCCCGCGCCCCCCGTACCGCTGTTCGCGCCGCCCGCGCCGCCCGTACTGCTGTTCGCGCCGCCGGAGCCGCCCTTCGCGCCCCCGGTTCCGCTGTTCGTGCCACCGGTGCCGGAGCCGGCGCCCCCCGTGCCGCTCGTGCCTGATTTCCCGGCGGTCGCGTCCCCCCCGCCGCCGCCGGTTCCTCCCGTCCCGAGGGAGCTTCCGCAACCTGTCGGCCCTAGCCCGGATAGAATCAGCGTTGCTCCCAGCAGCCAGGAATGACGCGGCAATACCTTTCTCGCGATCATACGACGTATTTTGCCGCAGCCGACCGGCCCACTGGAAGCAAATCCCGCCAGACGCCGCCCGCCGCGGCCCACCTGCGACCTCTGCTCTGAGATCGTGGGTCAACCGGCGGGGAGGCGTCGGAGCACGACGTGCATCGCCGTCGGGCTCGGCACATGCTCGGTGACCCGGTAGCCGAGCGCGGGGAGGTCGAGGCCTCCGAGCAGCGATTCGCCCGCGCCGAGCAGCACCGGCGAGACGGCCAGGTGGAGCTCGTCGACCAGCCGCGCGCGCAGGTACTGGCGGATGGTCGCCGCGCCCCCGCCCAGCCGCACGTCCGCGGCGCCGGCCGCCTCGCGCGCGCGCCGGAGCGCCTCCTCGATCCCGGCGGTGACGAAGTGGAACGTCGTCCCGCCGGCCATCTCCAGCGGCGGCCGCGCGTGGTGGGTGAGCACGAAGACCGGCACGTGGTAGGGCGGGTTCTCGCCCCACCAGCCGCGCCAGCGCTCGTCCGGCCAGGGGCCGCGCACCGGGCCGAACATGTTTCGCCCGAGGATCCAGGCGCCGAGGTTCTCGGCGCCGCGGCGGACGAAGTCGTCGTCGATGCCGGTCGTCCCCTGGCCGTCGCCTCCCTCGCCGTGCATGCGCTGGAAGGCCGCCGTCGGGAAGATCCAGCGGTGCAGCTCCATTGCGTTGCGGCCGAGCGGGTTCTGCTCGTCCTGTTCCGGACCAGCGCCGTAGCCGTCGACGGACACGGAGAAACAATTCACGCGCAGCTTGCTCATGGTCGGTCCTCGCGCGCCGGTCAGCTTCCGCGCTTTTCGATCTCGGCCCGCAGGCGCGCGTCGCGCGCGCGAACCTCGGGCGTGGCGTTGTCGCCGAAGTCGTCCAGCTCGAACAGCGGCCGCAGCTCGAGCACCGCCTCCTCGCCCGGCATCGGATCGGGACAGCGCCGCGCCCAGGCGAGCGCCTCCTCCAGGGAGCCGACCTGCCAGATCCAGTAGCCGGCCACCAGCTCCTTGGTCTCCGCGAACGGGCCGTCGACCACCCGGCGGCCGCCGCCGCCGAAGACGACGCGCTTGCCCTTGGCGCTCGGCTGCAGGCCGTCGCCGGCGACCATGACGCCGGCCTTGACCAGCTCCTCGTTGTACTTCCCCATCTCGCCGAGCAGCTTCTCGCTCGGGAGGATCCCGGCCTCGCTGTCCTTGCTCGCCTTCACGATCACCATGACTCGCATCGTCGTCCTCCGCGTTGTGGTTCGTCTCGGCGGCTCACCCGATCCGCCTTCTGACACGGCGACGAACGGGCCGCCGAGAAATCGACAACGGTCGCGAAAAACTTTTGTTCGGCGTCACCTGGCCGGGGGTCCGTAGAGGGTCGCCCGCCAGTCGGCGTACCCGTAGCTCCCCATGATTGTCTGGACCGCCGCCCCCGAGGCGTCAACTTCCAGGATCTCGCCGTCGGTCGAGTAGGTGACCAAGGTGTTGCCGTTGGGGAGCCGCTGCACGTCACCGAGGACGTTGCTGTTCAAGTTGCCGGAGGTGAAGTCCCCCAGCGCGGCCGCGGACATGGTCCCCACGGTGTCGAGGTGGAACGCGAGCACATCCGAGGGCTGACCGTGGACGTTGTTGTTGAACACCAGCATCGTGCCGTCGTCCAGCAGGTGGTGGCCGTGGTTCACCTGCCAGCTCTCCGACACACAGTGCGACACCCCCGCGGGGGCGTTGGCGCAGCTGCCGCCGAATTGCCACTGGAGGACGCCCGCGTGCGAGACCTTCACGTAGAGGTTCGGGAAGCGGTCCCCGATGGTGAAGCTGTCGTCGGCGGGGTGATACAGGATCGAGTTGCAATGATACGAGGTGGTCGACGGTTCTCCCGAGGTGGTGGCGCCGACGTACAGGTTGGGGCCGATCTCGAACACCGTGGTCGGCGAACCGGAGCCGTCGGAGCTCATCTCGACGAGGTTGCTCTCGGCGTTGCTGTCGGTCGTCGCCCAGACCAGGGCGGCGATCTTCCCCGGCAGGACGGCGAAGTCGTGGTGGGCGCTCGCGAGGCCGCTGATGTTGGTCATGGTCGTCTGGCCGTCCAGGGAGACGAACCGCATCTCGCCCGTCGAGTTGTCCTCGTTGACCCCGACCATCCACATGTTCGCCCCCTCGTAGTCCAGGCGCGCGCGGCTACAGGTGTTCTGGGTGGGGGCGTACCAGACGACCGCGCCGTCGGCGTCGATGATGATGGCGTAGTTGCCGTAGGTCAGGCCGCTGCTGGTGACGATGAACCCCCGCGCCTGGGCGGCGGGGTTCGAGGCGATGCGCGAGATTTCGGGCGCCGCCGGCAGCGTGCCCGTCGTCGGCAGGGTGTAGTCGGGGCTCTGGCAGAGGGCGCCGTCCGTCCCGGTGGCTTCGATGTGGAAGGTGTAGTCGCTCGAGGGCTTGAGCCCGAGCAGCAAGGTCCGGTGGCCCGCCTTGGTGAGGTCGACCGGGGCGGTTCCCCCGACGTTGAGCACGCCCGGGCCCGCGCCGTTCAACCAATAGATGATGTCGGCGCTCGCCAGGTTCGGCAGCGTCGTCGACCATTCGACGATGCCCACCGTCGGCATCATCGGGCTGACGGCGTTGGTGGCGAGCGAGAACGAGCAACCGGCCGCGCCGCCGGCGCCGCCCGTCGAAGACGAAGCGCCTCCGGCGCCGCCGGTTCCCCTCATTCCCGTGGCTGGCGAGGCGCCACTGCACGCCAGGAGCAAGAGGACTCCACCAAAGGGAGTCGATACCAAGCGAGCGGCGCCGACCTTCGGCATCTTCCTGCAGCGCGATTTTATCGCAGAAGCTCGGCCAGCGAGCGGATGCGACTCACCGGCGCGCTGCGGTAGAGGTCGAGCGGGTCGAGCAGGAAGGCGCTGAGGCCGGCCGCCACCGCGCCCACCACGTCGACGTGGTAGAGGTCGCCGACATACGCGGCTTCGGCCGCTCCGACGCCCAGGCGCCCGAGGGCCAGGCCGAAGATGCGCGGGTCGGGCTTCTCGATCCCCTCTTCGTGTGAGTCGACGACGAGCTCGAAGTAGCCGGCTAGGCCGACGCGCGCGAGCTTGGCGCGCACGGTGCCGTTGGCGTTGGAGACCACGCCCATCCGGAACCGTCCCCGCAGCCGGTCGAGCGCGGCCGGCACTTCGGGCGGCACGTCCTCCCACAGGTTGTGGATCCGGTGATAGGCGTCGAGGCGCTCGAACACCGGGTCGGGCAGGCGCTCGAGGCCGGCCGCGCCCGCCAGGGCGTCGAGGTAGCGGCGGAAGCGGCTGCCGTCGGTGGTGGCGGCGATGACGTCGGGGCGATCGATCTCGAACCGGACCCGGGCGTCGGCCCGGGCCAGCGCCGCCGGATCGGCGGCCACGCCGTGCTCGGCGAGCTCGCGGGCGATGCGGCCGAAGCTCGGAAAGACCAGCGTTCCGCCGGCGTCGAAGAGGATGGTGGTGATCGGCACGGACGGTCTGACTACCACATCCGCGTCACGATTCGCGGAGAGCCCCGCTACCGCCCTGAGCCCGACCTGAGCGTCATTTCCGGTGTGCCTGGTCGGCTTTGGTCGGCTCGGCGCTGGCCAGCCGCCGGCCCAGCGTCTTGCGCGCCAGCCGCCGGATGCCGGGGCTCGGATCGCTGGTCGCCGCGCCCAGGAGCGCCTGGCCGATCAGCGGAGAGTCGTCGACGTGGCTGGCCACCGCCTCGATGGCGTTCGAGCGCACGTACTCGACCGGATCGGCGCGGACCGCGTGCGCCAGCGGTTCGGCGAGCGGTCCGAACGGTCGAAAGCTGGCCGCCAGCACCGCCGCGGCGCGCACGCCGGGGTCGCGATCGCCGGTCATGGCCGCGGCGATCAGCCGGTCCGCCGAGGGGTCCTTCACCTTGCGCAGCGCCCGCGCCGCTCCGGCGCGCACGGCGGCGCTCGGGTCGGTGAGGGCCTTCTCGAGCGCCGGGACGACGGCCGAGGTCCCGAGGTTCCCCAGCGCGACGAGCAGATCGAGCCGGGCGTCGCCGCGGCTCTTGCCCCAGCGATCGAGCAGCGCGGCCTGGAGCTCTGCGCTCGCCCCGGGCGAGGCGTCGTGACCGTCGCCCCCGACCGCCCCCGCCACGTAGAGCGCCTGGCGTCGCAGCTCGAGCTCCGGGCTGTCCATCATCTGAATCAGCAGGCCCACCGTCGCCGCGGTCGGCTGCTTGGTCTCGATGAACGCCCCCAGCGCGTCGAGCCGCAATCGAAACGGGGCGCCGCCGTCCGCGGCCAGGCCGCCCAGGGCGTCCTGCGTGGCGGCGGTCCCCGCGGCGCCCAGCGCCCGCAGGACGACCTCGGCCGCGTCGGCGTCGGCCCGGCGAACGAAAGCGACGGCGCGCCCGACGTCGCCCGGGCGCCGGCGCAGGAAGGCCTCCAGCGCCAGCGGCGTCGTCGCGTCGGCCTGCTTCCGCTCGACGGCCTCGAGCAGCCGCGCGAAGTCCGCGTCCCGCATGAGGCGTGCGTCTCGCCGCGCCAGGAGCTCGTCGGCCGAGGCGCGCTGGGTGACGATCGGTCCCGTCTCCAGCCCGGACGCCGCGCGCTCGAGGCTGCCGACCAGGTCGCGCGCCTCGCCGACCCGGCCGTTGGCGAGGTGCAGCTTGATGGCGACGTCCAGCCCCGGCGCGCCCATCTGGGCGTCGATGCGCAACGCCTCCCGGCCCGCGAGGTCGCGCACCACCCCCTGCGCGTCCAGCGCGTAGTGGGTCTCGGCGCCGTCGATGCGCACGTTGACTGCCGAGGCGCGCGGCGCGCCCGCGCCGTCCAGCGCGAGATAGCGGATCTTGCGCTTCACGATCTCCGTCGGCCCGGGCTGCCGGTAGGCGGCGAGGTACCCGCCCGCGCCGTCGCGCTCGGTGGCCGTCCACTGGGCGTCCGGCCGCGTCGGTCGCACCAGCTGGGACTCCGTCACCAGGAGCTCGAGGAAGTTCCGGACGTCGTCCCCCAGAGCGCGCGGGAAGTGCAGGGCCGTCGCCGCGCCGTCCACCTGGTACGAGACCCAGAAACGCGCCGCCAGGTTCTGCTCGAGGCGGGCGACGTCGGCCGGGTCGACGTCGCCGAAGCCCGTTCCGGCGACGTGCGGGTGGCGGAGCTCGCAGGCGACGTCGGTCCCGCCCGCGGAGGCGCCGCTGACCGTCACCACCCACTCGCCGGTCAGCGTGGTGGCGCCGCCCCGGCCAGCGCCGACCTTGCCCTGCGGGTGCAAGGTCGTTTCGAGGGTGACGTCCCAGCGGAGCTGGCGGCCGACCAGGGCCGCGCCGCCAGCTCCGGGGCCGGCGGCCGCGTCGACGGTCGCGGCGGCGCGGTGGTGGACCAACGCCACCGCGCCCGCCACGACCAGAAGCGCGCTCCCGATGAGAGCGGCCCTACCGAGGGACTTCGAGGGACGTGACTTCGCGTTCATCGGGCGCCGCGCCTCCACTTACTTGACGATGTCGGTGTGGACCGACACCGAGGTGCTGTTTCTGGCGTTCGTCGAGTCGGTCACCGTCAAGGTGATGGTGTGGTCTCCGGTGAGGCCCAGCGATTCCGCCACCGGGGTCAGCGCGACACTGCTGCCCGCCGCCACCGTCTGCGTGTCGAGGATGGCCCCGGCGTCGAGCGTCCAGACCGCGGTCACCGTCCCCGTCCCGCCGCTGACGGTCCCTTGCAGGGAGACCCCGCCTGTGTTCAGACTGCCGTCGAGCGGGGCGATGATCGTCGGGACCGGACCGGCCGGCGGTGGAACCACCGAGACGGTGACCGACGCCGTCCCCGTCTCCCCGAACTGATCGGTCGCGCTCGCCGTCAGCGTCTGCGTCGTTCCGGCGGCGCCCGGGCTGAACGTCACCAGGGGCGAGCAGCCGGTGGCCGAGGGCGAGAACGTCGCCTGGGGATCGCTGGATTTCCAGGTGATGAACTGGCAGTCGATCTGGTCGCCCACCAGCTGGCCGCTCGTCGACGGGCGATTGGCGCTGGCCAGGGTCGGCACCGCGATCCCCGCGAACAGGCTGGCGCCCGCGGCCGGCTGCGCGATGGCGACCGTCAGCGGGAGGTTGCAGGTGCTGGCCGGCAGCTTGAAGACCTGCGAGGTGACCTGGACCGGGAAGGGCGACGGAAAGGGGACGCTTCCCAGGTTGAGCCCGCTCCAGCTGAAGATGTTCCAGGAGTCGCTGTAGCAGAACGGGCAGGGGCCGATGTTGGCCACCAGCGAGACCGAGCCGCCGCCGGACGAGAGCTGAACGGAGCCGTTGACGCTGGCGTTGAGGGTCGCCGCGCAGACGTTGGGGTCGGAGGAGACGTTGAACGTCGTCTGGGCGACGGTCGGGATCGTGACGTCGATCAGCTGGACGGTGACGTTCACCCCGCCCGAGGCGACGCCGATGTTGACGCCCCCCTCGATGTTGGCGCTGACCGAGGCCTGCGGCGTGAGGGTCATTTGGAACCCGTTGACCGCCAGCGCGCCCGTGAACTGCACGCCCGCCGTCGCGGTGACGCCCCCCTGGATCGAGAAGATCCAGATCGGAATCGGCGGCGTCTCGAACGACTGGGAGATCGACTTGCCGAAGGTGAAGCCGGTCTGCTGCGTCGAGGTGTCGCTCTCGATCTGGTTGCCGAACACGAAGGCGTCGAAGGTCGCCGTGGTGGTCGGATCGACCGACCCCAAGGCGTTCGTCCCCCCGTTGTCCGAGTCGACGGTGGTCGTCACCTGCAGGACCTTCACGGGGGTCCCCAGCACCACGACGCCGACGGTGCCGCTGGCGTCGAAGTGCGAGGTGAAGTGCTGGTTGGTCTCATTGCCGCTCACGCTCCCCGCGAGCTCATAGAAGGCGTCGAACTGGCCGGTCGGGCTGCCGTCGGGGCTGTTGTTGAGGTCGCCCTTGAAGTCGAAGGGCGGGTCGTTCGGCGGCCGCGGCGTCGAGCCGTCGAGCGCGTTGACGGGCGAGCCGTCGCCCTGCCGCTTGGCGAAGTCGGGGATCGGCAGCGCCACGAAGCGCTGGAAGGGCGGCGGGTTGTCGATCTGCAGCTGGGTGAAGGCCTGCGAGATCGCGTTGATCTCGGCCAGCGTGCCGCCCCAGAAGGTCGGGATCGGCGGGACCAGCTTGGTCCCCACCTGGTCGCCCAGCACGTCGTAGGCGAGCTGCGCCTTGACCTTGGTGAGCGGCTGCGCCGGATCGGCCGCCTTGATCGTGAGCCGCGCGAAGTTGGCCGCCACGATGTCGCCCGCCACGTTCCCCTTCGAGCAGCTGGAGAAGAGGTAGGCGGTGGTGTCCGAGGACGCCGCATAGGTGCACGACACGCTGGTCGTCGCGCCGAAGCCGAGCTCGAACAGCGCGCTCCCCTTGCCGGCGTCGCCGAGCTTGACGTGGAAGGAGGCCGGGATCTGGATCGTCCCCGCGGTGAAGGTGGCCAGGCCCGGCGTGTTGGCGGGCGGCGAGGTCGCCAGCGAGGCCAGCAGGTCGACCGAGGGCCCCGAGCCCACCTGCGCCGTGGCCGGCGAGGTGGTCCGCAGGTTGTCGAAGACGTACGTCCCCTGGGCCCCGGCCGGCGCATTGAGCGCCAGCGTGAAGGTGAGGTCCGAGACGGTCGCGCCCGCCAGCTGCTGGCGCACGAAGTCGGTCACCGCGAACTGGTAGGTCTGAAACGTCCCCAGCTCCTGGCCGGTCAGCTCCGACTGGCCGAGGTACTGACTGTAGACGCCGTGGGACGGCGCGCTGACGTAGAGCTGCAGCGCGCCCAGGTAGAAGGGGTTCGGCTGCGACGTCGGCAGCAGCATGTCGACCTCGACGGTGGCGCCCGGGCTGGTCAGCCCCGCCAGCGCCGTCAGACCCGAGGCCAGCGGCGCGCTGACCAGAGTCGTGTAGTTGACCGGCGCCGCGACAGCCAGCGCGGCCGTTCCCTGGGTGAGCGTCGTCTTCGAGAGCGACGCGGTCCCGGAGCTGACCGTCCAGCCGGCGGTGGACTCGAAGCCGAGGACGCTGGCCCCCGCCGGCGGCGCGGTGAGTGAGGCGGCCGCCACGGTTACCGCGCCGCCCGCATCGGACCTCTGACCGCATCCCGCCATCGCCGCGGCCAGGGCCGCGCACATCGCGACTCTGCCCATCGAATTCCGACTCGCCACTCCCCGACCGTTGAACTTGTGCATGCTACGTCTCCTTCGCGTTCGTTGGACCATGCCCGCGGTCCTCGCGAACCGCTCGGTCATGGCGCTCTGTCTCCACGCGAGAGAGAACCCGCCGCTCCGCGATCCAGGGCAACCCCCGCGTCGATTTTGTTTCGCACCGACGCCGTTGCCCTGCCGCGGCAACCGGCGGGTTCTAACTGGTGGGCCCGCGCGAGCGGGTCGCGATCACATCAATAAGGAGGAAGCGATCATGACCGCGAGATTCATCACGAGGGGATTGCTCGTCACGCTGGCGGGCGCGCTGGCCTTGGGCTGCGGCCAAGAGGCTGCCGGTCCGTCCGGCGCCGAGGTGCTGTGGGAGGATGCTTACTCGCCGACCGGGTCGCTGGTCGTCGCCCAGGACGGCGACGGCCGCCTCGACGTCCTGCTGCGCGGAAAGATCGGGGTCGACTCACCCGAGGTGGCGCGGGTCGCCTCCGCTGCGACCACGCTGGCCGATACCTATCTGGCGCTTCACCCGGGCGTGCCGGCCGTTCCGGCCGACGTCCGCGCGCTCTCCGACCGGCTGGTGGCCCAGCGCAAAGCCGAGCTCGCGGGGCTGACCCCCGTCGAGCAGGCGGCCCGCCCCGCGCCAGCGCAACAGCCCGAGGACGAAGCGGCCTTCGACGCGGAGGCCTGCCAGTCATTCAGCGGCGGGTTCAGCGGCTACACCCCGAAGTACTGCTCGTATCAATACAACTGGCATGCGATCTGTACCTACAGCACGGTCGCCACCAACGATCGGTCGTATGCCTGGAACGAATCACCCTACGCCGGCTACCAAACCTTGTCGGGGATGACCTGGATGCCGGCGATCCCGGCCTGGACCTGGCAGTGGGCGACCTGGGGCGGGAGCTACACCAATCGGTACGCCTGCCTGTACCTCGACGGCAGCAACACCTTCGGCAACGTCGGCATCACCGATCACGGCTTTTGGACCGACGAGAGCCTGCACCCGGTCTCCGGCGACTAAGTGTCGGGCTCCGTTCGCGCGCGCCTCGGCGCGGCCCTGCTCGGGACCATGCTCTGGTCCGCTTGCCGGCGCGAACCGGCGCGGCCGCCCCCGGGGCGGCACGCGCCGGCCGCGCGGCTGGATCGGCGGGTGGAGCTGCCCGACGTTGCCGATGCCGCGCAACGCGCGCGTCTCGCGGACACGAGCGCGGCATTGGTGTACGCCCACCGCCTGCGCTTCGAGCGCGGCCGGCCCGTGCGCGGCGCCCCGACGCTGGGCCAGGCCAAGCAGCTCTGCCCGGGCGAGCGCTTCGCCGACCAACCGAGCTGGGCGTTCTGCTCGGGCACGCTGGTCGACCGCGATCTCGTGCTCACCGCCGGACATTGCCTGGGCCCGGACCCCGCGCGCGCCGCCGAACGATGCCGCCGGACGCGGCTCGTCTTCGGTTACCACCTGACCGAGGGCGGTGGGCTCGCCGACCCGCGCGCTGAAGAGGTCTACGCCTGCCGCCGGGTGGCGATCCTCCGCCAGGATCCCGGTGGCGCCGGCGCCGACTACGCGATCCTGCAGCTCGACCGACCCGTCGAACGCCGCCACCCCGCGCACGTCGCTCGCGGCCCGGTCGAAATCGGCGAGCGGCTCGAGGCCGCCGGTTACGGGGCGGGGCTGCCCCTCAAGATCGAGGCGGCCACGGTGCTGGCCGCGCCTGCGAGCGACCTTTTAACCGACAGCAACGCCTTTGCGGGCGCGTCGGGCGGCGGCCTCTACGATTCGGCCGGCGAGCTGGTGGCCTTTCACCTGCGCGGCGCGGTCGACTGGCGCTTCGACCGGCGCTGCACGCGCGCCGAGACGACCCCGGGCGGCGACGACCGCGCCCAGCTGGCCGCGCCCGCCGTCGACGCGCTCTGCGAGGCCGGCTGGCCGAGCCCGGCGCTGTGTGGCACCGCCGAGAGGCACGGCTGCGCTGGCGACTGCCGGTCGCCGCGCTGTGGGGACGGGCTCTGCGAGGCCGCCGAGTGGGCGACTTGCCAGGCCGATTGCGTCCCTTACCCCGACGTCCCCGCCGCCTGGCCCGACGATCCGGAGACCTACCGGCGCGCGAACGCGCAAAGGTAGCCCCCCTCAGGCGCCGAACGAGCGCCGGTACGCCGCCGGGCTGACGTGCTGGAAGCGGCGGAAGACCCTGCCGAAGTGGGTGGGGTTGGCGAAGCCCCATTCGGTGGCGATCTGCTTGAGGGGGGCGCGGGTGGCGAGGAGGGCGCGCGCGGCCTCTCGCACCCGCACCTCGATCATGTAGCGCGCGGGGGAGAGGCCGGTGCGCGCCCGAAAGTGGTGGCTGAAGTGGCTGCGGCTCATCCCCCGCTCGCCCGCGACGCGGTCGACGTCGGGCGGCTCGCGGGGGTCGCCGAGGACGCGCGCGCGCAGCCATTCGAGCAGGCGCTCCCGGTCGCCCTTGGGATCTCGCGCCTCGTCGACCCGCCGCTCGTAGGCGAGGAGGAACTCGAACAGGGCCAGCTCCACCTCGTGGCGATCGCGGAAGTCCTTCTCGAAGGCGCCCCGCACGAGGCGCATCGCGCTGGCGACCAGCGGGCTCGCCGGCGGCGTCACGATCAGGGGACCGGTGGTCGCGACCTGCTTGGCGATGCGACGCATGATGTAGGGGTGATAGATGCCGATCCAGGCGAACGTCCAGCCGGGAGACCCCTCCGGCAGGTAATAGCGATGGCGTGAGGGGACGACGGCGAAGAACGCCGTACCCGGGGAGAGGCGCCGGGGCGGCCGCCCGTAGAGCTCGAACGCTCCCCATCCCGCGAGCGTCAGCTGGAAGAACACCAGCGGCCGGTCGCGCGGCCCCAGGCGCCGCATCCCGTCCCAGCGGTAGCCGCGCGGGTCGGTGCGCGTCTCCACGTTGCCGAAGTAGGCGTTGCTCGGCGTCCACCAGGGCGGTCCCTCGACGGGCGCGCGCGCGGCGCCGACCAGACGCCGCAGGTGCGTCGCCCAGTCGGCGGGCGGCTCCGGCCCCGGCCGCTGTCCCGCCACCACCTCGGAGGTGAGGACCTCGAACGAGCGACGGCGCCAGAGGGTGCCGTTCGGACGGGACGCGGTTGCGCGGCGCGTCTTCACAAATAGACCATAGTTCGAACATCGCAGCGATAGCGAGCCTCTTTTTGCCTGGAGTATCAGATCGTGGTCGGCTCACAAGGAGACGCCCCATGCCCAAGCTCCTGCGCGTGTCGCTGCTGCCCGCCTGCCTGGTCGGCGCCCTGATCCTGACCGACGCGGCGCGGGCCGCGCAGACCACGATCACCATCTCGATGGCCGCGCCCCCCGCGGCGCCGCGGCTTCAGCCACCCTTCGTCGTCGGCGCCGTCCCGGCCACGCCGTTTCTCTACACGATCCCGGCGACCGGGCAGGCGCCGCTCACCTTCACGGCGATGGGTTTACCGTCGGGGCTCACGCTGGCGGGCACCGGCATCCTCTCGGGGACCGCGCCGGCCGCGGGCTCATACCCGATCGCGGTCACCGTCACGAACGGCGCCGGAAGCGCGGCCGCCACGCTGACCTTGGTCTCCGGGACGACGCTGCGCCCGACGCCCCCGATGGGCTGGAACAGCTACGACGCCTACGGCGCCAGCGTGAAGGAGAGCGAAGTCGTGGCGCAGGCGCAGGCGCTCAAGTCGACCCTGCAACCCTTCGGGTGGAACACGGTGGTCATCGACTACCGCTGGTACGATCCCGAGGACACGCTCGACGCCGACGGCCGCTATCTGCCCTCGATTTCGAAGTACCCCTCGGCGACGGGCACGGCCGGGCTCAAGCCGCTCGCCGATCAGATCCACGCGCTCGGGCTCGGCTTCGGGATCCACATCATGCGCGGCGTCCCGCGCACCGCCGTGACCGCCAACGCGCCCATCGCCGGCTCGACGTATCACGCCGCCGACGCGGCCAACACCAACGATCCCTGCCCCTGGGACCAGCACATGTGGGGGGTGAACGGCAGCAGCGCCGCCGGTCAGGCCTGGTACGACGCGCTCTTCGCCGAGTACGCGCAGTGGGGAATCGACTTCGTGAAGATCGACGACATGCTGAACAACACGACGAAGAGCTACCACCAGGCGGAGGCCGACGCGATCCGCAAGTCGGTCGCCAAGTCGGGGCGGGCCATCGTGGTGAGCTTCTCGCCGGGCGCCGACGATCCCTCCTGGCTGCCGAGCTCGGTCGCCGACCTGAACGCCGACGCCGACATGTGGCGGATCGTGGACGACTTCTGGGATTACAACGCCATCACCAACCTGGCGGGCGTCTTCACCGCGGCCGGGACCTGGCAGGCCTCGAGCGGACTTGCCGCCGGTCACTGGCCCGACACGGACATGCTGCCGCTCGGCTATCTCGGCCCGCGCTGCGAGTGGCACGCCTCGGGCGAGACCACGCTCACGCACAACGACCAGGTGACGATCCTGTCGCTGTGGAGCATCTTGCCGTCGCCGCTGATCTTCGGGGGCAACGTCCAGTCGCTGACCAGCGACGCGACCACCGGGCCGTGGACGGTGGCGCTGCTCACCAATGAAGAGGTGCTGGCGGTCAACCAGGACGCGCTCGGGACGCACGCCAAGCGGATCGCGCAATCGAGCTCGACGGAGGTGTGGGCGCGCGATCTCAGCGCCGGGCGCAAGGCGGTGGCGCTGTTCAACCGGGGCACGCAGGACGCGACGATCGCGGTCTCGTTCGCCCAGCTCGGCGTCTCGGGGACGCCGGCCGTCCGCGATCTCTGGAACCGCGCCGACGTGACCGGGATGACCACCGGGATCTCCGCCAACGTCCCTTACGGCGCCGCGTTGATGTACGTCCTCTCGCCTCCCTCGACGGGCGGCGCCGGGGGCGGCGCGGGCGGCGCGGGCGGCGGCGGGAAGGCCGGCGCCGGTGCGACGGGCACGGGTGGCGCCGGCGGGGTGCGCGGTTCGGGCGGCCAGCCGGGCGGGGCGGGCGGGCAGGGAGCTGCGGGCGGCCAGTCGGGCGGCGCGGGCACGACCGCCAGCGGCGGCGGCGCCGGTTCGGGCCCGCACGGCACCGGTGGGCGCGACGGCACTGGTGGCGCGTCCGGCGCGGGCGGCAGCCTCGGCACCGCGGGGAGCGCGGAGATCGGCGGGCGCGCGGGAATGGCCGGCGCGCCGAGCGACAGCACGGGCGGCGCCAGCGGTTGCAGCTGCGCCATCGGCGCCAGCGAAACGGCAGAGCCGGGCCTGCTTCTCCTGGCGCTTGCCGGACTCTGGCGCCGGCGGCGCCGGCGCCGCTAGCCGAGCGGCTGCTTCGCGGCCGCTGCTCTCCGATGAGCCAGGTTTATCGGCCTGAGCGCCGCGAGCGACGGCGCGCGGAGGTGTAATTCCGCCGACCCGAAAATCGACCCGAGACGAAAAACGTTCCTCTTGGCGATCAGCACGGTCGCCGTCGGGAATGATGGCGAGCTCCGTCGGCGGTTGTGCCGGGGGATGGAGGGAGAGGACTCGTCATGAGAAAATCATTGGTTGCGAGTGTGGGAACTGTTTCCGTCATGTTGCTTGCGTTGACCGGTGTCGGCTGCTCAACGGATGTCGAGGGCGACGCCACGACGAGCATTGAATCGGCGTTGAGCAGCGCCCCGGCCGACCCGGTACCGTGCGCCGCGTGGGCGGACGCCGTCGTTGCGAACACCGGCAACGTTCTGGTCGGGGCGAGCACGCTCGTCGATTCCTATCAGTCGAGCCTGGGCGCCTACGGCGGGACCAACGTGGGGAGCGCGGCGGTCGTCCAGGCGGCGACCACCATCTCGAACAACGGGGGCGTCATTCACGGGACGCTGAGGCAGCACGCGCCGGCGGGGCTGGCCGTCGTGCCGGTCCCGGCGGGCGCGAAGAACCTGCCGCTGGGGGCGCGCACCCCGGGCGCGCTCAGCATCGGCAGCGCCGCCCAGAGCATCACGCTGGCTCCGGGAAACTACGTTGCGGCCAACGTCAACGTGTCCGCGCCAGGGGCGATCAACGTCTCGCCGGCCGGCCAGGTCCGCATCTGGGTGACGGGGAGCCTCAACTTGGGCGGAAACCTGAATCTCAGGGGGATCCCCAAGAACCTGGCGTTTCTGGTCACCAGCGCCGGGTTCGTCAACGTCAACAGCGGCGGCGCGTTCTTCGGGCTCGTCTACGCGCCGACGTCGGCGCTGGTGGTCAGCGGGCCGGTGTTCGGCACCGTCGTCGGCAGCAGCGTCACGCTCAACTCGGGCGCGGCGGTGCACTTCGACCAGAGCTCGGTCTGCGTCTCGAACACAGCCGAGCTCGACCAGTCCTTCATCACCGGCAACGACCTCAGCGACGGGCTCTACGGCAAGCCGGCGTTGATGGCCCAGTCGTACACCGCCGGCATCAGCGGCACCCTGCAGGGGGTGGCCATCGACGTGAGCGCCATCGACGTCACCCAGATCGCGCGCATTCAGATCGAAGCGCTCGCCGGCGGCATCCCGAGCAACGTGGTCCTCGGGTCGGCGCGCGCCGCGCGCGGCGGCGACCTCTCCATCAACACGGTGATCCCGCTCGGGGGCTCGATCCCCCAGGTGGCCGGCCAGCAGTACGCCATCCTGGTCGACTACCCGGACGCGCCGCCGTTCGTCAACGGGATCGAGAACACGGCGTCGTGGAACGGATCGGACGGCGACCTCTATCCGGCCGGGACGATGTTCACGACCTTCGACGGCGGGACGACCTGGCAGTCGTTCGCCAGCGAAGGGTTCGACCTCCACTTTCGGACCTTCGTCATTCCCAACTGAGTGGGGTCGGCGGGGTGGGCGGGCGTGGCGTGCGGACGGGGTGCTCACAGAGCGCCTCGTCCGCACGCCCGCGATTCACTCGGGCGAACACGGTTCGCTGACGGCCCGTCGCAAAGGCCGACAGGTCGCTCGGAGCTTCGGGGAGGCTGGTACGCCACGCGGGACCGCAACCGCGACGCGCGCGGCACGATCAACGTCGACGGACCCCGTTCCTCATCGAAGGGTGCAAGAAGGTTCCGGTCCCCGCCGAGAGGACCGGCTTTCTTGTCGGGGGAGGGGCTTCGCGTGGCCGCGGTGGAGCTGGTCGCGCTTTCGCCGGTGCTGGCGTACGCGCTGTGGCCAAAGGCGCGGCGCCGCTCGTGAGCGGCCGGTGGTAGTCTGGCCTGTCGCCGTGCCTTCCCCCAAGTCGACTGAGCCCGCTCCTCTGGTGGCCGCCGCGCTGGCGTTCAGCGAGACGCTCGAACGCTTCGACGCGCTCGCGCAAGCGGTCGGACGCGCCGGGCTGGAGTCCGCCGAGGGGCTGGCGCGCGCGGCGCAGGCGCTGCAAAAGGTGGCGGCCTGCGAGGAGGATCTGCAGAGGCACGCCCAGGCGCTGGGGGCGGCGCTGACCGCGGCGCGCGAAGCCCAGCAGGCCCGCGACGAGGAGGTGAGGGCGCGCGCGCTCGAGGTTCAGCGGCGCGGCGAGACCTACGCCGCCCTGGCGAAGCGGTTCGAGGCGGTCGGTCGCGACGCCGGGGAGCTGAACGCCACGGCGCAGACGCTGGCCGCAGAGCACAAGATCGAGCGCGGCATGAACCAGGAGGATCTCTCGTCCGTCTTGTCGCGGATCGATGAGCTCGAAGCACAGATGACGGCCGTCGTGCGGGCGGCCGAGACGCTGGCCGGTGACGCCCGCGCGGCTGATTTCGGCGATCTCTCCGGGAAGACGGACGCGCTCCGGCAGCAGCTCCTCGCCGTCCGCAACCGGGTCGGCCTGCTCAAGGAAGCTCTCACCCGCGCGGTCCCGCGCACCTTGAGCTCGTAGCCGGCAGGCTCTCGCATCCGGCGACCGGAGCCCGGACGCCTGAGGTCGGCGCGCTGCCCCAAGCCGAACGCGTCCCGACTGACGAGCGACGGCCCAGGCATTACCTTTATGGACGGGGCTCCATGGACGGGGAACAGCATCTATGACAGCCGCGCTGGGTGTCGCCATCGTGCTCGGCGCGCTGGTCGTCCTCGGTGTGGCCGTGGCGGCTCTGCCGCCGATCCGCCGCCGCCTGGTGACCCCGCTCGTGATGCGCGCGCTCGGCCGGGCGCTGCCGAAGATCGGCGCCACCGAGCGGATCGCGCTGGAGGCGGGGACGGTCTGGTGGGACGGCGACCTCTTCTCGGGCGATCCCGACTGGGGAAAGCTGCTGCAGTTCCAGCTCCGGAAGATCACCGCGCGGGAGCGCGCCTTCCTCGACGGTCCGGTCGAGGAGCTGTGCGCGATGCTGGACGAGGAGCGCAACGGGCGGCTGCACGACCTGCCGCCCGACGTCTGGCTGTTCCTCAAGCGCCAGCGCTTCTTCGGGATGATCATCCCCGAGGCGCACGGCGGCCTTGGCTTCTCCACCATCGCCCACTCGGCCGTGATCACCAAGATCGCCAGCCGCAGCCTGGCGGCGGCGGTCACCGTCATGGTGCCGAACTCGCTCGGGCCGGCCGAGCTGCTGCTCGCCTATGGCACCGACGAGCAGAAGCGCCGCTACCTGCCGCGCCTGGCGACCGGCCAGGAGATCCCCTGTTTCGCCCTGACCGGCCCCGAAGCGGGGAGCGACGCCGCCGCCACCGAGAGCACCGGGATCGTCTGCCACGCCACGTTCGACGGGCGCGAGGGCCTCGGCATCCGGCTCACCTGGCGCAAGCGGTACACGACGCTGGGGCCGATCGCCACGCTCATCGGGCTCGCCTTCCGGCTTTATGACCCCGAGCACCTGCTCGGCGGCGCCGAGGACCTGGGCATCACCTGCGCGCTGGTTCCCGCGCACCTGCCCGGCATCGACATCGGCAAGCGACACGATCCGATGGGCGTCCCGTTCCAGAACGGCCCCACCAGCGGCAGCGACGTGCTGGTGCCGCTGGACGCCATCATCGGCGGGCCGGCCGGCGCGGGGGCCGGCTGGCGGATGTTGATGGAGACGCTGGCCGCCGGCCGCGCCATCTCGCTGCCGGCGCTCTCGGTGGCCGGCGTCGAGCTGGCCACGCGCGTGACGGGCGCCTACGCGACGGTGCGCGAGCAATTCGACCTCCCCATCGGGCGCTTCGAAGGGATCGAGGAGCCGCTGGCGCGCCTGGGCGGCATGGCCTACCTCATGAACGCCGCCCGCGTCCTCACGGCGGGCGCCGTCGACGCCGGCCAGCGTCCCGCCGTCGTCTCCGCCATCGTCAAGGCCTACCTGACCGAGGGGATGCGCACCTCGATGCTCGACGCGATGGACATCGTCGCCGGGGCCGGCGTCTGTCGGGGACCGCGCAACCTCCTGGCCGAGGGCTATGCCTCCGCCCCCATCGCCATCACCGTCGAGGGCGCGAACATCCTCACCCGCTCGCTCATCATTTACGGTCAGGGCGGCATCCGCTGCCACCCGCACGTCCTCGAGGAGATGCAGGCGCTCGAGGCGCACGACGTCGCCCGCTTCGATCGCGCCTTTTACGGCCACCTCGGGTTCCTGGCGCGCAACGCGGCGCGCGCCTTCGGGCACGGGTTGTTCGCCGGGCGGCTCGGGGGTCCGCGGGGGGTGCCGCAGCCACTCCGCGGCTACCTGGCGCGACTCGGGCGCATGAGCGCCGCGTTCGCGGTCATCTCCGACGCGGCCATGGCCACGCTGGGGGGCCAGCTCAAGCGGCGGGAGAAGCTGAGCGGGCGGCTGGCCGACGCGCTGGCCTGGATGTACCTCGGCTCCGCGGCCTGCAAGCGGTTCTGGGACGACGGGCGGCGCGAAGACGATCTCCCGTTCCTGCGCTGGGCGTGCGAGCAGGCGTTGTTCCGGGTCGACCAGGCGCTGCGCGGCTTCGTCGCCAACTTCCCGAACCGCCCCGTCGCCTGGCTGCTGCACCTGCTCGTGTTCCCCGTCGGTGGACGGGAACCTCCACCCGGCGACGCGCTCGGTTCGGAGGTGGCCCGCAGCCTCCTCGAGGGGCGTCCCCCGCGCGAGCGCCTCACCTCGGACATCTACCTCCCGCCGCCGCAAGAGATCGGGCTCGGCCGCCTGGAGGCGGCGCTGGCTGCCTGCGTGGCCGCGCGGCCGGCCGAGGCCAAGCTCCGGGAGGCCGTCCGCGGGGGCCGCCTCGCCCCCTCGCCGCGCTCGACGCTCGCCGAGCGTGCCCTGGCCGCGGGCGTGATTGGTGGCGAGGAGCGGCAATTGCTGGCGGCGGCGGAACGCGGCCGAGCGGAAGCGATCGAGGTCGACGCCTTCGACGACTTGACCGCGCGCTCGACCGAGCAGCGCCTCCCTTCTCCCGTCCGTGGCCGGGGATTGGGCTGAGGCCCGCGGGCCTGTAACCGCGCCGCGTGCCCATCATCAAAGGGCTGGTTTGTCTTCCGCCGACCGTGCCGATCCGCCGCGCGCGAGCCAGTCCTTCGTCGAGAAGGCGGGCCAGGCCTGGGTCCGGATGCAGGAGCGCACCGATGCGCTCATCGATCCCCTGGGACGCGTCGCCATCGAGCGTCTGGGCGTCGTCGCGGGCGAGCGGGTGCTCGACGTGGGGTGTGGGTGCGGCCAGACGCTGCTCGAGCTCGCCGAACGCGCCGGCCCCGCCGGGCACGTGCTGGGCGTCGACATCTCGCCCCCGATGCTGGCGCGCGCGCAGGAGCGGATCGCCGGGCGGCCCACGATCGCGGTGGCGCTGGGAGACGCCCAGACGTACGCCTTCGCTCCGGGGGCGTTCGACGCCCTCTACTCGCGCTTCGGCGTCATGTTCTTCGAGGATCCCCGGGCGGCGTTCCGCAATCTGCGCGGCGGGGCGCGGCCGGGCGGCCGGCTCTCGTTCGTCTGCTGGCAGGAGCTCGCCAAGAACCCCTGGGCGTCGCGCCCGCTCGAGGCCGTGCTGCGCCTG
>Ga0134125_10000565_pt1 | contig 49146 bp, 45 predicted proteins | sample KB31751_FD_96464 | JGI IMG/M metagenome (GOLD analysis project Ga0134125, IMG submission 96464) | Terrestrial soil microbial communities with excess Nitrogen fertilizer from Kellogg Biological Station, Michigan, USA - KB3-175-1 | ecosystem: Environmental > Terrestrial > Soil > Unclassified ... | reverse complement strand
AGGGCATCCGGGTTCAGGCCACGGCGCTGGGCTCCAAGGGCCTGGGGTTGCTGAGCCGCGTGAGCGTCAACGTGACATCGTCCGAAGTCCAGCTGGGCGATGCGCCCAATCTGGAACGCCTGATCGGCGCCATCAAGGCACAGATCGACGACTTCACCGATGGCAAGGTCGATGCGGTATATCTGGCCACCAGCCGGTTCGTCAATACCATGCACCAGGACCCCACGTTCGTGCGGCTGTTGCCGTTGCCGTCCGATCTGGAAGATCCATTCCAGTCCGATGCGCAGCCGGTCGAGGCGCTCGGGACCACCTACGGTTGGGACTATCTCTACGAGCCGGACTCGAAGTCGGTGATCGACGACTTGCTCCTGCGGTACGTGGAAGGCCTCGTCTACCAGGCGGTGGCGGAAAACATGGCCAGCGAGCAGTCGGCCCGCATGGTGGCGATGAAGGCGGCCTCGGATAACGCCAAGAAGGTCATCGGGGACCTGCAGCTGGTCTACAACAAGACCCGCCAGGCGGCCATCACCAAGGAAATTTCGGAAATCGTGGGCGGCGCTGCAGCGGTCTGATTGACGCAGGCACCGGCAACCCAAGGATATTTATAGGACTAGACATGAGCAACGGAACCATCGTTCAGTGCATCGGCGCCGTGGTGGACATTCAGTTTCCCCGCGACAGCATCCCCAACATCTACGACGCGCTCCATCTGGCCGACGATACGTCCGCCTTCGCGGAAAAGGGCCTGACCTTCGAAGTGCAGCAGCAACTGGGCGACGGGGTCGTGCGGACCATTGCCATGGGATCCTCCGACGGCTTGCGCCGCGGCATGGCGGTGAACAACTCCGGCGCGCCGATCTCGGTCCCGGTGGGGCCGGGCACGCTGGGCCGGATCATGGACGTGCTGGGTCGCCCGGTGGACGAGCGCGGCCCGATCCTGTCCAATGAACGACGCGCCATTCACCAGCATGCTCCGAAGTTCGACGAGCTGTCGCCGTCGGTGGAATTGCTCGAAACCGGCATCAAGGTGATCGACTTGGTCTGCCCCTTCGCAAAGGGCGGCAAGGTCGGCCTGTTCGGCGGCGCCGGCGTGGGCAAGACCGTGAACATGCTGGAACTGATCAACAACATCGCCAAGGCCCACAGCGGCCTGTCGGTATTCGCTGGCGTGGGCGAGCGGACCCGCGAGGGCAACGACTTCTACCACGAGATGTCCGACGCGGGTGTGATCAAGCTCGACAATCTGGCGGAGTCCAAGGTCTCCATGGTGTTCGGGCAGATGAATGAGCCTCCCGGGAACCGGCTGCGCGTGGCGCTGTCGGGTCTGACGATGGCGGAATCTTTCCGCGACGAAGGCCGGGACGTGCTGTTCTTCGTGGACAACATCTACCGCTACACGCTGGCCGGAACGGAGGTCTCCGCACTGCTGGGCCGCATGCCGTCCGCCGTGGGCTACCAGCCGACGCTGGCCGAGGAAATGGGCAAGCTGCAGGAACGCATCACGTCCACCAAGACCGGTTCCATCACTTCCATCCAGGCCGTGTACGTGCCGGCGGACGACTTGACGGACCCCTCGCCCGCCACGACGTTCCAGCACCTGGACTCGACGGTGGTGCTGTCCCGCGACATCGCGGCCCTGGGTATCTACCCGGCCGTGGATCCGCTGGATTCGACCAGTCGCCAACTGGACCCGCAGGTCGTGGGCGAAGAGCACTACAACGTGGCCCGTGGCGTGCAACAGACGCTGCAGCGCTACAAGGAACTGCGCGACATCATCGCCATTCTGGGGATGGACGAACTGTCACCGGAAGACAAGCAGTCCGTGGCGCGCGCCCGCAAGATCCAGCGCTTCCTGTCGCAGCCGTTCCACGTGGCGGAAGTCTTCACGGGCTCGCCCGGGAAATACGTGCCGCTGTCCGAGACCCTGCGCGGTTTCAAGATGATCGTCGAAGGCGAATGCGACGCGCTGCCCGAGCAGGCCTTCTACATGGTCGGGACGATCGACGAGGCCTTCGAGAAGGCCAAGACGCTGCAATAAGGAATCGATATGGCGACTCTGCACATTGAGGTGGTGAGCGCGGAGGCCTCGATTTTCAGTGGCGAGGCGACGTTCGTGGCCTTGCCGGGTGAATCGGGCGATCTGGGCATTCTGCCGGGCCACACGCCGCTGATCTCGCGCATCCGTCCGGGTACGCTGAAGGTGAAGCAGGCCGACGGGACGGAGCAGAACATCTTCGTGGCGGGCGGTATCCTGGAGGTCCAGCCGCATTCGGTGACGGTGCTGTCGGATACGGCGATCCGCGCGGAAGACCTGGACGAGGCGAAGGCGGTCGCGGCGCGGGATCGCGCCGAGGAAGCGCTGCGCAACACGAAGGAAAAGGCGGACATCGCGGTGGTGGAAGCGGAACTGGCGATGCTGGCGGCCCAGGCGGCGGCGGCACGCAAGTTCAGCCACCGGCGCTCGTCGCATTAAGCAGATCCAGTGGTTCTCCAATGGGGATCCCGGATCTCTGGCGACAGAGGGGTGCTCATCGAGCACCCCTTTTTATTCGGTGAGTTTTCTTGCGTCGCTTGCGTGCGGGGGACTGCTCCCTGTGCGCCGGGTAGGTCGGTGCCGGATGCTGACGAAGGGAAGCCGGGGAATTCGCCGCCACATTTATGGGGCGGCGCCCGGCTGTACGAGGCAGATCCGGAAAGCCCGAAGGGCCACCGACCGTAGGCGCACAGGGAGCAGTCCCCCGCACGCGAGGTATCGATGAGCGGAGAGCTGAAGGGCTGATCCGCTATTCGTAAGGCCTTCGAGCCAAGGGCTGCCCGGGGGCTACGGCCAGCGGCCCTTCGGGCTAAAGGCCCCACGTCGTGGCCTGCAGGCCACTCCGATTCGTCAGGCATGGAACGGTCCGCAGGGACCGCCCCATGTCCTGACTCATCCGGATCTGCCTCGTCCTGCGGGGCGTCGCCACACGTCCTCACTGCGTTCCGGTGTGTGACGACGAAAGCCCCCGCTTCCCTTCGTCAGCATCCGGCGCTGGCCTACCCGCCCCCAGGCAGCCCTTGGCTCGAAGGCCGGAGATATTTCATGCAGGAAGCACTGTTGCGATCTGGGGGCGCGAATACACGTGCCGTGATTGGGCCGCCCGGGCTGCATCGCGGCGAATCGGGGGATGATGCGGGCTGCGGAAATAGCGGTCCCCGGCCGGTGACCGGGTACGCTCCCTCCTGCATGGGCCACTCGGTATCGAGCGTCCGCGCGCCACCGCATGACTGGTTCTGGCCAACGCGGCCGATAGAGTCGCCTGATCAGTGGCGGTTCACTTTCTAATAGATCGGTGATATATTGAAAAAATACTAAACCGTCGACCAGGGCCAAGCGTCCGGATCGCGGCCTCTTCACGGTTCACGTGGATTTTCCAGACCAACCCGTCAGTTCATCTGGCGCCTTGCATGGGAGTTCGTTGCACGGGGTATCCACGCGTTAGAAGAAAACGGAGACATTGCTGTGAGCAGCAAAAATCGGAATCTCGCCGATGTCGTGCTGAAAGCCTGGGTATTGCTGGGTTTCGTCTTCATCTCGTTTCCTTTGTTCCTGGTAGCCTGGCTCAGCTTCTTTACGGATCCGCTGCTGGCGCTGCCGCCGACCGGGTACAGCTTCCAGTGGTATTCCAAGATATTCGTCGAGCCCCAGTTCTTCAATGGCTTCCTCCTGAGCCTGGAAGTCGCGTTGATAGCCATGGTGGTCGGACTTGCAGTGTCCATCCCCGCTGCGCTCGTGCTTTCCCGGACGGAGTTCAGAGGCAAGCAGCTTCTGATGAACCTCCTGACATCGCCGCTGATTGTGCCCTCCATCGTGATTGGCGCATCGCTCTATGTCTCGTTCATTGAGCTCGAATATATTTTTGACTGGTCCGTGATCGGGTCCACCTGGGGCTTGGGCGCGGCCCACATATTGATCACCATTCCCTGGTGCGTACGCCTCATCGTCGCCAACCTCCTGGGCGTGGATCTCTCCATCGAGGAAGCATCCAGGAGCCTGGGCGCCACGCCGTTCGTCACTTTGTGCAAGGTGACCATCCCAATGATCTGGCCAGGAATCGTTGCCGCGGCGCTATTCAGTTTCGTCATCAGTTTTGGCAATCTCGAGTTGTCGCTGTTCCTTGTCGCGCCCGGGCAGATCACGCTCCCCATCGCCATATTGCAGTATCTGGAATACAAGATCGATCCGACGATCGCCGCGGTGTCTGTCCTGCAGATCCTCATCATCGGCGGCGGCCTGCTGATTACGAACAAATTTGTGCCTCTGGCGAGAGTGGTCAAGTAATGGCTAAAGTTCAACTGCGTGAGCTGCGAAAGACGTACGGCGATTTTGCCGCTGTGGATTCGATTGATCTGGATATCTCGGATGGAGAGTTCCTGGTTTTCCTGGGGCCATCGGGCTGCGGGAAGACCACAACGCTCAGAATGATTGCCGGCTTGGTCGAGCCGAGCTCGGGCAGGATTCTGATCGGCGATAGGGATGTGACAGAAACGCCTGTCCACCAGAGAAACATCGGCATCGTCTTTCAGAACTATGCGCTGTTCCCGCACCTGACCGTGTATGAGAATATCGCCTATGGCTTGCGGCGGCGCAGGCTCGGGGAGGGCGCGATCCGGAAGAAGGTGGCCGACGTCTTGAGTCTGGTCCAGATGGAAGATCTGTCGGAGCGGTACCCGAAGGCGCTGTCGGGGGGGCAACAGCAACGAGTTGCCATTGCCCGCGCGCTGGCCATCGAGCCGGATGTCCTCTTGTTGGACGAACCCTTGTCCAGCCTGGACGCCAAGTTGCGGCTCGGCGTAAGACGTCAGATCCGGGAGTTGCAGCACAAACTGGGTATCACCACCATATTGGTGACCCATGACCAGGACGAGGCGATGAGCATGGGGGACCGGCTCGTGGTCCTATCCGCCGGGAAGCTGCAGCAGATCGGCGAGCCGCGGGAAGTTTATCGGGCCCCGGCCAACCGGTTCGTGGCGGACTTCATCGGCACCGCCAATTTCTTCAGCGGCACGGTCGCTCAGGACGGGCGCTCGATCACCACTCAATCGGGCCTTCAGCTCGTGGGCGCGAATCTCGCCCCCGGCGCCACCGATGTCATGGTCAGGCCGGAAGCCATCAAGTTGTCGACAACGGTACCGAAGGGACGTGACGAACTCTATGGGGATGTGATCGACATCTCGTATCTGGGGCCGGTCGCGGACGTTTTCGTCAGACTCCAGAGCAGTGACGTACTGACTGTTCGGGTGGACAGCCTATGGGCGGATGCAGCCAATATCGTTGCGCATTCCGAGATCGCAGTACGGATTCCAGAGGAAGCGATCGTCGTGGTTTCTTAGGGATCCCTGCACCGCGGGCCTCTCCGGTGCGAGCAGTACAGGCAGTTCCCCTCAATCAGTGGAAGGAGACATAACAATGGAAGCTAAACTTTCGCGCCGCCAGTTCAATACATTCCTCGGAGCCGCGGCGCTGGGCAGCGTGGGCAGCGCATTCGCTGAAGCGAAACCGGGCGGCAAGCTGGTGGTTGGAACCTGGGGCGGGGATTACGGGAAGTTCGTGCGTGAGTACATCGTCACACCGTACCTGGATCCCAAGGGCATCACGACCGACTTCGCGCTGGACCAGACATCGCCGCGCCTGCTCAAGAACCTGGCAGAGAAGAGGCTGAGACACGGGTCCATGGATGTCACGGCCCTGACGTTCGATACCATGTATCAGGTCTGGAAAAACGGTGGCCTGTTGGAACTGGACCACAGTCGTATTCCCGCATATGGCGGTGTCCTGGACTTCCTGAAGAACCCCTATGCCGTGCCGCACATCTACACCGGTCGTGTCATCCTGTATAACGCCGAGAAGGTGAATCCGGCGCCCACCTCGTACGCTGACCTGTGGGATCCAAAGTACGCCAACAAGGTTGGGGTCATTGACATCCAGTATCAGACGACCATCGAATCGGCAGCCTTGATCAGCGGTGGATCCATGAGCAATTTCGAGCCAGGCAAGGCGAAGCTGCTGGAACTCAAGAAGCAGGGAGTGAAGGTCTATCCGACCAACGAGGCGATGGGGCAGGCCTTGGCTACCGGGGAGTGCTGGATGTGCATCATGTGGCTCGCTCGTGGAAGGCAATGGCAGCAGGACGGGGCTCCCATCAAGGTCGCCTATCCCAAAGAAGGGGTCGTTGTGTACGGGAACGGCTTCGGTATCCTGAAGAACGCCAGGAACGTGGATGCGGCGTATGCGTTCCTCAATGCTTCTCTGGAGAAACAGGCCCAAATATCTTTCGCGGACCATATGGGTTACATCCCACCCGTGAAGGGCGATGTGCTGTCCGCCGCCCTGGCTGAGAGAGTCGACGTACCCGCAGGCGAGAAGAGCAAGATCATCAACAGGGACTATGACTACCTGTTGAAGAACGATGCTCAGCTCCGGGATTGGTGGAACAAGGAGTTCAAGGGATAGACCCGCTCCGGATCAGCCATACTTCATACGAGTAGACCGTGCGAAAACATATCACAGCCTCGGCGATGCTGACCCCATCGCTTTTCCTTGTCATCCTGGTTCTGATAATGCCGCTCGGGCTGCTCGCCCGTTATAGCCTGAACGCTTTCGTGCCAGGGCAGTTCATGGTCGATGCACTGACCGGCGCGAATTACCTGCAGTCCTTCACGGATCCGTATTATCGTCAGATCTTGTTGCTGACCATCCTCATGTCGGTGGGGGTGACGATCGTCTGCCTCGTGATCGGGTTTCCCATGGCGCGGTTCCTCGCCAGCACGAGCTCCAGGTACAAGAGTCTGCTGATGCTGGCGATCATCATGCCGCTCTTCGTGGGCAATGCGGTGAGGGCGGCGGGCTGGATGGTCGCGTTCGGGCAGGAAGGTCTGGTAAACAAGATATTGCTGTTCACGGGGCTGATACACGCGCCCATTCAGATGATGTACACGACGACTGCCGTTTTCGTCGGCATCGTGTCGATCAACCTGTCGTTCGTCGTGCTGACGCTTCAGAGCGTCCTGGAAGGCCTCAATCCTTCAATTGAGGAGGCGTCCCTCAGCCTGGGCGCAAATCGTTTTGACACCTGGCGTCTGGTGGTAATTCCGATGGCCATGCCTGGCATCGCCGCCGCCTCCATACTGTGCCTGATTCTGACCATGAACGCCTATGCGACGCCCGTGTTGTTGGGCGGGCCGAATTTCATGATGATGGCACCGGCCGTTGCCGATCAGGTCTTGTTGCAAAGCAATTGGCCTATGGGCGCGGCACTGTCCTTTGTCCTTATTTTGACCACGGTCGTGCTGACGGCTCTCACTTACTGGTATTTGAAGCGCAGGACGGCCGTGGCCATTTAGCAGATGCGAGATGAGATCTGAAAAGATAATTCACGTGGTGCGGTGCCACGCCGCAGGCGAGGTGGGTGACGTGATCGTCGGGGGCGTCAGTCCGCCTCCCGGCGAGACGCTGTGGGAACAGCGAAAGTGGATCCACCAGGACGGTACACTCAGGAATTTCGTGCTGAACGAGCCGCGGGGTGGCGTCTTCAGGCATGTGAATCTGCTGGTGCCGCCCAAGAACCCGCAGGCCGCGATGGGCTGGATCATCATGGAACCCGTCCATACGCCGCCCATGTCGGGATCCAATTCAATTTGTGTGGCGACGGTTCTACTGGAAACAGGAATCGTTCCTATGCAGGAGCCGATCACGCGCTTTTCCCTGGAGGCTCCGGGAGGACTGGTGGAGGTCGAGGCCCGCTGCTCGAGCGGTGCTACCGACTCTGTCAAGATATTCAACCGCCCGTCGTTCTGTGCCGCGATGGACGAGGATCTGGAAGTCGCCGGGCTGGGCACATTGAAGGTGGACATAGCCTACGGCGGTGACAGTTTTGTCATTGCCGATGCACCTTCCCTCGGCTTTTCGCTGGTGCCGTCGGAAGCCAGGGATTTGGCGGAGATCGGCATGAAGATACGCGCGGCTGCCACCGATCAACTGGGGTTCCAGCACCCTGACCATCCCGACTGGGCCCATATATCGTTTTGCCAGATCGCGGGCCCTGTCAGCCAGGAGGATGGCATTCTGACGGGGCGCAGCGCGGTTGCCATAGAGCCGGGGAAGCTGGACCGGTCGCCGTGCGGAACGGGCTGCTCCGCGCGGATGGCCGTCATGCACGCCAGGGGCCAAATGCGGGTTGGCGACTGCTACATAGGCACGTCGCTCATAGGGTCCCGCTTCATCTGCAAGATCGAATCTGAAACCGGTCTTCACGGCATACGAGCGATCCTGCCAAGCCTGTCGGGTCAGGCCTGGATAACCGGGACTGCGCAGCTCATGCTGGATCCGACGGATCCGTGGCCGCAGGGGTACCGGCTTTCGGATACATGGCCCGATTTACCTCTGAAATAGTTCAATTCCGCGGCTGTCATTTATAGAGTATGGAGGAGATTTGCATATGTCTTTCTTGTTCAAGGGCGGGAGATTCCTGAATCCCAGACTGGATACCCTTCAGGATGGCGTTGAGATCCTGGTCGAAGGCGGTAAGGTACGGGAGGTCTCGGATCACCCGATCAAGTCTTCATCGGCCCAGGCGATCGACCTGAAGGGCAAGGTGATCATGCCCGGCCTCATCGACTGCCACATCCACGTCTTTCTCAGCGAGGTGAATTTCGCCTATCTCGATGACGTGCCTCTTACCATGCTGACGGCGCAGGCGGGGGTCCTGATGCGCAACATGCTGATGCGCGGGTATACGACAGTCCGCGACACGGGCGGTGCCGACACGGGGATTCGGGATGCGGTGGCGCAAGGTCTGATGCTGGGCCCGAGGCTGTTCGTTGCGGGGGCGCCCGTCAGCCAGACCGGCGGCCATGGCGACTTTCGCAAGCGGACCCAGTCCAGGTTCGAATGCAGGTGTTGTTCGGCCCTTGCGTTCAACGCGCGGGTCGCGGACGGTGTGCCGGACGTGATCAAGGCGGTCAGGGACGAGCTGCGCAAAGGTGCGGATCACATAAAGATCATGTGTTCGGGAGGAGTCGCCTCCCAGAGCGACCCGCTGGAGAGCTTGCAGTATCGGCTGGACGAGATCGAAGCCGCCTGCGAGGAAGCCAATCGGTGGGGAAAGTATGTGGCCGCACACGCCTATTCGGCAGAAGCCGTCCGGCGTGCGGTGTCGTCCGGCGTGCGGACCATCGAGCACGGGAACCTGATGGATGAGAACGCCGCTGCTCTGATGGCCGAAAAAGGAGCCTTCCTCGTTCCGACGCTCGTTGCGTACGATTCCATGAAGCGGCGCGGCAAGGATTTCGGCATGTCAGACTACAGCCTGGAGAAGAACAAAACGGTCATCGAAGGGGGCTTGCGTTCTCTGGAGATGTGCCGCAGGGCAGGGGTGGAAATCGGCTTTGGGACGGACCTGCTGGGCCAATTGCAGAATGACCAGAGCCGTGAATTCCTCATTCGGAGCGAGGTTCTGAGCCCGGTCGAGGTCATCCGATCCGCCACGATCACCAATGCGCGCATCGTGCGTCAGGAAGGCTTGCTGGGTGAACTGATTCCCGATGCGTACGCCGATCTGCTCGTGGTCGACGGCAATCCGATGCAGGATCTGAACCTCTTCCAGGATGAGGGCGCTCATATCCCCTTCATCATGAAGGAAGGGGTGCCGGTCAAGAACGAGCTCTAGTCTCGCTGCGATCCGGACGGCGGACGCGGGGCCGGGGTGCGCCCGCCTGTTCGAGTAGAAGCCCCCTCGGCCTTGATCCGTTTGCTCATGTTGCGCTCAGGCCGAGGGCCCCTGACGGGCGGGAGCCCATACGCCGCAGGATTCGTAGCGTCTCTCCCGAGCCGGACTCAAGTCAAATGGACGCTGCCGGCCGCCTGGTTCTCACGCGGTAGCCGGCATAGAGAACCGCTATCCACACCGGCAGCACATACACGGCTGGCCGCGTATCGTCGAGCTGCGTCATCAGCGCCACCACCCCCAACAGGAAGGCCACGCACAGGTAATTCGTCCAGGGGTGCCAGGGCGACGGAAACAGCAGTTCCTTGCCCGCGTGCGCCTGCCGGAACTTCAGGTGCACCAGCACGATCATCAGCCAGGTGAGCGCGGCGGCTGCCGTCGCGACGGCCATCACGCGCATGAAGGCGCCTTCGGGGACCAGGAAATTGATCACCACGATCGCCAGCGTGCAGCTCGACGAAAACAGGATGCCCGCCCAGGGAACGCGCCGCCCGCTCAGCCGCAGGAAAACGCGCGGCGCGTTGCCCTGCTCGGCCAGGCTGTAGAGCATGCGGCCGTTGCTGTACATGCCGCTGTTGTAGACCGAGATGGCGGCCGTCAGCACCACCAGATTCAGGATGTCGGGTGCGGCCGGTATGCCCAGGCGAGAAAAGATCAGCACGAATGGAGAGCCCTGGGTGCCGATCTCGTTCCACGGGTACAGGACCACCAGCACCGCCAGAGCGCCGACGTAGAAGAGCAGGATGCGCCAGATCACCTGATTGATGGCGCGTGGGATGCTGCGCCGGGGATCGTCGGCTTCGCCGGCCGTGATGCCGATGAGCTCCGTGCCGCCGAAAGAAAACATCACCACGACCAGCGACAGCAGCAGGCCGCGGATGCCATTGGGCAGGAAGCCGCCGTGGATCCAGAGGTTGCTCAGGCCCGCGGCCCTGTGGTCGATGCCGCTTGCGATCAGTGCCAAGCCCAGCAGGATCATGCCGATGATGGCGGCGATCTTGATGAAGGACAGCCAGAATTCGCTTTCGCCAAAGGATCGCACGTTCAGCAGGTTGAGGGCGGTGACCGCCACCAGCACGGTCAGCGCGGTGGCCCACGAGGGGAAGTGCGGCAGCCAGTAGTTCACGTAAAGACCGACGACCGAAAGTTCGGCCATGCTCACCAGGATGTAGAGCAGCCAGTAATTCCAGCCCGATAGAAAACCGGCGAAGCCTCCCCAGTAACGGTAGGCAAAGTGGCTGAAGGCGCCCGCGACCGGTTCTTCGGTGGACATTTCCCCAAGCATGCGCATGATCAGGTAGATGGCCGCGCCGCCGATGAGATAGGAGAGAATGATGCCCGGGCCCACCAGCCGGATGGAAGCGGCCGATCCGTAGAACAGGCCGGTTCCGATGGCGCCTCCCAGAGCGATCATCTGGATGTGGCGGTTCTTCAGGGAGCGCGAAAGCGCCTCGGGACGTGAGGACGGCATGGGGTAGGGCGGCGGATTCCGGAGCGGCGGATCAGCGTGCGAAGAACAGTTCGTGCAGCGCAGCGCCTGGATCCGTCGCCCGCATGAAGGCCTCGCCCACCAGAAACGCATCCACATGGCGGGACCTCATCCGTTCCACGTCGACCGGCGCGAGAATGCCGCTTTCCGTGATCACGCGCTTGCCGGGCGGGATGTCCGCCAACATCGACAGCGTAGTCTCCAGGTGCGTCTCGAAGGTGCGCAGGTTGCGGTTGTTGATCCCCAGCAGCGGCGTCTGCAGGGCCAGCGCCGCATCCAGCTCGTCACGGTTGTGGATTTCGACCAGGACGTCCATTTCGAGTTCCTGCGCCACCGCCTCCAGCTCCAGCAGTTGCGACGGCGTCAGCGCGGCGGCGATGAGCAGTACGCAGTCGGCTCCGAGGGCCCGTGCATGGATGATCTGGTAGGGGTCGATCATGAAGTCCTTGCGCAGAACCGGCAGACTGCACGCGGCGCGCGCCTGGCGCAGATGATCGTAGCCACCCTGGAAATATTGCACGTCCGTGAGTACCGACAGACAGGCCGCCCCATGGCATGCGTATGCGGCGGCGATGTCCGCCGGATTGAAGTCGGCGCGGATGACGCCCTTCGAGGGCGAGGCCTTTTTGATTTCCGCAATGACGGCCGGTTTGCCCTGGGCGATTTTGTCTTCTATGGCTCGTGCGAACCCGCGAATGTCCTGGCGGCTCTTGGCCTCGCGCAGCAGATCGGATTCGCTGCGCATTTGGCGGGAAGCGACGATTTCGGCGCGTTTGGTGTCCAGTATCGTGCTGAGAATGTCGGTCATTTCGTGAATGTTTGGGTGAAGCTGCGGAATTGTTCAAGTTTCTCGCGGGCGGCCCCCGAGGCGATGAGCTCGAACGCCTGCCCAATGCCAGCCTGGATGGACGCCGCGACGTTGCCGGCATAGAGCGCCAGGCCCGCGTTCAGCGCCACGATGTCGCGTGCCGTGCCGGCCGTGTCGTTCAGGGCCGAAAGTATCAGCTCCGCGGATTCGTCGCGGTTGGCGACCTTGATGCTGCGGTTGGACATCATGGCCATGCCGAAGTCTTCAGGGTGGATCTCGTATTCGCGTACCTCGCCGTCCTTCAGCTCTCCGATCAGCGTGGAGGCGCCAAGCGATGCCTCGTCCATGCCGTCCTTGCCGTGGACGACGAGCACGTGCCGCGAGCCCAGGCGTTGCAAAACGCGCACCTGGATCCCCACGAGGTCGGAGTGGAAAACCCCCATCAACTGGTTGCCCGCGCCTGCGGGATTGGTGAGCGGGCCCAGGATGTTGAAGATGGTGCGTACGCCCAGTTCGCGTCGTACCGGGGCGACATTCTTCATGGCGCCGTGATGCGCGGGCGCGAACATGAAGCCGATATTGGTGACCTCGATCGATTCGGCCACCTGGTCGGGTGTCGCCTGGATGTTGACCCCCAGCGCCTCCAGCACATCGGCGCTGCCAGACGACGATGAGGCGCTGCGATTGCCATGCTTGGCGATCTTCACGCCGCCTGCGGCCGCCACGAACATCGCTGCGGTGGAAATGTTGAAGGTGTGCGAGCCGTCGCCGCCCGTGCCGCACATGTCGAGCAGATCCTGAGGGTAGGGGGTGGAGACGGCCAGCGCGAACTCGCGCATGACCTGCGCGGCCGCCGTGATCTCGCCCACGGTCTCCTTCTTGACCCGCAAGCCCATGAGCAGCGCGCTGGCGATCTGGGGAGACATTTCGCCGCGCATCAGCATGCGCATGAGTTCGAGCATCTCGTCATGGAAAATCTCGCGGTGTTCGATGCAGCGAACCAGGGCTTCGGCGGGGGTGATCAATGGCATGGACAGGTTCCTCTCAAATGGGCTCGGATCACAGATCCAGGAAGTTTCGCAGCAGTGCGTGGCCGTGTTCGCTCAGCACGGATTCGGGGTGGAACTGCACGCCGTAGACTGGCAGGGTCTTGTGCGCCACTCCCATGATCTCGCCGTCTGGAGTTTCGGCGGTAATGGTCAGACAGTCCGGGAGGGTTGCGCGCTCGATCGCCAACGAATGGTAGCGGGTGACAGTGAAGGGAGAGGGCAGCCCCGCGAAGACGTCCGTGCCGGAGTGCGTGACGGGCGAGACCTTGCCGTGCATGATTTGCTGCGCGCGCGTGATGGTGCCGCCAAATGCCACGCCGATTGCCTGGTGCCCCAGGCAGACGCCGAGGATGGGTTTGCGGCCCGCGAACTCGCGGATGAGTTCGACCGAGATGCCGGCTTCGGCGGGCGTACAAGGGCCGGGAGAGAGGCAGATGCCGTCCACGTCCAGCGCCCTGGCCTGCGCAACGTCGATCTGGTCGTTTCGTGCCACCGTGACCTGCGCCCCCAGTTCGCCAAAATATTGCACCAGGTTGTAGGTGAACGAATCGTAGTTGTCGATCATGAGCAGTTTCATGGCGTCCCCATCGTCAGCGGCAAAGGGGCCTAGGCGCGACACGAACGGGCGCGGGACTGCGGTGCGTGTATGAGGAGGTTGGTACGGTCATGGTCTTCCTTGGTAGGAGCCGCCGCACCGGAGACAGATTCGAATGGACCTTTGCCTGCCAGGACGGCGGCAAAGTGTGCGATGAATCACGCAGGAGGTTGCCGCCTCTAAGAGAGGCGCCACCAAGTTGATGCGTGGGTGCTCGCGTTAAATTTCATGCAGGCATTCTACTGTGCGCTCCCGTACCTGTCGAGAGCGGGTAAATACCGACTCGGCACGCCCGGCACGTGTCGAGGTTCGGGACTTCTGGAGATGCATGCTTCTCGCGCAGCTGGCGTATATTCTCGCTGGAGGCTTTTGCGGTCCCGGGTTTGGAAGCCTTCTTGCGTGGCGCATTCTTGCGCCTTCGTTCTGTTTGTCGCCTCTTGCACACCATTTGCCGAACATGATCATCTCTGCTTCCACCGATTACCGCGCAGCCGCCAAACGCCGCCTGCCGCCCTTTCTGTTCCATTATGCGGACGGCGGCGCCTACGCCGAGTACACGCTGCAGCACAACGTCAGCGACCTCGCGGGCATCGCGCTGCGGCAGCGGGTGCTGCGCGACATGTCCACGCTGGACTTGAGTACGCGTGTATTCGGGGAGTCGCTGTCCATGCCGGTGGGAATTGCGCCGGTCGGGCTGGCCGGCATGTACGCGCGCCGCGGCGAGGTCCAGGCGGCGCGGGCGGCGGACCGTCACGGCATCCCGTTTACGTTGTCGACCGTGTCGCTGTGCCCGATCGAGGAAGTCGCTCCCGCGATCAGTCGGCCCATGTGGTTTCAGCTCTATGTGCTGAAGGATCGCGGCTTCATGAAAAGCGTGCTGGAGCGCGCGCAGGCGGCTGGCGTCACCACGCTGGTATTCACGGTGGACATGCCGGTGCCCGGTGCCCGTTATCGCGATGCCCATGCCGGTATGAGCGGTCCCCATGCCGCCTTGCGCCGCTATTGCCAGGCCGTGTGCCACCCTGGTTGGGCCTGGGACGTGGGGCTTTGGGGACGTCCGCACGATCTGGGCAACGTGTCCCGGTACCTGGGCAAGGCCACCGGTCTGGAAGACTATATCGGCTGGCTGGGCAACAATTTCGACCCCTCCATTTCGTGGAAGGACCTGGAGTGGATCCGCGATTTCTGGAAGGGGCCCATGGTCATCAAGGGCATCCTGGATCCGGAGGACGCCCGCGACGCCGTGCGCTTCGGGGCGAACGGCATCATCGTCTCCAACCATGGGGGGCGGCAGCTCGACGGCGTGTTGTCTTCAGCCCGGGCGCTGCCGGCCATTGCCGACGCTGTGAAGAGCGATCTGACCGTGCTCGCCGATTCCGGCGTGCGCACGGGGCTGGACGTGGTGCGCATGCTGGCGCTGGGCGCCGACATGGTCCTGCTGGGACGCGCCTACGTCTACGCGCTGGCGGTGGGCGGGGAGGCCGGAGTCTCGAATCTGCTGAGCCTCATCGAAAAGGAAATGCGCGTGGCCATGACTCTGACGGGCGCCCGCACCATCGCGGACATTACGCGGGATTCGCTGGTGCGGAACGTCTGACGCCAGCCCGCCTCAGATGGGCTCGTCCAGCCCGAACTGCACCTGCTCCGCTGCCCGCAGCAGGGCGCGGGCCTTGGCCTCGGTTTCCTGGTATTCCTTTTCCGGGTCGGAGTCGGCCACAATGCCGGCGGCGGCCTGCACGTACAGCATGCCGTCGCGAATGATGCCGGTGCGGATGGCGATCGCCAGGTCCATCTCGCCGCCATAGCTCAGGTAGCCGGCTGCGCCGCCGTAGATGCCGCGCCGCACGGGTTCCAGCTCGTCGATGATTTCCATCGCGCGGACCTTGGGCGCACCGGTGAGTGTCCCGGCGGGGAACGTCGCGCGCAGTACATCGATGTTGCTCATGCCGTCGTTCAGCTCGCCGCGCACGTTGGACACCAGGTGCATGACGTGCGAATAGCGCTCGATGGTCATGGTGTCGGTGACTTCCACCGTGCCGGTTCTGGCGACCCGGCCGATATCGTTGCGGGCCAGATCGATCAGCATCACATGCTCGGCGCGCTCCTTGGGGTCGGCGATCAATTCCTGCTCCAGGCGCAGGTCTTCTTCCTGGGTGGTGCCGCGCTTGCGCGTTCCAGCCAGGGGCCGGATGGTGACGGTGTCGCGACTCTGGCCGTCGAGGACTTCATGGTCCTTGCGGACCAGGATTTCCGGCGAGGCACCCACGATGTGGAACGTGTCGAAATTCCAGTAGTACATGTAGGGCGAAGGATTCAGCGACCGCAGTGCCCGGTACAGCGACAAGGGCGAGTCCCGGAACGGTTTGGCGATCACTTGTCCGACCTGGACCTGCATGAGGTCTCCGGCGGCGATGTAGTCCTTAGCCTTGCGCACCGCTTCCAGATAGTCCTCTTTCTTGAAGTCGCGTTCGGTCGGGGTCTGCATGCTGGCGTACGCGTAGGGGATCACCACCGGCGTGCGCAGTTTTTCGCGCAGCGCCTTCAGGCGTCGCCGTGCCAGCGCGTAGGCTTCAGGCTGTTGCGGATCCGCATAGACGATCAGATAGGTACGACCGGCCAGGTTGTCCACGATCACCAGTTCGTCGACGTGCATCAGCATGATGTCCGGTGTGCCCGGCTGCTGCCCGGCGGGCCGGGGTTTGACGCAAGGTCCCAGGCGCGGTTCGATGTGGCGGACCGTGTCGTACCCGAAGTAGCCGGCGAGACCGCCCGCAAAGCGCGGCATGCCCGGGCGAAGCGCGACCTTGAAGCGGGCCTGGTAATCCTCGATGAACGCCAGCGGGTCGCCTTCGTGGGTTTCCACGACCTGCCCCTTCGTCACGACTTCGGTGGTGGTGCCGGTCGCCCGGATGAGCGTCTTGGCCGGCAGCCCGATGAAGGAATAGCGCCCGAATCGCTCTCCGCCCACCACGGATTCCAGCAGGCAGCTGTTGCGCCCGGCTTCCGGCCCGGCATGGGCGAGCTTCAGGTAGATGGCCAGCGGTGTGTCCAGATCCGCATAGGTTTCTGCGATCAGCGGAATGCGGTTGTAGCCTTGGGCGGCCAGTGCATTGAATTCGATTTCTGTCATAGCGCTCTCTGGTGGTATGCCAGCCGGGACAGAGTCGATGCGCCCGGCCAATCTGGGATCCGGGCTGTCAGCTAGGGTCGTGCGCAACGGTGCGCAGACCGGGTCACCATTACCCCGGATACGAGCGCCACCAGCGCCAGGTGGCGAGCGTCGCGGTCGGGTAATAGCGGATGACTATCATGCGTGTTCGGTGTGGGAAGACGTCTCGGCGGCCCAGCGGGCCGCCTCAATGATGGAAGCCACTATAGCATTCGCAGGCAGGCTCTGCACGGGGTTGCCTTCGTTGTAGCCGTAAGGCAGCGCCAGCATCGACATGCCGGCAGCCTGGGCGGCCAGCGCGTCGTTGATGGAGTCGCCGATGAACAGGGCCTGGCCCGGCCGTATGCCCAGCAGGTCGCAGGCGTGCATCAGAGGCATGGGATCGGGCTTTTTGCGCGGGCAGGTGTCGCCGCAGACGATGATCTCGAAGAAATCGGTCAGGCCCTGCTGGCGCAGCAGCGGCACCGCGAATTCCGTGCTCTTGTTGGTCACGACCGCCAGTCGCATGCCCTGGGCCTGGAAGTCCTGCAGCCCCGCCAGAACGCCAGGGTACAGGCGGCTGTGCTTGCCGTTGAGCTTGCGGTAGTGGTCCGTGTAGCGTGCCAGGCCCCGCATGACCAGGTCCACCCCTGCCGGCGAGCCCTCGTGGCTCAGCGAGCGGATGACCAATTGCTCCATTCCCTTGCCGACGTAGGTGGCCAGGATGTCCTGCGAAATCGGCGTCATGCCCATGTCCAGCCGCATGGCGTTGGCCGCGCCAGCCAGATCGGGAATCGTGTCGATCAGTGTGCCGTCCAGGTCGAACAGAATTCCGGAAAATTGCATAGTGGTGGGAGATTGGCATTGCGCCGGCGCTGTGCCGGATTGGATGGCCGTCATCGTACCATCATGTGCCGGCATTCGTCGTGAACAGACCTCTGTCGGCCGCTATATCAGCCGACTCGGCGCTGGGTGTCGCCCTGGGCGATGCCGGCGCGCAACGCCGTGATGACCTGGAGGTAGTCGGGCTGTCCGAAGATGGCCGACCCGGCGACGAAAGCATCGGCGCCTGCCGCACGGATGCTGGCGATGTTTTCAGTCTTGACTCCCCCGTCGACTTCCAGATCGATGGCTTGGCCGCCCTGGTCCGTCCAGCGGTCGATGCGGGCGCGCGCCTGAGCGAGCTTTTCCAGTGTGTGGGGGATGAAGGACTGCCCCCCGAAGCCCGGATTGACCGACATCAAAAGGACCAGATCCAGACGGTTCATCACGTCGTCCATCCAGCACAGCGGCGTAGCCGGATTGAACACCAAGCCCGCCCGGCAACCGTGGTCGCGAATGAGCGCCAGCGTCCTGTCCACATGACGCGAAGCCTCGGGGTGGAAGCTGATGATATTGGCCCCCGCCTTTGCGAAAGCGGGCACCAGGGCGTCCACCGGCTCTACCATCAAATGCACGTCGATGGGCGCCTCGGTGTGCGGGCGCAGCGCTGCGCATACCATCGGGCCCATGGTCAGGTTGGGGACAAAATGGTTGTCCATGACATCGAAGTGGATCCAGTCCGCGCCGGCCGCGACGACGCGGGCGACTTCTTCTCCCAGTCGCGCAAAGTCCGCTGACAGCAGGCTGGGAGCGATGCGGGCGGGATGCAGTTCAGTCATGGCGAAGAGGGGTCCGGTTGTGTCATGATGTGTGTTTATGCCGCCTATTTTAGTGCACCCGTTTTCAGCATGAAAAAGCTTCTGTGGTCCGCGATCCTGCTTGCCGCGCTCAATGCCTGTACTTCGGTTCCCGTCGAACAGCCCGGCGCGCCGTCGCCAACCGCGCCTGCGGAATTGCCACCCCTGTCGGTGCCGCCACTCTCGAGCCTGCCTGAGACGCCGGCGCGTCCGCTGCAAGGGCACTACGCCCCCGCTCGCTGGGAGAGCCTCCCGGACTGGACGTCCGACGGGCTGTTCCATGTCTGGAAAGGCCTGCTCAATGATTGTCGGGGACTGATGCGGCCGGTGCCCGAGTCCCTGGCCAATCCCGCCCGCGCGAACCCTCGCGCCTGGCAGCCGGTCTGCCAGGCGGCGGTCCAGGCCAATATGGGGCCGGCGGCCGACGGCGATGCCGTGCGCCGCTTCCTGCAGGCGCACCTGCGCCCCTGGCGGCTGGAACAGGCTCCGGGGCGCCCGGCCAGCGGGCTGGTCACCGGGTACTACGAGCCGTTGATCCATGCCTCGCGCACACGCGGTGGAGCGTATCAATGGCCGTTGTATGCCACGCCGTCTGATCTGCTCGTCGTGGATCTCGGCACCGTCTATCCGGAACTTGCGGGCAAACGCGTGCGAGGCAAGCTCGAGGGTCGGCGGGTGGTGCCCTATGACACTCGCGCCGAAATCGCCGCCAATCCGGCGCGCCAGCCGCCCGTCATCGTCTGGGCCAGCGATCCTGTGGAAGCCTTCTTCCTGCAGATCCAGGGCTCCGGACGCGCGGTCTTGCCGGACGGTTCCGTCGTCCGGCTGGCTTATGCCGACCATAACGGCCGCCCGTATGTCTCCATCGGTCAGTGGCTGGCACGCCAGGGCGAGATGCCGTTGGCTCGGACGTCGATGCAGAACATCAAGCAGTGGGCGCGCAGCCACCCCGATCGGGTGCAGCAGATGCTCAACGTCAATCCAGCCATGGTGTTCTTCCGCGAAGAGGCCATCACCGACGCGGAGCTGGGTCCCGCCGGCGCGTATGGGGTGCCGCTGCCCCCCCAGCGGGCCATCGCCGTGGACACGAGCTTCGTGCCGCTGGGGACGCCGGTGTATCTGGATACGCAGCAACCGGGCGGCGGTGCGCCGCTGCGGCGGCTGGTCTATGCGCTGGATACGGGCGCTGCGATCAAGGGCGCGGCCCGGGCCGACTTCTACTGGGGCACGGGCGATGCGGCGGGTGCGTCGGCCGGGCGCATGAAGCAGCCCGGCCAGATGTGGTTGCTGTGGCCTATCCAGGCCGGTGCGCCCACTGCGCGGTGAGAGCCGGCTCGGTCGGAGCCGCTTCACCAACCGTCACACCGGTTGCAATCGCCCGTCGCGTCGGCCTGGGCCTCAGGTTAATATAAGCCCATGAAAAGGCAGGAATCCATTGTCGTCTGCGGCACCGGCATCGTGGGCTTGGCGTGCGCTCTGTCGCTGGCTCGCCAGGGCCTGGCCGTGCGGCTGCTCGGCCCGCGCAACGCTGTCGCGGCACCGGTCCGGGATACATACTGTCCGCGCGTCTATGCCTTGTCGCCCGCCAGCCGTGACCTCCTGGATCGCTTGGGCGCCTGGCGCCTGATGGATGCGCAGCGCGTCAGCGACATCGAAGCCATGGAAATCTATGGCGATGCGGACGGGGTTCTGAATCTGTCCGCCTGGCAGGACGCCCAGGGCGCCATGGCCTGGATCGTCGAATCCAGCGAAATCGAGCGCGCTTTGCAGCAGGCCGTGCAGGTTCTGGGGATTCCCTGGATCGAAGACCGCTTTGCGTCGCTGGCGCCGGATGCGGCCCGTGATGGCGTGGGGCCTTCGGGCCGCTCCGCCGTGCGAATCACGACCTCGGGGGGCCAGATACTGCTGGCAGACCTGCTGATCGGCGCGGACGGGGCGCATTCCCCGGTGCGGCAGGCGGCGGGCATTCCGCATGAATACACGCCCTATGGCGACATGGGAGTAGTGGCCCATCTGAATATCGGACGCCCGCATCAGAATCGGGCGTTCCAGTGGTTCACGGGCGATGCGGTCTTTGCCGTGCTTCCGTTGCCCGATTCCGCGGAGGGCCCGCAGGCATCGCTGGTCTGGTCGCTACATGAAGGCATGGCTCGCGAATGGCTGGCCATGTCGCCCGAGACCCAGGATACGTTCTTTGCGGCCCGGGCGCTGTCCATCACGGGAAACCGGTTGGGGCGGCTGGCATTGCGGACCCGGCCGCAGGGCTTCTCGCTGAGCCTCGAGCGCAGCACGCTGGTCGCGCCTGGTGTGGCGCTGGTGGGTGATGCCGCGCATCGTGTGCACCCGTTGGCAGGGCAGGGACTGAACCTGGGCCTTGCGGACGTTCAGGCGCTGGCCGACGTGCTGCAGCGCCGTGAATCCTATCGCTCCGTGGGCGACGAGCGGCTCCTCGCGCGCTATCGCCGCGCCCGCGCGCAGTCCGTCTGGGCCATGACCTTGGTGACGCACGGCCTGCATCGGCTGTTCGGCACCGACTGTGCCCCCGTGGCCTGGGCGCGCAATGCCGGCATGCGGATGGCCGATGATCTTCCTTTTCTCAAACGCAGATTGATTCAGGCGGCTGCCGGTCGCTGAGGTCCCGTGCTGTCGGACGGGACGCGGATGGTATTTTTATCGAGGTTTTTCATGAAGTTTTCTTTGAGTCTGGCGGCGCTGCTCATGGGCGCCAGTCTTGCGGTCGCTGCCGCGCCCACGACCCCGCCGGCGTCCGCCGACCAGAAGGCCACGCCGGCCGTGGCGGTCACGGAAACGACGCCTGACGAGTCGCTGGCCCCCGCCGGTGCGGGAGATTCGACCCAGACGCTTCCGCCTGAACAGGCGGCGGCCGTCACCAAGGCCTTCGAATCGCGTTTTCCCGGCATCCACGTGGACGGTGTGCGGATGACACCGATGCAGGGCATCTACGAAATCCAGGTGGGGATGGACCTGCTCTATACCGACGCTTCCGTGGACTATGTGTTGCAGGGCTCGCTCATCGACGCAAAGGGCAAGCGCGACCTGACGGCGGAGCGGCTGGAGTCGCTGCAGCAGGTGGCTTTCGACAGTCTGCCGCTGGAGAACGCCATCAAGATCGTCAAGGGCAACGGCTCGCGCAAGCTGGCCACCTTCGAGGATCCCAACTGTCCGTACTGCAAACAGTTTCACCATACGCTGGCCAGCGTGGACAACGTGACGGTCTATGTGTTCCTGTTCCCCATCCTCGCGCCCGATTCGGCGACCAAATCGCGCGATATCTGGTGCGCGGCCGATCCGGCAAAAGCCTGGAACGACTGGATGGTGGATGGCAAGGCGCCGGCACAGGCACAGGCAGACTGCAAGACGCCGCTGCAGGACAATCTGGCGCTCGGGCGCAAGCTGAACGTGCAAGGGACTCCGGCACTGTTCTTTGGCAACGGCACCCGCGTCAACGGGGCCTTGCCGCTGGCGTCACTGCAGGAAAAACTGAAGGCCCAAGGCAAGGGCTGACCCGCCTGCGACCACGGGCGGCGCCCGCAGTCGCCCGCCTTACTTCAGCAGCATCCAGGCGCCATTTTTCACAGTGATCATCTCGCGGCCCCGCTCGTCGAAGCCGCTGTGGTCCTGCGGGCTCATGTTGTAGACGCCCTGGGTCGCCACCAGTTCATGGGTCTGCTCCAGCGCGTCGCGCAGCGCTTTGCGAAAAGCGGGAGTGCCTGGTTTGGCATGCTGGCCGGCGATGGGGAGTGCGTGCTGCAGCAGCAGGCCGGCATCATAGACGTTGGCCCCGAACGTCGCCGGCCGCTCCCCGTACAAAGCTTCATACTGCTGGATGTAATGCGCGGCAATGGGCTTGGACGGATTGCTGTCGGGAATTTCGGGCAGCACCAGCATCAGGCTGGCGGCGAGAATGGTTCCGTCCACGGCCTTGCCGCCCAGCTTCAGGAAGGCCGGCAGGGCGGCGCCGTGCGTCTGGTAGAACTGCCCTTTGTAGCCCTGCCCGACCAGAGTGACTTGAGGCAGTGCCGCCGCACCGCCCGTCCCGGCGACCAGGATCGCGTCGGGGCGGGCGGCCAGCAGCTTCAAGGCCTGTCCGGTGACGGAGCTGTCGGTTCGCTGATAGCGTTCCGAGGCGATCAGCTTCAGGCCATTTTCCTGGGCGAGCTTGCTGAAGACCCGATGCCAGTCATCCCCATAGGCGTCGGCGAAACCGATGAAGCCGACCGTATGGATGCCGCGCTTGGTCATGTCGCGCACCAGCGCCCGGGCGATGATGTCGGTATTCTGCGTGGTCTTGAAGGCCCACTTTTTCTCGGGCGTCATGGGCAGCACCACCGAAGCCGCACCCACTGGCGCCAGCATCGGGGTGCCGGACTCCGCGGCGAACTGCAGCACGCTCATGGCGTTGGGAGATCCCGTGGGGCCGATGATGGCATCGACGTGGTCCTCGGAAATGAGCTTCTTGAAGGCCGCTACAGTCTGCGAGGGGTCGCTGGCATCGTCGAGCGCGATGTACTGGAGGCTCAGGTCACCCGCCCTGGCCGGCAGCAGCGGCACCGTGTTCTTCTGTGGAATGCCGACCAGCGCCGTAGGTCCGGTCGCGGACGCCACCACGCCGATCTTCACCTGCGCCTGACCGGTCAGGGGGCTCATGGACAGGACGGCTGCGCTCAGCAGGACTGCCGGCAAGAGGGATCGCACGATGGGGCCTCCGATGGATGTGCATGATGGAGGATTTTGGCACGATTGCGCGAGGCAGTGGGCACGCTCGTCCGCCCCATCGCCCTGGGGCTTGTGTCAGTCGAACTGTCCCAACCAGTCTTCGATGGGCATCGGGCGGCCCAGCAGGTAGCCCTGAAGGGCATCGCAATGCTGGCTGCGCAGGAAGTCGGACTGGGCCGGCGTTTCCACGCCCTCGGCCACGGTGCGAAGGCCAAGCTGTCGCGCCATGGTCAGGGCCATCTGTACGATGGCGGCGGCGTCCTGGTCATAAGGCAGATCCTGCACCAGACTTTTGTCGATCTTGAGCTCGAATAGCGGCAGGCGTTTCAGGCAGGCCAGATTCGAGTAGCCGGTGCCGAAGTCGTCCACGGAGAACCGCACGCCCAGTTCGCGGATCTCTGCCATGCACTTGGCGGCGGCGCCGTAGTCTCCCAGCCACGTCCCTTCGGTGACTTCCAGAATCAGCATCTGGCTGGGCGCGCCGGACGCTTCCAGCACATGCCGCACGCGACCCGGAAAGTCATGCTCGAGCAGGCAGCGGGGGCTGATGTTGACGGAAATCAGGTAATTGAGCCCGCGCGCCGACAGCGTCTTCAGGGCTTCGCAGGCCCGGGCCATGCCCCAGTCGGTGATCTGTCCGAGCAGGCCCATCTTGTCGGCCAGGGGGATGAACACGTCGGGCGGAATCGTCCCGTGCGTGGGGTGATGCCAGCGGGCCAGCAGCTCCGCGCCGACGACTTTCCCGTCGCAGGAATGCTGAGGCTGGGCGTACACCCGCAGTTGCGGCGTCCCCAGCGCGCGCACCAGATCCTGTTCCAGCCACAGGCGTTGCTCCAGGTCGTGTTGCAACGCCTGCTCGTAGAAGGTCATCCGGTTGCCGCCCTGCGCCTTGGCCTGGTGCATGGCGATGTCCGCCTCCCGCATCGCCGCGTGAGCCGACCCTGTGCCCGCGTTCAGCATCGTCATGCCGGCCGACACCTTGAGCGTGAAGGGACTCTGACCGATGGCCAGCGGGGCGTCGCTCAGCGCCGCCATGACGGTTCGCGCCAGTTCGGTTGCCTGTCCGGCGCTTTCGTCGGCATGGTTGCCCAGCTGTGTCAGCAAGACGGCGAAGACATCGCCATTGATGCGTGAGACGGTGTCGCGCGCGCGGGTGCCACTGATCAGGCGCTGGGCGACATCCCGCAGCACCTGATCGCCCCGGTCGAAACCCTGGCTGTCGTTGACTTTCTTGAAGTCGTCCAGGTCCAGTATCAGGAGCGCGCCGTTTTCGCCCTCGTCGCGGGCCAATTGAACGACCTGGGTCAGGCGGCGTATCAGAAAGCGGGCGTTGGGCAGATCCGTGAGCGCGTCGTAGAACGTCAGCTTGTGGGCGCGAGCCTCGGCCTCGATGCGGTCTGTCACGTCGGTCATGATCGTGCAGATGGACTCGATCCGGTCCTTTGTATCGCGCAGCGGTACCTTCACGATCTGGTAGGTGCGGATCTTGCCCGTTGCGAGCGAAGAAATGCGTTTCTGCGTGGTGACGCGCTGTCCCGATTCCAGCACCTGCTGTTCGTCGCGTTCGACGGCCGCGATGATGTTGTCTTCGGTCAGCAGCTCGCGGTTGTGGCGCATGACGAGTGCGCTGGCCGGCAGGCCGAAGAACTCGCAGGTCTTGGGGTTGGCGTATTGGTAGCGGCCTTCGCGGTCCTTGATGTGGATCAGCTCGCCGGTGGTGTCCAGAATGGTGCTGAGCCGGCTTTCGCTTCGAGCAACCCGACGGCGGTAGGTGCGCTCACGGTGCCAGGCGTAGAACGCCAGAAACACCAGAGCCAGGAGTGTGATGATCAGTGCGCCGAGCATGGCCTGTCAGGTGGTGAGCCGGAACCGCGCCGACCGTTGGCGAGAGACCAACGGCCGGCACCCTGCGCGTCTGTCACACGATCGGCTGCAGGGGGCGCCAGCCCCGCGCCGCTGGCGGAGATTACGAATGTGCAATCTCGGACCGTTCGGAATGGATCTTACCTGAATTGCCTCAGAACTCGGTCCATTCCTCATTGTCGTCGGGCGCGGGGCGGTTCGGCGCGCGCAGGGCGGGCTTGGCGATGGCATGGGCGCGGGGCGCGGGCTCGGCCCGGCGTGGGCGCTGCGGTGCGGGGCTGATGACCTTTTCGGGGGCCGCGGGCAGCCGGGGGGGCTGTTGGACTCCATCCGCCGTGGGGATGCCCTTGCCCGGCTTTGCACCGGCGCCGGCTTTGCCGTCGGCCGCGCTGGGCGCTGTGTCGGCCTGCGCGGCACCGCTGTGGTCGAGGCGGAAAGTCTCGACCAGTCGCGCCAGCGTGTCGGCCTGTTCCTGCAGGCTGCTGGCCGCGGCGGCCGACTCTTCCACCAGGCTGGCGTTCTGGCGGGTGACATCGTCCATCTGCGTGACGGCGGTGTTGATTTCCTCGATGCCGGTGGTCTGCTCCCGGTTGGCCGCGCTGATCTCGCCCATGATGTCGGTGACGCGGTTGATGCCGTCCACGATGTCCTGCATGGTCGACCCTGCGTGGCTTGCCTGCTCGTTCCCCTTTGATGTGGATGCCACCGAAGCGTCGATGAGCGTCTTGATTTCCTTGGCTGCGGCGGCGCTGCGCTGGGCCAGCGCGCGCACTTCCGAGGCCACCACGGCAAAGCCCCGGCCTTGCTCGCCCGCACGGGCGGCTTCCACGGCGGCGTTCAGTGCCAGGATGTTGGTCTGGAAGGCGATGGAGTCGATGACGCTGATGATGTCGGCGACCTGTTGCGATTTCTGGTTGATCTCGCCCATGGTGGTGACGAGTTCGGCCACGATGGCGCCGCCGTCGGTGGCCGTCTTGGCGGCGGTCGCCGCCAGCGTGTTGGCCTGCTGGACGTTGTCGGCGTTCTGGCGCACCGTGGCGGTGATTTGCTCCATGGTGGCGGCAGTCTGCGCCAGCGAGCTCGCCTGTTGTTCGGTCCGCGAGGACAGGTCAAGGTTGCCGCTGGTGATCTGTGCCGCTGCCGATGCGATCGACGTAGCCCCGGAGCGCACCTCGCTCACGGTAGTGCGCAGGCTGCGCGTCATGGCCTGCAGCGCCTGCAGGAGCTTGCCGATTTCGTCCTGGCTCTTGGCGTGGACCTCCTGGGTCAGATCCCGCTGTGAAATCGACTCGGCGACCTTCACGGCCCGCGACAGCGGGTGCGTGACCCCGCGCGTGGTACGCCAGGCAAACAGGGGCCCCAGGATGAGCGCGAGCAGCGTGGCAATGGCCAGCAGCGTCAGCCCCAACTGGTTGGCGTGGTGGCTTTCGGCAAACAGCCTGCCCACGTAGTCATCCTGGAATGCGGACAGCTTGTCGATCTGGGCGATGTATTCGGCCGTGATCTTCGGCATTTGCTGGTTGAAGAAGGTGTCGGCCTTGCTGTAGTCGCCGTTGTCCAGATCCTTGAATGCCTGTGCGCGACCCTTGCGGTAGGTATCGCGGACCTGGATGATTTTCTGGTACAGGCTTTTGGCTTCGGGAAGCGACATCGCTTCGCCGATCTTCTGGCCGATTTCGTCGGCTTGCTTGTCCGAGGCGGCCATGCCTTTCTTGAACACGACCAGCACGTCGGGGTTGGTCAGATTGGCGGCGGCCAGCGCCTGGTTGGCGTTCACGTCGACCGCTCGGGCCCACTGGAAGACCAGGGCGTTGATTCGCTGGCGGCCATCCAGCACCTGATTGGCCTGCTGCGTGTCGAGTATGCGCCAGGCGCCCATCCCCGCGAGGACGAGCAGCAGAACGATGATGAGACCAAAGCCCAGCGCGAGCCGGGTACCGATTTTGAGGTTGCGCATGTTGCCCTCTGGGTGGCTGAAGTCGTCGAATCCGCGCAGCCAGCCCTTCCCGGGCCGATCTGTGCAGTCGGTTGTTTCCGATTGTACGAAGCCGGCGAAATTTCAAAGCGTGCAACAGGCCCCGGGTGCCGCCCCAGTTCGTCGTGAAAAATGAGGTTCGATGGAGGCCGCGGTGCGCGTCCAGCCTGCATGGCGGCCGTTCGCGCGGCGGCCGCGCGTCAGATCGAGGCTGGACTGTCCGTCGCGTAGCCGTTCGGGTTTTCCGACTGCCAGCGCCAGGCGTCGGCCATCATCTGCGCCAGGCCTCGGCTGGCCTGCCAACCCAGCTCACGTCGCGCTTTGCTGGCGTCGGCCCAGCATTCCGCGATGTCGCCTGCGCGCCGGTCCGTGATGGTGTAGGGGATGCGGCGGCCGGATGCGGCCTCGAAGGCACGGACCATGTCCAGTACCGAGTAACCGGTGCCGGTCCCAAGGTTCCAGGTGTGAACGCCTGTGTGTTCGGCCAGATAGTCCAATGCCGCCAGATGGCCCTGGGCCAGGTCGACGACATGGAGGTAGTCCCGGACCCCGGTGCCGTCCGGGGTGGGGAAGTCGCCGCCGAAGACCGAAAGCTGCTTCAGCCGCCCGACGGCGACTTGCGTGATGTAGGGCAGCAGATTGTTGGGGATGCCGTGCGGATCTTCGCCGATGCGCCCGCTGGCGTGGGCGCCGACCGGATTGAAATAGCGTAGCAGTGCGATCGACCAGCGCGGATCGGACCGGCCAAGATCCTGCAGAATCTGTTCCACCATGAGCTTCGAGCGCCCATAGGGGTTGGCGGGGATGCCGGTCGGGCAGCTTTCATCGACGGGCATCGTGGCCGGGTCCCCGTAGACAGTGGCCGACGAGCTGAAGACGAGGCGGCGTACGCCCGCCGCCGCCATGGCCTCGCACAGCACGATGCTGCCGCTGACGTTATTGTCGAAGTACCGCAGCGGCTCGGCGACGCTTTCACCTACGGCCTTCAGGCCTGCGAAATGCACCACGCCGGCGACGGCGGTGTCGGTGAAGATGCGGTCCAGCAGTGTGCGGTCGCGGACGTCACCCTGGATGAAGCCTGGCTCGCGGCCCGTGAGCGCCGTGACTCGTCGCAGGGATTCGCGGGAACTGTTGCTGAGATTGTCGAGCACCAGAACGTCCTGGCCGGCGGCCAGGAGTTCCAGTACGGTATGGGAGCCGATATAGCCGGCTCCGCCGGTCACCAGTAGTGTCATGAGTCAGACAGAGGCATCGTTCGAGCCATGCATGCTATCAGATGGCTGCGGGGGACGCGGTGCGCCACCGGCTCGAGGGACACTGACACTAGGCCTTGGGCGTGTAGGCGCTGCACCAGCCCTTCTCGGCCACGTCCTGGCCCGAGAAGATCGGACAGGGCCCCCAGGGGTCGCCCGGTTTGCCTTGGTAGAGCTTGCAGGTGGCACAGTGTTCACCTGGCTTGAACTTCGGTTGGGCCTTGGCATCCACCTGGGATGCATCGTGTTTGTAGCCAAGCTGCTTGGCCAGTGCGCTGTTTTCGTCGACGTGCTGGGCGGCCGTCGCCTGGCGCGAAAGCGCCAGGGCGGAGACCACGCCCGCACTGGAAATCAGGAAACTGCGTCTTGTTGTCGACATGCGAACTCCTTGACAAAGAACCCTCGCGGCCTGAACAGGCTTTTTGGCCTTCATTATTCGCCTCGCGGCCCCTGCTGACAAGCCGGCCTCCGCCAACAGCCCCCATGCCGAACCTTTTCTCTAGCGGGCCGTCAACCGGTAGACGCCGGTTTCCAGGCGAGTCAGCCCACGTGCGGCAAAGTTCGGTTCCTGGTCCAGGATGTCGCGGGTCTCCAGCGGTTCGATGTGCCAGCGATCCCCGAACCGCATGGTCACTTCGGTGTCGGGGACCGAGAAGGGCGGCCCTTGCATTTCCTGCTGCGGATAGTCGAGCGTCAGCAGCAGCGTCCGGCAGCCTTCCGGCAGGCGATGGTAGACGCGTTCGACGTAGCGTTGGCGCAGGTCGGGCGGCAACGCGATCAGGGCGGCGCGGTCGTAGCACCCCTCTATGGTGGCCAGCGTGGCGGCGGAGAGCTTCAGGACGTCTCCGCACAGATACTGGATGTGGCCGGCCTGGTAAATCGTCCCTTCGGGTGTCTGGCGGGTCTCCGGATGCAAATCGTGCTCGCGAAAGAACTGATCGACGGCCAGCGGTGAAATCTCCACGGCCAGCACCTCGTGGCCCTGCGCGGCGAGCCACGCCACGTCGAGCGATTTGCCGGCAAGGGGGACCAGTACGCGGCCCGGCACGGGGACGCGCAGGCCGCTCCAGTGCTTTTGCAGTAGCGGCATCACACGTGACTGGTGAAAGCCGATCTGGCCCTGCTGCCAGCGTTGCAGCCAGAAATCTGTATCCATGGGTTTGGCTCCTGACGAGTGTATCGTCCAAGTGTCGCAGAAATTGGCCGGCATGCGGCCCGTGGCGCGGGATGCGTCCCCCCGGGGAGGCAGCCGGGCGGCGCCCGGGAACCGTGGCATGCCGATACAGGACCATACATCGCGAAACTTGCCAGGGGCTGGTGTGATGCGGATCATGAAACGGTCTTTTCAACTGCTACAGGAGCCGGATATGAATCAGGCGATGAAAGCATTCCTGGCCGCATCCGCAATCGCCCTCGGACTGACAGCGCCTCTGGCGTTCGAGCGCACGGCGGATGCGCAGGCCGCCTACGAGAGGGTCGGCCAGCCCACTGACGAGCAGCTTCAGCGTTATGCCACGGCCGTGCGTGAAGTCAGCGCGGTGGCAGCCGAATACCAGCCCAGGCTGGAGGCGGCTCAGGGCAATCAAGCCAAACAGGCGGTACGCGTCGAGGCGGATCAGCGTATGGTTGAACGGGTCCAGGCGCGCGGCATGAGCGTCGCGGAATATAACGGCATCAGCGAGGCCGTGCGGGCGGATCCCGCCTTGCGCGCGAAGGTCGAGCGCCTCGTCGGGCAGTAGAGCCGGTGAGGCGCCCGTCATCAGCCGGGCACCGGTATGGCTGCCGTCACGGTGTGCCGGGGGGTTCCGAGGGCTTTCGGGGAAGCCCGCCGCCAGCCGATATGTTGCAAATATATCTACCGGATATTAGACTGGGGTCTTCGCTCTGCAACCGAGTAGGAAATCTCATGAACGTCGAAGGAATCCTGGTCCCCATCGTGACGCCCTTTGCGGCCGATGGCAGTGTCAATCTGGCCGCTCTGCGCCAACTGGTGGAACATTTCGTCCGGGCCGGGGTGGGCGGCATCGTGGCCTGCGGCACCACGGGCGAATACTACACGCTCAATGAGTCCGAGCGCGAACAAGTGCTGCGCACTGTGATCGAAACGGTGGGTGGGCGCATCACCACAGTGGCTGGCATCAACGCCCTGTCCACGGACGACAGCATTCGTCATGCCGCACAGGCCCGCGAACTCGGCTATGACGGATTGCTGTGCACGGCCCCGCCTTACAGCCTGGCCAGCCAGGACGGCATTCTGCTGCATTTTCGCAAGCTCGCGAAGGCCACGCCGCTGCCCATCATTCTGTACGACTTTCCGCAGCGCGTGGGGGTGCAGATCGCCGAGGAAACGGTGCATGAACTGGCGAAGGTCCCCAACATCGTCGGCGTGAAGGAAAGCAGCGGCAACTTCAATCGGGCGCTGTCGCTCATCCAGGCGCGCATTCCGGACTTCCACATCATCTGCGGCGCCGACGATACGGCGGCCGATTTCCTGTTCTGGGGCGTGCGAAGCTGGATCAGTGGCGGGGCCAACGTCTTTCCGGCCGAGCAGGTGGCGATGGTGAAGGCGGCCATCGCGGGGCGCTGGGACGAGGTTCGTTCACTCATGACCGGCATGTACCCGGTCATCCAGGCCATGGAGTCGGGCGACTACAACCAGAAGGCCAAGCTGGGTTGCCTGCGCCACGGTGTGGATGCGGGTACCGTACGCGTGCCGCTGGCACCGCTGTCGGGTGCCGACCAGCAGGCCTTCCGGGCCATGCTCGACGCCTACGGGCGCTGAAGGAGCGACATCATGCCATTGACCAAAGAGCAGGTTTTCGAGCACGCCCGGCTGGGCCAGTTGTGGGCCGGGCACCTGATTCCGGGCCACGACGTGCCGGGAACCGAATTGAACAACACCACACCGATCGACAACAGCGTGATCGGTGCCATCGAGAATGGCACGGCCCGCGATGTGGATCTGGCCGTGCGCGTGGCCCGTGCGACTTTCAAGTCCGGGGAGTGGTCGGCGCTCGCGCCCGCCGAACGCAAGCGCGTGATGCTCGCATGGGCGGACCTCATGCAGGCCCACATCGAGGAACTGGCGGCGCTGGACTGCGTAGACGCGGGCAAGCCGATTTCCGAATGTCTGAATACCGACCTGCCGGCCACGCTGGAGACCTTCCGCTGGTACGCCGAGGCGATCGACAAATGCTTTGGCCGGGTGGCGCCGACTGGGCCTCAGGCCATGGGTCTGATCGTGAAGGAGCCCATTGGCGTGGTGGGCACCGTGCTGCCGTGGAACTTTCCTGCGCAGATGTACGCCTGGAAAGTCGCACCCGCGCTGGCGGCCGGCAACTCCGTCATCGTCAAGCCCGCGGAACTGACCTCGTTGAGTGCATACCGCATGACGCAACTCGCCCACCAGGCGGGCATCCCGGCCGGCGCGCTGACGCTGGTCACGGGGTTGGGAGAAGAGGTCGGCGAGGCCCTAGGCCGGCACATGGACGTGGACGTGGTGTCTTTCACCGGTTCGACCGAGGTCGGGCGCTACTTCCTGAAGTATTCCGCCGAGAGCAACCTGAAGGAGATCGTGCTGGAGTGTGGCGGCAAGAGCCCGCAGGTGATCTTCGACGATGCGGACCTGGACGGCGCGGTGGACCACGTGCTGGCCGCTGCGTTCTGGAACATGGGCGAGAACTGCAGTTGCGGCTCGCGCCTGATCGTCCAGTCCGGCGTCAAGGATGCGCTGCTTGCGCGCCTGCGCGAACGCCTGGCGCAGTGGAAGGTCGGCCTGCCGACCGATGAGTCCGTGCAGATCGGACCCATGGTGGAGCAGGTGCATTTCGAAAAGGTTCGCACTTTCCTGCAGGGCGCGGAGGCCGAAGGCGCCCGTCTCGTGCATGGTGGTCGGATCCATGCCGATCTGGGCAGTGGCTGGTATGTGGAACCCACCATCTTCGACCATGTGTCGGCGGATTCCAGGCTGTTCCAGGAAGAGGTCTTCGGGCCCATTCTGGCGGTGACCCCGTTCGAGACCGAAGAACAGGCGATCGAGCTGGCCAACGACAGCCACTACGGCCTGGCGGCCTCGCTCTACACGACCGATGTGCGCCGCGCCCAGCGGGTGGCCCGGGCGATCCAGGCCGGGACTGTCTCCATCAACGGCTTCTCCGAGGGCGACATCACCACCCCGTTTGGCGGCTACAAGCAATCCGGTTTCGGCGGCCGCGACAATGGACTGGAAGCGCTGGATCAGTACCAGCAGATCAAGACCATCTGGTACGTGAATTGATCCGCTAGTGACCCGTTTGGTTGGTTTGTGCACTTATATTCGAATTAGCCAAAAGGGACACTAGTTCTCGATCACCGTGTGGGTGAATTCCATCAGGTAATCCATGAGGGCATCGGCGCCGGCGATGGCCCTCTCCGGATCCTTGGCGTGGATCCCCTCGGCCTCGAGCAGATGGCAGCGAGCCCCCCGCTCCAGGTCGCCTTCGTGCTGGAAGGCATACCAGAAGCGTCGGCATTGGATGATCATGGGCACGATGGCCTGCACCGCATAGGGATTGCGGCTCGCCTCGTGGTTGACGCGGTCCAGCGCCTGGTCCGCCTGCATGTAGCCTGCAAGGTCGCCACGCTCGGCGGCGCTGACCATGTCGCGGGCATGCTGCAGGAGACTGTCGCTCTGGCTCGGGCTGGCCCTGCGCGCCGACGATCCGGCAATCAGGCGCTCCAGCACGCGGCGCGTATCGATCAGGATCAGATGCTCGGCGATGCGGATTTCGCTCACGCGCAGGCCGCGTCGTGGCTGCTGCTCGATCAGTCCGCTGGCCACCAGCCGCATCAACGCTTCCCGAATGGGGGTTCGCCCCAGGCCGGTCATCTGGATCAGGTCGCTTTCCACGATCGGCTGATTCGGTTCCAGCTTCAACGTGGCGATCATGTGCTCGATCTGGTCGTAGGCCGCTTCGGTTGCGCGGACCTTCGTGGCATGGTTGGAGACGATCATGGCGCTATCCCCCATTGGAAGGGATCGTCGTCCTGCAGGATCAGGGTGGTCTCGGCGCTGATATGGGCGTTTCCTCGAATCGTTGGGATGATGGTGCCGTCCTCGCCGGGCTCATAGCTGGCCTGGAAAAGACTGCCGATGGTGCTGGCCTGGCGCCACACGGCGCCGGGGGCCAGCTTGCCGTCGGCGGCGAGGCAGGCCAGCTTGGCGCTCGTGCCCGTGCCGCAGGGCGAACGGTCGTAGGCCTTGCCCGGGCACAACACGAAGTTGCGGCTGTCGGCCTGTGCGTCGGGTCCGAACAGCTCGATGTGATCGATGCGCCCGCCGTCGCGCCCGCGGATGCCCTGATCCTCGAGCGCCCGGCCGATGGCGGCCGTATATTCCGTCAGCTCGGCCCGGTCGGCACCGGGGACCACACGGTCCGGCGCGTCCACCAGAAAGAACCAGTTGCCGCCCCAGGCGATGTCGCCGGTCGCGGCGCCGTATCCCGGCACCTGGACCGTCACAGCTTTTTGGTAGCGGTACGCCGGTACGTTGCGCACGCTCACCGAGCCGTCCTGGTGCAGCGTGGCCGTCACTGTGCCGACGGGGGTCTCGATGCGATGGACCCCTGGCCGGATGCGTCCCAGGTAGGCCAGGGACACCAGCAGGCCGATGGTGCCGTGGCCGCACATCCCGAGGTAGCCTGAATTGTTGAAGAAGATCACGCCGGCTGTCGCCGACGGGTCCTGCGGCGTGCAGAGCAGGGCGCCCACGATGACATCGCTGCCGCGCGGCTCCAGGATCACGGTCTTGCGCCAGTCGTCGTGGCGTTCAGACAGCAGCGCGCGCCGTTCGCTCATGGTGCCGTGGCCCAGGTCGGGAAATCCGTCCAGGATCAGGCGGGTGGGTTCGCCGCCGGTATGAGAATCCAGCAAGGAAATGCGTTTCATCGGAGGTCCTTGAACAAAGAGAAGCGCGTGGGGCGATAGGGATGCAGGTCGATCGCCGGCACCCGGCCGGTTGCCAAGTCGCAGACCAGGCGGCCGGTGGCGGCGGACTGGGTCAGTCCCAGGTGGCCGTGGCCAAACGCATAGAGAAAGGCCGGATGGCGTGACGCCGGACCGATCACGGGCAGAGAGTCGGGCAGACTGGGCCGAAAGCCCATCCACTGCTGTCCGCCTTCGGTGCGCAACCCCGGCAGGAATGCCTTGGCCTTGTCCAGCATGGCCTGCGCGCGGCGGTAATCGGGCGCCCGCTTCAGGCCGGCGAGTTCGACGGCACCGCCGATCCGGATGCCGCAGGTCAACGGCGAGATGACGAAGCCGTGGTCCGCGAACGTGATTTGCCGGTGCAGATCCAGCGCGTCGGGCGGCAGCGTCGTGTTGTAGCCGCGTTCGGTTTCCAGCGGGATGGCATCGCCGAGCTGGCGCGTCAGGTGGTGCGACCATGCGCCGGCCGCAATCACGATCTGGCGCGCCTCGATGACGTTGCCGTCTTCCAGCGTGATGCGGCCACCCTGGGGAGTCGGGCTGAGCTGGCGGGCCGCGCCGCGGACCAGGCGGGCTCCATGCGCAAGCGCATGGTCGGCGATGTCCTGCGTCAGCTGCAGTGGGTCATCGATATTGCGCCAGTTGGGGATGTGGATACCGTGAGTGAATCGTGGCGAAAGGCCGGGCTGGAACGCCGCAAGTTCGGAACCCTGCAGCGGCTGGCTTACGATGCCGTGCTTTGCGCGTTCCCGGACGACTTCCTGCGCAATGGAAAATCGGTCGGCGCCTTCGTAGACTTCCAGCATGCCCTGCGTGTGCAGATGCCGGTCCAGGCCCGTGCGGCCCATCATGGCGAGCATTTCGGTTTGGGCCAGCGACATCAGCGATACCTGCGACTGGACGTTTGCCTGGTAGTGACCGGGCCAACTGGCACGCCAGAGGCGCAGCAGCCAGGGCGCAATGCGGGGAAGGTAGGCGGGCGGCAGGCTCAGCGGTCCCATCGGATCGCGCATCCAGTGCAGGGCCTTGCGGATGATGCGTGGCGAAGCCAGCGGCAGGATTTCGGCGAAGGCGAGGCCCCCGGCGTTGCCGCGGCTGGCGCCGCTGGCAATATCGGTGCGTTCGATCAGCACCACGTCCAGGCCGGCTTCCCGCAGGTACACCGCGCAAGTGGCGCCAATGACGCCGCCACCGATGATGGCGATTTCGCAGCTAGATGTGGCCATGGGATTCTGGATCGGGGTGTTCCGACTATGATTCCACAGTGGCGCTAAATATGCAATGAATATATCTAAGCTGGGGCGAGCCCGTGTCGCCTGTCATTCGTTGCCCCAGCGGCGAGCGATAACGGCCCGTTCCAGCACGCCGATGAACTGCTGGATGGTGATCTGGCGGTTGCCAGGGAGATTGAAGAAGCGGAACGCGACGGCGTGCAGCGGCTTGCCGTTTTCCTGGATGAGCTGGGCGTGGCGCAGCAGCCGCAGGCTCACGTCCACCGGGTCGGCGCCGGGCAGATCGAGAGTGCAGTCCGGCAGGATGGTGCCGATATCCATTTTGGAGAGGAGTCCCTCCGGGTCGGCCAGGCGGACCCCGCCCGCACTCAGATCCAGCATGCGAAAGCGCGCTCGGCCCGACGGCAGCAGCCGATCTTCGATCAGGCAGTCCGCAGGGTTGCTGGGGGGGATGTCCACTCGAAAGGAGTCGCGCCGCTGCATGCGGCGGATCCTCGTGGGGGCGGCCATCGAGAGTGCGGCGCGACCGCCGTGCTGGGCGGGTGACAGTGGGCCGGAAAATTCGATCATCACGCGGTCCAGCGTGCCCTGAAGGCGGACCGACCGCGCCCGCAGAAGCTGGGCGTTGACCTCGTCCTCGGATGCGTTGTCCAGCAGCACCGCCCCGGTTCTCTTGTCGAGGGCGAGCAGTGTGGAAATGATGGAAGCGGTGTGGCCCGGGACATCCAGGCGCACCAGCGTGCGCTTGTTCAGCAGCCCGTTCAGGATGGCCTGGATCTGCAGCGGCTGCGAGACGGCAAAGGGATCGTCTTCCTGAAAAGCCATGGCAGGTAAGAATTCGTTGCAATACTTCAGTGTAAACGATCCGGCACTGGAGAAAGAGCCCCGGATCATCAGGGAAAATCATAGCTGCCGGAGGCAATCCCGACGCACTATTCCAATGCCTTGACCATGTCCTCCAGCACCTTCTTGGCGTCGCCGAACACCATCATGGTCTTGTCCATGTAGAACAGCTCGTTCTCCAGGCCCGCATACCCGGTGGCCATGGAGCGCTTGTTGACGATCACCGTGCGGGCCTTGTAGGCCTCCAGGATGGGCATGCCCGAGATGGGCGAATTGGGATCGTTCTTGGCGGCGGGGTTGACCACGTCGTTGGCACCCATGACCAGGACCACGTCGGTCTGGCCGAATTCGCCGTTGATGTCATCCATTTCGAAGACCTGATCGTACGGGACCTCCGCCTCGGCGAGCAGCACGTTCATGTGTCCGGGCATGCGCCCCGCAACGGGGTGGATCGCGTATTTCACCGTCACGCCCTGTTCGCCCAATTTGGCGGCGAGTTCCTTCAGCGCGTGCTGGGCACGCGCCACGGCCAGCCCGTATCCCGGCACGATAGTGACGGACTCCGCGTTGCTCATGAGGAAGGCCGCGTCGTCGGGGCTGCCGGACTTGACGCTGCGCTGGGTCTCGTCGTGCGCGCCCGCGGCCGACGGTTCAGCGCCGAATCCGCCCAGGATCACGTTGAAGAAGGACCGGTTCATGGCCTTGCACATGATGTAGGACAGGATGGCGCCCGAGGATCCCACCAGCGAACCCGCAATGATGAGCATGGGGTTTTCGAGCGAGAACCCGATGCCGGCCGCCGCCCACCCGGAGTAGCTGTTCAGCATCGAGATCACCACCGGCATGTCGGCGCCGCCGATCGGGATGATGATGAGCACCCCCAACGCGAAGGCGATGGCTGCCATCAGCACATAAGGCAACCAGGACTGCGTGGCCATGAACCACAGGCCACAGGCGATCATCACCACGGCCAGCAGCAGGTTGAGCGGGTGCTGCCCGGGGAATACCACCGGTGCACCCCGGAAGAGCCGGAACTTGTATTTGCCCGACAGCTTTCCGAAGGCGATCACCGATCCGGAGAAGGTGATCGCCCCCACGAAGGTGCCGATGAACAGTTCCAGCCGATTGCCCACCGGGATGGGCGTGCCGGCTGCCGCGATGCCGAAGGCATGGGGTTCGGCCACGACCGCGACGGCAATCGCGACGGCCGCCAGGCCGATCATGCTGTGCATGAAGGCGATCAGTTCCGGCATCTTGGTCATCTCGACCTTGCGGGCCAGCAGCGTGCCTACGCTGCCGCCCACCAGCAGCCCCAGCAGGATGCGCCCAAGGCCCAGTGCCACGGTGCCCTCTCGTGCCAGGCCGATGATGAGCGCGGCCGTGGTCAGGATGGCAATGACCATGCCGATCATTCCGAAGAGGTTGCCGCGGCGCGAGGTCGTCGGGTGCGACAGGCCTTTCAGCGCCTGGATGAAGCAGACCGATGCGACCAGGTAAAGCAGCGTGACCAGATTGGCGGAGATCATGCCGGGCCTCCCTTGCGGTCCTTTTTCTTGAACATCTGCAGCATGCGCTGCGTCACCAGGAACCCGCCGAAGACGTTCACGGCGGCCAGCGCGACGGCGATCGTTCCCATGGACTGCGCCAAGCCGCCGTCTGTGAGGGCGGCCGCCAGCATGGCGCCGACGATGACGATCGCCGAAATGGCGTTGGTGACCGCCATGAGCGGCGTGTGCAGGGCGGGCGTTACGTTCCAGACGACGTGGAAGCCCACGTAGACCGCCAGTACGAAGATGATGATGTTGACGAGGGTGGGATTGACCGCTTCCATCAGGCGCTCCTCAGGACTTGGCCGTCCTGGCAGACCAGGCAGGCTTTGACAATGTCGTCGTCGGGCGGGATGGCCAGGCCGCCTTCGGCGTCGATGATGAGTTTCAGGAAATCCAGCACATTGCGCGCGTAGAGGGCGGAAGCGTCTGTCGCCAGCAGGGCTGGCAGGTTGGTAAGCCCGATGACGGTGACGCCCTGGTGTTCGGTGATTTCGCCGGCCACCGAGAGCGGGCAATTGCCGCCGCGCTCGACGGCCAGGTCCACGACCACCGAACCGGGCTTCATTGATGCGACGGTGTCGGCCTGGATCAGCGTGGGGGCCGGACGTCCCGGAATCAGGGCTGTGGTGATGACAATGTCGGCCTGCTTGCAGCGTTCGGCCACCAGCTGGCCCTGGCGCGCCATCCAGGCCGCCGGCATGGCGCGGGCGTAGCCGCCGGTACCCTGTGCGATTTCGCGTTCTTCATCGGTCTCGAACGGCACGTCGATGAACTTCCCGCCCAGCGACTCGACCTGTTCGCGTGCCGCCGGGCGCACGTCCGACGCTTCGACCACCGCCCCCAGGCGCCGTGCCGTGGCGATGGCCTGCAGGCCCGCCACACCGGCACCCAGCACGACGACGCGCGCGGCCTTCAGGGTACCCGCGGCCGTCATCAGCATCGGGAAGATGCGCCCGTAGTGGTGCGCCGCCAACAGGACCGCCTTGTAGCCCGCCAGGTTGGCTTGCGAGGACAGCACGTCCATGCTCTGAGCCCGGGTCGTGCGCGGGGCCGCTTCCAGCGCAAACGCCGTCAGCCGGGCATCGGCCAGGGTGCGCAGTCCGTCGGTGTCGTATGGATCCAGCATTCCCACCAAGGCTTGGCCGGGCCGCATGTTGGTCAGTTCGCCCGACGTCGGCCGGCGGACTTTCAGGATCAGCGGACAGGCCAGGGCGCCGGCTGCATCGGTAAGTGTGGCACCGGCCTGCTCATAGTCGGCATCCGGATAACGCGCAGGTGCGCCTGCGCCGCGCTCCACGAGCACGGAATGGTCCGCCTTGATCAGCTTCTTCACGGTCTCTGGCGTCGCCGCCACCCGGGTCTCGCCCGGCACTGTTTCGCGCGGGATGCCTATCTGCATGGTGCGCTCCGGGAGGGGAACATCGGCGTGGACGGCATGAAGGCCTCCTCTTTGAGTGCCTGTGATTTAATTTCTGCTTGTTTCCGTATAACAGAATTTCGCCGCCAAAGTCCGAATGTGCCGGCAGCGCCATTTCGAAATGGTCCTTATTCGCAACAGAATGCTGCAGCCGCGGCGGTTGGGTCCACGAGGGCGTTTGGCATGGGTTAGCATTCGGTTTATCGTCCGTGCACAGCGCGGAGTGCCGATTTCAACGCAGGATCCACCATGAATGTCTGGTTGAAGCGGGTGTTGTTCGGTCTTGTCATCGCGCTCATCATCGCGGTGGTGGGCCTGGCAATCTTCCTGCTGACCTTCAATCCCAACGCCTACAAGTCCAAGCTCGAAGATCTGGTCTACGCCCGCTATGGCCGCACGCTGACCATTGAAGGCGATATCGGCCTGTCGCTGTTTCCGCGTATCGGCCTGTCGGTCAAGGACGTGTCCCTGTCCAATCGCGGCAGCAAGGATCTGTTCGTATCGGTCGACAGCGCGCGCTTTGCGGTTGCCATCTGGCCGCTGCTGTCGAACCGGCTGGTGGTGGACCACGTGGCCATCAGCGGACTCAAGGCGTGGGTGGTGCGCAGCCCCAAGGGTCGCTTCAATTTCGACGATCTGCTGGAGAATCGCCGCCCGGTCCCTCGGGCTGTCGGGACGACGGCGGCCTTGGCGGGAGCCCTGGCCGCGCCCGTTGCGGGCGCCGATGATTCGGACCTGAACATCGACATTGCCGGCCTGGAACTGAAAGGCGGCCAGATCCATTACCACGACTTGCGCGACGGCGTGTCCACCACACTGACCGGCATCGAGGCCAATACGGGGCGCGTGACCTATGACCAGCCGTTCGACGTGGCCATCAGGGCGACCCTGAAGGGCGACGATCCTGTACAGGACGCCAAGCTGGATGCCCAGGCGCTGCTGCGCCTCAATCCGGGCGGACGGGGCTACTCGGCGCAAAAGATCAGCGTGCAGCTCGCCGGCCGCCTCGGCAACCTGAATCAGGCGCGTGCGACGCTGAAGGGCAATGTGGCTTTTGAGGGCCGCGCGCACGATTTCTCGGCCGGCAACCTGGAACTCGCGATCGCGGGTGATATCGTGGGTGCGCATCCCATCCAGGGACTGCAGGCCAGCCTGTCCGCCAGCCAATTGCGGCTGGACTCCCGCAATGCTGAACTGAAGGTTTCCAAGCTGGCGCTGCGGGCTTCCGGCAAGGACCAGGGGCGTGCCCTGGAACTCGCGCTGGACGCGCCGTCACTGGCCATTTCGCCGGACTCCGCCAAGGGCGACCCCGTGACGGGGACCTTCAAATGGACGGGTAGCGATACGCTGGCCATGTCGCTCAAGCTGGATGGCCTGTCGGGCAACGCGACGGAATGGCAGCTCCGGTCGGTGGACCTGGACGGCAATCTGACGCAGGGCAAACGCCTGCTGCGCCTGAAGCTGACCTCGCCGCTTTCCTGGAACAGCAGCCTGCGCAAGGGGACGCTCTCCGCCATCAAGGGGGATATCGCGATCCAGGACCAGGAGTTGCCCCAGGGCGGCTACGAGGCTCCCATGATTGGCAGCGTGCATGTGGACTTGGTGCGCGACATAGTGGATGCCGATCTGAATGCCGTGGTCGACGGCGGGCAGGCCGCCTTCAAGGCCCAGGTGACGCAGTTGTCCCAGCCCGCGCCCGCGGTCGACTTCTCGTTCGGCACGGAAAAGCTGGACTTGAATCGCTGGCTGCCGGTGCCTCCGGGGGCGATCAAGGTCCAGACTCCTTCGAAGAGCGGCGAATCCAAGCCCGATGACAAGGCCAAGCCCGAGCCCAAGCCTGCCGCCGCGCCCGCCAAGGCGCCCGTGCCCGTGGGTTTTGACTGGTCTTTCCTGAAGGGGCGGAACATCCATGGAACGGTGAAGATCGGCGATTTGCGCGTCCGCGATGTCCAGCTGACCGGTCTCAGCGCCCAGGCCGATGTGCAGAAAAACGCCCTCACGGTGTCCAAGCTGGCGGCGAAGCTCTATCAGGGTACGCTCAGCGGTCAGTTCACCGCCTCGACCGATCAGACACTGGGACTGCACCTGGCGCTGGACAAAGTCTCCGTGGCACCCCTCCTGCAGGCGCTGGGTACACAGGGTTCGCTGTCGGGGCTGGCCGACGCCCAGATTGACCTGACCGCCCAGGGTACGACGGTCCCGATCCTCGAAAAGTCGCTCGCCGGAAAAGCCGCCTGGCAGATTCGCGACGGAGCCGTGCACGGTCTGGATGCTACACAGACGCTTTCCGACGTGGCTGGGGCTCTGGGCAATGTGCTCAAAGGGCGGCTGGATGCGGTGCCGTCGCCGTTCCAGAAGGGGCGCAGCACTGCCTTCACCAGCCTGGACGGGCATATCGACCTGAAAGACGGTATCGGCACGCTGTCCAAGTTGGCGCTGGTGTCGCAGCTCGTGCACGTAACCGAGGGCAAGCCGGCCCGGGTCGACCTGCCGGCGCGCAGTCTGGACGTGCTGCTTCAGGTCCAGGTTGCGGCCCATCCGCCCAAGGTCCTGGCCACCCCGCTGGGTTCCCTGCTCGGGGCTACCATCCCGGTGCGGGTGTCGGGCCCATGGGCTGATCCCAAGTATGATGTCCTGTGGAGCGACGTCCATAATCAGACCATCCAGCAGGCCCTGAAATCGGGACTGATGCAACTGCTTTCGGGCAAGGACCTCATCCAGCAGGCGCTCCCCGTGCCGGTGCCCGACGCCGAAACGCACCCCAAGCCTGGCTCCAAGGCCGACACGGTCGAGCGGTTGGGCAATGCGATAAAAGGCCTGCTGGGCCAATGAACAGGAGATCAAGGTGACCGAATCTTTTCATCCGATTGCCGGAGGCGCCGGGCTGGGGCAGGCCGGTGCTGGCGACTACGACCGCCGCTGGCTGCTGGTGGATGACGACAATGCCTGGCTGACGGGCAATCAGGCTCCCCGGCTGGGCGAGCTGGAGCTGTCGCTGCGATTTGGCTATCTGGTGATTCGCGCGCCCGGCATGCTTCGCCTGGACATTCCGCTGGATGTCATCGAAGACGACGACAGCGTGGAACGCGTCGCACGCGTCGGCAATCAGGACGTGCGAGTGGTGGATGAAGGTGATCTGGCCGCCGCCTGGTTTGCAGAATGGCTGGGACAGCCCTGCCGCCTGATGAAAGTGCATCCCGAGGCCGCCCCGGTCGCCTGGGCCGTTTGAGCGGGCTCGACCGGACCGGCCCCGCCCGGCCCGCGGGCGGACACGGCAGCCGGACGTCAGTCGCCCTGTTGTTGATCCTGCTGTTCCCTGAGCGCCTTGGCTTTGGTGTGCAGCCAGCGTTCCACCGACGGGAAGACGAACTTGCTGACGTCCCCGCCCAGGATGGCGATCTCACGCACGATGGTCCCCGAGATGAACTGGTACTGATCCGAAGGGGTCATGAACAGCGTTTCGACCTCGGGCAGCAGGTGGCGGTTCATTCCCGCCATCTGGAACTCGTATTCGAAATCCGAAACGGCCCGCAGCCCCCGCACGATGACGCGGGCGCTCTGCTCGCGCACGAAGTCCTTCAGCAGGCCGCCGAAACTGCGGACCCGCACGTTGGGATAGTGGCCCAGGACTTCCTCGGCGATCTTCAGGCGCTCTTCCAGGGTGAAGAAAGGCCGCTTGTTCTGGCTTTGGGCAACCCCCACCACGACCTGATCGAACAAATTCGCGGCACGGCGTACAAGATCCTCGTGTCCGCGAGTCAACGGGTCGAACGTGCCCGGATAGACGGCGGTAATCATGAGGCCTCCGTGATGTGTTTATTGCCATTATTCATGTTTTCTTGCGCCGCAGCAAACTTCAGCAGGTGGTAGTGGACCTGGCCGGCCCGGCCCTGCCGCAAGAGCTGCCAATCGCCCGGCGGTTCGGCCAGCGCAGTTTCGGCCTCCAGGTAAAGCAGGCCGCCCGGGCGCAGCGCCCGCCCCACCAGCGGCCACAGGCGTGGCAGCCACTGTTCGCCGAAAGGGGGATCCAGCAGGATCAGATCGAAGCTCGGCTCGGGCTGCTCCCGAAGGTACGTCAGGGCGTCGCCGGCGTGAATGTGGACGGAGGCAGCCTGGAGGCGTGATTGGACGGCTCGCAAGCCCGCCAGGGCGGCAGGCGCCCGTTCCACCATCTGGACGTGATCCACGCCGCGGGATGCGGCCTCGAATCCCAGCGCGCCGGTACCGGCAAACGGGTCCAGCACGCGGTGTCCGCCGAAAGAACCGCCCCAGAAATGGGCCAGCCAATTGAATAGCGTCTCGCGCACACGATCAGGCGTGGGGCGCAGGTGTTCGCCTTCGGCGACGGCGATGACCGTGCGGCGAAAGCAACCGCCTACAATACGAATCTGATGCTTCTTCATGCGCCTGGCACGATGTCGGGCGTTGGCCGGAACCGTTCAGTGTAAAGCCTATGTTCAGTTTTTTTAAGCGCAAGAAAGCCGATCCGGCGCCGCAGGCCGCCCCGGCCCCTGCGGAAGTCCCGGATGTGGCGCCGGTTGCACCGACGGAATTGCCGCTGGAGCTTCAGGTGTCCCGCCCTGCGGAGGACGTGCCGGTCGGCGTGGAAACACGGGTGCCGCCCGCGGCACGCGGCCAGGGCGGCGGGGAGGGCGATCACCCAGCGCCACAGGGTCTCGTCGGAGAGACGGACCGCACCAGCCAGCCGCCCGATGCCTGGTCGGATCGTCCGGACGACGTGTCGGCGGATCCGCTGGCGCGACTGGAACAGTCCCCCGACTCCGAGGCGGCGTCCTGGCTGGCCCGCTTGCGCCACGGCCTGTCGCGCACTGGACAGAATCTGGGAAGCCTGTTCCTGGGGGTAAAGGTCGATGAAGCGCTCTTCGAGGAACTGGAGACCGCCCTCATCATGGCCGACGCTGGTGTGGAGGCCACCCAGAAACTTCTGGACCAGCTTCGGGCCCGTGTCCGGCGCGACCGCATCGACCAGCCGGATGCCGTCCGCGCGGCGCTGCAGGCGATTCTGGCCGATCATCTGAAAGTTCTGGAAAAGCCGTTCGTGGTGGGCGAAATCGCTCCTATGGTGGTGATGATCGCGGGCGTCAATGGCGCGGGCAAGACCACCTCCATCGGCAAGCTGGCCCATGCACTGCGGGCGCGCAGCGCCTCGGTGCTGCTCGCGGCGGGCGATACCTTCCGCGCAGCCGCGCGCGAGCAGCTCGTGGCCTGGGGAACACGCAACGGCGTCACGGTCATCGCCCAGGAAGGCGGCGATCCGGCGGCGGTGGCTTTCGACGCAGTGAACGCTGGCCGCGCACGTGGGGTCGATGTGGTGCTGGTGGACACAGCGGGGCGGCTGCCCACGCAGCTTCACTTGATGGAAGAGCTGAAAAAGATCCGGCGCGTGATCGGCAAGGCGGATCCCGCGGCGCCTCACGAGATCCTGCTCGTCGTGGACGGCAACACGGGGCAGAACGCGCTGGCGCAGATCCGGGCTTTTGATGCGGCCCTAGGTCTGACGGGCCTCATCGTCACGAAGCTGGACGGGACAGCGCGCGGCGGCACGCTGGCGGCCGTGGCGGCCGGCAGCCAGGGCGTGCGCCCCGTTCCGGTGTATTGGATCGGCGTGGGCGAGAGCATGCAGGACCTGCAGCCCTTCGTCGCCGCCGAGTTTGCCGAGGCCTTGCTGGGCCGGCGGGCGGACTAAAATCCCGACAGATCTGTTTGATGAGAGACCGCAAGTATATGAGCATGGATGTTGGGGCAGCCTTTGAAGCTGCACAATCCCTGGAAATTTCCCCGGTCCAGGAAATCGTGGCCGAGCTTCGCGCCGGCCGAATGGTCATTCTGTGCGACGAGCAGGATCGGGAGAACGAAGGCGACCTGCTCATGGCGGCCGACTTCGTCACCCCGGACGCCATCAATTTCATGGTGACTCATGCGCGCGGCCTGGTGTGCCTGACGCTCACCCATGAACGCTGTGAACAGCTCCGGCTGTCGCTGATGTCGGACCGCAACGGCTCCCAGTACGGCACGAATTTCACGATTTCCATCGAGGCCGCCCAGGGCGTCACCACGGGCATTTCGGCGGCGGACCGGGCGCGGACGATCCAGGCTGCCGTGGCGCGGGACGCTCGTCCGGGCGACGTGGTGCAGCCCGGGCATATCTTCCCGGTGCGCGCTGTTCCAGGCGGTGTGCTGGTGCGCGCCGGCCATACCGAGGCAGGTTGCGACCTGACGGCCATGGCCGGACTGACGCCGGCCGCCGTCATCTGCGAGGTGCTCAAGCCCGACGGCACCATGGCGCGTTTGCCGGACCTGAAACTCTTTGCCCGCGAACATGGCCTGAAGATCGGCACCATTGCGGATCTGATCCAGTACCGCAGCGAGCATGAGTCCATGATAGAGCGACTCGTCGAACGGCCGGTGTCCACTCCATGGGGGGATTTCCGCGCGGTGGCCTATCGTGATCGCGCCTCGAATGCGCCGCATCTGGCGCTTGTGCACGGTGCCATCCTGCCCGATCAGGAAACCCTGGTGCGGGTGCACGAGCCCACCAGCGTGCTGGATCTGCTGTGCGAAACGGCGCCCGGTCATAGCTGGACGATCCCGCACGCACTGCGAGTGATCTCGCAGGCTGAGAGCGGTGTCCTGGTCCTGCTGAACTGCCAGGGAGGCGCCGACCCGCTGTTCGCGCAGTTCGGCGCCTGGGCGCGCGACTCGGCGGCGGACGGTGCACCCGACGCCGCCGCGGCGGGCGAGCGGCATGGGCTGCGTACTTTCGGCATTGGTGCGCAGATCCTGCGCGACCTCGGGGTGAAGCAGGCGCGCCTGCTGGCGCGTCCGCGGAAAATGCCCAGCATGGCAGGGTTTGCCCTGACGATTACGGGTTACCATAACGAACCTGGCGTCTCGAACACGCCCCTCTGACCACGGAGTTTCGACTATGAACCCTTATGTGATGACCCCCGACATGAACGGGGAAGGCCTGCACATCGGCATCGTGCGCGCCCGGTTCAATGCCGAAATCGGCGAAGCCGAGCTGCAGACTTGCCTGGACGAACTGGCTGCCCTGGGCGTGGATGAGCGCGATGTCATGGTGGTGTCAGTGCCGGGCGCGCTCGAGCTCGGTGTGACGCTGGCCCAGATGGCAGAGACCTTCGAATTCGATGCGCTCATAGCGCTGGGCGCCGTGATCCGCGGCGAGACCTATCACTTCGAGACCGTCAGCAACGAATCCGCCGCCGCGATGAGCCGCGTGGCTCTCGAAACCGGCATCCCCGTGGCCAATGGCGTCCTGACCGCCTACACCGAGGAGCAGGCCAAGGCGCGAGCGGCCGACAAGGGGCGCGACTGCGCTCGCGTGGCCGTGGAAATGGCCAACCTGGTGGCGGCGCTGGAGCCGGAGTCGGATGATGACGACGATGACAGCGACGACTTCGAAGACGAGGACGAAGACGAAGACGATAACGAGGGCCGCAATGAGTGATCCCCGGCCGGCGCGCAACGGGCGTGCCAATGCCCGCAGCGCGCGCCGCATGGCGCGTGAATTTGCCCTCCAGGGCGTTTATGCCTGGCTGCTGCGCGGGGACGCCGATGCGGCCGAACTGGGCGAAATCGATGCCCATGTGCGCGACGGCGAGGGCTTCGAACAGGCCGATGGGGATTGGTACCGTACGCTGCTCCAGGGCGCCATTGCCCAGGCGCCGGTTCTGCGCGAGCGTTTTCTCCCCTATGTGGACCGGCCATTGGCCGAGCTCTCGCCCGTCGAGCACGCGGTACTGCTCATCGGCAGTTTCGAGCTGGTGCATCACCTCGAGGTCCCTTACCGGGTCGCCATCAACGAGGCTGTGGAACTTGCCAAGTCGTTTGGCGGAACAGACGGCTATCGCTTCGTCAACGGCGTGCTCGACAAGCTGGCGGCCGAAGTCCGCGCAGCCGAAGTCCAGGCGCCCGTCCGCCACTGATCCATTTGGCGCCATCATGTCCGCGGACAGTGAATTCGATCTGATTGCCCGCTATTTCGATCGGCCGGTGCCGCCCGGAATGCTGGGGGTCGGAGACGATTGCGCGTTGCTGCCTCTGTCTCCCGGATGCGAGCTGGCGGTCAGCACGGACATGCTGGTCCAGGGCCAGCACTTCCTGTCCGACGTGGACCCGCGATCCCTGGGGCACAAGGCGCTGGCGGTGAACCTGTCCGACCTGGCGGCCATGGGAGCCCGACCATTGGCCTGCACGCTGGCCTTGTCCTTGCCGGGTATCGACCATCCATGGCTTCAGGGCTTTTCCGACGGTTTCCATGCGCTGGCGGAAAAGTCGCGGTGTCCGCTGGTGGGCGGGGACACCACGCACAATCCCGACGGCATCGTCATCAGCGTGACGGTCATGGGCGAAGTTCGCCGCGCCCACGCGCTACGCCGCAGCGGCGCCCGCGAGGGCGACGATATCTGGCTGTCCGGGTCGCTGGGAGCCGCCTACGTTGCGTTGCTGCTGCGGCAGGGCTATCTGCCTGCGGATGCGGCCCGTCTTCAGGCGAGCTGCAAAGCGATGGACTGGCCTGTTCCGCGTCTCCATCTGGGGCGATATCTGGGCAGCGTGGCGCATGCCGCGATCGATCTTTCCGACGGTCTCCTGCAGGACTTGGGCCATATCCTGGAACAGAGCCACTGCGGCGCGGAGCTCCAACTGGATGCGTTGCCCGCGGATCCGAGCCTGGAAGGGCTGGAGGAGGCCGTGCGACGCGAGGCCATCCTGGGCGGCGGAGATGTCTACGAACTCTGCTTTACCGCGCCCCCGCTGCGCCGAGAGCAGATTTACGCCCTTCAACAGCGGCTTGGGGTGCCGCTCACGCGGGTCGGCACCATCGTTCGAGGCGCCGGTGTGCGTGTGCTTGACGCACACGGGGACGAGATCCCCATCACCCTGCGCGGTTTCGATCATTTTTCTCGGGCCACGTCACCGTCGCCGACACCTACCGGCGGACCCCTTCCATGACGTTTCCCAAAAACGCTTTGCCCGATTCCAGCCGCCCGACGCTGGCCTGGATGTTGGCCCGGCCGGAGCGCATCGTCGGTTTCGGTTTGGGCTCGGGCCTGATCCATCCGGCGCCCGGGACCTGGGGTACCCTCATGGGATGGCTGCTGTGGTGGCTGTTCGTGGGGCGATTGCCCGGTGGCTGGGTGTTTGCCGTGCTGGTGGTCGCGTTTGCGGGCGGCTGCTGGGTGGCACAGCGTTGCAGCGATGACTTGGGCGTCGCGGATTTCGGGGGCATCAACTGGGACGAGATCGTCGCCATCTGGCTGGTGCTGTGGCTGCTGCCGTCCACGTTCTGGATGCAGGCGGCGGGCGTGGTGCTGTTTCGTGTGTTCGACATCCTCAAGCCTGCCCCCGTCAGTTGGCTGGACCGGAACTGCAAGGGCGGCTTTGGCATCATGATCGACGACATTGCTGCCGCGCTTTATGCTGTATTGGTGGCCTGGCTGTTGATCCGATGGGGAGTGCTGCCATGATCGTCCGTGAAATTCGTGCCCTTGCGGGCGAACTCGGCTCCGCCCTGCGGGTGGCCGGTTCGCTGTGCGCCACGGCGGAATCCTGCACCGGCGGTCTTCTGGCCGGGGCCATTACGTCATGCCCGGGATCCAGCCAATGGTTCGAACGCGGCTTCGTGACCTATAGCAACGCCGCGAAGATCGCCGAGCTCGGCGTGTCGGCCGATACGCTGGAACGCTATGGTGCGGTCAGCGAGGAAACGGCCATGGAGATGGCCGCCGGTGTCTTGGCCGT
>Ga0134125_10000564_pt1 | contig 49159 bp, 29 predicted proteins | sample KB31751_FD_96464 | JGI IMG/M metagenome (GOLD analysis project Ga0134125, IMG submission 96464) | Terrestrial soil microbial communities with excess Nitrogen fertilizer from Kellogg Biological Station, Michigan, USA - KB3-175-1 | ecosystem: Environmental > Terrestrial > Soil > Unclassified ... | reverse complement strand
GCGGCAACCCCGGCCCGGCCGCGTTCGCTTTCGTCATTGCTCGCCCCGGCCTTCCGCCCGTCGAGGAAGCCCAGACGCTCGGCAAGACCACGAACAACGTCGCCGAGTACACGGCTCTCGTGCGCGGACTCGAAGCCGCCGCCGACCTCGGCCTCAAGCGGCTTGCCGTGTTCAGCGACAGCGAACTGCTCGTCCACCAGATGAACGGCGTCTATCGCGTCAAGCACCCGGACCTGTTGCCGCTCTATGAAGAAGCGCGGGAACTCGTGAAGGAATTCGAGTCGGTGTCGATCGCCCACGTTCGCCGGGAGCAGAACAAACGGGCGGACGCGCTGTGCAACCAGGTGCTCGACGGTCAGGCGGGAAAGAGCAAGAAGCCGATGGCGGCCGCATCGCAACCGAAGACTGCTATTTCCGACGCCGCGGTCCGCGCGGACGCCATCGCGATTTTGCAAACGGCGGCCCAGGCGTGGGCGAGCCGCGGGCTGGCTGCCGTTCCCCCGGACGCCATCTGGGACCAGTTGTGGTTCCTCATGGAAGAAGGCGGCGTGTTGAAGCGGAAGTAAGGGTCCGTCGCTTCGCCGCCTTTCGGCGTGCGCTCGCCTTGGTATATACTCATTCATATCCCGATCCGCCCGCCGATGAGGTGGTCCATGCCGGTCGCCGTTTGCCGCATTGCGGCGTTCGCGTTGCTATTCAGTAGTCTGGCCGCCTTCGCGCAACCGGCCAAGAAATCCGAGCCGAAAGTCGCGCCCGCGAAACTGCCCGAGCCGACCGCCGCGGAGATCGACGCCTTGGCCGCCAAGTTCAAAGCCGAACGCGACGCCGCGATCAAGGCGCGCTTCCCGCAACAAGCGATGGCCAAGGCGGACGACCTGGCCAAGCGCGCCGCGACGGCCCAGGCCGACGGCAACCCGCGCCGCGCCGCCCGCTACTACCGCGATGCCCGCTGGCAACTTCCCTACCTCCCCGTCGACCTACCTCCGCACGTAACGCGCGTACTCGGCGAAAGCCGCATGCGCCACTCCGACCGAGTCAACAGCGTGGCGTACAGCCCGGACGGCGGCCGGCTCGCCTCGGCTTCCCGCGACGGCACCGTGAAAATCTGGGATCTCAGCAACGGCCGCGAACTCGTCACCTACCGCGGCCACGCCGATCAGCCGAACGACCGCAGCGCCAACGCCAACGTTCTGAGTGTCGGCGGCGTCGCCTTCCACCCGAAAGGGAAAATGGTCGCGTCCGTCGGCGGCACGCAATTGCACCTATGGGAAGCGGACACCGGCAAACGCATCAAGGTGCTGGCCACGATTGAGAAATCCGACAAGCCGCTCAAGTGCGTGGCCTTCAGCCCGGACGGCAAGTCGATTGCCGTCGGCTGCGACGACGGCATCCTTCGCGCCTTCGAAACGGAGACCGGCAAGGGCACCTACACCAGCCCGGTCCGCAACGGTGCCCGCATCGAACGCGTTGCCTTCAGCCCCAACGGCAAGTTGATCGGCATCGCCGATAACGCCGGCAACGCCGCGGTCTACGCCCCCCTGGCCGCGAACCAAATGCCCATGTCGACGGGGGTCATCGATCAAACCGGAGCATGCCTCGGCGTCGCCTTCACCGCGGACAACCGTTCCATCTTCACCTGCGGATATGATGCCCGCGCCCGCCTCACCCACGCCACCGAGCCCGACGGCAAACCCAACGCACTCACCGCTTCGCGCGTTCGCGAGTTCGTCGGCCACACCGGCAGCGTCAACGATCTCGCCGTTCCTTCCGAAGGCAATTTGCTCATCACCGGCGGGCAGGACCACACCGTCCGCGTGTGGGACGCGACCACCGCCAAGCAACTGCGTTCCTTCCAGGGGCACATGGACGAAGTGGTGGCAGTTGCCGTGCGCAGTGACGCCCGGCAAATCGCCTCCGCCAGCATTGATGGGGCGATTCGCCTGTGGGACATGAGCCCGTCGGACGACCATCGGGCCCTCGTTGAAGCGACGCAGCCGATCTGGGCCGTGGCCGTTTCGCCGGATGGCAAGCGGGCCGCGGCCGCCGGCGGCGACAAGATGATCCGCGTTTACGATCCCGAAACCGGCAGGCTCGAGGCGACCCTTGCCGGCAACAAGGCCGCCGTCACGACCATCGCCTTCTTCCCGGACGGCAATCGGCTCGCTTCCGGCGGCGGCGACCGCACCGTGCGAATCTGGGACGTTGCCGCGAAGAAAGCCGTCAAGGAGATGCCGGGACACGAACTGCCCATTCTCGGCGTGGCTTTGACGAGCGATGGCAAGAAGATCGTATCCGTCTCCGCGGACGGCACGGCCCGCGGTTGGGATGCGACCACGGGCGACGCGCTTTGGAACTGGAGCGGCAGGTCAAAGGCCCTGTGTACGGTCTCCATTCGGGCCGGCGACGCGCAAGTCGCGCTCGGCGCCGCCGACGGCACCCTAGTCGTCCTCGATGTTTCCGGCAGCGTGCCGAAGGAAGTGGCCACGTTAACCGCCCACTCGGCGGGCGTCGCCGCGGCCGCTTATAGCCCGGACGGCAGTAAGCTGGCCACGGCCGGCGGCGACGGCGCCCTCCGCATCTGGACCATCGCCGAAACCGGCCAACCCGTCGCCCTCAAGAAGTTCGAAGGGCAGGTGAAGCCGGGTTCGCCCTCGGGGTTCTCGCCGCTGTCGGGCGTCGCCTTCTCCGCGGATGGCCGATTCGTGGCCTCGGCCGGCGCCGATGCCGTCGTCCGCGTTTGGGACGTGCAGACGCAAGCGGAAGTCCGCGGCCTGCGCGGCCACACGGAATGGGCCACCTGCGTCGCCTTCAGCCCGGACGCTCGCCTTCTCCTCTCGGGGGGAGCGGACAAAATCGCCCGCATCTTCGAACTCGCCCCGCAAGAAGGGGCCGGCGGGCTCGGCCACCTCCTCACGGTCAACGCCATCGCCGTCAGCCCCGACGGCAAGCTCGCCGCCACCGCCTCCGCGGATCACACCGTCAAGATCTGGGAACTGGCCACCGGCCGCGAACTTGCCACACTCATCGGCAGCAGCGACGAAATTCCCCTGTCCGTCAGCTTCCTCGGCAACGATCGCGTCGTCGTCGGCAGCGATTCCCACAAACACGACAAGGGCTTCCTCAACATCTGGAGCGTTCAGCCGCCGCGCCTGCTGCACACATCGACGATGGGCCGGGTGTTCAACGTGCTCGGCGCCGCCGACGGTTCCAAAGCCGCGGCCTGGTCCGTCCGCTTCGGCAACAACGAGACGGATATCCACTCCTACGAACTGCTCGATAAGGCGGGCAAATCGCTCGTCGCCTTCCCCGATCCGGGCCACAAGATATCGGCCGCTTCATTTTCCGCGGACCTGACCTGGGCCGCCGTCGGCGACGACCAGGGCGTCGTCCGCATCCTTGACTTGAACAAGAAGGAACGCATCGGCAGCGATTGGCCGCTCTTCGACAAGTTCGCGGTCGGCGACCTCGGCCTGACGCCGGACAAGAAACTGCTGGTGGCCATCGACCAGGGGGGCCGGGTGAAAATCGCGGACGTGGCCAAGCGGGCCGTCTTGCCGACGAAGGAGATCGTGGCCCACAAGGGCCCCATCGGCGGCTTGATCGTGTCGCCGAAGGGCGATACATTCTTGACGCTCGGCGGCGATCGCGAGGTGAAGGCGTGGTCGCTGGCCGATCCGTCGGCGCCGCGCGAGATCCGCAGTTGGAAGTTGCCGGTCGGCGTTAAGGGGGCGGCCTACACGCCGGACGGCCGCTCGATCGTGACCGCCAACCTCGACGGCACCGCGTACGTGCTGGAACTGAAGTGAAACAGTGGGAGCGCGAAGGCCTTCGCGCTCCCCGTCGGGTCGCGGCTAAACCTCACTTCAGGGTCTTGACGTATTCCAGCACTTCCTCCGGGTGGTTCTTCGGCGTCACCTTATCGTATATCTTCGCGATCTTGCCGTCCTTGCCGACCACGAACGTGACGCGCTGGGCCCGCGAATTCTTCGGGTTCAAGATTCCCAGTTCCTTCACCAGCTTCGAATCCGTATCGGCCAGGAGTGCCATCGGCAGCTTGTACTTGTCGATGAATTTCCGCTGGGCGATCACGTCGTCGATGCTCGCGCCGACCAGCACCACGTCCTTGGGGAACTCCTTGGCCTTGTCGCGGAAGCCGCACGATTCCACGGTGCAGCCGGGCGTATCGGCCTTCGGGTAAAAGAAGACGACCGCGACCTTCCCTTCCAGATCGGCGATGGAAACGGTCTTGGCGTCCTTCTTGATCTTGTCGATCTGGGCGGCCGCCAGCGGGATCACCGGGAACTTGTCGCCGGCTTTAACCTTGAGCATGGTGTCGTCCTTGGCCGAGGCCGTGGTGAGGCAGAGTCCGAGCAGGGCCGCCAGCGATGCGAACCGCAACATGATGTTTCCTCCGGGAGCGGGGCGATGACAAGGGGATCGGAATTAGTTTCGAGGACGGGGCCGGCGATTGCAAGCGCCACTTGGCAAGCCCCGCGAGAAATGCCTTTATTGCGGATCGTTGCCGACGGCCGGCCGCGGCTTGCGGGAGAAGGCCGCGTACATCGCCGGGAGCACGAACAGCGTCATCAGCGTACTGGTAATGACGCCGCCAATGACGACGGTGGCGAGCGGCCGCTGCACTTCGGAACCGGCGCCGCTGCTCGTCGCCATCGGAATGAAGCCGACGCTGGCCACGAGCGCCGTCATCATGACCGTTCGCAAGGAACCGACCCACGTCGATTTGATCGCGGACAGCCGCGAAGGGGACTCCGAGGCACGCAGCGCCGACACCATGATCATGCTGTTGAGCACGGAGACGCCGGAGAGCGTGATGAAGCCGACGGCGGCGGAGATGGATAGCGGCATCTCGCGGAGCCACAGAGCGGCGATCCCGCCGACGCAGGCCGCCGGCACGCTCGCGAAAACGAACACCGTGTCGATCACCGTGCGATAGGTGAGGAACAGCAACCCGACAATAAGCAACATGGCGAGCGGCACGACGATCATCAGTCGCCGTTGGGCGCGGACCATGTTTTCAAACTGGCCGCCCCAGTCGATGCGGAACCCCGTGGGCAATTGCACCTTCGCGTCGATGCGGCTCTGGGCCTCGGCGACAAAGCTGCCGATGTCGCGGCCGCGCACGTTGCATTGAATCGCGATCCGCCGCTTCCCCCATTCGCTGGAAATCAGCTTCGGTCCGCGCGTCTCGACGACATCCGCAATCCGCGTCAACGGGATTTGTTCCCCCGACGGCGCCGCGATGCTCAAGCTGGCAATCGCGTCCGGCGTCGACCGATAGCTATCCGGTAAGCGAACGACCAGCGGGAAGCGGAGTTGATCCTCGACCACGTCGCCGACCGATTTGCCGCTGATCGCTTCGATCTTTTCCATGACGATCTGGGCCGGGATGCCGTAGCGGGCCAGTTCGTCCTGGCGAAGGCGCACTTGCAAGATGGGCTGCCCGGCGATCTGCTCCGTGGAGAGGTCGGCGCAGCCGGGAATGTCGCGGAGCACGGCTTCGAGCTCGGCGCTCTTTTCAATGAGCGTGTCGATGTCGTCGCCGAACAGTTTCAACGATAGATCGGCCCGCGAACCGGTGAGCATCTCGTTGACGCGCATCTCGATTGGCTGCGTGAACCAGACGACCTGCCCCTTGAAGCGTTTGAGATCCTTGGCCATGATCTCGACGAGATCGCCTTGCGTGCGAATATGGGGCCGCCATTCGGCCTTGGGCCGCAGCGTGATGTACATGTCGGTCGATTCGGGGCTGCCGGCATCCGTGTTGATCTCCGGCTCGCCGACGCGGCTCCAGACGTGCAGAACTTCGGGGTAATTCGCCTTCACGAACCGTTCCATCTCGGTGTTCATGGCGGCGGATTGTTCGAGGCTGGTGCCGGGCACGCGGAGGATGCCGACGACAATTGCCCCTTCGGAAAGCTGCGGAACGAACTCGGTGCCGAAGTTCTTGGCCATCATCCCGGCGACGATGAGCACGATGCCGGCGAGGCCGAGCACCGCCGGGCGGTTCCGCAACACGAATCCCAGGAGCGGCTCGTAAATCCTCTTCGCGAGCCGCACCGGAAGCACTTCCTTCTCTTCCAGCTTGCGCGGCAGCAGATAGCTGGCCAGCACCGGCGTCAGCGTCAGGGCGAGTATCAAGGAACCCGTCAGCACGAGCATCACGGTGTAGGCCATCGGCCGGAACATCTTCCCTTCGACCCCTTCGAGCGTCAGGATCGGCAGGTAAACGATCAGGATGATGAGTTGGCCGAAGACGGTGGGGATGCGGACTTCGTTGGCGGCGTCGCGAATGATCTGGCGGCGATCGCGGCCTTGCGGGTCGCCGTGCTCTTGGGCGTGAGCGAGCCGCCGCATGATGTTCTCGAGCATCACGACGGAACTATCCACGACGATTCCGAAGTCGATGGCGCCGAGGGAAAGCAGGGTCCCGGCGATTCCGGCCGGCCACATGCCGATGAATGCGAACAGCATCGCCAGGGGAATCGTCGAGGCCGCAATCAACCCGGCGCGCAGATTCCCCAGGAAAATGAACAGGATCGCCACTACCAGCAGCGCTCCATCGCACAGGTTGGAACGCACGGTGGAGATTACTTGATCGACGAGTTCGGTGCGATCGTAGACGGTCTTGACCTTTACGTCCGCGGGAAGGTTCTTGACCGTGGCGTCGAGTTGATCTCGGAGGGCCCGCGTGACCGCATAACTATTCGAACCGATGCGCATGAAGCCGAGGCCGAGAACGATTTCGCCCTCGCCCTCGGCGGTGACGATACCGCGGCGAATCTCGTGGCCAATCACCACTTCGGCCACGTCCTTGACGTACACCGGCGTGCCGGCGGATGCCGCGACCACGATGTTCTCGATCTGCGGCAAGGTGACCGTTCGGGCGATGCCGTGGACGAGGAGCATGTCGCCCTGGCGATCGATGTAGCCGCCGCCGACATTGAGATTGCCGGCCCGGACCGCTTCGAGCAATTGCTGCAACGTCAGTTGATACTTGATGAGCTTGGTGGGATCGACGCGGACCTGATATTGCTTTTCGAGGCCGCCCCAGGAGTTGACTTCGGCGGCGCCGGGAACGGTGCGCAAGCGCGGCCGAATTCGCCAATCCTGGGTCGTCCGCAGTTCGGTGAGGTCGGGGATCGGCTGCGTCGAGGTAACGTGGTAGTGCAGCACTTCACCGAGGCCGGTGGCGACGGGGCCGAGCTCGGGCCGCGGCATTCCCGGGGGGAATTCCACGGTCGAGAGGCGTTCCTGGATCACTTGCCGCGCCAGGTAAATGTTGGTGCCGTCCTCGAAGGTAATCGTGACTTGCGACAGGCCGAACTGGGAGATCGAGCGCACTTGCTTGAGCCCCGGCATCCCGCCCATCACCAGTTCGATGGGGAAGGTGATGAGCCGCTCGATTTCGGTGGCGACCATTGCCGGCGCCACCGTATTCACTTGGACCTGTACCGGCGTGGTATCTGGGAAAGCGTCGATGTTGAGGTTGGAAAGAGCGACGGCGCCGCCGCCGGCGATGAGAAGTGCTCCGAGCAGCACCAGCCAGCGGTTATCGAGCGCGCGGGAAATGATCGCGGAAAGCATTCGCAAAGACTCGGGGAATGATGGGCGAAAACGACTAGAGCACAGGCAAGAATGCCTGTGCCATCAGGAGATTAATCCGCCACGAGCGAATCCTTCATCAGTTCCGATTTGAGGACGTAGCTGCCGCGGGTGACCACGCGTTCGCCGGGGGCGATGCCGGCAAGGATTTGCGTGACGCCGGAGCGCGACAGGCCGAGCCGCACGGTGCGCGCCTCGAAACTCGTGCCGTCGGCCAGGGCCACGAACACCACGGTCGAGCGATCGGGCATCCGTTGCACGGCGGCATCCGGCACGACGACGGAATCGAGGTGCCGGGCCACGCGGATGCGCGCGGAGCCGAACAGATTGGCGCGCAGCCGCCGCAAGCCGTCATCGGTCGGTTCGCCGGGGCGGCCCACGACCGGATTCGCCGCCGAGGAGCGGGCCTGGATCGTCCGCGTCTTCTCGTGAATCTCCGTGCTCACCCAGGTCAGCGTGCCGCGAACCGGTTCGCCCAACCCCTGGGCCGTGAACTCCACTTCTTGACCTAAATTCAGCCACGCCCCATCTTCCATGCGCACGGAAAGCTTGATCCACATGTTCTCGACGTCGGCAACTTCCAGATGCGCGACCTCCGGGCTGATGACTTCGCCGGGCACCATGTCCTGACGAATGACGACGCCATCGAACGGCGCGATCAGCGGGAACAGATTGGCGGTGGTCGGCCGCGGGTTCAATTCCGCGACGACTTCCGGAGGCAGGCCGAGAAACTGAATTGCCTGGGAGAGTTCCTGCGGCGTCTGCAAGCGCTTGTCGAGGCCGTCGGTGGATAGCCCGAGATTCAGGAGCCGCTGGTAAGCCGTGAAGCGGCGGAGTTCCGCTTCCTTCGCGCCGGCTTCCGCTTCGAGAAGCGAACGAGTCGGCACGATGCCCGACCCGGCGGTCCGAAGCTGCTCGAGAATCTCGGCCCGGTATCGCGCCATCAAGTGGTCGCGAAGGTATTCCGATTTGGCCTGGCCCACTTCCTGGGCGTCGATGAGTGCGAGGACATCGCCCTTATGAACGGTCTGACCAATGAGCCGGCGAATGGTGTGAACTCGGCCCGCCACCGGGCAGGAAAGCTGCGCGACCCGCTGCGAGTTGTACGCCACCACGGCGTTGGCCGGCACCCATTCGTCCACGGCCGTGCGATTGGCGACGACCGTGGCGAGCCCAGCAGTCTGCACATCGACCGGGGAATCGAACCGCACCAGCGGCAACTTGGATGTCGATTCGGAGACGACCGCTTGCGGCGAAGTATCTTCCGCGGGGGGCGGGGAACTTTCGTCGGCCTTGATGGCGCCGAACGATGGAATACTCCAGTGGCTGTGATGACCCCAGAAACCGATGCCGACCATCGCGGCCAGAATGAAAACCGTGGGCACTGAGTGCGCGATGGCGCGTAAAGCCGCCAAAAGCATGCTTCCTCCGGAAGGGCGAGCGATCCCGGACGCTAGATAAGCTGGATTTTAACAATGGCGGCGACACGGATCAATCCGGATTAGCCGCGCGGCGGAGTCGGCGGAGAAGGCTCGCCATGCGGCAGGTAGCGCCAGGCAAGCGCGGCCAAGATCAGTGCGCCGCCCACGATCATCGGTACCGTCGGCGCATCTTTCTCCGGAGTCATCAGGTAGGCCCAGACCGGGTTCAATAGCGGCTCGATCAGCGTGATGATGCCGGCTTCCTGCGGCGACAGCACCCGCAAGCCGCGCGCGAACAGCCAGTACGGAATCGCCATTTGCACGACGCCGTAGACCGCCATCACGGCGAACTGCGGCATCGCCGGCGCCGTCGCCCAGCTCGCGAATTCCTCCGGGCCGAATCGCAAGAGAACGTAAAGCGCGATGGCGAAGGCGCTGCCGAACAGGTTGAGGGCCGTTAGCCACGCCGCGGACTCCGTTCGCAGCACGCGCAGGAACACCATCACGACGGCATAGGTGAGGCCGCTGCCGAGCCCCATGAACAAGATCGCGACTTGCGTTTGCTCTTCATCCGCGGGCAGGTTACGCGGCCAGTTCCCGGCGACGATCACAATCGCCCCGAGGCCGCCCAGTAGCACCGCTTGCCAGCCGCGGCGATCCCCCCGTTCCCCCAGCACGAACACGGCGATCAGGTAGACCCAGATGGGTGCCGTGTTTTGCAGGAAGATCGCGTTGGCGGCGGGGCCGAGGGCCAAAGCCGACATGTATAGGCCGCTCATCAGCGCGAACACGGCGGTCATGCCGAGCATCATGGGGCGGAAGCGCACGTCCGCCCGGTGAACGAGCAGCAGCATGGCCAGCCCGCCGAAGAGGCCGCGGTAGCAAGTGATTTGTAGCGAGGTGAGTTGCGGAAGGTGCAGTTCGAGCTTCAACGCCGCGGCGAGCGGGGTCGGCTCGCGGAGGAACCGCATGAAGAAGCTGCCGGAACTCCATAGCACGGCCGCCAATACCAGACAGGCCCGGGCCTGCGAAACGGACGGCGCCGCTGCGGACATAGCTTCCCCATCTGTCAGCCGATTCGTTGGCCTGTCAGCGGCGGCACGCGCGGAGAAGTCCCTTCCTCGGCATCCGGGGCGGGATCGTCGGTGAACGGAGGCAAGGGGGTCTGATTCGGGTTCAATTCGGCGGCCGGTTTGACCAGCGGAATATCGGCGCGCGTCGGCATATCGATACCGGGCTGCAGGGACGGACTCGGCGCGTTTTCGACGATGATCGCCGGAATCCGCTCGGCCAATCCCGTGGCGGCGAGCGCTTCGGCCAGATCCTTGGCCGACTGATACCGTTCGCGCGGGTCGCGCGCCAGGGTTCGGGCGATGATGCTCGCCAATGCGAGCGGCACGCCGGGGTTCCGCTTGGCGATCGGCACGAACGTGTCGTGTTCCTTCTCGCGGATCACTTCTTCATGCGTCGCCCCAAAGAACGGCACCTGCCCGGTCAACAAGTGGTACAGCGTGGCGCCGAGGGCGAAGATGTCGCTGCGGCCATCCACGAGGGCGGCGTTCAAGGCCTGTTCGTATGGCATGTAGTACGAGGTGCCGACGCCCTGATTGAAGGCCGTCAAGTGCGAATCGTCGCTGAGCCGCTTGGTCAGCCCCAGGTCCGCCAGCTTGGCGATGCCGTCCGGGTGCAAGAGCACGTTGTCCGGCTTCACGTCGCGGTGGACGTAGTTGCGGTCGTGCAGGAACTGCAAGGCGCGGGCGATGTCGATGCCGATCTTCACCGTCGCCCCGACCGAAAGCGGACCCGATCGCACCAGGGCAGCATGCGAACTCGGGCCATCGATGAACTCGAGCACCAAGAAGTGCCGATTGCTTTCGCGGTCGAAGCCGGCGGCGTAGCCGCGAACGATGTTGTCGTGTTGAAGGAGCCGGCTGAGGCGGGCTTCGCGGTAGAAGCGGTTGACGAATTCGGCTTGCCCGGCGAGATGGTCAGCGAGAACTTTGAGGGCGACGGGCCGCCGCGCCGGTACGTCGTAGCTCAGATAAACAGTGCTCATGCCGCCGTGGCCGACGGTGCGCAGCAGCCGATAGCCGCCGATGGAATTCACTTCACCGGTCGCTGACATCGTTCGATCGCGGCCCTCCACGGGGGGCGCGCCTTCCGCGGGCATAAGGGACTCCACCGCGCGATAGGGCAAAAACGGCAGGCGACGCCGCGGAACGCACGGTCCCGCTGACGATAGAGAGTCAATGGCTGCGAGCCGATCGCGGGGTGAGTTTATCGTAGCGGTTGGCGGCAGCAGTCGCAAGAAGCGGCGCGCGCCAATCAGCCGCATTCATCGGCTCTTCATAGTCATAGTCCAGTTTAACGCGCGCGTCCGCTCCCGCTTCGAATCATGAACCACCACGAAGGCACAACGATCACACAGAAAAGCACCGAGGCGAAGAAACGGACTTCCAAATCGGGTTTTGGGCTTCTCCGTGTATCTTTGTGCGAGCTTTGTGCCTTTGTGGTGATTCCGATCTTCAGCCGCCGCGTTTCTCAATCGCCTCGCGCGTGCTATCTTAAATGGAAACCGCTGGTCCGCATTTCCGCTGAGGACGCATCGTGCGCAGAGCACTTTTCGGTTGGCTTGCCATCGCGTTGATTGCTGGGTTCGCCAGGCTTCCCGCGGACGACGCGTCCGAGGAAGAGGATGCGATCCGCGCCGCGACGCGGTGGAAGGGAAAAGCCCGGATCGACGAGAAGTTGCCGGCGGCGGCCCGCGTCGCGGTGAAATTCGAGAGCCTCAACGATGCGGCGCTGGCGGCGCTCGCCAAGCAGCCGCGCATCGGTTCCATTCAGGCCTTCGACGGCACTCGCTGTACTGTGAAGGGCCTCACGACGTTGCAAGCCTTGCCGAACTTGCAGCGGCTCGTGCTCAACAAGTCCGGCGTGACCGACAAAGGGCTGGCGGCCATCGCCGGTTGCAAGGAACTCCGCGAACTCACAATTCCCGTCTCCACGATCACCGATGGCGGCCTCGCGGCACTTACCAAACTCATGCGCCTTGAAGCGCTCGATCTGTCGGATGACGCGAAAATCACCGACAAGGGCATGGCCCAGATTCAACTACTCGTGCGGCTCGAGAAACTGCACCTCAGCAATACCGCGATCACGGACAAGGCGCTTCTCGAATTGAAGCCCTTGGAAGGGCTGCTCTCGCTGAGCGTGATGGGAACGAAGGTAACGGCCTCGGCGGCGGAGAGATTCATTGAGGAGATGCCGAACCTTCGCGTGGTTCGGCGCTGAAATCACCAAGAGGGGCGTACGTGGCCAAGGCCAAGATCACCTTCGACGTGCATCCGGGCGTCGCCATGATTCAGCGGTGGACGGCCGCGTTGCCGGAGAAGACCGGCCACTCGCTCGACGAATGGGCCGACCTCGTGAAAGCCGAGAAGTTGCCGGATCGCAAGGCGCGGCTCGTCTGGCTCAAGGAACGCGGCGTCGGCGGCAACATGGCCGGCATGATCGCCGATTACGCCTTCGACAAGCTCACCTGGGACGGCGAACCGGCGCTGTACCTGAAGCAGGCCGCGGTTTACGTCGAGACGATGTTCCAAAAAGGGAAGGAATGGCAACGGCTCATTTTCGAGGCGATCGCCGCGGAAGTGCGGAAGTTCGGCAAGGACGTGAAAATCTGCCCGTGCAAGACGATGGTGCCGTTTTATCGCAACCGCGAGTTCGCCCACGTCAAGCCGGCGACGCAGCGGCGCCTGGAACTCGGTCTGGCCCTGCCGGGCGTGCCGTTCAAGGGCCGCCTGCAGCGCAACCCCCGCGCCAACGACAAGGACCGCCATCACCACAGCGTCGAACTGACGGAGGCGAAGGAGGTCAATGCGGAGCTGGTGAAGTGGCTGCGCATGGCTTATGAGGCAGACGCCGAATAAGCGCGGCGGGACTTCAAATCAGAATGTCCTTCACCACGTTGCCGTGCACGTCCGTGAGGCGGAAGTCGCGGCCAGCGTGGCGATACGTCAGCCGCTCGTGGTCGAAGCCGAGCAAGTGCAGGATCGTCGCATGGAAGTCGTGGACGTGGACCTTCTTCTCGGCCACGGTCGCGGCAATCTCGTCCGTCGCCCCGTATGCGATTCCCGCCTTAACGCCGCCGCCGGCCAGCCACGACGAGAAGCAGGCCGGGTGATGACCGCGGCCTTTCGCCCCGTCGATACCTGGTGTGCGGCCGAACTCCGTCGTCCACACCACCAGCGTGTCGGCCAGCAGCCCTGTCCGCTTCAGGTCTTGCAAGAGCCCGGCGATCGGCTTGTCGATCCGCTTCGCCAACGGCTCGTGGGCGCCCATGTCCGAGTGCGAATCCCAGTTGTTCGAGGAACTGCCGTCGATGATTTCGACGAAGCGGACGCCGCGCTCGGCCAGTCGTCGGGCGATGAGGCACTGCCAGCCGAAGCTTTCGGTGTCGCCGCGCTTGACGCCATAAAGGTCGAGCGTTTGCTGCGCTTCCTTCGACAAATCGAACGCCTCGGGCGCCTCGAACTGCATTTGAAACGCCGTCTCGAAGGAGCGAATGCGGGCGGCCATGTCGCGATCGCGGCCGTGCGCCTGCAGGTGGGTCTTGTTGAGCGCCGCGGCGAAGCCGAGTTCGAGGTCTTGCAGATTACTTGTGCCGGGTTGCCGCTTCACGTTCGGCACCGGCTCCTTGCCCGGCAACACGCGCGTGCCCTGGTGATACGCCGGAAGGAAGTCGTTGGCGAAGACCTGGGTGCCGGCGTATGGCAGATACGGAGCGATGACCACGAACGACGGCAGGTTCCGGTTCACCGTGCCGAGGCCGTAACTGACCCAGCTGCCGATGCTCGGCCGGGCCGCGAAGAACGAACCCGTGTGAATGGCGAGCGTGGCCTGGAAGTGCTCGTTGTTGTCCGTTGACATGGAGCGGATGAGGCAGACGTCGTCCATGCGGTCGCGGAGATGCGGGAACAGGTCGCTGACCTGGGTGCCGCATTTGCCGCCGGGCTTGAACGCCCAGCGCGGCTTCAGGAGCGGCCGCTTTTCGAGCGACAGCCCGCCGCCGACGCCGAGCGTTTTGCCGTCCGCCGCGAACAGTTTCGGCTTGAGGTCGAACGTGTCCATTTGCGACACGCCGCCGGTGGAGAAGAGCCAGATGACGCGTTTGGCCTTGGCGGGGAAGTGCGGCTTCTTTGGCGCAAGCGGGTCGTCGGTGGGCGAATCCGCGGCGAGCAACTCGGAGAGAATCGCGGGGAACGCCAGCGACCCGGCGACCATCGAGCGGATCGCCCCGCGGCGCGAGGGGAATGTTTGCATCGACGTGCTCACTAATCCAGGTAGACGAATTCGTTGCTGAGGAACATCGCCCGCGCCAGGCTCTCCCACGCGGCTTTGGTGGCCTGCTTGCCGCCGACTTGCTTGGCGACCGCGGCCAGGTATTGCTTGGCCGCTGCCACCTCGTCGTTGCTCGGCGGTCGCCCGAAGAGCAACAAGTAGGCGCGTTCGATGCGCTGCGCGCTCGGCTCCGCGGACTCCGCCTCGCGGCTAATCTCGGACTTCGCCTCGCGGCCAAGCAAACCCGCCGCGAATTTCTTGGCCTGGGCGTGCACGAACGGGTCGTTCATTAGATAAAGCGCCTGGAGCGGCGTGGTGCTGACGAGCCGGCGGTCGGTGCTCGCGTTCGTATCCGCCCCGTCGAACAGCGCGAAGAACGGATGCCGCTGGAACCGCTGCATCATCACGTAGACGCTTCGCTTCTCGGTGTCGTAGACCGCCTTGAACGGATGGTGCTGCGTAAAGTTCCAGGTGCTCATTGCGGGAAACGGATGTTGCCCGCCGGGTGTGCGGTCGAGGTTGCCGCCCACGGCGAGGAGCGTATCGCGGATCGACTCGGCGTCGAGCCGCCGCTGGTCGAAGCGCCACAGAAAGTCGTTGGCCAAGTCGATCCTGGCGTTCGCCTCGTCGCCCCGGCTCGCCTGTTGATACGTCCGCGACGATAGAATCAACCGGTGCATCGCCTTGACGGACCAACCGCGGGCGATGAATTCCGCCGCCAGCCAGTCGAGCAATTCGGGATGCGTGGGCGGCAGGCCGAGTTTCCCGAAGTTGCTCGCCGTGCGAACCAACCCCTTGCCGAAGTGATACTGCCAGATGCGGTTGGCCATCACGCGCGCTGCCAGCGGGTTCTTGGGGTCGGCAATCCAGTTGGCGAGATGAAGCCGGCCGCTGCCGGAATCGCTCGCCGGAAGCGTCTGCCCGCCAAGCACGGACGGGAAGCGGCGCGGCACCTCCGGCCCGAGCCGCTCGGGGTCGCCCTTGATTTGCACGCAGGCGTTGCCAACCTTCTTCTTGCCTTCGGTTTTACCCTCGGCGACCGCATAGACCGTCTCGAACGGCAGCGGCTTCTTCTCGAAATCCTCCCGTTCCTTCCTCGCCGCCTTGATCTTTGCCTTATCCGCCTTGTCCGCTTCGAGCTTTTTGAGGCGGGCCGTGAGCTCCGCAATCTTCCCCTTCCGCTCTTTAGCGATCTTCGCAATCTCGTCGGCCGTCGCCAGCGGCACGAAGTCGCGCTGCGTCTTGTCCAGTTCGATGCCCGGCCGCGGGTAGCGCGTGCTCGAAAAGAAGCCATACAGGGCGTAATAATCCTGCTGCGAAATCGGATCGAACTTGTGATCGTGGCAACGGGCACAGTTGATGGTCAGGCCGAGAAACGTGCGGCCCAAATTGTCGATCTGGTCTTCGTAAGTCAGGTACCACGGGTAGCGGGCGTCCTCGTAGGAGCCGAATCGCTTGGTATTGGCGAGGTAGCCGGTGGCGATGAGTTTCGACCGGCGCTCGTCCTCGCTCTTCGACGGCATCAGGTCGCCGGCGATCTGCTGGCGGACGAACTCGTCATAAGGCAGATCGCGGTTGAAGGCATCGATGATCCAGTTCCGGTAGCGGTACATCTGCGGGATGGGGTAGTCGGAGTTGTCGCCGGCGGTATCGGCGTAGCGAACCAAGTCCATCCAGTGGCGGCCCCACCGCTCGCCATAAGCCGGCGACGCGAGCAGGCGATCCACCAGTTTCATGAAGGCATCCGGCGATTCGTCCTTGAGGAAGGTGGCGATCTCTTCCGGGGTCGGCGGCAGACCGGTGAGATCGTATGTCACCCGACGAATCAGCGTACGCTTGTCGGCGACCGGCGCCGGCGTCAGGCCCTTGGCCTTCAGCGCGGCCAGGATGAAGGCATCGATTGGGTTCGACGAATTCTTGGGAACCGCCGGCCGGGCGAGCGGTTTGAACGACCAGAATAGCTTGGCGCTTTCGAGGTCGAGTTTCTTCGCGCCAGTGCTGCCGGTGCGGGGGGCGGGCGCGCCCATCTTCACCCACGCCTCGAGGTCCGCGATCTCGGCGGCCGCGAGCTTCTTCTCCGGCGGCATCTTCAAGTCCGGATCGCCGTGACGGATGGCTTTGATGAGCAGGCTCCTGGCGGGGTCGCCGGGAACGATCGCCGGGCCGGTGATTCCACCCTTGAGGACGCCGTCGCGGGTGTCGAGCCGGAGTTCGCCTTTCACCTTCTTGGCGGCGGTGCTGTGGCACGAATAGCACTGCTTGACGAGAACCGGGCGGATTTTCTTTTCGAAGAATTCGATTCCTTCCGCGGGCGGCGCCGCGGTCGCCGGAACGAGGGCGACGAGTAGGCCGAATACTGAAAAGCCAAAACGCCGGACGGTCATGGCGATGACCTCGAACATTATCGAAAAGAAACTAACCACAGAAGCACAGAGAACACAGAGAACACAGAGAAAAGAACATATCGAATGAGCGGTTTTACTATCATTTTGTATGGTTTCTTTTTGTCTTTCTCTGTGTTCTCTGTGGCTCCGTGGTCAATTCATTTGCGGGACGCAGGCAGGTTGCTATCTTACTGAGGTCACAGTATGATGTCAACAACTCCGCTTCAACTGGCCTGATCCGATTTTAACCGAGATGCCCGTGAAAATGGCTGCAAAAATGCCGACCGCCCGGCCCCTGATGAAGGAGGCTGCGTACGCCGAGATCAAGAAGAAGATTCTCTCCGGGGGCTTTGAAGTTGGACGCTTTCTCTCCGAACGGCAGTTGGCCGCCGCCCTGGAGATGAGCCAGACGCCCGTTCGCGCCGCCCTCGAAAAGTTGCAGATCGAAGGGTTGGTCGCGGTTTCACCCCAGCAAGGGATTGTTGTTCGCGACCTGTCCGTTCACGACATTGCCGACCATTTCGAGTTCCGCGAAGCGCTGGAAGTGTTCGTAGTTCGCCGCGTCGCCGGGCGATTGGCGCCGTCCCAAGTGAGCCAGCTTCGCGAGAACCTCGGCCGGCAGCGGCAGGCCGTTCGCGCCGGCGACGTCCCGGGGAATATCGCCCAGGATGCCGCCTTCCACTTGCTGTTGTGCGAGTTCCTCGGCAACCGCGAAATCATCCGCTCGATGGAAGGCGTCCGCGACAAGATTCACCGCGTTATTGTCGGCGTCCAGACTCGCAACCCGGACCGCATGAAGTTGGGGTTCGAGGAGCACGGGCGAATTGCCGAGGCCGTGATTCGCGGCGATCCGGAGGCTGCCGAGCGCACGATGCTGAGCCATTTGGAAAGCGGCCGGGCGATTCTCCTGTCTCGCCGCGCGGTGTAGGGCAGGGTGCCGGAAAGCAATTTGCCCGGCAGCGGCGCGTCAGTTATTGAGCTTCGCAAATATAGTGACATCTCCTCATCTCGATGAAGCGCATCTATAACCTTCCCGGAGTCTGGCGGCCGGTGAAATAGCTACCCGATGGCGCTGCCGTTGCATATGCTGGCGGGCATGATCCAGAAGGCCCCGATTGTCGCCGCGATGCTGCTGGCCGTGCTGGCATTGGCCGGCGGCTGCCGCCGCTCGAATGCCCCACTTCCCCAAGAAACTGCGACGCCCGTCGTGCCCGTCAGCCATCCCGTGCAGCACGACTTCACGGATTACGTCGAGTACACGGGGCGAGCCGACGCCGTTCAATCCGTGGGCATTCGCGCCCGCGTTACCGGCTACCTCACGAAAGCCCCCTTTCAGGAAGGCGCCGAAGTCGAGAAGGACGACTTGCTGTTCGAAGTCGATCCGCGGCCTTACAAGGCTCAATTCGACCAGGCCGTCGCCCAGGTTTCCGTGAACGAGGCCTCGTTCAAGTTTTCGCAAGCGAGCTACAACCGCGCCAAGGAGGCTTTCGATAAGCGGGCCGGCAGCAAGCAGGACGTCGACCAGGCCAAGGCCGCCATGGACGAAGCCTCCGCCCGCATCGAAGGGGCCAAGGCGAACGTCAAGCTTTACCAACTCAACCTCGACTACACGCAAGTCCGCTCGCCCATCAAGGGGCACGTCAGCCGCTACTACTACACCGTCGGCAACCTCGTTAACCAGGACCAAACGCTGCTCACCACGGTCGTTTCCGTCGACCCGATCTACGCCTACTTCGACATGGACGAGCGGACGCTCTTGAAAATCCGCGATGCCATCAACCAGGGGAAGATCAAGCCGCGCGGCCAGGGGAACGAAATTCCGGTGCTGATGGGGCTCGAAAACGAGGACGGCTACCCGCACCAGGGCGTGCTCAACTTCGTCAACAACATCGTCAACCCGTCGACGGGAACGATTGCGATACGCGGCGTCTTCGCCAATCCAATCCCGGTTCCGAATGGTCGGCGGCTGCTGTCGCCGGGCATGTTCGTGCGCATCCGCTTGCCGATCGGCCAACCGCACCCGGCATTGTTCGTCGTCGATCGCGCCCTGGCTTCGGATCAAGGCCTGAAGTTCGTTTATGTCGTCGGGGCTGATAACAAGATCGAGTATCGCCGGGTGAAGACGGGGGCCCTTTCCGACGACGGCTTGCGAGTGATCGAGGACGGTCTCAAGGCGGACGACTGGGTTGCAGTCGGTTCGATTCAGCAACTGCGGGCGAAGATGATAGTGGAACCGGAGCGAACGGCAATGCCGACGCCCGGCGCTCCGACGCCGAACCGGCCCGCGGAGGAATCGAAAGCCCCGGCCCCACCCAAGAAGTAAGGCCAAGAGCGTTTTCTGAATCCTGAATTTACCTTCGTTTCGCGAATGGGCGCAAGGCCTCGACCATCGCTTCCGCCGAGGGATAGCGGTCGGCCGGATCCTTGCTGAGCCCCTTGGCGATCACCGCGGCCAACCGCTCCGGAACATCGACGCGGCGGCTCCGAATGGGAATGGGTTCGCCTTCCAGTACCTGACCGAAGGCCGCCACGGGATCCTCGGGCAAATCGAAGATGAACGCTCCGCAGAGCAAGAAGTAAAGCGTGGCGGAGAGGCCGTAAAGATCGGCCGCCGGACCGACGTTGCGGAAATCGAGGATGTGCTCCGGCGCCATGAACGCGGGGCTGCCGCCGATGTCGCCCGTCATCGTCAGGCCGCTGAGATTCGATTCGTCGTAAAGGCGGGCCAGTCCGAAATCCGCCAGTTTCACTTCCATCTTCTTGTCGGGGCCTTCACCCAGGATCACATTGGCCGGCTTGACGTCGCGGTGCACGAAGTCGCGGCGATGAGCGTGATCCAGAGCGCGAAGGATGCCGGTGGCGACGCGGGCGGCGCCCGGCACTGAGAATGCGCCGCGGCGTTGTACGTACTGTTCCGCGTTCGGCCCGCGCACGAATTCCATCACGAAATAGAGAAGGCCGTTCGCTTCGCCGGATTGGTGGAAGCGGACGATGCCGGGGTGTTCCAGTTGCCGAAGGATGTCCGCTTCGCGCTGGAAGCGGTCGATCTGCTTGGGCGTCGCGGCAACTGCCGGGCGGACCATCTTGATGGCGACGGTTTCGCGGTCGGCAGCGCGGATGGCTTCGTAAACGCAGCCCATCCCGCCGCGGCCGACCTCGCGCACGATCTCGAACCCCGGCAGGCTCGGCAGCGGCGCCGCGCTCTCGCGCCGCTTCTGCGATGCGCGACGGAATTCCGTCGTCGATTGTTTGTGGGGGGCGGGTTCGGCACGCACTTGCGCCACGAACAAGCTGCGGCCCGCCTTGATGCGATCGCCGTCGCGAATCTCGGTCGCCTTGGCGATCCGCTCGCCGTTCACGAAGGTGCCGTTGCGGCTATTCAAGTCCATAACCCGCAACCGCGGCGGATTCACTTCCACCACGAAGTGGAAGCGCGACAGGTACGGATCCTTGACCGGCAGCAGGGCGCTCGTGCTCTGCGATCGGCCGACCACGAAGTTGTCGCGCCGATCTAGCCGCAGCATCAACCCGGCGTTTGGCCCCTCGGTGACGGCCAGCAATATGTCCATGGGTAGGGCGATTGTAACTCATTTCGGCAGCGCCTGGCTCTTCTTTTGGGAGATGAGGCGGATGCGACGTGGCCGAAGGTTTTTTCCTCAAGTTCTCTTGCGTGGCGGCCGACGCGTCGCTATTTCCCCGATCTCTCTCAATCACGGGGAAACTGCCATGCTCGGGCGCCAACTGCATGCCCTCGCCGCCAGCGGCCTCACGCTCCTGCCGTTCGCGGCCCAGCCGGCCATCGCCGCGCCGCCGGCAGCGCAAGCGCCACCCGCCGCCACCGCCCACACTGCCAATCGCCGCGTCGTCGCCTTCATCCACGGCAACGTCCCCATCTACCGCGACGAACTCGGCGACTACCTCATCAGCCGCGGCGGCATGGATAAGATCGAACTGCTCGTCAATCGCCGCATCATTCACGAAGCCATGAAGCAGCGGAATCTCACCGTTTCGACCAACGAAATCGAGGGAGGGCTGGAATTCGACCTGCGCGGCGCCAAGGTGGAACTGGATGCGTTCATCCAGTACATCCGCGAACGCTACGGCAAGTCGCTGTTCGAGTGGAAGCAAGACGTGATCCTCCCGCGGTTGCAACTCGGCAAGATGTGCCACAAGGACGTCGTCATCACGCCCGACGAATTGAAGCTGGCATTCGAGAGCCGCTTCGGGGAGAAGCGCGAGGCGCAGTTGATCGTGTGGCCGAAAGCCGCGGCGGAGTTGCCGGCCGCGGAACGCGGCAAGGCGCGCTCCAGCCCTATGGAATTCGAGAAGCTGGCGGCCGTGCAGCCGGACCAACGGCTCGCGCAATCGCACGGCCGCGTCAACCCCGTCGGCCGCCACATCGACGGCGAAGACCCCAAGGTCGAAGCGGCCCTGTTTTCGCTCAAGGAAGGCGACATCAGCCCGTGGATCGAGACCAAGGATAACTGGACCTGCGTTCGCTGCTTGAAGATCATTCCCAGCGACCCGAAGCTCACGCTCGCCAATGTGGAGCAAGAAGTGCGGCAAGAAGTGTACGACCGCAAGCTGAACGCCGCCATTCCGCTCATGTTCGCCCAACTCAAGAAGGAAGCCGACCCGCATTTGACAGTGCACGTGCCGCGGCCGGCGACCTTCGACCCGGCCCATCCGCCCGAGCGCATCCCGCATCCCGACCCCAACGTCCTCGCCGTCGTTTACAAGAACATCGAGGTGACCCGCGAAGACTTGGGCGATTTCATCATCGTCCGCGGCGGCGTCGACAAACTGGAGTTACTCGTCAATCGCCGGATCATCGAGTGGGAGGCCGCCAAGCGCGGAGTCGTGCTGTCGCCGGAGGAAATCGAAACGGCCAAGAAGGAATACGTCGGCAAGCTCGGCATTCCCAACATCACCGTCGCCGACTTCGTCAAGCACGTGCTTCCCAAGCGAAACCTCACGGAGTTCTCGTGGGTCGAGGACGTGATCAAGCCGGAACTGGCGATGGCCAAGATGTGCCGCAGCCGAATCAAGATCACGGACGAGGAACTGCGCAAGGCGTTCGAGACGCAGTTCGGCGAGAAGCGAGCCTTGAAGATCATCTTGTGGCGGAAGGACGAGTTCCGCATCGCCGAGAAGCAATGGGCCGAAGCGCGGCAAAGCGACGCCAGCTTCGACCGGATCGCCCGCTCCCAGTACACGCCCGGCCTGGCGGCGGCAGCGGGCAAGGTGGCCCCGATTGGCCGCTACCCGGACGCCGAGAACACACTCATCGCCGAAACCGTGTTCAATCTGGACCCGAACGACTCGAAAGAGAACCTCAGTCAGTTGTTCGCCACGCCGGCCGGAATCGTCTGCGTGAAGTGCGTCGGCATCGTGCCGCCGGTGGCCGGTGCGTCGTTCGAGAAGGAGCGGCCCGGTCTGGAGAAGATGGTGTTCGAGCAGAAGCTGTCGAAGGAACTCGGAGTGATGTTCGCGGAACTGAAGCAGGCGGCGAACCCGAACATTCTGCTCGGCGGCCAAAGCAACGCCCACGACATCGAGGAACGCAACAAGTACCTGATCGAACAGGCGGGCGGCCCCCCGAAGTAATGAAACCGCCCGCTTAGCCGCGACCCAACGGGGAGCGCGCAACGCACACGGTTCGCCGGGCCGCGAATTGCTGCGCGCCGGTCCCATCGGGTAGTATGATTGCAGTATGCAACCCCAGCTCCACCGCCGTTCCATCCTCCGCATTGGCGGGACAAGCCTGTTCGGTCTCGGCTTCCCGCAGTTCCTCGAAGCCGCGTCTACCGCAAAAGCCAAGGCCAAGACCTCCGCCAGGGCCGTCATCTTCCTGCATCAGTGGGGCGGCCCGGGGCAGCACGAAACCTTCGACCCCAAGCCGGATGCACCCGACAACGTTCGCGGCTGGTACAAGGCCACCAAGACCAAGCTGCCCGGCATCATCTTCGGCGAACGCATTCCAAAGCTCGCCGCGATGGCCGACAAGCTCACCGTGGTGCGCTGCCTTCAACACACCATGAAGAACCACAACTCGGCCGGCTACTACTCGCTTACCGGCGTCGCCCCGCCGACCGACGATCAGCGCCTCCGCGACTCCCTCGAGCTCTTCCCCGCGTACGGTTCGATCGTCGATAAACTGGCCCCGGCCCCGCAGGGCGTCGCCACTTTCGTCTCGTTCCCGCACGTCATTGCGGATGGCTCCATCACGCCCGGCCAGCACGCCAGCTTCCTCGGCAAAGGGCACAATCCGCTGTTCGTGAACCAGGACCCGAACCGCGCCGGCTTCACGCTGCCCGAACTCACGCTTCCTTCCAACCTCAGCATCGAACGGCTCGAGAACCGCAAGGACCTGCTCAAACTGATCGACGACCAGTCGGACCTTCTGGAGACCTCGCTGGCCGCCCAGGGGCTGGACGACACCTATCAGAAGGCGGTGGCGATGCTGACATCGCCGCGCTTCAAGCAGGCATTCGACCTGTCGAAGGAGTCCGCCGTGACTCGCGACAAGTACGGCCGCACCAGCTATGGGCAATCGTGCTTGTTGGCTCGCCGCGTGGTGGAAGCCGGTGCGAAGTTCGTGAACGTCTACTTTTCGCGGGCCATCGGCGGCTCCGGCCAGGGGTGGGATTACCACGGATTCAAGGGCGAAAGCGTCACTGGCCGCCTCGAAGAATTGCTTCCCATGACCGATCAAACGCTGCCGGCGCTGCTCACCGATCTCGAAGAGCGCGGGATGCTGGAATCGACGCTGGTGGTCTGGGTGGGTGAGTTCGGGCGAACGCCGCGGATCAGTTCGAACGGCGGCCGCGACCACTGGCCGCAATGTTATTGCGCCGTGCTGGCCGGCGGAGGCGCGAAGAAGGGCTTCGTCTACGGCGCCAGCGACAAGCTCGGGGCCTATCCCACCGTCGGCCAGGCCCGGCCGGAAGACCTGGCCGCGACCATGTTCGCCGCCCTCGGCCTTGACCCGGAAACTGAAATCGCGGACAAACTGAAGCGGCCGCTCCCCATCGCTAAAGGCCAGCCGATCCGCGAACTGTTCGCATGAGGCAAAGCGGCCACGCCTTCTCAAGAGCCCGCAATTCTTAGCAAATCGACGTGGTGGGGATGGTCTGTCCGGCCATCACTTCGCGACTTCCACGGAGCGGCTCTCGCGGATCACCGTCACCTTGATCTCGCCGGGGTAGTCGAGTTGCTGTTCGATGGCGCGGGCGATGTCGCGACAAATCTTCACGGCGTCGGCATCCGAAGTGCGCGACGAGTTGGCGATCACCCGCAGTTCGCGGCCGGCCTGGATCGCGAAGGCCTGCTCGACGCCGGGGAAGCCGCACGCCACGGCTTCCAGAAGTTCCAGGCGCTTGACGTACTTTTCCAGCGTCTCGCGGCGAGCGCCGGGGCGGCTCGCGCTGATCGCGTCCGCGGCGGACACCAGCACCGTATAGATGTTGTCCACGGTGACATCGTCGTGGTGGCCGGCGATGGCGTGGAGCACTTCCTTGCTGGTTTCGCCGTAGCGGCGGGCGAGTTCGGCGCCGATCTTCGGGTGGCCCCCTTCCATCTCGTGGTCGGCGGCCTTGCCCACGTCGTGCAGCAAGCCGCAGCGGCGGGCCAACTGCGGCTGCAAGCCGAGTTCGCTGGCCATCAAGCCGCACAAGTGCGCCACTTCCACCGAATGCTGCAGCACGTTCTGGCTGTAACTGGTGCGGAAGCGGAGCCGGCCGAGCAGGTGAACGATCTTCTCGTGCGGCATCGGAACGTCGGCGTCGAGCACCGCCGTTTTGCCGAGCTCCATGATATGCCGCTCCATCTCCTGCTGCGTCTCGGCCACCACTTCCTCGATGCGCGTCGGGTGAATGCGGCCGTCCAGAATGAGTTTGGTCAAGGCGAGGCGAGCCGTTTCGCGGCGGATGTTGTCGAACGCCGAGACGATGACGACGCCCGGCGTATCGTCGACAATCACGTCCACGCCCGTGCATTTCTCGAAGGTGCGGATGTTCCGCCCTTCGCGGCCGATGATCCGCCCTTTCATGTCATCCGACGGAATGTCGACGGTGCTGACGGTGCTGCTGGCGGTGTGTTCGGACGCGTAGCGTTGAATGGACGTCGCAAGAATCTCGCGGGCCTTGGCCTCGGCGGTCTGTTTTATGCGGTCTTCGTGCTGGCGAATTCGGGCCGCCAGTTCCTCGGCCAGTTCGCGCTCGATTTTCTCCAGGAGCATGCGTTGAGCGTCGTCGCGCGACAATCCCGTGATGTCGTGCAGCTTCTTTGTTTCCTCGGTGATCAACTCTTCGAGTTGCGTCGATTTTTTTTCGAGGAGTTCCTTGCGTTCGGAAAGCTTCTTTTGAATCGCGTCCTGGTGGCGTTCCTTGCGGGCGAGTTCCTTGTGGCGCTGCTCGGCGGCGTCCTCGCGCTTCTCGACGCGGCGCTCGAGTTCGCGGACTTCGTTGCGCTGCGTCTCCAGTTCGCGATTGGCTTCCTCGCGGCGGCGGAAGGCTTCATCCCGGGCGCGCAGTTCCGCTTCGCGAACGATCTGCTCGGCGTCGCGGCGCGATTTCTCGACCAGTTCCTGGCCGCGCGCTTCCGCTTGCCGAATCTCATCCTGCGCTCGGCTGGAGTCAATGGCGGAGCCGGCTGTCGGCGATCGGCCCAAGCGCACGGCGGCATAGGCGCCGCCCGCGCCCACTACCAGAGCGCCAACGGCGATTCCTACGACTTCCAACGTCTCCATAAGGGGGCGCTCCTTCCGGAGGCCCGTCGTTCCCGGCCAAACAAGCGGAGAGCAAGCACAAATCCAAACCCAAACGCGGATGGGGCAATTCCGCGACAATCGGAACACGCGGCGGCGCTGCCGCACTCACCACGCCAGGCCAATTTCCCATGCCACACGATCGGTGCTTCTCTCGCCTTGCCGAAAGCAGTGCGAGTCCGAGGTACGACGGGCAAACGTAATCGAATTCCGAATGGTCAAACGCCGCCTTCATGGCGGCCGGCGCCTCGCGGCAACCGGGTAAACCTGCCCCAGGCATCCAGTCGGGGAAGGGTTAAATGAGATTATGGCGAAAGTTGCACAAATCCGCAACGGTCGGCGCACAAACGTTGAAAATGATTCCGACCTGTGGTTCGCTTGTGAACAGACGCCTCTACTCCCCAAACATGCCGATTAACCTGGTAACGCTCGTCAGTTTCTCCAGGTTCCAGCATTGCTTCAGGATGTCTCCGGCCCGGTCCTTGCCGTACTTCGGTTCGACGGCGCGGCGAAACTTCGCCTCGACTTCCGCTTCGCTCATGGGGTTGCCGGCGTGGCCGCGCGGGAATTCCACTTCTTCCACCAACTTGCGGCCGTCGGCCAGTTCGATCGTTAAGCGGTTGGGAATCCCCTTCGGATAGCGCTGCGACAGGGCGTCGTCCAAATGCACCTGAACCTTGGAAGTGAGATCGAGCAGGGCCGGGTCGGTGAAGCGGGCCTCGTCGAAGGTATGCAGGTAAACGTCGCCATCCAGGAGCGCCGCGGCCGCGCAGTACGGCAAGCTGTGGTCGGCCGTCTCGCGCGTTCGCGGCGTCCACGCTTCCGGATACTTGCCGATGATGTTGTAACAGGCCTCGAACGTGTCGATGTGGATGGCCTTCACCTGGTCCATGTCGCCTTGAAGTTGCGGGCGCAAGCGAAGAGCGGCGTCGATGGCGCTTTGCGAATGGTACTCGGCGGGCCAAAACTTGATGTAGGTCTTGTTAATCATGAAGCCGTCGCTGTTGCCGAAGTCGCCGCCGAGCGGGTCGAGGTCGAAGGCATCGCGGGTGACGAGTGTGAAGAAGCCGAGATCGCCTTCGAAGATGGGGGCGGGGCCGGTGAGGCCGTCGGCTGCGAGCGTCGCGGCGAAAACGCCGTTGCGAGCAGCGTTCGCGAAGGCGCATCCCTTCCAGGCGCTCAGTTCGCCGGATCGCGTTTGCCGCAGGGCGACGTTGCAGACGCCGGCAATGCCGATGGCGTGGGTCAGTTTGGCGGCGTCGAGCCCCATCAGTTTGCCGGCGGCGATGGCCGAGGAAATGGCCCCATAAGTGACGTGATCGATGCCGTGTTGGCGCAGGCTGGCGGCGTCGCAGAAGCGGCATTGGATTTCGTAAGCGAGCACCGCGGCGGTGATGAGATCGCGGCCGCCGGCGCCGACTGCCTCGCCCACGGCCAAGACCGGCGCGAGATTGTCGCTCGGGTGGGCCGGCTCTTTCGATAGGTAAGTGTCGTTGAAATCGAGGTAGCGGATGAGGAGGCCGTTGACGAAGGCGGCCCATTCGGGGCTGGAGCGTCCGCCGCCGAGGAGCGAGGCGCCGGGGTTGCCGCTGACGCGGAGGGCGCAGCGCTTCGCGGTGTGGTAAGCCTCGGCCGGCATGGCCCCGACCGCCGTCGCGAAGGAATCGATGAAACGCCGCTTCGTTTCGTGGACGGCCTCGGGAGTAATCTTGTCGAACGTTAATTCGACGGCGTACTTGGCGAGGCGTTCGGCGAGCGGCGTCGCGGCCATGTGTCTTCCTTTCGATTGATGCGGCGCGCTCGGCTCCGCGGACTCCGCTTCGCGGCGACTTTAACGTTTGAGCGAATAGAGGACGACCGCCGAGCCGATCCGCATGGCGCTCTCCTTGTCGTGGCCCAGGCAATCAGCGGCCTTGTGCCCTTCCAACGCGCAGCCCACGTCGTACTTGCTGTAAACGATCGCCCAGCGGCCGTCGAGCTTCACCCCTTCCAAATATGTCGCGTAATTCCGCATCTCGGCTTCGGGGCCCTGGCTGTCGGCGGCCTCGCGGCGGCACCGCACCGAAGTCAGCGCCGTGCCGCCGTTCGTCTTCGCGCTCAACAGCGGATCGTTGGCCGGTATCACCTGCAGCGGGTTCTTCGGGAAGAGCTTCTTGCACTCGGCCCGGAACGAGGCGTCGAATTTCTTCCAGGCATCGAAGCCGTTGCACCCGGCATCCACGAACAGCAGGCCCCCCGTCTGCAAGTTGGACTTCAAGTTCTCGACATCGACATCGCTTAATGTGAACGGCTTGCGGCCGTGCAGGTACATGAACTTGAAGTTGAAGAGCGTGTCGTCGCCGAAGTAAACGGGCTTCTCGGTTTTGATGGCGACGTCGAGGTGGGTCTTCTCGCGGACGTGGGCCATGAGGTTGCGCATGGCGGCGGGGGCCGGTTCGGCATCGCCGCCATTGGGAATGATCTGGGCGACCTTGAAGAGCCCGCGGGTCGGCCCGCGATCGGCCGCGTTCGGGTCGAAGATCGCCGTTCGGCTCAGTTTCGGCTTGGGCAGTTCGAGGCCGGTGGCATAGGCGATGACGTTGCCGGCCAGCTTGTACGCCACTTCGCCGCGATAGCGGTCGTCCCCTTTTCGCGCCGGAACCTGTCCTGTCAGCGGCATGTACTTCTGCTCTTCCCAGTACCCGGCGAGCGGCTTCGGGCTGAAGACCACGACGGTGCGGCAGCCTTTTTCCAGCCCTTCGAGGCCGGCGAATTGCGCGAGCCCCGCGTCCTTGAAGAACGTTGTCCAGATGACGTGGCTCGCCGGCAGGCGGCGGAGTTCGTTGCGCGGGAAGATGCGCTTCATCAAGGCGCGGAACGAATCGGCGAACTCCTCATCGCCGCAGCACGCCTCGGCCAGAATGAAGCCCCCTTCTTCCACGTACTTTTGCAAGAGCTTCTCTTGAATGGTGAGGAGGGAGCCGGGCAGGCCGACGAACGGCATCGCGCCGTGACCGTTCAAATAAAGCACCGGCGTTTGCAACAGCACGCTCACTTCGTCGAGCATCTTATGATCGTCGTCGATGTTCAACCGGCGCATGTCGTAGACTTGCCAGGCCAACGGGGCGCCCTTGAACAGTTCGTGGCTAGCGAATTCGACGAGGTGCCGCGTGTCGTTGTGCTTGCGGTTCCAATCCACTTGCCCCTTGGGGCCGATCCTGGCTTCGGAGGCAGTGTTGCCCCGGCCGACGAGGCCGCCCCAGGCGAACTTGCTGATGAGTACCGGCGTGCGCCCCTTGGAAAGAAACAGGAGCGAGAAGGCGGTGGAGAGAACTTCGGAAGCGTCGAGCGGGGCGGCGCCGACGGCGAAGTGGCCGTCGCCGCGCTGCTTGCCGAGAAGGTACTTGCACCCTTCGCGGTACCAGTCGTACTTGCCGATGAAGCGCTGGCCGGAGAGGCGGCCGAGCCGTTCGATGCCATAGATGTTGTAAGCGATCGATGAACCTTGCTCGAAGGGCGTGAGGCCCTGTTCGAAGTTGAAGCGCGAGGCGATCCAGTTCATGCCGCGGGCGACGGGTTCGTTTTCATCGTAGACGCCACAATTGGCCGCGACGCCGGTGGCCGGGTCGAGTTGCTGCGAACTCTGGTCGAGCCCCATCCCGGCGATGAGTAGCCCGCAGACGCCCGCGACCGTCATGGTGAAGCTGGCCCCGGTATCGAGGCGATTGTGGTACTTCCAGTAGCCGCTCTTGTGCTGCGTGCGCTGGTAGTAATCCTGAATGGCCTTCCAGTGCTTGTCTTCGATCTTGGCGCCGGCGGACTTGGCGGCGTAGAGGCCGAGCAGTGCGTATTGCGTGTTGGAATTGTCGCCGAGGGTATTGTTGCCGCTCGGCTGATACGTCCAGCCCTGGAGGGCGCCGGCCCCCTCTCGGTAGCCGACGGCGCCCTTGATGAGCCAGTCCGCGTTGCGCTGGATGATGGGCAAGTATTTCTTTTCGCGGACCTCGGCGAACACCATGTTTTGCAAGCCGACGACGTAGGTCTTTCGCGGCGGCAAGTCGGCGAGGTACTTGATGGCCTTTTGCAGGTAAGGTTCGTCCGGCTTCTCGCCGCAATTGAGCAGGGCGAGCACGACCAGGGCCGTCGAGCCGCCTTCCATGTCCGCGAGGAACTTGAGCACCACCCCTTCCCAGTTACCCTGGGAGGTCTGGTTTTTCTTGAGGTAGGCGACGCCGCGCTTGATGGAATCGCGTACCTTGTTGACGAGTTCTTCCTCGGGCTTGACGGGGGCGGGTTGCGGCTGGGCCGGCGCCCCGGCGGGCATCATAACGACGACGCCGAGCACGCCGGAAAGCCCGGTGAGAAGCAACAATCGCGACATGAGAAACATCCTGGCGAGCCGGGAGCGTAAGCGACCGGAGTGATTTGAGCGCTCCAGTCGCTCACGCTCCCGGCTCGCCAAGTCTCTCCAATTATACCATCACCAGCGGAGCGGTTGCTGCCAGGCTTCTTTGAGTTCGGCGAGTTTGGCCCAGAGGAGCCATTCGCCGTTGGCGGCGGCGATGCGGAGCCGCGGTTCCGCCACGATGCGGCCGGGGCATCATGACGAGGACGCCGAGCGCGGCCGACAATCGCGACATGAGAATACTTCCTGGCGAAGTTTCGGGAGATGCGACGCATCATGCTCGAAGCTGCAAGACGCGAGTCAACCTTCCGCGTCCGCTTCAATTTCCTTGCGCCGCTGCTGGATATACTCGTCGGCACCCAGCTGGTGCATCCAGCCGAGGACGGCGTCGAAGACATCCTCGATATCTGGATTCGAAGAGAACGAGCGAATCTTGACCTGTTTCTTGCAGACCGGGCACTCTGCGTAGATTGCGAGCGGCGAAGCCTGGAACAATTCCCCGCAGTGGGTCACTTCGCGATGCAGTGGAAAGGATGCAATCGCATCGAGGAGTTCATGGGACACGAGAGGATCGATTGTCGCGGTCGTACTCATGATTACTCCAGTTCCTTCAATGCGTTTTTGAACTCGTCGCGGCTCATTCCGTCGCCCGACCGAATTTCGTTATGAGAGAGCCGCAATCGCTCGGGCAAACTGATGTCTCCTTCGCATGCGACTATTCTCAGCCGCAGTTTCAAGATTTCGGCATGGGTGCGATACACAACGATGCTGCCTTGCCGAAAGGCCTCCAGGATTTCTTCATCGGTCAATGGCGGATCGACGGTGCGTGGGTCGAATACCGATAAGCCTTGCTCCCCTTTGCGAAGTAGGAATGCCGCATGACCGGGAGAGGCGACCCGGATCACAATGGCAACGCTGGTTTCGACGGTCGCTTCCATCAGTCAGCCTTGGCTCGTTGAATTATACCATCACCAGCGGAGCGGTTTCTGCCAGGCTTCTTTGAGTTCGGCGAGTTTGGCCCAGAGGAGCCATTCGCCGTTGGCGGCGGCGATGCGGAGCCGCGGTTCGGCCACCGTGCGGCCGATGCGCGCGAGCGGCCCGCCTTCGAAACAGGCCGCCAGGGCCGCCGCGTGCTCCGGCTTCGCTTCGAGGAGGAATCGCGTCGTCGATTCGCTGAAGAGCTGCACTTCATCCGACTCGCGCTCGGCGCCGGGCATCTTGTGCAAGTCCGTGATGTCGGCGCCGATGCCGCCGGCGAAGGCCATCTCCGCCATCGCCACGGCGAAGCCCCCCTCGCTCAGATCGTGGCACGAGCGGACCAGGCCGTGCTGGATGGCGGCGTGCACCGCGGCCAGGACTTTCGGCGCTCGCGCCAGATTCACTCGGGGAACAACGCCGCCCGTCTGCCCGGTGACGAGATGATAATGCGAGCCGCCCAGTTCGTTCGCCGTGATGCCGACGAGGTAAAGGTCGTTGCCCGGTTCCTTCAAATCCATCGTGACGCACATTCGGCAATCGGCCACGCGGCCGAGTGCGGAGATCAACAGCGTGTGTGGGATATCGAGGCGCTCGCCGTTCGGACCGGCGTACGTGTTGTTTAAGCTGTCCTTGCCGCTGATGAACGGGGTTCCAAAGGCAATGGCGACATCGCGGCAGGCCTCGGCGGCGCGGACCAGCGTGCCGAGCACCTGCGGATCGTTGACGTTCCCCCAGCAGAAATTATCCAGGATGGCGGTGCGCTTCGGGTCGGCGCCGACGGCGACGACATTCCGCAGCGCTTCATCGATGGCAGCGGCGGCCATCCAGTACGGATCGAGTTCGCCGTAACGCGGGTTGATGCCGCAGCCGATGGCCACGGCGGCGAACGAACCGAGCACCGGCATCACTACCGCGGCGTCCGACGGCCCATCGTTGGCGATCCCAACGAGTGGCTTGACGGCGCTGCCGCTCTGCACCTCGTGATCGTACTGGCGAATCACCCATTCCTTGGATGCAACGGAATACGTGGAGAGAATTCGCAGAAGGTTATCGCCATATGACGCGGATTGCGGATTGCGGATTGCGGATTGCGGATTGGAAGACAGGTTTTCATTCCGCATTCCGCATTCCGCATGCCGCGTTACTACAGGGCGGCCGTCGTGCAAAAAGTATATGTCCAGATCGGCGACCGGATTCCCCTGGAAGCGTAGCTGCAAGCGGCCGGTCGGTTCGAACGTGCCCAGTACCGCCGCTTCCACATCCTCGCTGTCGCAGAGCGTTCGCAAGGCCGCCCACTTCTCCGGCGGCACCGACAGCACCATCCGTTCCTGCGATTCCGAAATCCAGATCTCCGTATAACTGAGTCCTTCGTACTTGAGCGGAGCCTTGTCGAGATCGACCGTCGCGCCGATCTCGGCGCCCATTTCGCCAACCGCGGAACTGAAGCCGCCGGCGCCGCAATCGGTGACCGCGGTGAACAGCCCCCGATCGCGCGCTTGCAAGATTACATCGTGCACTTTCTTTTCGGTGATGGCGTTGCCGATCTGCACGGCGCCGCCGCTGACGGTTTCCGATTCGTGGGTGAGTTCCAGGGACGAGAAGGTCGCGCCGTGGATGCCGTCGCGGCCGGTGCGGCCGCCGAGGGCCACGATCAGGTCGCCGGGATTCACGCGCTTAAATGCCGCATCCTTCGGCATGATGCCGACGGTGCCGCAGAAGACGAGTGGGTTGGCGAGGTAGCGGTCGTCGAAGAGAATCGCTCCGTTGACCGTGGGAATTCCCATGCGGTTGCCGTAATCGCGGACGCCGGCGACGACGCCCTTCATGACGCGGCGCGGATGCAAAACGCCTTGCGGCAAGCCTTCGGGCGGGTAATCGGGGTTCGCGAAGCAGAAGACATCGGTATTGCAAACGGGGCGGGCGGAGCGGCCGGTGCCGAGCACGTCGCGGATCACGCCGCCGAGCCCGGTGTTGGCCCCGCCGTACGGTTCGATCGCCGAGGGGTGGTTGTGCGTCTCCACCTTGAAGCAGACGTGATGCTCGTCGTCGAAGGCCACGATGCCGGCGTTATCCTCGAAGACGCTGATGCACCAGTCGTCGGCGCCGAGCTGCGCGCGAATCCGCTGCGTCGCGGCGAACACCGTTTCTTTGAGCAGGTTCTTGTAAGTGCGCGTCTCGCCCGTCGCGGCATCGGTCAAATGGATCGTTCCCTTGAGCGTCTTGTGGGAACAATGCTCGGACCAGGTTTGGGCGATGGTTTCCAGTTCGCAATCGGTCGGTTCGCGACCCAGGCCGCGGAAGTGAGCCTGCACCGCCCGCATTTCCTCGAGTGTGAGGGCCAGCATGCCGTCCTTGCTGAGCTTGGCAAGACCGCCGTCATCCAGCTTCGCCAGGGGAATCGCGAGCTTCTTGAACTCGTATTTCGCACCGATGGCGAGGTGATCGGCATGGAGTGGTCCGACGACGATCTGCTCGATGGCGTCGTTGGCGAGCACTTTGCGGAAGAGTACGTCGCGATCGGCGGCAGCGATTTCGGACGGCCCGTAGTAACGCCGAAAGGTGCGGACCGCCGCCACGGGAATCTTCAACAAGCGGGCGAGATCGAGGATGGTCTGGGCGACCGGGTCCATGACGCCGGGCTTGAGTAGCACTGTCGAGTAGTGGCCGGCGCGGTCGCCGAGCGGCTTCATCTCGGCGGTTTCGACGAGTGGATCGATGAGCACTTCGGTGGCGAGGCGAGCGAGATCGTCGGCGGCGAGATTGCCCTCGATGACGAAGCCGCGGGCGGAGGCGGCAACGAGTTCGCGGCCGCGGCGGGCGTGCGTCAGCAAGTCGAACTCATCGCCGACGCGTTCGCGTTCGCCGTCGCGGCCGAGCGGCCGGATTTCAAGTTCCCAGAGCATCGCGCACCTGTTTGCCATCGGCGAGCCAGCGGGCGAGGCCGGCCGCGTTGCCGGAGTCCACCAGTTGCTGGAATTCATCGAGTCGATGGGTGAAGCGGTCGAGAGCGGCCAGAACGGCCTCGCGGTTTTCGAGGAAGATCGGCGTCCACAAATGGGGGTCGCCGGCGGCGATGCGGGTGACGTCGCGGAAGCCGCCGGCGGAGAGCGGCAGCCAGTCGCGCGGCGTGATGCCCGCCACCGCCGACGCCACGGCATGCGGAAGGTGGCTGGTGGAGGCGAGAGCCTTGTCGTGATCCGCCGGGCTCATGATGGCGATCCGCGAGCCGAGTGCTTTCCAGAAAGCGGCCACGCTTTCCAGGGCCGGATCGCCGGAAGCGATCGGCGTCAAGATTGTGAGGCGGTCTTCGAAGAGATCGGCGCGGGCGTACTCGACGCCGTTCTTCTCGGAACCGGCAATCGGATGAGCCGGCACAAAAGCGATCCGTTCCAATGCCTGGCTCGTCACGTCCTTAACGATGGTCGCTTTGGTGCTGCCGCCATCGGTGAAGAGGGTGCCGGGCTTGCAATGGGGAGCGGCGCGAAGGATCGTGGAGGCGATCAGGTCCACCGGCGTGCAAACGGCGACGAGGTCGGCGTTTTCAACGGCCTCTTCGAGCCGCGGCGTGCCCCGGTCGATGGCGCCGAGGCGTTCGGCCTTGGCCAGCTTCGCGGGATCGCGGCCCGCCCCGACGACGCATCGGGCGATGCCCCGCGCCTTTGCCGCCAACCCGATCGAACCGCCTATCAGCCCGACCCCGACGATCGTGATCTGTTCGAACAGCATGGCGAGATTATATGGCCAATTGCGCGACAATGATTGGCCGCGAGAAGGCGAGCGGGTGATTCCCCCAATCAGTCCACATACGGATCGGCGCCGATGTCCGAGAGCATTTCCTGGCGGTGCTTGTCGTAGTTCATCAAATCGAAACGCTGCTTGTAGTGTTTCTTCTCGATGCGGACCTGGGCGAGGCGAAAGAGGCCGACGTACTGGTTCCAGTCGCGGTTGCCGCCGGTGCGGCCGATGGCGGCCAGTTCGTCCTGCCTCGCGGTGCCGAGCCCTTCGAGCAGTTGATCTTCGAGAGACACGACGAACTGGGCGCTGCCGGGGTCGCCCTGGCGGCCGGCGCGGCCCTGCAACTGCCGGTCGATTCGCTCCGCTTCGTGGCGCTCGGTGCCGATGACGTGCAGGCCGCCGGCCTCCGCGACGCCAGGCCCTAACTTGATGTCCGTGCCGCGGCCGGCCATGTTCGTTGCCACTGTCACTGTTTCGGGTTGCCCTGCCTGGGCCACGATCTCCGCCTCCCCTTCGTTCTGTTCAGCGTTCAACACGCGGTGCTTCACCCCGGCAATCGTCAATTTCGCGCTCAGTTTCTTCGAGGCATCGACCGTTCGCGTGCCGATGAGCACCGGTCGTTTCTTCGCCAGCATCTCCTGGGTCTTCGCCACCACGTAGTTGAACTTCGCGTCCTCGGTGGGAAACACCTGGTCCGGCAGCACTTCGCGGCGGCTCGGCTTGTTGGTCGGCACCTTGCTCGTCCAGCGGCGATACACCTTTCGCAGTTCCCAGAAGTTCGGCAACAGCGTGCCGCTCATCCCGGCCAGCTTCGAATAGAGCCGATAGAAGTTCTGGAACGTAATCTGGGCGGCGTGGTCGCTCGGCATGTTGATTTGCACGCGTTCCTTCGCTTCCACGGCCTGATGCAGGCCGTCGCGCCAGTGCCGGTCCGGCATCGGCCGCCCCGTTCCTTCGTCGATAATGACGATCTTCCCTTCCTTGTTCACCATGTAGTGCTGGTCGCGGGAGAAGCGGTAATAGGCGTGCAGTCCCTTCTCGACGGATTCGAGTAGCTTGTCCATCGCCTTGGCGTGCTTGCCGGTCGGCGGGTTCGAATAGCGGACCAGGTGCCGCCCTTCGTCGGTGATCTCGATCTTGTCCTTCTTGAGGTTCAAGGCGAAGTGGACGTCGCGCTTCATCTCGCGGGCCACCTGGTCCGCCCACACGAACACGACCTGTTCGTCGGCCTCGGCGGGCCGCGTCGGGTTGGCAATGATGAGCGGCGTCTTGGCCTCGTCGATGAAGATGCTATCGGCCTCGTCGACGATGGCGTAATGGAGGCTCCGCTGCACGCGCGGATCCATCTTGGCGGGACCGGCCCCTGCAATGAACGGTGCCCAGAACGGAGCGGTCTGGGCCTGGCCGCCGCGCAGCTTTAAGCGATCGCGAAGGAAATCGAAGCCAAACTCGGCGGCGGTGCCGTAAGTGACGTCCGACTGGTAAGCGGCGGTCCGCGGGGCGTCTTCCATTTTTTGCTGGAGCACGCCGACGGTGAGGCCGAGCTTTTCGTAAACCGGGCCAATCCATTCGGCGTCGCGTTTGGCCAGATAGTCGTTCACCGTGGTGACGTGGACGCCCTTGCCGACGAGGGCGTTAAGGAACGCCGGGGCAGAGGCCGTGACCGTTTTCCCTTCGCCGGTGGCCAGCTCGACGAGGCCGCCGAAGTGAAGCACGACGCCGGCGGCGAGTTGCACATCGAACGGCCGGATGTTCAGCGTCCGCTGGATGGCGACCGAACAGAGGCCGAACGCCTCCGGGAGGAGTTTTTCGAGGCTGAACTTGCCGCGCGCCTTGCCGCGCAGTTTCTGGCTGACTTCGAGGAGTTCGGCATCGTTCGACTTCAGAAACTGCGACTCCCAATAGCGGATTTGGGGGATATAGAGGGCGGCCCGGGAGAGGCGGCGTTTCCAGGGCAGACCAGCCCGGGCCACCATGATGTTGGATGGCCACGGCCCCAGCCGCCCGGCCACGTTCTCGATCGGCACGTGGACCTGTTCCACGCGCTCCGAAGGCGGCTCCACAACCAGTGCACTCATCGCGACGGCTCCTCCTGTATGCGTTTAAGATAATGGATGCCGCGATAAGGAAAAATGGCAAAGCGCGGCGCGACCGCTATGTTTAGCCGCGACGCGGAGTCTGCGGAGCGGACCGCTCCGCTTCGCGTCGCGGCTAAACGGGACTATAGCGCGTTCGTAGAAAGAACGCATCGACTCATCCCGCCTCGGAGCCTCTCTCATGCCGCGTATCGCGTCGATCCTGGCGGCCTTATTGCTTCCCGCCGTCGCTGCCGCCGAGGGGCTTTCGCCGCAAGAAGCCGTCGCCAAGATGAAACTGCCGCCGGGGTTCAGCGTGCGGGTGGTCGCGGCCGAGCCGATGATCCGCCAGCCGGTGAGCATCAGCTTCGACGACCGCGGCCGCATGTGGGTGCTGCAATACTTGCAATACCCGAACTACGCCGGCCTCAAACCGGTGAAGCAGGATCAATACCTGCGGACGATCTGGGACAAGGTTCCGGAGCCGCCGCCGCGCGGCCCCAAGGGGCTCGACCGCCTCACGATTTGCTACGATCCGGATGAGAACGGCGTCTTCCGCAAAAGCAAAGACTTCGCGACCGGGCTCAACATCGCCAGCGGCTTCTGCCTCGGCAACGGCGGCGTCTACGTCGTACAGCCCCCGTATCTACTCTTCTATCCCGATAAAAACGCTGACGATGTGCCGGACGGCGACCCCGAGGTGCTGCTCACTGGCTTCGGCATGAACGACACGCACTCGCTGGCCAACTCGCTGCAGTGGGGCCCGGACGGCTGGCTCTACGGCGCCGCCGGCAGCACCAGCACTTGCGAGATCAAGAACCCCGCCAATCCCAAGGAAACCGTTGCCTTCCAGCAAGGCATCTGGCGCTATCATCCGAAAAGCAAGCGCTTCGAACTATTCAGCGAGGGGGGCGGCAACACGTATGGCCTCGATTTCGACAGGCACGGCCAGGCCATCGCCGGCACCAACTGGGGCGGCTTCGCCATGCTCCACCAGATGCAAGGGGCCTATTACGTCAAGGGGTTCTCGAAGCACGGCCCGCTGCACAATCCGCACACTTACGGCTATTTCGATCACGTGCCGTACAAAGGGTTCCAGGGCGGCCACGTCACTTGCGGCGGCATCATGTATCAGGCCGACGCCTACCCGCCGCAATACCGCGATCAGTACATCGCCGCCAACCTGCTGTCGAACTGCGTGAACTGGCACAAGATGGAGCCGGCAAAGTCGTCGTTCGTCGCGAGCCACGGCGGCACGTTGATCCAGGGGAACGACCCGTGGTTCCGGCCCATCGACTGTTTACAGGGGCCGGACGGCTCTGTGTACGTGGTCGATTTTTACGATCGCCGGGCGGCGCACCTCGACCCCGTGGACAACTGGGACAAGACCAATGGCCGCGTTTACAAGCTGGAGTATCAGGGCACGCCGAAGGTGCCCCCGTTCGATTTGCGGAAGAAGACGAGCGCCGAACTGCTGGAGTTGTTGAAGCACCCGAACAAGTGGTGGCGGAACGAAGCCCGGCGACTGCTGGCGGAGCGGCAAGACAAGAGCATTCACCCGCAGCTTCGGAAGTGGATCAAGGAGGAAAAGGGCGGCCTGGCGCTGGAAGCACTGTGGACGTTGCATCAGACCGACGGATGGGACGGATGGAAAGAAGAGTGCCTGGGGCACTCGAACCAGTATGTACGGGCCTGGGGGGTGCGGTTGCGGGAGGAAAGCGCTGTCCTAGCACTCCTCGCTGCGATCAATACCAGTCCAGCCGTCCTTGCCCAGCTCGCGTGTTCCGCGCGGCGGTTGCCGCTCGACACCGCGCAAGGAGTGGTCAAAGAGCTTCTCAGGAACTCCGTCTCTGGGACCGATCCGCAGATTCCGCTCCTGATCTGGTGGACGATCGAAGCGCACCTGACGCGAACGAACGGAACCGGCACCGGCTGGATTCCGGTTTCCGGTAATCCTTCGCCGCTCCAGCTACTCACATATGAACGTTACGCCCGGCGGCTAATGGCCGGCGACTTCCCCACCGGTCCGCAAACCGTTTCTCGATTCCTCACGGATCGCCCCGAAAGCATCAAGTCCGCCGCACTTCGCGGCATTGCCAAGGCCCTCGAAGGCCGCACCCTTGACGCGATCCCCGAGGCGCTGCGCAAACCGCTCGAAGCTTACCGACTCGCCCATCCGAACGACCCGCTCGTCTTCGAGGTCCTGGTGCGAATGAACGCGAAGCCGGCGCGCGAGGAACTCCGCCACCGCGTCGCGGCCGAGAAGACCCCGACTGCGGACCGAATCAAGGCCATCGATCTCTTGCGTCAGGTTCGCGATCGCGAGGCGAAGGGACTGTTCCTGGCGCGATTCGCCGGCGAGAAAGCGGATTCCATTCGCGTTGCCCTAATTGGCGGACTGGAGGCGTTCGACGATCCCGCCATCGGCGAGACGCTGCTGAGAAGCTACGCCGGTTTCACTCCGGCCGTGAAGAAACGCGCCTTGCAAGCGCTGCTCACCCGGCCATCGTGGACGCTCCGCCTCGTGCAGCAATTCGACAAGGGAACGTTCCCCAAGAACGATTTCGCCTTGACCCAGGCCAAGGCCGCGGTGCTGCTCAACGACAAGGCGGTGACCGCGATCGTCGAGAAGCACTTTGGCAAACTGGCCCCGGCCACACCCGGTGAAAAGCAGGCCCGCATCGCCTGGCTCAATACCCAACTGGGCCGCGAGAAACCCGGCGTCGCCGCCCGCGGCAAGGCGCTCTTCACGAAGCACTGCGCCGCTTGCCATCAGTTGCACGGCGAAGGCGGCAAGATCGGACCCGACCTCACCACCGCCGACCGCAAGAATCGCGGCTACCTGCTCGCCAACATCGTCGATCCCTCCGGCTACATTCGCCCCGAGTTCGTATCGCAAAACGTGCTCACCGTGGATGGCCGCAAACTATCCGGGCTCGCGGCCGAGTCCGGCGGCAACATCACGCTCACCAACGTCGTCAACGACAAGCTGGAGATCAAAACGATCCCCAAGGCCGATATCGAATCGATCGTGCCTTCCGCGATTTCCTTGATGCCCGAGAAGTTACTGGAAGCGCTGAGCTATCAAGAAATCGCCGACCTCTTCGTTTACCTGGGTAGTGACAAGCCGACGAAGACTCCGGCACCTGACGGTGCCGGCTCGCCATCAAGGAAGCTCAAAGTGCTGCTGATTTCCGGCTCGTTCGAGTACAAGTCGGACGATTCGCTGTCCGCGTTCCAGAAGCATCTCGAAGCGAATTACCCGGTCGAGTGCACGCGAGCCTTCGCCAAGTCGGATAAGGACAAGAGCCTCGCCGGGCTGGAAAACCTCGAGACGTGCGACGTGGCGATCTTCTTCACTCGCCGTTTGCAGATCGACGGCGATTCGCTCGACCGCGTGAAGAAGTACGTTGCCGCCAAGAAGCCGATCGTCGGCATCCGCACGGCCAGCCACGGCTTCCAGAACTGGCTCGAGTTCGACAAGCTCGTCCTCGGCGGCGATTACAAGGGACACTTCGGCCAGAATACTCCCTGCGACATTACCATCGACCCGAAGGCCAAGGGGAACCCGGTATTGGCCGGCATACAGCCGTTCACGACGCGCGGCGGCCTCTACAAGAACGCCAATGTGGCCAACGACGTGACCGTGCTCTTGCGCGGCAAGATTCCCGAAGGAAGCGAGCCGGTGGCGTGGCTCCGCGAGAAGGACGGCCGTCGGGTGTTCTACACGTCGCTCGGCACGCCGGACGATTTCAAGGAGCCTAACTTCATTCGCTTGGTGGTGAACGGCGTAGCCTGGGCCAGCAAGACCGAACTGAAGAAATAGCTCGAACACACAGCGAAATTACGGAGGTTCTATTCGGGAGGGCGAGGCTCCTGCCGAGCCGTCGTCCCCATTTTGACATAACTCAAACGAGACACAGAATGCCAAATCGGTGTGTTGGCATTGTGGCATCCTTGGCATTCTGTGTTTCGTTTAAGTGATGCGGCTCGGCAGGAGCCTCGCCTTCCCAGGCTGTCCGCTTCCTCGGGCGGAAGCCGCGTTGCTGGACGGCGTCGCGCTCCATACTGCATAGTCCATGCCCGCGAGCCGCCCCTGATGCGTTCCCTCCGAGACATCCTTCAACTTTTCCCCGGCGCCGCCGAATCCGGCCTGACGAGCGATCAGGTCGCTCTCAGCCGGGAACGCTTCGGCGCCAACCGTCTCACGCCGCTGCCGCGCGAGCCCGTGTGGCGCAAGTTCCTCGACAAATTCGACGAGCCGATTATCAAGGTGCTGTTGGCGGCGTCGCTTCTCAAGATCGTCGTCGATCTCTTCGCGGCCAATCCACTCGCCGGCGGCATCGGCTTGCTCGCGGCGATCGCCATCGTTGTCGCGGCCGTGTTCGCGAGGCTCCGCGCGCTCTTGCCCGCCTTGCTGTTTGCCCTGGCTGCGATTCTCGTCGTCGTCAGTGCGGCCATCGGCTCGCTCTCGTTCGAAGGATTGGCGATCATGATCGCCGTCGCCCTGGCCACCGGCATCGCGTTCCTCAGCGAATACCGCAGCGATCACGAGTTCGAGAAGTTGAACGCCAGCAAGGATGCCGTTCGCGCGAAGGTGCAGCGTGACGGCGCTCTGCGATCGATCGGCCTCGAAGACGTGGTGGTCGGCGACCTCGTCTTCCTGGAAATGGGCGATGAGATTCCCGCCGACGGCCGGCTGATTCTCGCCAACGAATTGCACGTCGACGAATCGCTGATGACCGGCGAAAGCGAACCGGTGCGGAAAAACGCGGCCGGGGACTTGGAATCGCTTGGCGGCGTACTCCGCGGCACGCAGGTGATCGACGGCGCGGGGCAGATGATCGCGACCAACGTCGGCGACGACACCATGCTCGGCACCATTGCTCGCAAGCTGTCCGGCGACGTGGAGGAAACCCCGAGCCGCGGCGGCATCGATTCGCGCGTCCAGGAGAAACTGACCATCTCGAAGGCCGCCACGCCGCTGCAAGCGAAGCTCGCGGTGCTGGCGAAAACCATCAGCAAGATCGGTTACTGGGCGGCCATCGCCATTTTTCTGGCGCTTTTGGTTCGTGGCCTGTGGGCCGGCGAAATCCGCTGGCCCGGCCCGGACGACGACCCTCGGGCCGTTCATCTCGCAAATGTGAAGGCCCTTCTCTCGTACTTCGTCTACATGGTGATCGTCATTGTGGTGGCGGTGCCGGAAGGGCTGCCGATGAGCGTGACCGTGTCGCTGGCGCTGGCGATGCGGAAGATGACGCGGGCCAACGCGCTCGTCCGGCAACTGGTTGCCACGGAGACCATCGGCTCGGCAACCGTCATCTGTTCCGACAAGACCGGCACGCTGACGCGGAACCAGATGACGGTCATTCGGGTCGGCATCGGCGGCCGCGTGTTCGACGGCCCGCAAGCTTCCTGGAAGGCCGAGACGGCGCCGCTGTACTGGTTGGTCGTGAATGCGGCCGTCAATTCCACGGCGAACCTCGACGAAAGCCATCGGGGAACGATCGGCAACATCACGGAGGGAGCGCTCTTATTGTGGCTGCGCGGCGGCGCCTGGCTCGGCGGCGGCCCCATCGATTACGCCGCCCTGCGCCGAGCGAATCCCATGATCGAGCAAATGCACTTTTCCTCGGATCGCAAGGAGATGAGGACTGTTGCTCGCGTGGATGGCCGGGATGTTGTTTTGGTGAAAGGCGCGCCGGAGATGGTTCTGAAGCGCTGCGAGTGGTACTTGGCGCTCGACGGTTCGCGGCGGCCGCTGGCCGAGATTCGACACGCCGTGGAAGGGCAACTCCGCGGCGCTTCCGAGGAAGCCATGCGAACTCTCGCGTTCGCATACGGGGAGAGCGCGGAGGCACTCGTTTATCTGGGATTCGCGGCGCTCCGCGACCCGCTGCGCGACGACGTGCCGGGGGCCGTGGCCGAGTGCCGGGCTGCCGGGATCGACGTGAAGCTCATCACCGGAGACAACCTGGCGACAGCCCGCGCCGTGGCCCGCGACGCCGGCCTCTTGAACGAACCCGAATCGCTGGCCCTCACCTCGGACGAATTCAACGCCCACTCGGACGAAGAGTTGAAGCCGAAGTTGCCGCACCTGCGGATCCTGGCGCGAGCCCGGCCGCTCGACAAGCATCGCCTCGTCAAGTTGCTCCAGGCCGAGAACCACGTGGTCGCCATGACCGGCGACGGCACCAACGACGCCCCGTCCTTGAAACAGGCCGACGTGGGCCTGGCCATGGGAATCTCCGGAACCGAAGTGGCCAAGGAAGCCAGCCAGATCGTGCTGCTCGACGATTCGTTCAGCACGATCGTGCGGGCGGTGCATTGGGGCCGCTCGCTTTACGAGAACATCCAGCGGTTCGTGCAGTTTCAATTGACGATCAACGTCTCGGCGCTGGTCATCGCGTTTCTCGGGCCGTTTCTCGGCCTGAAGCCGCCGTTCACCGTGCTGCAACTGCTCTGGATCAACGTGATCATGGACACGTTCGCGGCGATCGCTCTTTGCTCGGAGCCGCCGCGGGCCGGGCTCATGCGGTCGCCGCCGAAGCGGCGCGACGAGAGCATTCTCACGCGGCCGATGCTGACCACGATCTTCCTCACGGCCGGCTTCTTCGTGATCGCCATGCTCGTGCTGCTAATTGGGATGGATCGCTGGCAGTGGTTCGCCGGCAGCGGACCGCGTTCGACGGAGTTCCCGGAATTGACGCTGCGGCAGACGGCGATCTTCTTCACGTCCTATGTGTTTTTCCAGGTGTGGAACCAGGTCAATTGCCGGTCGCTGTCGCCGCGCGAATCCGGGCTGCGCGGCCTGTTGGCGAACCCCGCCTTCATGCTGATTGCGTCGCTAACGGTGCTCGGACAATGGGCGATCGTGCAATTCGGCGGGACCGCCTTCGAAGTGGAACCTCTGGCGGCGGCGGATTGGCTCGTCATTGCCGCGGCCACGGCGAGCGTGCTCGCTTTCGCGGAAATCGCGCGGCGACTTCGCGCGACTGGCTACCGAGAGTCCGAAGGCATATGACATCGAATCGGCGACCCATCAGGCCCTCTCCCCGCCGTGCAACGCCGTGAGGAAACATGCCCGACCCTTTCATGGTTGGCGGCTCCCAGAAGCCGCGAGGCGAAGCCGAGTGTTTCACGAGGTGACCTTGAGCCGACGCGGCCATAGAAAGACCGAATGAATGCGGCACCCTCAGCGAACCACGACGCGGCGGGCCACGAAACCCCATCCGCGTCGCAGCCCGCCCGCGAACTCGCCCACCAGGCCCGCGAACTTTCCCACAGGGTCGTCGCCGAGGTGAGCCGCATCGTCGTCGGGGCGGAATCGGTCACCCAGCAGCTACTCATCGCGCTGTTCGCCGGCGGCCACGTGCTCCTCGAAGGCGTGCCCGGCGTCGCCAAGACCACGCTTTCCAAGGTGTTCGCCCGCCTTCTCGGTTGCCAGTACCAGCGCGTCCAGTTCACCCCGGACCTGCTCCCGTCGGACGTGACCGGCACCTCCATTTTCGACCGCAACGCCAGCGATTTCGTCCTTCGCAAGGGGCCAATCTTCACCCAGGTGTTGCTGGCGGACGAAATCAACCGCGCCCCGGCCAAGACGCAATCCGCCTTGCTCGAAGCGATGCAGGAATACCAGGTGACGGTGGATGGCCAGACCATCCGCTTGCCGCTGCCATTTCTGGTGATGGCCACGCAGAACCCGATCGAACAGGAAGGCGTATATCGGTTGCCCGAAGCGCAGCTCGATCGCTTCTTGCTGCGAGTGGAAATGGGCTATCCGGGCTTTCGCCACGAAGTGAACCTGCTCAAGCTGCACAGCCGGCCGCCGGAGGAAGTGAGCACGCTGTTCACGCCGGAATCGATCCTGTCGTTGCAAGCGAAGTTGCCGTACGTTTACGGCCACGAATCGCTGTACGAGTACATCGTGCAGCTCGCCGAAGAAAGCCGGCGCCATCCGGACGTATCGCTGGGGGCGAGTCCGCGGGCCGCCTTGAACCTGCTCCGCTGCGCCCGGGCCCGGGCCGTGCTCGACGGCCGCCACTACTTTACCCACGAGGACGTGCAGGCCATCGCTTACGGCGTACTCGGGCACCGCTTGATCCTGCGCCCCGAGGCGGAAATCGAAGGGAAGCACGTCGCCGACGTGGTCCGCGAGGTACTCGCCGCCGTGGAAGTATTCGAGCTGAAGCACCCGATGTGATCGTACTTCGTTAGCGCAAAGAACTCCGGTCGCTCGCTGACGCTCCCGCCGCGCCAATAAACTAATCCGCTCCGCCGAGGGTTTGGATCGCTTCGCTGGCCGAATCGTAGAGCGCCCAGTGGTTATCGAGGTTGGTGATCCGCAAGAGTTCGCGGATGTTCGGGTTGACTCCGGCGAGCACGAGGTCGCTGCCGCGATCGTGCAGCAGGTTGTGGCAACGCAGTAGGAACGTGATGAATGCCGAGCCGAAGTATTGCACTTCGGAGAGGTCAACGATGATCTGACCGGGCGGGTCTTCGCGCAACGGGGCGAGGACCATCTGGGCGGCGGGTTCCAACAGCGTTTCCGGCAGGTGCTCGACCTGCGGCGACGGCACGACCACGGCAATGTCGCCGTGCCGCTTCACCTGGAAGAACTCGTGGGCGAGGTCCGCGTCGGAAGTCATGCGGTCGTCCTTGGAAGAAATGAACCAACTCAACCAATCGTAGTCGGGCGAGCCGGCCGAATCAAGCGCCGGGAAGTGCCTTCGCAACAGCTTCGACGGAATCGCGTTGCTTGCAAGGTAGCAAGGCTCCGCTCACTGCCCTTCCGCGACCTGACTCTCGATGTCGCAAACGACTCGAAAGCCGAGGTGACAGAGGCTGTCGTTCGGCGCGAAGCACGTCCGATGCGGACCCAATTCGGTCGCCCAGCTAAACGGCTCGCCAGGTGGAATCACGGCTTTTCTTGGGGAGGCGGAGCGGCGGTTGGCGCCCGGCTGGAACTCCCCATCAGGTTGCCCGTCACCGCGACACGAAACCCGCGGCGAAAGTTCGTCTCCTCGGGACGATTGGCCTCATAGCGGCTCGCGGATCGCGATCGCCAGGCGGACATTGCCCGCGTCGCCGCCCCGGTCGATTGGTCGTCCTTGCGGCGTGAAGGCCAATTCGACGGCGTTGCCGTACACGTCGTGGAGGCCGAATGGATTGGCCGCCATCCGCAGGCCAGCCCCGCATGAATCGTTAACTGCGCTTCGCAGTCGGCCAGGACGTCCGCCACTTCGCGAGCCGTCTGGAATCGTCGGCCGGCTCCTTGGCGTGCAGTTTCTCGACGATGCGGCAGAACCACGCCGGCACTTCGGGAATCACTCGGCGGCCCCCAGACCTTGCCATCGAAGGAGCGATAATGCCGCGATACCGGTAGCACCAACCGCCGATCTGCCGGCCATCGCGGTAGAGATAGACCCGGTCGGGGTCGTCTCGCGTCCCCCAAGTGTAGACGGGCTCGCCAGCGGTGCCCGCCGCGGGAAGTAAAAGCAGCAGACATACGGAGAACCGCATGGCGTTCTCGCAAACTTGAAGTCAAGACCGGCGCTTCGGCGTAATCGTACAGCGGCGTCAATCTCCCTGCAAGAATTGACCGTCACTCCGGCGCCTGGAATACCTTCAAGTGGTCGAGCAATACTTCGCGCAGGCGCTGCGGCTGCAGGTGATCCGCCGCGAGGAAGCGCAGCTTCAGCACCTCGGTGCCGTCATTGCGGTCGCCCTCGATCGCCGGGTCGCGGCCGATCCCGTCGACGGCGGCAAGGTTAATCTGGCCGCGGCGGCCCACGAACCACGCCTCCAAGGCATCCGATTCCTTCGTCTTGATCCGGCACCAGAAGCGCGGCGAACCCGCCGGGCGAATCGTGACCGCGTCGCGCACGTCCCACTTGTATTCCAACTGCGGATCCATTTCCCCCAGGACCGCGAGCAACCGCGGCAAGAGCGACCGATCCCAGCGGAGCTTGCGGCCGAGCGGGAAGCCCTTGTCCGAAAGATGCCACTTGCGGCCGTCCTTCTTCCACGGCATTTGCGCCTCGATGCCGCCGGTTTTATCTTCGAGCCGGCCGAGGAATAGTTCCGCGGCTTTCTGGAGGAACGCCCGAAACGCCGCCGTGTCGATTTCCGCCTTGGTATACACGGTTACGACGACCTGTTGCAATCCCGGTGCATTGACGATCTCGACGCGCTGGCTGTCGCGCGAAAACCCTTCCAGCCCCGGCGTGTCGGAGAGCGGCTTGAGGCCCATTTGACCCGCGAGAATGTCTTGCTTGAACGCCCGCCCCGGAACCCGAAACACCAGTTTCAAGTAGGCTTCGTGCCCGGTGATGGCATGCAGGAACCAGCCGTCAGACTTCTTCGCCGCGGCGATTTCGATCACGCTGCGGTTGTTCCAGTCCGTCTCCGAAAAAGTGCCCTGTTTGCGCACCTCGTCGATGGCAAAGGCCAGCGCCGCCCCTTCCCAGCGGATCGGTTTGCCGGTGGTCGTGACGCGGTCGTGGATGTGCCAGCGCGGGCCATCCTCTTCCCACGGCAGCTTGTGTTCCTTGCCGACGTCCGCGATCTCGAGGCCGCTTTCCTTGGCCCGCAGCGCCGCGAGCGGATCGAACTCGACGCGCTCGGCGAACGGCCCCGCTTCCAGAACGCCCTTCAAGATGCGGCCGGTATGCGTCGGCGCGCCGCCTTCGAACTGCGCGACGATCTGCTCCGGTGTCCCTTCCGCCACGACCCGGCCGCCGCCGATCCCCGCTTCCGGGCCCAGGTCGACCACCCAGTCCGCCGTCTTGATCACATCCAGGTTATGCTCGACAACGATCACCGTGTTGCCCAGATCGACCAGGCGGTGCAGCACGTCGAGCAGCTTGCGAATGTCGTCGAAGTGCAAACCCGTGGTCGGTTCGTCGAGGAGGTACAGGGTTTTGCCGGTGCTGGGTCGGGCGAGTTCGGCGGCGAGCTTGACGCGCTGGGCCTCGCCGCCGGACATGGTGGGGGCCGGCTGCCCGAGCGCCATGTAGCCGAGGCCGACATCGTCCAGCGTTTGCAAGATGTGGCGAATCTTGGTGACGTTGCCGAACAGTTCGAGGGCTTCGCCGACGCGCATGGTCAATACGTCCGCGATCGACTTGTCGCGGTACTTGACGGCGAGCGTTTCGGGGTTGAAGCGGCTGCCGCCGCAGGTGTCGCATTCCACCCACACGTCCGGAAGGAAGTGCATCTCGATTTTCTTTTGGCCCATGCCTTCGCAGGCTTCGCAGCGGCCGCCTTTCTGATTGAAGCTGAAGCGGCGCGGGTGGTAGCCGCGGATTTTCGAATCGGGCAGGCGGGCGAACAGTTCGCGAATCAGGTCGAAGACGCCGGTGTAGGTGGCCGGATTGGACGACGGCGAGTTGCCGATCGGGTCTTGATCGACGTTGATGTTTTTGTCGAGGTGTTCGATGCCGCGGATTTCGTCGTGGGCGGCGCCGGCGGTGCGAGCGCGATGCAGTTTGCGGGCCAGCGTGTTGTAAAGCACTTCATTCACAAGCGACGATTTACCGGAACCGCTGACTCCGGTGACGGCGATGAAGGTGCCGAGCGGAAAGTGAACGTCGACATTTCGCAGGTTGTGCTGCCGGGCACCGATGATCGAAAGAGTCTTCGCGGAGCGACGAACTTCGTTCTTCGTAGGTCGGGCTGTGCCCGACGTTTTCGCATTCGCGTCGGGCACAGCCCGACCTACGAAGTCAGCCAGCCGCCGATTGGTGGGCACCGGGATGGCCAACTTCCCGGCGAGGTACTTGCCCGTGAGCGAGTCTTTGCTTTTGAGGATCTGCTTGGGCGTGCCGGCCGCGGTGATCTCGCCGCCCTGGTCGCCGGCGCCGGGGCCGAAATCGAGCAGGTAATCCGCGGCGGAGATCACCTCGCGATCGTGCTCGACGATGACGAGTGTGTTGCCGAGATCGCGGAGGTTTTTCAGGGCCGCGAGCAGGCGTTCGTTGTCGCGCGGGTGCAGGCCGATGGTCGGTTCATCCAGGACGTAAAGCACGCCGGTGAGGCCGCTGCCGATTTGCGAGGCGAGGCGGATGCGCTGGGCCTCGCCGCCGGAGAGCGTCGGCCCGGAGCGGGCCAGCGACAGATAATCGAGGCCGACATCGACGAGGAATTTCAGCCGGCTGCCGATCTCGCGGAGCACTTCCCCGGCGATCTGCCGATCGCGCTTCGAGAGATCGAGACTCTGAAAGAGCGCGAGGGCGTCGCCGAGCGGTTTTGCGGTCAGGTCGCCGAGGGTGAGGTTGGCGAATCGGGTGGCGGCGGCGTCGGCCCGCAACCGCGAACCGCTGCAGGTGGTGCAGGGCACTTCGTCGACCAGATGTTCGAGCCGCTGGCGATAGACGAACGACACGCGCGACGCCTCGTCCACCGCGGGGAACAGGCCCTTGTACTGGAACCTGGCGAGCGGGGGGCGTAAG
>Ga0134125_10000561_pt1 | contig 49313 bp, 50 predicted proteins | sample KB31751_FD_96464 | JGI IMG/M metagenome (GOLD analysis project Ga0134125, IMG submission 96464) | Terrestrial soil microbial communities with excess Nitrogen fertilizer from Kellogg Biological Station, Michigan, USA - KB3-175-1 | ecosystem: Environmental > Terrestrial > Soil > Unclassified ... | reverse complement strand
TTCAACGCCACCTCCAAGTTCTCCTACTGGAAGGCCCTCTTCGATCTCACCTTCGATCCCAAAGGCCTGGGCTACCTCCAGAAGTGGCAACAGGCCGTCGCCGCCGCCGACAGCTCCCTCTTCGACCTCGGCCCCGGCGAGCCGCCCCCGCACGATCCCCCGGCCCCGCCTCCTCCCCGGCCCCCCCATCCCCACGAGTCCCCCCTCGCCGCGGGCAAGCGCGCCGTCGAGCAAGCCATGCTCGCCAACTCCGAAGCCCTGGTCCGTCCCATTCCCCTCCACGATCCCCTCGATCCCCCACCGGCCGCGCTGGTTGACCCCGAAGCGGTTGAGCAAGTCCCGCCTCAACAGAATCAATCACATAAGACCATTTCTTGCACAAACCGGCCGTACCCGCACCACGTCGCCGGGCACTACCGGCGTTGCCTGCGCAGCCACGCACTCCGGCGGGCGAAATCGCTCCCTGCGCGCGCTACGTCCCCGATTCCGCGCGAATCCGGCGCCGGCGCGCCGAAACCCGTGCGGCGAGCGCAGGCGGGCTAGAATAGAAGCGTCCGTTTTTCTCCCTTCCCATGCAGCTCTTCGGCGCGTATGCCCTGTTGCTCGCCTTTGTCCTCGCCCTCTACGGCGTGGTGGCGGGCGTGATCGGCCTGATCTCCCGGCACCAACGCCTCCAGGCCAGCGCCCAGCGCGCCAGCCTGATGGTCTTCCCCGCTGTCGCGGCCGCGGCCATCTGCCTGCTCGGACTGATTTTCCACAACGACTTCGGCGTCGCCTACATCGCCGAACACAGCAACCGGGCGCTGCCGTTCTACTACAAGTTCGCGGTGTTCTGGTCCGGGCAGGAGGGCTCGCTCCTGTTCTGGAGCCTGGTGCTCTCCGGCTACACCTTCATCGCCCTGCTCAGCTCCGGGCGCAAACACCCTCAGCTCCGCCCCCTGGCCGCCATCATCCTCAGCGGCATCACCTCGTTCTTCCTGCTGCTCAACAACTTCGTCGCCTCGCCCTTCTCCACCCTCCCGGTGAGCATGCCGCTCGATGGCAGCGGCCTCAATCCTCTGCTCCAGTACACGCAGATGGATATCCACCCGCCCATCCTCTACCTGGGCTACATCGGCTTCTCCATCCCCTTCGCCTTCGCCATGGCCGCGCTCATCCGCCGCGCCCCGGGCGACCGCTGGATCCAGGTCACCCGCCACTGGACCATGGTGGCCTGGGCCTTCCTCACCGTCGGCATCGTGCTCGGCGGCTACTGGGCCTATAAGGTCCTGGGATGGGGCGGCTACTGGGCCTGGGATCCGGTCGAGAACGCCGCCTTCCTCCCCTGGCTCACCTCCACCGCCTTCCTGCACTCGGTGATGATGCAGGAGAAGCGCGGCATGTTGAAGATCTGGAACGTCGGCCTCATCTTCGCCACCTTCTTCCTCACCGTCTTCGGCACCTTCCTCACCCGCTCCGGCGTGGTCAGCTCGGTCCACGCCTTCGCCCAGTCCTCCATCGGCGCCTACTTCGTCGTCTTCCTGGTGGCGATCGCCGCCCTCTGCCTCTTTGTCTTCTTCCTCAACCGCTCCGCCCTGCGCGGCGACAACCAGCTCGAGAGCACCCTCTCGCGCGAGAGCGGCTTCCTGTTCAACAACTTCATCCTCCTGGTCGCGGCTTTCGCCATCCTCTGGGGCACCCTCTTCCCGGTGATCTCCGAGGCCGTGCAGGGCGAGAAAATCAGCGTCGGACGCGAGTTCTTCGACCGCATCAACATCCCGCTCTTCCTCTTCCTGATCTTCCTTACCGGCGTCGGCCCCCTGCTCGCCTGGCGCCGCACCTCCGCCGGCAGCCTGCGCCGCAACTTCCTCGCCCCGGCCCTCGCCGGCCTCGGGGTCGCCGCCGGCCTCATCGGGCTCGGCATGCGCGACCCGTACCCGCTAGTCTCATTCGGCCTCTGTTCCTTCGTGCTGGTGATCATCGCCATGGAGTTCTACCGCGGCGCCCGCGTGCTCTCCCGCCGCGGCCGCGGCTTCGCCTCCTCCCTCGTCCACCTCACCCTGCGCAACACCCGGCGCTACGGCGGCTACATCATCCACGTCGGCATCATGCTCATGGCCATCGGCATCACCGGCTCCGCCTTCAACAAGGACGTCGAAGCCCCCATGCCCTTCCAGGCCACCATGCAGGTCGGTGGCTACCAGCTCCGCTCCCAAAGCTACACCCAGGACGACAACCCCAACTTCTCCACCGAAGCCGAGATCATCGAGGTCTCCCGCAACGGCCGCTACGTCGCCACCATGTATCCCTCGCGCCGCTTCTACAAGGCGTCGAACCAGGCCCAGTCCATGGTGGCCATCCGCAGCCGCCCCCTCGAAGACCTGTATCTCGTCTACGCCGGCGACGACCCCAATACCCACCAGCCCATCCTCCACGCCTACCTCAACCCGCTCATCATGTGGATCTGGATCGGGACACTGGTCGTGGTCGCGGGCACGCTGATCGCCCTGCTGCCCAACCGTCAAGCCAAGCGCGAGCCGGAGTCCGCCCGCGCCGCCGCCCCTTCCCAGGAGGTCGCGCTTGCGCGCTAAAACACACGGGATGTTGCTTGCCCTCCTGGTGCTTGGGCTCGGCCTCGGCCTCCGCGGCGACACCTTCAGCCCGCGCGCCCGCCGCATCGGCGACCAGCTCATCTGCACCTGCGGCTGTACCCAGGGCGCCATGGTCTGCAACCACGTCGGCTGCCCCGTGGTCACCCAAATGCGCGCCGAAATCCAGCAGCGCGCCGCCGCCACCGACTCCGACGCTCTCGTGCTCCAGGCTTTTGTCCAGGAGTACGGCACCCAGGTGCTGGCCAACCCCACCACCCAGGGCTTCAACCTCCTCGCCTGGATCATGCCCTGGGTGGGCCTCGGTCTCGGCCTCACCCTGGTCCTCGTCTACGTCCGCCGCTTCCGCCGCCAGCCCTCCGCGCCCGCGCCCGCCCCCGACGCGGCTCTGCGGGACCGCATTCAAGCCGAGATCGCCGCCGAGCTCCACCGCGAGGATCCCCGCGCATGATCCTCGTGGTCCTCGCCTGCGTCATCCTCACCGCCGCCCTGGGCTGGTGGGTCTTCACCGCCCGCCCCGAAGGCGCCTCGCTCAGCCCCGCCGCCATCCGCCGCCAGGCTCTGGTCGAGCGCAAAGCCGCTGTCTACGAAAACCTCAAGGACCTTCACTTCGAGCACCTCGCCGGCAAACTCTCCGATTCCGACTACCAGCGCACCCGCCAGATGCTGGAAGCCGAAGCCGCGAGCGTCGTGCTCGCCCTCGATCAATCCCCGGAACACCCGTAATGCAGCTTCGTCTCCTCTCTCTCGCCCTCGCCGCCGCGGCGCTCGCCGCCGCCCAGACACCGGCTCCCGCTCCCGGCGCCGCCACCGCGGGCACGAACGTCACGGGCACGATCCTGAACGCCACCACCAACCAGCCCCTGGCTCACAGCCCCGTCAGCCTGCTCCTCCTCCAGGGCGGCATGAAACCCATCGCCTCCTCGACCACCGACGCCGCCGGCCATTACCGCTTCTCCGAGACCACCCCCGGCCCCTTCCTGGTCGAAGCCGACTACCAGGGCGTGCCCTACTTCGCCAAGGTCGCCAACGGACAGGCCGAGACCAACGTCCAGGTCTACAACGCCAGCCATGACCCCAAGCAGCTCCGCGTCGACGCCGAGATCATGGTCCTCCAGCCCGACGCCGGCCAGCTCGCCATCGTCAACGAGTACCGCGTCGAGAACGCCCTCTCCCCGCCGCAAACCCTGACCCGGCCGGGCGGCATGTTCCGCTTCCGCGTCCCCCCCGGCGCCCGGGTGGACATGGTGCGCGTGGTCGGCCCCGGCGAGATGCCGCTCGCCCTGGCCGCCGGAAAAACGTCACAACACGATATATATAGCGCGGACTCGCCCCTGCGTCCGGGCGAGACCCGCTTCCAGGTCTCCTACCGCGTCCCCTACGCCGGCCTCAAGGCCGCCCTCGCCGAGACCCCGGTCTTCGCCCCCAGCCACTTCGAGGTCTACGTTCCCGGTCCCATGACCTTCGCCGGCGCCAACTTCACCCAGGTCGGCAGCCAGGATGGCTACACGGTCTACGGCACCGCCGAACCCGTCGCCGCCACCCTCAACTTCAACGTCAGCGGCGATGCCCCCATGCCCGCCGCTCCCGCGAGCGATGCCTCCGCCCCCGGCGCCGCGCCCGCGCCCGACGGCGCCTCCGCCGCTCCCGCGCCCGATGCCGCCGCCGTGCCCGCCGACGCCACCACGGGTATCGTGCCCGCGCCCACCTTCCTCGAGCGCAACCGCTGGACCATGCTCGCCCTCCTGGTCCTCGCCGCCGCCGCCGGCCTTGGCATCCTCCTCGCCCGCCCCGAAGCCGCCGCCGGAGCCGCTCCTGCTCCGCCCGCCGGCCCCCTGCCCCCGCCCCCCGCCGCGCCCACCTCCGAGCTCGCCCTCCTTCTTGCGCAACTCAAGGATGACCTCTTCCTCCTCGAAGTCCGGCGCCACACCGGCGACATCAGCGAGGCCGAATACGAGCGTCTCCGCGCCGCCCTCAACGCCCGCCTGGACCAACTCGCCGGCCGCGTGCCCTCCGGGGCGATATAATCAGAAGTTGCTATGCGGCCCGTTACCTGGAAAATCGGCCTCGTGCTCGTGGTGATCCTGGCCACCTTGGGCTGGCTCGCCTTCACCGGCATCCGCGACAGCAAGGCCTACTTCGTCACCGTGAGCGAGCTCGCCGCCATGCCGTCCGGCGAAGCCCACGCCCGCAACCTGCGCGTTTCCGGCGACGTGGTCCCCGGCAGCATCCGCAAGAGCGCCGCCGAAACCGACTTCCAGATCCGCCAGGGCGGACGCCTGCTCGCCGTCCGCTACGTCGGCACCGACCCCTTGCCCGATACCTTCGTGGATAACGCCCAGGCCGTGGCCGCCGGGCGCCTGCTCAGCAACGGCAACTTCCGCGCCGACGGCGTGCAGGCCAAGTGCGCCTCCAAATACGAGCCCAAGGACGCGCGCGCCAAGGGCATGGCCCCCCGCACCACCGCCGGCAGCATGAACTAATTCATGGCCGCGCTCCTCCGCTGCGATCGGGTGAGCCGCTTCTTCGGCGACCATCCCGTCCTGCGCCAGGTCAGTTGCGAGCTCCACTCCGGACAACTCATCGCCCTGGTCGGCGCCAACGGCGCCGGCAAAAGCACCCTGCTCCGCATCTTCGCCGGCGCCCTCAAACCCACTGCGGGTGAGGTATGGCTCGGCGACGCCCGCGCCGGTTCCGCCGCCGCCCGCGCCCAAACCGGCTTCCTCTCCCACCAGAGCCTCCTCCACCCCTCGCTCACCGTGGACGAGAACCTCGACTTCTACGCCACGCTCTTCGGTCTCGCCCATCCCCGCCAGGCCGCGCAACAAGCGCTCGCCCAGGTCCACGGCGAACACCTCGGCCCCCGCCGCGCCGGCGAACTCTCGCAAGGCATGCGGCAGAAGGCCGCGCTCGCCCGCTGCCTCCTCCACCGCCCCCGGCTGCTTTTGCTCGACGAACCCTTCGCCTCCCTCGACGCGGCTACGGTCGCCGAACTCCGCGCCCGCCTCGCCGAGCTCCGCCAGGCCGGCCTCGCCCTGCTGGTCAGCAGCCACCAGGCCGAGGCCCTCGCCGACCTCACCGACGGCGCCCTCTGCCTCGAACGCGGCCGCGTCGTCCACCCCGATGCGGACCCGGTCGTCCTGGGAGGCATCCGGTGAGCGCCGCCCGCATCGCCTGGGCCGTGCTCCGCCGCGACCTGCTCATCGAGCTGCGCGGCCGCGAAGCCCTGCTCGCCATGGGCTTCTACGCCCTGCTGGTCATCGTCATCTTCAGCTTCGCCTTCAGCGCCGACGCCGACCTCACCCTGCGCGCCGGCGGCAGCCTGCTCTGGGTCGCCATCCTCTTTGCCGCCATGGTCGCCCTCGACCGCGCCTTCCTGCGCGAGTCCGCCGAGGCCACCCTCAGCGGCCTGCAAACCACCCCGGCTTCCGGCGCCGCCATCCTCGCCGGCAAGTTCGGCTCCAGCTTCCTGCTCATCTGTGCCGTCGAAGCCGTCCTGCTGCCGCTCTTCGCCGTCCTCTTCAACGCTCCGGCGCACACCCGCTGGGGAGGCATCATCCTCACCGCCCTGCTCGGCACCTGGGCGCTCGCCGCCAACGGCACCTACTTCTCCGCCCTCAGCCTCCACAGCCGCCAGCGCGGCCTCCTTCTGCCGCTCCTCCTGTTGCCTGTGGCCATACCCGCCATCCTGGCCATGGTCCAGGCCACCCAGGTGTTCCTGGGCGGCCCCGGCGTGGCAAACTATTGGTGTAGGCTTCTCATCGGCTACGACATCATCTACACCGCCCTCGGGCTGGGGCTCGCCGATCTGGTACTCGAAGTTGAGTAAAACCTTCCAAGCCAATCTTCTCGGCGCGGGCACCCTGGCGCTCCTGCTGGCCGCCCTCTACTGGGCTCTGTACGGCGCGCCCACCGAGGCCACCATGGGCACCATCCAGCGGATCTTCTACTACCACGTGCCCGCGGCCGCCGCCTCCTGGACCGCTCTCGCCATCAACGCCCTCGCCAGCCTCGCCTACCTCGCCACCCGCTCGCGCAAGGCCGACGCCCTCGCCGTTGCCGGCGCCGAGGTCGGCCTCGCCTTCCTCACCATCGTGCTCATCACCGGCCCCATCTGGGCCCGCCCGGTCTGGGGCGTCTGGTGGGTCTGGGATCCCCGCCTCACCCTCACCCTCGCCATGTGGGTGATGTATGCCAGCTATCTCATCCTGCGCCAACTCACCCCCGAAGGCGGCAGCCAGCCCCGTCTCGCCGCCGTCCTCGCCGTCTTTTTCGCCGCCGACATCCCCATTGATTACATGTCCATCCGCTGGTGGCGCGGCCAACATCCGGCTCCCGTGCTGTTCGGCGGCCCCGATAGCGGCCTCGCTCCGCGCATGCTGGCGGCGCTGCTCCTCTCCATGACCGCCTTCCTGGCCCTGATGGCCGTTCTGGTCGCCATGCGCTACCGCCAGGAGCTGCTCCGCGACCGCATCACCGGCCTGCGCCAGCGCCGCATGCTCGCCGCCGAAAACTGAGGAACCCCCATGGCTAGCCTCTTCGCCGCTTTTGTTGTCGCCTGGACCATCCTGATGATCTACGTCCTCACCTTGGCCGCGCGCCAGCGCCGCCTCGCCCGCCAGTTGCAGTCGCTCGAGACCCAGGAAGCCCGCGGCTCCGAGACCGGGGTCCATGTCCGCTAACCCCGCCGGCGCCGATCTCTCCGCCGCCCCGGCCGCCGCGGCCGCGTATCGCCATTTCCAAACGGTGGCGGAAGCCATCGCCCGCGAGGCCGGCGCCCTGCTCAACCGCTACCGGTTCCAAGTCAACATCGAGTACAAGGGCGAGGCCGACCTTGTCACCCGCGCCGACCGCGACTCCGAAACGCTCATCACCCGCCGCCTGCGCGACGCCTTCCCCGATCACGCGCTGGTCGCGGAAGAAGGCGCTCGCGCCGAAGCCGCCGGTGAGTACCGCTGGTGGGTGGATCCGCTCGACGGCACCACCAATTTCGCCCACGGCCTGCCCATCTTCGCCGTGTCGCTCGGCCTCGAACACCAGGGCCGTATGGTCGCCGGAGTGGTCTACAACCCCGCCATCGACGAGATGTTTTCCGCCGTGTTGGGTGGGGGGGCCACCCTCAATGGCGTCCCCTGCCGTGTCAGCCCCCAACCCAACCTCGCCGCCGCGCTGCTCGGCACCGGCTTCCCCTCGCAAAAGCGGCACAAGAATCCGAACATCCACTTCTACCAGTACTTCAGCCTGCGCACCCACGGCATGCGCCGCCTCGGCTCCGCCGCCCTCGATCTCTGCTACACCGCCTGCGGCCGCTTCGAAGGTTTCTGGGAGCTCAACCTCCAGCCCTGGGACGTCGCCGCCGGCAAACTCATCGTCACCGAGGCCGGCGGACAGGTCTCCGACTTGCTGGGGCAACCGCATCATCTCCGCAGCCCCGAGATCCTCGCCACCAACGGCTGGCTGCACGGCCCCATCCTCGCCGCCTTCGCCGGCATGTTCGCCGGCCAGCGCGAGCCCATGGCCGATCCCGCCGCCTATCTCCAGTCGAGGCCCCGACCGGCGTGAAGGCTCGCGCCGCGACCCCCCGACGGCGGACCGTCCTGCGCCAGAAATCCTGGCGCCAGGTCCAAGCCCTGCTGCACGACCGCCGCCGCATCGTGCGCGACCCGGTGTTGAGCCACCACCGCCTGCTCCTGCCCCGCCTGCCCGCCGCCATGGAAGGCATGCGGATCGCTCATCTCTCCGACATCCATTACGGGATCTACCTCTCGCGGCGTGCTCTCAACCGGGTTATCGAGCTGACCCTGGCCCACAAGCCCGACCTGATCGCCCTCACCGGTGATTTCGTCACCCAGTCGCCGGTCTTCATCGATCCCGTCAGCGACCTGCTCGGCCGCCTGCACGCTCCGCTGGGGGTATGGGCGGTGCTCGGCAACCACGATTTCCGCGCCGGCGCCGAGGCGGTCACCCGCGGCCTGCGCCGCAACGGTATCAAAGTGCTGCGCAACCAGCACCGCGGCATCCGCCACCGCGGCACCCAGTTTCGCATTGCCGGGGTCGACGATTCCCGCCAGCACCCCGACGTGGCCGCCGCCCTCGGCCGCGGACAAGATCCGTTCACCCTGCTGCTGGCCCACAACCCCCTGGAGCTCGAAGCCGCCGCCGCCTGCGGCGTGGACCTCGTCCTCTCCGGCCACACCCACGGCGGCCAGATCAAGTTCGGCTTCGCCGAGCCCCTCTACCAGCGCTTTCTGCCCGCCGGTTTCATGAGCTGGGGGGATACCCAAATGTATGTGAGTCGCGGCCTGGGTAAAGTCATCCTCCCCATGCGCTTGGGTGCCCCCGCCGAGCTGGCCTTCTTCACGCTCCATGCGGGGTAGTGGAGTTTTCTTACCCCCGCAAAGGGGGCGATTTGCAACCGCGCGAGTCTAAGCATACTCTAACGGTAGTCATTCGGGTTCTCCCGGGAGAAAGTGAGTGATTCCTATGAGCGCCACTGCGATAACCATCCCGATCACCGCCGCCCTCGAACCGCCGCTGTCCGCGGCCCGGCCCGGGCGCCTGCCCGCCCGCGGTCCCGCAATCCTGGTCGTCGAGGATGACCGCAACATCCAGCGCAGCGTCAGCTACCAGCTCGGCCGCCAGGGCTACCAGGTAACCTGCCGCGACGACGGCGAGTCGGGCCTGGAGGAGGCCCTGCACCGCCGCTACAGCGTGCTGGTGCTGGACGTCATGCTGCCCCGCCTGGACGGTCTCAGCCTGTGCAAACAAGTGCGGCTGCACCGTCCCGACCAGCCCATCATCTTCATCTCGGCGCGCGGCACCGATCTCGACAAGATCACCGGGCTGGAGTTCGGCGCCGACGACTATGTCGCCAAGCCCTTCAGCCCGGCCGAGCTCGAGGCCCGCATCCGAGCCCTCCGCCGCCGCGCCGGCTACTCCGCGGCGGGGGTGGATGAGGCCTGCGTGATCGAGATCGCCGGCCTCGCGCTCGACTGCGGCCGCCATGAGCTGCGGGTGGAGGGCAACCCCATCCGCCTCACGCCCAAGGAATTGGCGCTGCTCCGCCTGCTGCTGAGCTCGCCGGGGCGCATCTTCACCCGCGAAAACCTGCTGGCCCAGGTTTGGGGCTTGTCCTACACCGGCTACAATCGCGCCGTCGACGCCCACATCAACCGCCTCAAGGCCAAGCTGCAGGCGCACCTGGGCTACATTCCCGAGTGGCTGGAAGGAGTCTATGGCGCCGGCTACCGCTTCCGCGACCCGCACGAGCCCGCCGCCTAGCCTGACGCCTCGCGGCCTGCCCGACGACCGGCTGCGCCTGGCGTTCATCAACCAGTACCGCGAGCTGGTGCTGGGCGCCATGGCCGCCGTCGCCGCCGGCGCCCGCCTGCTGGGCGCCGCCATCCCCGGCGCGGTCATCATCCTGTTGATTCTCTGGTCCGGCCTCGCCTTAAGCCTGACCCGGTTCAGCCGAAAAATTCAGGAGCCGGTCTGGCTCTATTGGGTCGAGTTCACCTACTTTGCCGCCGAACTCACCATCATCACCCGGCTCGCCCTCTCGGCCGGCGCGGCGGAGTGGCTCACCCTGCTGTTTTATGTGGTCACCGTGCTGTTCGCCAGCATCGTGCTGCCCCGCCGGCTCTCGCTTTGTATCACCGTCGCCGCGGCGGCGTGCTTCGCCGCCCTGCTGACCACCGACGCCATGCACGCCCCCCATCACTGGCGCGGCTCGGCCTGGGCGGACTCCAATAGCCTGTTCCTGCACCGCGGCTTGCCCCACCCCGCCTACCTCGCCCCGGTGCTCTTCCTGGGCGCGCTTGGCGGCTATGCCCTCATCGGTCTGACCCTGGCGCAGTTTTCGCGCATGCTCAACCGCCAGACCGTGGCGCTCCATCAGGCCAACCGCGACCTCAGCGCCGCCGGGCAGGAAATCCGCCTCCACCGCGACCACCTGGAAGACCTGGTGCGCGAACGCACCGCCGAACTGGAGCGCGCCAACCGGGAGCTGGTCCATCTCAACGAGATGAAAAGCAACTTTCTGGCCAACGTCAGCCACGAGTTGCGTACCCCGCTCACCTCCATCCGCTCCTTTTCGGAGATCCTGCTCGACTACCCCGAAGAGGACGTCTTCACCCGCTGCGAGTTCCTTGAGATCATCATCCACGAAAGCGACCGGCTCACCCGCCTGGTCAACGACGTGCTCGACCTCGCCAAGATCGAGTCGGGCAAAATGGAGTGGCGCCCCGAGCCGGTGGATTTTGCCCAGGTGGTGCGCGAATCGCTCGAAGCCGTGCGCATGGTGGCGGCCCACAAAAAGCTCAGCCTGCGCAACACCGTGCCCGATCCCCTGCCCCAGGTGCTCGCCGACCGCGACCGCCTGCGCCAGGTGCTCACCAACCTGCTCAGCAACGCCCTCAAGTTCACCTCCGCCGGCAGCGTGGCGGTCGGCGCCCGCATCGAAGGCGATGAGCTTGTGGCCTCGGTCGCCGATACCGGCATCGGCATCCCGCCCGAGGCCCAGCAGCGCATCTTCGAGAAGTTCCATCAGGAGGGCGACGCGCTCATGGACAAGCCTCCCGGCACCGGTCTCGGCCTGGCCATCTGCCGCGAGATCCTGGCTCACCTCCATGGCCGCATCTGGGTCGAGAGCGAGCCCGGCAAGGGCAGCGTGTTTTTCTTCGCCCTCCCGCTCGCGGGCCGCGACCCCGGCGACAACATCACCCGCCCGGCGGCGCACGGCCGCGCGCACAAGACGCCGGTACTCGGCTGAGCTCGCAGTTCCTTCTCTTGGGGGCGTGAACCGGCACGGGATCCGCGCTATACCTATCCGATAGGAGGTTTCCGTGAGCGCGACTCCGCTACGCAATACCGGCTCTGCCGCCGGTTCTCTCAACGAAGATACGATGATGCGGTTTGCCCACAAGGTCGTGGCCGACTTGGCCGCCGCCATGTCGGGGCCGCTGATCTACATCGGCGACCGCGAAGGCCTGTTCAAAGCGCTGGCCAACCGGCGCCTCACCGTCCCCGAACTCGCCGCGGCCACCGGCCTGCAGGAACGCTACCTGCGGGAATGGAGCTCCGCCATGGTGGCGGCCGAGTACCTCGAGTACGATCCCGCCACCGGCCAGGTCTGGCTCCCGCCCGAGCGCGCCATGGTGCTCGCCCAGGAAGAGAGCCCGGTGTTCTGCGGCGGCGCCGCCCAGATGATCCCCGATCACTACCGGCTCATCCCCCAGATCCGCCGCGCCTTTCACCAGGGCGGCGGGGTCGCCTATGCCGAGTACGGCGACGATACCTTCGAGGGTACCGAGCGCCTGTTCCGCGCCGGCTATCGGAACTTCCTGGCCCAGCAATGGATCCCCGCCATGCCGGAAGTTCACCGCCGCCTGCAAGAAGGCGCCAAAGTCGCCGACATCGGCTGCGGCCGCGGCCAGGCTCTCGCCGTCCTCGCCAAGGCTTATCCCCGAAGCCAGTTCTTCGGCTTCGACAACTACCCGCCGGTGGTGCGGCACGCCAACGAAATGGCCGCCCGCGAGGGATTGTCCGAGCGGCTCCACTTCGAGGTGCGCGCTTCCAACGACCTGCCCCAAACCCACGACTTCGACCTGGTGATGACCTGCGACAGCCTGCACGACATGGCCTCGCCCGAAGCCTGCGCCCAGTCCATCGCCGGCGCCCTCAAACCCGACGGCACCTGGTTCTGTATCGAACCCAACCTCGCCGACCGGCTGGAGGCGAACATCAACCCGTTGGGCAAGCTCTTCTACTCGGTGAGCACGCTCCAGTGCATGAGCTGCTCGCTGGCCAGCGGCGGCGCCGGCTACGGCGCGGGAATGGGGCCCGCTAACATCCGGCGCGTGGCGGCGGATGCCGGGCTGAAGAACTTCACCAAGTTGCCCATCGACAACCCCTTCAATCAGTTTTTCGCCATGCGGGCGGCCTGAAGTCAGGCCGTCTGCTTCTCGCGCTTGCGGGCGAAGTAGTAGTAGGCGGGGGTGCCGGCCAGGATGATGGCCAGGCCCAGGCTGGAATAGCCGAGATTCTGCCAGTAGGTAATCCCCAACAGCACCGCCGCCAACACCAGGAAGATCGCGGGCAGCACCGGGTATCCCCATCCGGAGTAGGGCCCGCGCTCGCCCCGCCGCCGGAACACGAACAAACTCGTCACCGCCAGCACGTAGAACAGCCACTCGGCAAAGATGGTGAGGGTGTATAGCGTCTGGTAGGTACCGGTGAGCGAGAACCCCATGGCGAACAGCGCCTGGATCAGCAACGAGACATCGGGCGTCCGGTGCAGCGGGTGCACGTGCGCCAGCTTCTTGAAGAACAGGCGGTCGTGCGCCATCGCAAACGGCACCCGCGCTCCCGAAAGGATCGAGCTGTTCAGCGTGGCGAACGCCGACACCATCACCGCCACCGCCACGAAGGCGCCGCCGCTGTGCCCGAACACCCGCGCTGCCAGGCTGGCCGCCACGTTGTCGCTGGCGGCGATCTCCACCGGCTTCAGGATGTAAAAGTACGCCAGGTTGATGCCGGCGTAAAACAGGAAGACGACGGCAATGCCGCCAACCATGGCGCGGGGAATCGTCCGCCCGGGATCGCGGATTTCGCTGCCCGCCAACGTGAGGTCGTTCCAGCCGTCATAGGCCCACAGCGCCGCCACCAGGGCGGTGGCGAAGCCACCGATGCCGACCGACCCCGGCAGCGACTGGGTCAGGTGCGTCCAACTGCCCTCGCCCCAGCCGAACGCCGCCACCGTCAGGGCCGCCACCAGCGCCAGCTTCAGCACCGTGAACACCGACTGCACCCGTCCGCCATGGCGGACACCGAAATAGTTGATCAGCGTCACGACGGCGATCACGCCCGCGCCCACCAGGTGCTCGCCCCGCAGTGCGCCGCCGCCCCAGCCGGGGTACAGCGGGACATCCAATTGCGGCCACAGGAACCCCGCCGCGCGCGCAAACCCCGCGCCGATGGTCGCGACCGAGGCCGGCCGCACGATCCAGAACATTCCCCAGCCGAACAGGAACCCGAACAGCGGCCCCAGCCCATCGCGCAGGTAAACGTACTCGCCTCCCGCCGCCGGCCGCAGCGCGCCCAACTCCGCATACGCCAACGCGCCTGCCAGCGACAGGAAGCCGCCCACCACCCAGGCCAGCATGATCCAGCCGATGGAGTGGACCGCCTGGATCATCTCGCGCGAAACCAGGAAGATGCCCGTCCCGATCAGTGTGCCCACCACCATGGCCGAGCTTTCAACCAGTCCCAAAGCGCGGACCAGTCCGTCGGAGGCAAGCGAGGCGGGGGCGGATGCGCGAGGCATGGGATCGGGGGAGCTAGGCGGATGGTTGCGCGGCGCGCTGGCTGCTCGCGATGCTGACAGCATACCCTACCGCAAACGTCACCAGCGTGCCCGCCACCACGAACCATGTGTAGGCCACGCCCCAGTGCGAGAGCCAGAGCGTCACCGCAATCCCGGTCACCAACCCGGTCAGCGCCCCCCACTCGTTGGCCCGCCGCGTCAGCGTCGCCAGCAGGAACACGCCCAACAACCCGCTGAAGGGGTAGGAGATGATTGCCAGCCCCGACTCCAGCACCGAGTGCGAATGCCGGCTGGCGAACGCCACCAGCCCCAACACCAGCATGAAGAACACGGTTGCCAGACGCGACATCCACAGGTAATGCCGTTGGCTTCTCGCTGGCGCCAGGTAGGGCTGGTAGAAATCCACGATCGCGCTCGAGCTCAGCGCGTTGAGCGCCGCGCTCAGGTTCGACATCGAAGCCGCCAGGATGGCCGCCAGCACCAAACCCGCGATGCCCACCGGCAGATGCTGCGCCACGTACTGCGGGTATAGCCGGTCGTACTTGCCGAAGGCGCCCGCCCCGGCCGCGAGACCGTGGGTCTGCGCCAGCGCAAACAGCGCGATCCCAATGAACAGGAACAGACCGAACTGCAAAAAGATCACCACCCAACTCGACAACAACGCCCAGGCGCTCTCGCGCTGGTTGCGCGCCGCCAGCAGCCGCTGCACCATGAGCTGGTCGGTCCCGTGCGTGGCCATGGTCAGGAAGGTTCCACCCAGCAGCCCCGACCAGAAGGTATAGGTGCGGGTCCAAGAGAAGCTGAAATCAAACACCCGCAGCTTGTCGCCATGGCTGGCCGCCACCGAAGCGACCTCACGCCAGCCGCCCGGCACGGCGTGCACGATCAACCCCAAGCTGAGCAGCGCCCCGGCAACGTAAATGCAGATCTGCGCGAAGTCGGTCCACACCACCGCCCGCAGGCCGCCGGCGAAGGTATAGATCAGCGTCAGCACGGCGATGATGCCGAGCAATTGCGGCGCGCCGAGATGCAGCCGCGTGCGCACATCCAGCCCGGGCGGCAGCGCATCGAGAATAACCCCCAGCACGATCGCCACCGCATATACCCGCACGCCCTCCGCCAGCGAGCGGCCGACCAGAAAGATCAACCCCGCCGCCGACTTCACGCGGGAGCCGAAGCGGAGCTGGATCAGTTGGTAGGCGGTAAGCAGCCGCTGGCGAAAGTACGCCGGCAGCAGGATCAGGCAGATCAGGATCCGTGCCACCAGGTAGCCGAATACCAGCTGCAAAAACCCCAGGTCGCCGCTGAAGGCCAGTCCCGGCGTGCTGATGATGGTCAGTACGCTGGTTTCGGCGGCCACGATCGAGAACGAGATCGCCCACCAGGGCAGCTGGCCGCTGGCCAGGAAGTAATCCTGCAGTGACGGGTTCGGGCTGCGCAGCCACACCCCGAAGGCGGTGACCGCCACCAGGTAGAGCACGATCACCCAGAGATCGAGCGGGTGCAGCATTCAGACCATCCGGCGGGCGCGCGCCAGCGCCGCCTCGGCCGGGAGCGCCTTCGGCGTCAGCAGCGGACGCCCCCAGGCCCTCTCCAGCGCTTGCCGTACCTCGGGGATATGGTCCACCACGCCGCCGCGTGCGTAGCTCTCCGGCGCCGCCCAGTCGAGCGTGGCGGCGCAACTACGCAGCAATTCGGCCAGGGCTTGGCCCGCCGCCTGAAAAAGGGCTACGACCCGCGGATCGGTCTCCCTGGCCAGTCGGGGCAGCAGCCCGGCAAAGTTGCCATCGCCGGGGGGGCTGGCCAATCCCGCGGCCACCGCCTGCCGGCCAATCCAATCGCCGCTGCCCGGGTCGCGGCCGGGGCCCTCGCCGCCCGCCCGCGCGAGCTTGCCCCCGCGCCTTCCCCAGGCGATCGAACCGGTTCCGGCGATCAGGATGATCCCGTCGCCCCCCCCGGTGGCCGCCTCCAGCGCCAGCTCGGCATCGGTGAGCGCTTCGACCCGCGCCCGCGGGCAAACTTCTTGCAACATGGCGGTGAATTCGGCCCCACGCGATCCCGCCGAGGCAAACCCGCCACAAACGGCCAGGCATTCGTCCTCGGCGCCGCCTACCGCGGTCAGGGCGGCGGAGATGCCGCGTCGCAGCTCCTCGGCGACCTCGGCGGTCGAACGCCGGCTCAGGCTGGTAGGTCCCAGACGCCACCGCCCGAGCGGCGCCCCGGACTGGGTTCCGATCACCAGATCGGTCTTCGTCCCGCCCCCCTCCAGCCCGAGGTAAAAACCCATGCGCGCCAGTGTAGCAGCCCGAGCTTTAGGGCTTAAGCGTAGGCCGGATCAGCACTTCGCTGACGAAGCTGCGCGGCCCCTGGGTGGCCAGCATGCCGACCACATGGGCCACGTCCTCGGGCCGCAGCATTTTCGACCGGTCCTTATTGCCCACCAGTTCGCTCGACAGTTCGGTGTCCACCGAGCCCGGGCATACCAGGCTTACCCGGACGTTGTAGGCCCGCAACTCCTCGGCCAGGGAGACGCTCAGCCCGTGCAGCGCCGCCTTGGAGGCGGCATAGACCGCCCCGCCCGGCAAGGGATTGTGGCCGGCGAGCGAGGCGATGTTGATGATGTGGCCGGTGCGGCGTTGGATAAAGTGAGGGGCCAGGGCCCGCACCGCGTAATAGACCGAGGAGAGATTGGTGTCGAGGGTCGCGGTCCAGACCTCGGGCGGGGTGAGGTGCAGGGGCTGGCCGAACTGTCCCATGCCGGCGTTGTTAACCAAGAAGTCAACGCGCCGGTACCGTTCGAGCACCGCCCCCGCCAGGGCCTCGACCTCGGCCCGGGATCGGACATCGGCGGGCAGGACCTCGGCGCAACCGCCTTCCCGGACAATTTCCGCCGCCACCTCCTGCAGCCGGGAGCGGGATCGCGCCGTCAATACTACCGTCGCCCCCAGCGCCGCAAGGCGGTGGGCGATGGCGCGCCCGATGCCCTGGCTGGCGCCAGTGACGAGGGCGACTTGCTCTTGCAGTGGAGTTTCTGCCATAGTGGCCCCCATAGAAGAATGGCCGTGTCCCCGCGACCTCGGGCGAGATGACGCATCTAAAAAACGACGGAAAAAACTGCCCCGCGGCGGCGACTCATATTTTATAATCCCCCTTTTGAGACAGGAGAGACCATGAAGCACCTCACCACCCTTGCTACCGTTTCGCTACTGGCGGTGTCGAGTTGGGCCGCTACTCTGCCGAGCCACTCGTCCGCGGTGCCGATTTCTGGCTCTCTGGCTCTGCCGGGCTACCAAGCCGCAGCCTGCCCCACTCCCGCGCCGGCGGTCGACCCCAAGACCCGGACCTGGAAGCATGGGGATGCCGAGTACAAGGACTTCACCGCCATTACCTCGGCTACGGATAACACGCAGAAGGCGCAACTGGCGGCCGCCTTCGTCCAGAAGTACCCTGACTCCTCCTACAAGAACACGGCGCTGCAAATAGAGATGACCGCACAGGCCGCAGTGCCCAGCCTCCAGGCGCAAGCCGTCCAAACGGCCACTGAGATCATGAAATCGTCCTCGGCGGACGCGAGCGTGTTGCTGCCCGCCTACGTGATCATCTCCTATGCGGACCCCAATCTGGTGCAGGCCAATGACCCGGATATGGCGGCCAAGATGGCCACTCTATTGCAGGCTTCGACCTGTGGCCAGCAGTTGCTGGCGCAGCAGCCCGCCGCCGCGCAAACCCAATACATGCCCATTCTGGTCAAGGCGCAAGGCTTTGCCCAGATGAACACCAAGGACTACGCCGGCGCCATTGCCACACTGACCAAGGCGGCCCAACTCAAGCCCACGGATCCGCTGCCCTACTACTGGATGGGCGTGACCAAGGTGACGCAGGCGCCGCCGGACTACAACACCGGCATCTTCGACCTGGCCAAGGCTTCGGTGCTCTCACCCCAGACCGCCGCTTTCAAGAGCTATCTGACCACGGTCTACACCCAGTACCACGGCTCGGCCGACGGGCTGCAGGATGTGATCACCGCCGCCACCAACAACGCCGCCCCGCCCGCCGATTTCAAGGTTATGTCGTCGGTGGACGTGCAGAATGCCGCTGCCCAGGCCGCCTATCAGGCGCAGTTGGAAAAGCTGAAGAACCAGCTTCCGCCCGCTGACAGCTTCGCGGGCATCGAAGCCCGGCTGAAGAAGCCCGACATGGCCGCGGACGAGTGGAAGACGGTCAAGGGAGTCGGCTATGAACTCGACGGCTTGGTCACGGACGTCACCGCCAAGACGATCGACATCGCCGTAGGGGCCACCGATCCCAGCACCCCGGCCGATGTCCATGTCGTGCTCGACCAGCCGCTGACCAAGCGGCCCAAGGTAGGCGACAAGGTCACGGTGGACGGCCTGGCCGAGTCCTTCAAGCCCAACCCGCCCGACGCCAGCGGCCAGTTCGTGCTGACGATGACCAAAGGCAGCGTGAAGGGCTACAGCCCGGCCGGGAAGTAACCGCTTACCGCTGAAACGACTGCCGGACCACCTGCAGGCCGCCATCGAGCCAGATCTTGGCTTTGATGGTCGGCCTGTAGGCGCCTTGGGCGAACCGCATATCGGTGATCGTCACCACCTGGCCGCCGCCCTGCTCCTCGACATCGGCAAACGGAAAGCGCGCAAACCACAGGAAGGTGGCGCCGATCGGCGTGCCCTCGCCCGCCGCGATGGCGGGCACGCGCGGCGGCTTAATGTAGCTGCGCACGGGATGCACGTGGGCCAGGTCCGTATCCCAGGGCGAGTTGATGTCGGCAATGATGATGTTTGCGGGGAGATCAATCACCGCCTGCCAGGTCCAGGGATCGCTGGGGTTGGGAAACGCCGCCCAATCGTTGGGTAGCTGGCCGTCGTAAATCCCCGAGATATTCGGGGCGTTGAGGGCTTCGAGCGCGGCCGCGTGCTGGCGCGCGCGCAGCCCGACCCACCCCGCGAGCAGCACCAGCGCAGCCAACGCGCTGGCCCGGTGGGGGTTGCTCTTGCGCGCCCCGACCTCGCTGCTGATCAGGGTCAGCAGCATCGGGAAACCCAGGAAGGCGGCGAGCAGCAGCCAAATCCAGGGGTCATAGGCCGGCAGCCAATCCAGAGAAAACCAGCGTTCGCTCACCGGAGCCAACAGGCGGATGCCGTCGCTGTTGCACCAGTCGAGCAGGACATGCGAGGACACGCCGGCCACGCCGATCAGGAAGCCCATATGCCAGGCCGGCACCGCGGCCTGCTTGCGCCGCGCCCACCAGCGCATCCCGAAGGCCAGGAGCGCCGCCCAGATGGGGATCATCCACACCGAGTGCAGCGCGCCGCGGTGGTACTCGATGTAGCGGATGCCGGGCCAACTGTAGAGGAAGTCCAGATCGGGCAGGTTCGCCGCCACAACCATGGCCGAAGTGGCGTAGGCTACGCGCTTCTTGAAAAACAGGCGGGACAGCGCAACGCCAACCAGGCTGTAGGTAAGATTGTCCATACGTGTCTTTAAACTTGCAGAGCAGCATACCATCAGAGAAGGCATGACAGATTCGAGCGACATCGCGGCGCTCCGGGACGAGATCCGGCGCCACGAACGGCTGTACTACGTCGAGGATCAACCCGAGATCAGCGATGCCGCATTCGACGTGCTGATGCGCCGTCTGCAGGCCTGGGAAGCCGAACACCCGGACGACATCCCCCCCGATTCTCCGACCCAACGGGTCGGGGGCGAGCCCCGCACCGGCTTGGTCAAGGCGCGGCACAGCTCCCCCTTGCTCAGTCTGGACAACGCCTACAGCGAAGCCGAGTTGCGCGACTTCGACCGCCGCGTGCGCGAAGGGTTGGGAGAGGGCGAGGCGGTGGCTTACGTGGCCGAGCTCAAGCTCGATGGTTTGAGCATGGCCATCGCCTATGAGGACGGCCGGTTGCAGCGCGGCCTCACCCGCGGCGATGGACAGACGGGCGAGGACGTCACCGAAAACCTGCGCACCATCCGCTCGATTCCGCTGGCGCTGGCGGCGGCCGCGGAGCTTCCCCCGGATATCGAAGTACGGGGCGAGGTCCTCATGCCGCGGGCGGCGTTCCAGCGCCTCAATCAGGAACGGGAGGACGATGAGTTGCCGCGCTTCGCCAACCCGCGCAACGCCGCCGCCGGCGCGGTGCGGGTGCTGGACGCCAGGATCACGGCCGCCCGCCGGTTGGATTTCTTCGCCTATTCGCTGCTGCAACGGGGCCGGTCCCTGCTGCCGGCCCAAGCGGAAACGTTGACGGCCCTCGCGCGCCTGGGTTTCAAGGTCAGCCGGTGGCAGCGGTGCGAGACGCTGGAGGAGACTTGGGGATTCATTGAGCGGTGCGAGCGCGATCGGGAAGCGCTGCCGTACGAAATCGACGGCGTGGTTCTCAAGGTGGACCGCGAGGAGCAGCGCCAGAAGCTGGGCGCGACCAGCAAGTTTCCGCGCTGGGCGATCGCGTACAAATACGCCGCGCGCCAGGCGGTCACGCAGGTGCTCGATATCGTGATGAGCGTGGGCCGCACCGGCGCCCTCACCCCGACCGCCTGGCTGGAACCGGTGGCGGTGGGCGGGGTGACGGTGAGCCGCTCCACGCTGCACAACCTGGACGAGATCGAACGGCTGGGCGTGCGCGTGGGCGACTGGGTCAAAATCGAGCGCAGCGGCGATGTGATCCCCAAAGTGCTGGGCGTGGAACCCGGCCGTCCGCGCGGACCGCACCCCTACCAACCGCCGGAGCAGTGCCCGGTGTGCGGCAGCGGCGTGCACCGCGAGCCGGGCGAGGTCATCCTGCGCTGCGTCAACGCCAACTGCCCGGCCAAATTGAAGGAGTCGCTGCACCACTTCGCCCGCCGCGGCGTGATGAACATCGGCGGGCTGGGCCCCGCGCTGATCGAGCAATTAACCGAAGAGGGCATGGTGCGGGACCTGGCGGACCTTTACGAAAAGCTCGATGCGGAGAAGCTGGCGGATCTCGAACGCATGGGCAAGAAGTCGGCCGAGAAGCTGCTGGCCGAGATCGAGCGCAGCCGCCACAACGCGCTGTGGCGGGTGATCTACGGCCTCGGGATCCGCTTCGTGGGCGAGCGCACCGCGCAACTGCTGGCCGAACACTTCGGCTCGCTGGATGCCCTGATCGCCGCCCCCGCGGAGGAGTTGGAGGGGGTCGAGGAGGTCGGACCGCGGATCGCGCAATCCATCCACATTTTCTTCGAGGAAGAGGCCAACCGGGTGCTGGTGCGGCGGCTGCGGCATGCCGGCATCGATCCGCACGAAGCGCGGCGGAAACCCGCGGCGCATCAGCCGCTCCAGGGCAAAACGCTGGTGCTCACCGGCACGCTGGCGCACTTCACGCGGGACGAGATGAAGCAGCGCATCCAGGCCGCCGGCGGCAAGGTCACGGGCTCGGTCAGCGCCTCCACCGACTTCGTGGTCGCCGGCGAGGAAGCCGGCGGCAAACTCGAGAAGGCGCGGACGCTGGGAATCGCTATCCTGGACGAGGCCGGTATCGAGACGCTCTTGCGCGGGAGCCCCAACAACGAAGACACATGACGCAGCTTGAGCGCCAGACATTGCTGATCGACGCCGACGATACCCTCTGGGAGAACAACGTCTACTTCGAGCGCGCCATCGCGCGCTTCATGGAGATGGTCGCGCCCGATCCGGAGACGCGGCCGGCGGTGCGCGAGATCATCAACCGCGAGGAGCGCCGCACCATCGCCGAGTGCGGCTACGGGCTGGAGAGCTTCCAACTCGCCATCGGGCGCGCCTTCCGCGCGGTGGCGCCGGAGCGCTGGAATCCCGCGGCGGAGGCGGCGATCGGGGCGCTGGCCGCCAGCATCGCCTCCGAGCCGATCGAGTTCGTGCCGGGCGCCGAGGCGACGTTGCGCTACCTGTCGGCGCGCCACCGCCTGATCCTGATGACCAAGGGCGACTTCGCCGAGCAGTCCCGCAAGGTTGCTCTCTCCGGCATCGGACCGCTCTTCGAACAAGTCCACGTCGTGGCGGAGAAAAACACCGCCGCCTACGAGGAGAAGCTGACGCACCTCGATTCCGACCCGCTCCAGAGTTGGATGATCGGCAACAGTCCCAAGTCGGACATCAACCCGGCCCTGGCGGCGGGCCTCAACGCGGTCTTCATTCCCCATCCCTGGACATGGGTCCTGGAGCACGATGAGATCCTGCCGCAGCCTGGACGCCAGTGCCTGCATTTGGAGCGCTTTACCGATCTCCAGCTACACTTTTAAACGATCGCCGGCATGCGCAAGAAACGCAAACGCTACAAGCTCCTGGTGCCCGAAACCGCACCGCCGCAACCACCCGCGCGCGTCGTCGCGATCGTCACCATCGTGCAGTGGACCCTGTGGTTCGCGCTCTGCGGCGTGCTAATGGCGCTGTTGCTCGTCACCTCGCTCTACACCCAACTGCATTTGAGCCCCCGGGTGTGGCTCAACCTGTGGCCGGCCTCGATTCGTCTGATGACGGCCAGCGGCCTGAGCGGGCATCAACTCACGCATTTGGCGTTCCGGCTGACGGGCGAGAATGGTTTGCTGTACGCGGGTTTTGGGGCATTGCTGGGTGTGTGCTTGGTGGCGGTTCGCGCACTGCGCAGGCGGTGGAGCTAATCCGCCATACCCATGCTGGCGCGACCCGGCGAGACGCATCTCCTGATTGCGGCCGGATGAGGTATACTAAGCGCTTAGCGCCATGAAGCCGACGATTCATCCCGCCTACAACCCGATCAAGGTGGTCTGCGCCTGCGGGCACTCGTTCCCCACCCGCTCGACCCATAAGGGCGACATCCACGTGGAAATCTGCTCCAACTGCCACCCGTTCTACACGGGCAAGCAAAAGCTGGTGGATACCGCCGGCCGGGTGGAGCGCTTCCAGCGGAAGTACGGCCGCACCACCCCCGCGCAACAGTAAGCGGCGCTACACGCCAACTTCGGCCTGCAGGGCCGCGGCGATGGAAGCGGCAAAGCTTTCCACGTCGGCGGCGGACTGCGCCTCGACCATCACCCGTGCCAGCTTCTCGGTACCCGAGTAGCGCACCAGCACGCGCCCACTGCCGGCGAAGTACTGTTCGGCGGCCTGGATGGCCGCCTGCACGGGCAGCAGTTCCTGAAGAGGGGTTTTCTCGCGGACACGGACATTGATGATGCGCTGGGGCAGTTCCACCCAACCGTCGCAGAGCTCGTGCAAGGGGCGGCGGCGGCGCGCGACCAGGTCGAAGCAGTGCAGGGCGGTGAGCAAGCCGTCGCCGGTGGTGGCCTCGGCGCCGAAGATGACGTGGCCGGAAGGCTCGCCGCCCAGCACAGCCCCGGTCGAGCGCATGCGGTCCAGCACGTACTTGTCCCCCACCGGCGCACGTTCCAGGCGGATCCCTTCCTGCCGCAGGACCATTTCCAGCCCGAGGTTGGTCATCACGGTGCCGACCACAATGGGGGGTTCGAGATGCCCGGAGGCCCGCAGCTCGCGCGCCGCCATGAGCAGCACAGCATCGCCGTTGACGACCTTGCCGCGAGCGTCCACCAAAATGGCGCGGTCGGCATCGCCATCGAGGGCGAGACCCGCGTCGGCGCCCTGGGCGACCACCTGTTGCGCGAGGGTCTCCGGGTGCAGCGCGCCGACCCCGGCGTTGATATTGGTGCCCGTGGGTTGGTTGGCGACAACGGTCGCCCGGGCGCCGAGCGCGGCAAACACTTCGGCGGCGGCGGCGCAGGCGGCGCCATGCGCGCAATCGACCACAATGCGCAAACCCTCCAGCCCCCGGGGAGGAAACTGGCTGGCCAGGTGGGCGACGTAGGCGGCGCGCAAGCGGACCGCATCGCCATCGTGTGGCAGCGGCGCGCCGGGTTCGGACGGCAAGCCCCCGGCCGCAAGGTAACGCTCGATCGCCGCTTCGATAATGGCTTCTTCCTCGTCGGGAAGCTTATAGCCGCTGGCCCCAAAAACCTTGATGCCGTTGTCCTGAAAAGGATTGTGCGAGGCCGAGATCATGACCCCGGCGGCGTAATCGCCCTGCACGGCGAGGAAGGCGACCGCGGGGGTGGGGAGCACGCCCGCCTGGGCGACAGCAACGCCCCGCTGCTCAAGGGCGGCGGTGAGGGTGGCTGCGATCCAGGCCGAGCTTTGCCGCGTGTCCTGGCCCACGACCACGCGCGCGCCCTCGCCCAGGCTGTCGCCCAAGGCGAGACCCACCGCGTAGACGGTGGCGGGATCCAGCGGCGGCTCGCCCGCCACGCCGCGAATGCCATCGGTGCCAAATAAGTGCTTCATGGTTTATTCGTAGGCCAGCGCCGCGATCGGATCCTGGGCGGCGGCCTTGGCGGCCGGGTAGAGCGCGCCTACCAGGCTGGAAATCACCGCGATCAGCGCGCTCCACCCGACCCACTGCCAGGTCATCTCGATGGTGAGTGTGGGGTAGGCATGACCGAGGGCGCGCCAGAGCAGGTACGCCAGGATGGTTCCGGCGACGATGCCGAGCACGGTGAGGAACTCGCTTTCCCGCAGGACGGCTTGGACGATATAGCCCTTGGAGGCGCCCAGCGACTTGAGAATGCCGATCTCGCGGGTGCGCTCCAGCACGGTGGTGTAGAGCGAAAGAAAAATCACCAGGAACCCGATCACCACGGCGATGCCCACCATCACCTTCTGGAAGATGGGCAGCGCGGGCGAGATCCCGCTGGAAGTGAACAGCGAGAGGTAATCCCCGATCGCCTGGACGTTCTCGTTGGGCGCCATCGTCTTGAGGGCGTCCACCACCGGAGCGGGGTTGTGCGGGTCCTTGAGCTTGATCCAGAAGACCGCGGCTTTGCCGGGGGAGCCGACCAGGCGGTCCAGGACGTCGAGATCAATAGCCATGCGCGATCCCATCCCGTGCTCGAAGATACCGGTGACGGTGAAGGGCTGGCCCAGGATGGTCATGGTGCTGCCGGGCGAGAGGTGTTGGGAGGCGGCCTGGAGGTCGTCCACGATCACCTCCTGCGTGCCGGGGTGGAACGGCCCGCCCTTGAGGAAGCGGAAGCCGCCGCTCACCGCGTCGAACTGCGGCATGTTAACCCCGGCTACCGTCTCGATGCCGCTGGCAATGCCGACGCTGGAGCCGGCCACCGCCGCCACCCCCGGAACCTTGGCGAACACGCCCGCTAGCTTCAGCGGCATGGTGTTCCCGGAGAGAGCGGTAATCTCCGAGCCGCCACCGGCGTGAACAACCACATCGGCGCCGATTCCCTCGATGCGGTTGTGTTGATCGTTGACCATGCCGTTGGTCAGCCCGACGATCATCAGGATCAGCACCACCTCGATGGCCACGGCCACGATGCTGACCAGGCTGCGCACCGGGCGGCGGCGCAGGTTGGCCACGATCATGCGGTTCAACATCGCGCCGCCTTGCCACCGTAGAACGCGGCCACCCCGTCGGCGACGCGGGCCACCTCGGCGTCGGTGAGCTCGGGGAACATCGGCAGAGCCAGAACTTCGCGCGCGGCCCGCTCCGATTCGGGCAAGGGCTGGGTGGAGCGGTAGGCGGCCAGCGCGGGCTGCTGGTGCAGCGGGACGGGGTAGTAGACCTCGGTGGCGACCTCGCGCTCGCGCAGGAACTGGCGCAGCTCCTCGCGGCGGGGAGCGCGGATGACGAACTGGTGGAAGACATCGCCGGCTTGGTGCCGGGGCAGCGTCATCCCGGGCACTTCCGCCAGACGCTCGGCATAGGCGGTAGCGATGGCGCGGCGGCGTTGGTTCCAAGCGGCCAGGTGCGGCAGTTTGGCGCGCAGGATGGCGGCCTGGAGCTCGTGCATGCGGCCGTTCCAACCCATCTGGCCGTGTTCGTAGCGGCGGCGGCTGCCGTGGGCGCGGAGCAAGCGCAGTTGCTCGTCCACCGCGGGCTCAGTCGTGGTGACCATGCCGCCCTCGCCCATGGCGCCGAGGTTCTTGGTCGGATAGAAGCTAAAGGCCGCGGCGGCGCCCCAGGCACCGGCGGAGCGGCCGTCGAGCGAGGCCCCGATCGCCTGCGCCGCGTCTTCCACTACGGGGATGCCGTGCGTGGCGGCCAGTTCCAGAATCGCGGGCATCGCCGCCACCGCGCCATAGAGGTGCACCGGCATGATGGCCCCAATCCGAGCCGAGCGCGGCTGCTCCAGTGCCTGCGCGAGTTTCGCTGGATCGAGATTGAAGCTTCCTGGCTCGATATCCACAAACTCGGGGACCGCGCCCGCCAGCAGAATGGCGCCGGCGGTGGCGAAAAAGGTAAACGGCGTGGTCAGCACCACGTCGCCGGCGCGCACGCCTACGGCCCGCAGCGCCAGGTGAAGCGCGTCGGTGCCGCTTGAGCAGGTGGCGACGCGCAGCGTGGGCGCGCCCATCGCGGCCGCCACTTCCTTTTCGAAAGCTTCACACTCCGGTCCCTGGGCGTAGCGCCCGGAGGCCAGGACCCGCGCCACGGCGGGCTCGATCTCGGCGGCGAGCTGCTGGCTCTGGCGGGTCAAGGAAAATGGAGGGATCAGTTCCGGCATGCTTGCTGTTCCAGGATACCTTCTCCTAAACTAGTGTTGGTGCGCCTTTTTTAGCGGGCGGCCAGCACAGGAGTCAGCACGTCATGGATGAAGCCGGCGACTACGAACGGATGGACTGGATCTCGCTCGACAATTTTCTGACCACGCATCCCGCGTTGAAGAAAATCACTCGCTGGTTTCTGGAGCATCCGGAGGAGCTGCTCGATGCCGAGCGCTTCACCGCGGCCTACGGCCAGCCCACCACCTGGCTCGACTTGAAGGGCCTGACGGTGCACAAGGTCCTGACCGCAATCAACCCGGCGGGCGAGTTGATCACGCTGCCGTTTGTGATCGACGCGACCACACGCTTCCGCTTCAACGTCAAGCTGAAGAAGCTCTCCGAGGACGTGTTGGCCAAGATAAAGCCGGGGCCGCGCCCGGACACCGAATATCCCGAGGGGCCGGAGCAAGGCAATACCGGCGGACGCAGCTGGCAGGGTTGGAAGGTGCTCCCCCCGGCGTAGCCGGTCTAGCGGAAGGTTTGCTCCCAGGCCGAAAGCTGTTTGACCCGCGCCAAGTTGACTGCGAACCCCATGCCCGGTGCGGTGGGAACCTGGATCGTTCCGCGCGGGGTGACGGTGACCTCGGGCTCGATAATATCCTCGCTCCAGTAGCGCTTGCTGGCGGAGACGTCGCCCGGGAGGGTGAAGTTCGCGAGCGTGGAGAGGGCGATGTTGTGGGCGCGCCCCACCCCTGACTCCAGCATGCCGCCGCACCACACCGGCATGCCGGCGCGCGCGGTCGCTTCGTGCACGGCGAGCGCGGAGGTGAAGCCGCCGACGCGGCCGAGCTTGACGTTGATGATGCGGCAGGCGCCGATGTCGATCGCCTGCCGGGCGTCGCGGGCGTGATGGATGGCCTCGTCCAGGCAAACCGGAGTGGCGATCGCGCTTTGCAGACGGGCATGCAGGTGGATGTCGTCGTGCCAGAGCGGCTGCTCGAGCATCATGAGGTGGAAGGCGTCGAAGCGCTTCAGGTGATCGAGATCGTCCAGGGTGTAGGCGGAGTTGGCGTCGCCCATGAGCGGGATGGTGGGAAAGCGCCCGCGCACCTGTTCGAGCACGTCCACGTCCCAGCCGGGCTTGATCTTGATCTTGATGCGCTGGTAGCCGTCCGCCAGCTCATGCTCGATGGTCTCGAGAAGATCGCCCACCGAATCCTTGATGCCGATGGAGACGCCGCAGGCGATCTCGGTGCGGGTGCCGCCCAGAAGCTTCCAGAGCGGCTGGCCCTCCCGCTTGGCGCGCGCGTCCCAGACGGCGTTCTCCAGCGCGGCGCGGGCCATGGCGTTGCCGCGAATGCGGCTCAGGCGGGCGGCGAGCTGGGCGGGATGCTCGAACTCAAAGCCAAGCGCCAGCGGAATGGCGAAGTCGCGCAGCACAATGGCGGCGGTATCGGTGGCTTCGTGGTTGTAGTACGGGGCCTCGCCGCAGGTGACCTCGCCCCAGCCCTCGACCCCGTCCACCACCACCTGCAATAGCAGGATGCGGCGCTGGTGCATGCGCGCAAAGCTGGTTTCGAAAAACGAGACCAGCGGCATGCGGATCTCACGCAGCGTGACGGTTTCGATTTTCATGGGCGTGGATGCCTTCCCAGCAGGAACACCCCACCTTCGCGGCGGCGCAAATAGCCGACGGCGCCGAGACCGCGGGCGAACGCGGCCTGGAGCGCCTCGCGGTTGCGGAGTTGCAGCTCGGCGGCGCGCGGGTCGCCGGCGTTCTTCCATGCCTGAATTTCGGCCGGAACCTCAAGCTGGGCCTGGATGGGTAGGTTGGGCGCTTCGACACCATGGGCCAGCAGCGACACGCGCTCGGAGTGCAAGTGCCACTCAGCGACAAGGCGATCGCTGGGCAGGCCGGCTTGCAGCGCGCTGGTGGTCGAGCCGTAGAGGTTGGGATAGTAGCGCGAGGCGGTCGCCCCCAGCACGGCCAGGTTGAAGTAGCCGTTCTTGATCTCCAGCGGGTCGAAGGTCCACTCGATGCGAGGGATTCCCTGCTCGAGTGCTTCTTCGCGTTGATGCAGCTTCAACTGGCGGCCCAATCCGAGGTTGCGGTAGCCTTCGGCGACCGCCACCATGTGGGAATGCCAGTAAGTTTCGCTCTCGCGCCGGGCCGGAAAGGCCAGCGCGAAGCCGGCCAGGCGGTCACCGTCCCAGGCGCCGAGGACGAGACCACCGATTTTGCTGGCCACGACGAACATCCGGCGCGGGATGAGGTCGCGCTCGGCGAAACCCCAGACCGCCGCCTGCAACTGCACGCAGGCTTCGAACTCCTCCACCTGATCGGCGCGGCGGATGACGATGTCGGCGTTGCTCATGACTTGGTGCCGCTCCAGAGCCGATCCCACTCGGCCGGCGAGAGGGCGCGCAGGTCGCCGGGCGCAGACGACTCCATGGCCTGAAAGCGGGCGGCAAATTTACGGTTGGCGCCCTTCAGCGCGGCTTCGGCATCGAGGCCGAGGTGGCGCGCGAGGTTGACCAGGGTGAAGAGCAGGTCGCCGAGTTCCTCTTCCTGGCGCTCGGCGGCGCCGCCGCCTTCGCACTCGGCGCGCAGCTCGAGCAGTTCTTCCTCCACTTTGGCGAGCACACCGGGCACATCGGGCCAGTCGAAGCCGACGGAGGCGGCGCGATGGCCGAGCTTGCCAGCTTCGGCGAGGGCGGGAAGGTGCTTGGGAATGCCCGCCAGGCGCGAGGCCGGGGCGGCGCCGCGCTCGGCGGCCTTGGCGGCGTTCCAGCGGTCGAGCGCCTGCTCGGGGCTGGCGGCGCGCTCCTCTTCCGCGCCAAACACATGCGGGTGGCGGCGCACCAGCTTGTCGGCTAACTGGCGCAGAACCGCCTGCATATCAAAGTAGCCGGCCTCTTCGGCCATCTCGGAGTAGAAGACGACTTGGAGCAGCAAGTCGCCCAGTTCCTCGCAGAGCCCGGGCCAGTTCCGGTCGCCGATGGCCTCGAGTACCTCGTAGGCTTCTTCGATGGTATGCGTGCGAATAGAATCAAAGGACTGTTCGCGGTCCCAAGGACAGCCGTTGGGAGCACGCAAGCGGCGCATGATCTCGACGACGCGCGCGAACGAGGCATCTATATTGGTTTCAGGATGCAAGCCTGGATTTTGCCATATCCCTCGCCGATCGGCCAGCGTCCGTTGCGACGCGTGGAGCTGCCCGAACCCGTACCCGGGCCCAGCGAAGTGCTGGTGCGGGTCAGTGCCTGCGGCATCTGCCGCACCGACCTGCACGTGGTGGAGGGCGAGTTGGCGGTGCGCCGGCCGAACATCGTTCCGGGGCATCAGGTCGTCGGTACCGTCACCGCGCTGGGATCGGGCGATACGGCGGGACTGCAAACCGGGCAGCGGGTGGGCGTGGCGTGGCTGCACCATACCTGCGGGCGGTGCCGCTTTTGTTGGCAGGGGCGGGAGAACCTGTGCGAGGCGGCCGAGTTCACCGGCTGGACGGTGCCGGGCGGCTACGCCGGCGCGCTGATTGCGGACGCCAAGTTCGTTTACCCGATCCCCGAGGGATATACCGATACCCTGGCGGCGCCGTTGCTGTGCGCCGGCATCATCGGTTACCGTTGTCTCCGGCTCTGCGGGCTGGAGGGGCGGTGGAAGGGAGCGCGTTTGGGAATTTACGGCTTTGGCGCGGCCGGTCACATCGCGATCCAGATCGCGCGCTCCCGCGGCGCCGAGGTCTACGTCTGTACGCGCGACCACGAGCACCACCAGGCGCTGGCGGAGGAGCTGGGCGCGGCCTGGGTGGGCGGAGCGGCGGCCGAGCCGCCGCACAAATTGGATGCCGCGCTGATGTTCGCCCCGGCGGGCGAGCTGGTGCCGCCGGCGCTCGCGGCGCTCGATCGGGGCGGCGTGCTGGTTTTGGGCGGCATCCACATGAGCCCCATCCCCACGCTAAACTATGACTGGCTGTACGGAGAAAGAGTGGTGCGCAGCGTGGCCAACAATACGCGCGCCGACGGGCGCGAGTTTCTGCAGGAGGCCGCGGCGGCGGGCGTGCACACGCGGGTGCGCGAGTTCGGCTTTGACGAGGCCAACCAGGCTCTGCTGACGCTGAAGCAGGACGGGATTGCGGGCGCGGGCGTGTTGCGGGCGCCGGGGGCATGACTCCGGACAGCATCGAGCCGCTCTTGAGCCTGTTCCTGCTGTTCGTGGCGGCGAAGGTGGGCGAGGAAGTCTTCGAGCGGCTGGGGCAGCCGGGCCTGATCGGCCAGATCGTGGCTGGATTTCTGGTGGGCCCGGGGGTACTGCGCTGGGTGGCGCCGTCTTCGACGATTTTGTTCATGGCCGAGGTCGGGGTCATCTTCCTGCTGTTCGAGACCGGTCTGAAGACGCAACCCGAGGAGATGACCGAACACGGGGCGGTCAGCCTGGCGGTGGGATTCTTCGGGGTCATCACGCCGCTGGCGGCCGGGTGGGCGTTCGCCTGGGGGATCGGGGAGAACGCGGTGACCGCGCGCTTTGTGGGCACGCTGCTGGTGGCGACCAGCATCGGCATCACAGCCAAGATCCTGGCCGACTTCCGCGCCACCAACACCACCTTCGGACGGGTGATTCTGGGGGCGGCGGTGCTGGACGACATCCTGGGGTTGCTGGCGCTCTCGATGCTCTCGAGCTTTGCCGAGGGCGGGTCGCACTGGCTGAACCTGCTGCTAACGGTCGGGTTCGTGACGCTGTTCTTCGTGGTGGTGCTGCTGCTGCGGCGCACGGCCTTTCCGCGGGTGCGGGGCCGGCTCAACCGGTTGCGCGGCACGGCGCCGCAGTGGTCGTTCGCCCTGGTGGTGCTGCTGGGTTTCTCGACGATGGCCGCCTACATCGGGTTGGCGGCGATCATCGGCTCGTTTCTCGCGGGGATGTTCGTCAGCGAGTCGGAGGAGATCGCCACTGCGCTGCGGGCGCGGGCGGAGGCGGTGAGCAGCTTCGTGGTGCCGTTCTTCCTGGCCAGCATCGGGCTGCGGCTGAGTCCACACGTCCTGGGCGAGCGCCGGGCGCTGCTGTTGATCGCGGCGCTGACACTGATTGCGATCGTCACCAAGCTGGTGGCCTGCGGCTTGTCGGCGCTGCCGCTGGGACGGCGTTCGGCGCTGCTGGTGGGACTGGGAATGATCCCTCGCGGCGAGGTCGGCATCGTGGTGGCGGACCAGAGCCTGCGGATTTCGGCGATTCCCAGCTCGTACTACTCGATCGGCATCGCGATGGCGGTGCTCACCAGCCTGATCGGTCCGCTGCTGCTGCGCATGGTGATCCGCCCGGAACGGGACTGAGAGACAATGCGTGAAAACCGTGGGAGGGCGATGGAGACCGAACTGCAAGCGTTCGGGTCATGACGACTAGGAGCGGACAGGAGAGTCCACAATCCCCGCTCGGGTGGGTGAATCGCCCCGGATTGGGGCATTTGCCCCACGAACCCTCCTCCCGCTTATATAATGGACGGATTGTGGCAGCTCGAACTCCGCGAAAGGATTCCAAGGCGGCGGGAGGGCGCTCACTTATCAATTACGAGAAGCTGCTGGATCTCTCTACCGATGCGATCTTTGTGCGCGACCTCGACGGACGGATCGCCTACTGGAACAAAGGCGCCGAACGCATTTACGGCTACAGCCGGAACGAGGCCATGGGCCAAGTCAGCCACGAACTGTTGCAGACCGTGTTTCCGCGGCGGCGAGAGGAGATCGAAGCCAACGTCCAGACCGAGGGTCAATGGAAGGGCGATCTTGACCAGCGGCGCAAGGATGGAACGCGTATCGTCGTGGAAAGCCATTGGACGCTCAGCGGCGACCTGAACGGACAGTCCGAAATTCTCCAGATCAACGCCGATGTCACCGAGCGCCGCGATGCCGAGCGCGTGCGCGCCACCTCGGAAGCCCACTTCCGGGCGTTGATCGAGTCGGCGCCCGACCCGATCGTCATCGTTGATCTCCAGGGCCGGATCGCGCTCGTAAACCGGCAGGTGCAGGAGGTTTTCGGCTATTTGCCCGGGGAACTCCTCGGGCGGCCGGTGGAGCAATTGATGCCGGAGCGGTTTCGCCGTGGTCATGTGAAGGACCGCGAGCGCTACACCCGCGCGCCGCGTACGCGGCCCATGGGCAGCGGCCTGGAGTTGCTGGGCGTGCGCCAGAACGGCGAGGAGTTTCCGGTGGAGATCAGCCTGAGTCCGCTGGGCGAGGGCGAGGAGATGCAGGTGACCGCGGTAATTCGGGACGTCAGCGACCGCAAACGGCATGAAGAGGCGCTGCGGCGGCTGCACATGTTGCAATTGGCGGAAACCGAGCATCTGGCCACGCTGGGCGAAATCGCAGCCGGCATGGCCCATGAAATCCGGAATCCGCTGGGCGGTATCAGCGCGGCGCTGGAGATCCTCGCTCCCGGCACTGTCCCCGAGGAGAATCGGGAGGTGATCGCGGAGATGCAGCGCCAGGTGGTGCGCATCCGCCGCGTGGTCGAGGAACTGCTGCACTATGCGCGGCCGCAACCCCTGCAGCTCGCGGCCGGCGACTTGAATCAAACGCTCGAGCTGGTGGTGCAGTTTGTGCGCCGGCAGGCGCATGCCCGCGCGGTCGAAATAGGGTTCGAACCGGGCCCCCTGCCGCCGGTGGTACACGATCCGGAGCAGATTCACCGGCTGGCGGTGAATCTCGGATTGAATGCGATTCAGGCGGTCAGCGACGGCGGCCGCGTCGTCGTCGCCACATGGCACGATCCGGTCCGCGCGGTGGCCGGCATCGAAGTGCGCGACAACGGCACGGGAATCGCCGCCGCCGACCTGGACAAAGTATTCCGGCCTTTTTTTTCCACCAAGGGCGGCCAGGGGACGGGCTTAGGCCTCTCGCTTTGCCGCCGCATCGCCGAGCTGCATGGCGGCACCCTAACCGTCGTCAGTACCCCAGGCAACGGCAGCACATTCACGGCCACGCTGCCCGCCGACTCGCGGACGCCACAGGCGCAAACGCCGGGGAGTCATCATGGCCGCTAGAATCCTGATCGTGGACGATGAGAAGCTGCTGCGCTGGGGAATGCGCCGCAAGTGCGAGGGGTGGGGATACGAGGTGACGGAGGCGGGCTCGCGCAGCGAGGCGCTTTCGGCGCTGCAAAAGGACTCGCCCGACCTGATGCTGCTCGACGTCAAGCTGCCCGACGGCAGCGGCGTCGATTTTCTCGGCGAGATTCACAAGTCGCTGTACACCGGGCCCGTCATCATGGTGACCGCCGACCCCAAGATCGACGATGTCAAGACCGCGCTCCGGCTGGGCGCGTTCGACTACCTGGCGAAACCGATCGACTTCGACGAGCTGGGCGTGACCATCGCCAACGCGCTCGAGCAACGGCGGCTGCGCGACGAAGTCGACACGCTGCGCGAGCAGGAGCGCCGCCGCTTCGACCATGTCGAGCTTATCGGCACCTCGCCGGTGATGCGGCGGCTGGGGGAATTCATCGAGCGCGTGGCGGCGAGCAATGCCGCGGCGGTGCTGCTCCAGGGCGAGAGCGGCACGGGCAAGGACCTGGTGGCGCAAATCATCCATCAGCACTCCGATCGCAACGACAAATCGTTCGTGCCCGTGAACTGCTCGGCCATTCCCGAAACCTTGCTCGAAGCCGAACTCTTCGGCCACGAGAAGGGCGCATTCACCGATGCCAAGGCGATGAAGCGGGGGCTGTTCGAAGTGGCCCACCATGGAACCATTTTTCTCGATGAGATCGGCGAAATGCCGCTGCTGCTGCAAGCGAAGTTGCTGCGCACGCTGGAAGATCAGAGCCTGCGGCGGGTGGGGGGCGTAAAAGATATCCAGGTCGACGTGCGCGTCATCGCCGCGTCCAATCGCAACCTGGAAGAGGCGGTGCACGCCGGCGAGTTCCGCGAAGATCTGTTTTACCGTCTGGGGGTCATTCCGATCTTTATTCCCCCCCTCCGCAGCCGGCGCGACGACATCCCGGTACTGGCCAAGTTTTTCATCGAGCAGTTCAACCGGCGCTTTCGAAAACGCATCGAGGGGGTCTCCCCCGAGGCGGAGGCGCTGATGCACGACTACGCCTGGCCCGGCAATGTGCGCGAGCTGAAGAACGTGATCCAGCGCGCGATCATTCTGGAGGACGAGGACCGTATTCGCCCCAATTATTTGCCGTTTTTGGGCGGCAGCGCGCTGTTGAACCCGGCGGTCGCATTTCCGGAACGAGCCGCGGCGGCGGGCGCCGCGGCGGACGAAGGCAAGGCGGTCCATTGGCGCCCGGGCGAGAATGGACGTTTCCTGCCCGAGCTGGAAATCCCGGCGGGGGGCACCTCGATGGAAGGCATTGAGCGCGTGCTGGTGGAAAGGGCGCTGCGGCAGGCGCGCGGCAACCAAAGCCGCGCGGCCCGCCTGCTCGACATCAGCCGCGACACGATGCGCTATAAGATGAAGCGCTTCGGATTCGACGCCCCCATCGAATAGCGGCTTCGCGGCATGTGCCAGGTTGGCGAGCCACGTGCTCATCCTCCCTGGGGGAGAGAATCATGAAAGCACTGGTTTACGAAGGGCCCGGAGTCAAGCATCTCTTGGAGCGGCCCGTTCCGGGATTGCAGATGGGCACCGATGCCATTCTTCGCATGGCCACAACCACCATCTGCGGCACGGACCTGCATATTCTCAAGGGCGACGTGCCGAGTTGCACGCCAGGACGGATTCTCGGACACGAGGGCACGGGCGTCGTCGAAGAGGTGGGGGCGGCCGTGGCATCCTTTCGCCCAGGCGATCCGGTGCTCATCTCCTGCATCAGTGCCTGCGCCCATTGCCCCAACTGCCGCCGCGGCATGTACTCACACTGCGAGAACGGCGGTTGGACTCTGGGCAACACGATTGACGGTACCCAAGCCGAATATGTACGCATTCCACACGCCGACACCAGCCTGTATCCGATACCCGAAGGCGCGCCTTCCGATGCCTGGGTGCTGCTGAGCGACGTCTTTCCCACTTCCTACGAATGCGGCATCCTGAATGCCAAGATCAAGCCAGGTGCGAGCGTGGCCATTGTGGGCGCCGGGCCCATTGGCTTGGCCGCGCTGCTTACCGCGCAACTTTACTCCCCCGGCCCGGTATTCGTGCTGGACAAAGACACGTTTCGACTCCAGATCGCGAAGACCCTGGGGGCCACCGGTACGGTAGAGGTGAACGGCAACAGCGGCGCGGCCGCGGCTCACCTTTTCAAGTTGAACGGCGGCCAAGGCGTCGATGCGGTTATCGAGGCGGTCGGAGTCCCCGAGAGCTTCCTACTCTGCGAGGAGCTTGTGGCGCCCGGCGGAATAATTGCCAATATCGGGGTACATGGCACCAAAGTCGATCTGCACCTGGAACAGCTCTGGGATCGCAACATCGCGATAACCACACGGCTGGTCGATACCTCGACCACGCCACTTCTTATGCGGATGGTGCGGAATGGCCGCTTGAACCCGATGCCGCTGATCACACATCGATTTCGCTTCGACGAAATGCCGCGGGCATACGACGTGTTTGGACAGGCGGCCGTCAGCCACGCACTCAAAGTGCTGATTCAGTTCTAGTGTAGTGCGTCACACAGAATGACGTTTACTTTCGGGCGAAAGCGTGCGACTTTTCTTGGGGAAAAGTCGCATACGGGGCATTGGCATCATGCCTGCTATTTGTGACGCACTACACTAGCGGGGAGGTTTGGAAGGGAGCGAAAGCCCTCGCCGCTGGCGGCCATCGCGGACGGTTGGGCCGAAGACGCGGGCCGCTCCGCCGCCCCGCGCGGGCGATACGATTCCACGAGCACGCAACCTGAGTTGCGCTCCATCCAGACATCGACACGCTCGGCGAGGGCGAAGGTTCGCGCGGTTTCGAAGGCTTCGGATTCGGTGGAGGCTAAAAGCTGGGGAGGGTGGGGCGCCTCACGCAAGCTGACCGCGCCGTTCCCCGCCTCGGGTCTCAAGACGATATCGCCCGGCAGCGGTGCGTCCGCGTTTGGCTGGGGAGGCATACCTGCCCTTCCTCAATCTTAGCTGGTGCAACTATATCATAGTTATCATGGATTGCCGCGCGTCCGGCATTCCCGAGTACCTTCGGCGCTTGGGCTCGCGCCGGCACGGGATGCCCGCTCTGCTCATGGCATGGGCGAGGTGCCGCAAGCGAGAATGAGAGTCGACTGGGGCCCGACTTCATAATCGTCCGCACCCGCCAGGACCGGTTCGCGTCCGGGCTCGAAATAGTCCTCGGGCGGCTGGCGAAAGGTATCGATCACCAGTTTCCAGGAGGCGTCGGCGCTGGGCAGCCGGTAACGAACCGGGTTGGGGCCGGGATGGAATACGAGAAACAGTACGGGGCGCGAGGCGTCGAAGATCAGGCAGCCAACACTACGCCGCTCGGGATCCTGCCAAGCTGGCGGTCCGCCGGCAGAACCGAACCACTGGATGTCGTCGGGCGCATAGAATGCCTCGCGGCGCAGGACCGGATAGCGCCGGCGCAGGTCAATCAAGCCGCGCGTAAAGCGCACCAGGCCGGCATTGGTTTCGGCGAGCCGCCAGTCGTACCAGGTGGTTTCGTCGTCGTGGCAATAGGCATTGTTGTTGCCGCCTTGGGTGCGGCCGAACTCGTCGCCCCCCAGCAACATGGGCACCCCGCGCGCCAGCAACAGCGACGCGAGCAGATTGCGGACCTGCCGGCGGCGGACGGCGAGAATGGAGGGATTATCGGTCGGCCCTTCAATGCCATAGTTTGCGCTGTAGTTGGCTTCCACACCGTCGCGGTTATTTTCACCATTGGCCTGGTTGTGCTTTGTGGCGTAGCTGACCGTGTCGCGCAGGGTGAAGCCGTCGTGGCAGGTCACGAAGTTAATACTGGATCCGGGCCCTTTTCCCGAGCCCTGAAACAAGTCGGCACTGCCGCAGAGCCGGCTGGCGAAGAGGCCGGCCACGCCGCCATCGCCACGCCAGAATCGGCGTACATCGTCGCGAAACCGCCCGTTCCACTCCGCCCAGGAGCGTTCGGAAAAGTGACCCAGGAGATAGGCGCCGCCGGCGTCCCAAGCCTCGGCGATCAGCTTGGTTTCGCGCAAGATGGGATCCTCGGCGATCTGTTCGAGAAGCGGGGCATTGGGAAGAACCGCGCCGTGGCGGTCGCGCCCCAGCACCGAAGCCAGGTCAAAGCGGAATCCGTCGACGTGCAAATCCATAACCCAGGTGCGCAAGACCTGGATGATCCACTCGCGCACGACGGGGTGATTGGCATTCAGCGTATTGCCGACGCCGGTGAAGTCGCGGTACTGGCGCGGGTCGGCATCATTGAGCATGTAATAAATGGGATTGTCGAGGCCGCGGAAGCACAGCGTCGGTCCACTGGCATCGCCTTCGGCGCTGTGGTTGAGCACAATATCGATCAGGATTTCGATACCGGCGCGATGGAACGCCTTGACCATGCGACGGAATTCGCTGCGCTGGCCGCCCCGCGCGTCGGCGGCGTAGGCGGCTTTCGGAGCAAAGAAAGCGACTGGGTTGTAGCCCCAATAGTTGCGCAAGCGGCGGCCGTCGAGGGGGTTGACGCGAGTGAGGTCCGCGGCATTGAATTCCTGGACGGGCATCAATTCCAGCGCCGTAATTCCCAGAGATTGAAAGTAGGGGATCTTCTCCGTCAGGCCGGCGTAGGTGCCGGGTTTGGTCACGCCGGCACTGGGATGCATGGTGCAACCGCGGACATGCGTTTCGTAAATGACGGTATCGGCGGCGGCATGGCGGGGCGGGCGATCGTCCCCCCAGTCGAATTGTTCGCGGCAGTAAACAGATTTCGGCATGGTCCCGGCATCGTCATGAACCACGGGAGTGGCGGCCAGTTGCTGGCAAGCCGGAGCAAACTCCCAGCCCATGGGCGCGGCCACGGCATAGGCGCAGGGGTCGAGCAGCAGGCGGTGCGGGTTGAACCAGAACCCGCGCTCGGGAGCGAACGGCCCGGTGGCGCGATAGCCGTATAACTGACGGTCCTCCACCCCACCGACCCAGAGATGCCAGCCATCGCCGGTTCGGTGGCGGGCAGGATCCAGGTCATAGGCCCAGGATGGCTCGGCAGCGCCAGGCTCAGCGAAAAACTCGAGGCGCATGCCGGTCGCGTAGCGGCAGAACAGCGAAAAATTGACGCCGGCGCCCCGCGCCTGCGCGCCCCAGGGGAAAGGCGTGCCCGCGCGGACTTCATACTTCGCCGGCTCGCGTGTAGTGACTGGCGCAGTCATGCGGTTCGGCAGTCGCTGGCGCGGGCTGGATCACGCGGTGGCATGGCCACTTTTTGCCTGGGTCGCTCCCGCCCGCTTTGCCCCAGGGCCAATGATGCGTTCCCCGCGATCGGCACCGGGGCCAGCTCGGCAATTCGGTTCCGGAGCCAAGTCTCGAGAAGCGCCTCGGTGCGGGGCGGGTAGGCGGTCGCCACCAACGTCCCGAGAGTTTCACCATGATCTCCGACGCTTATGGAATAGCAGGGATAGTCTGTCGTCCGCTGCCCCGCCGGCACAAACGCCTGCATGGGGCACCCTCCGCACGTGCCCGCGCCACCCGCACTGCCACGCCGGCAGTGCGGTGCATCCAACAGGGGCCAACGGGGGCGCCAAGGCGCTTCCGCGCCGCGGGTGTATCCTCCCTGCCGCAGATAATGCCAATGCGCACGCAGGTGCTCCAGCAGATCATGGCTGGCGGGGCCGGGGCTCGCGACCCGCTGCGTGGACGCGGGGGGCACGACCACTTGTGGCACGTCCACCTTTTGCCCGGGTCGCTCCCGTTGGTCGCTCTTTTTGGTTCGTTCCCGATGGTCGCTTGGCGGCGCAAGCGGCTGTTTATGGTCGACGAAGATCAGGCGGTCGGTAGCGGATATCATGACGAGCGTCCCACAAGCTTCGCTGCACGATGGCAGCCAATGCCCGCGAGAAAGATAGGAGCGCTGAATCGGATGGCGAGTGGCGCGGCCTTTGGGCGCAGGGTGCGCGGTTTGGCGCAGTTACATGCTGACAATTCCCCATCGCGGCGGTACAGCGCCGAACGAGAGAACAAGCCAAGCGGTGGGGGAACAATGCGATGGAACGCTTGGCCTTGCGGTTGCATGCCATTCAGTTGATCGCCGATGAGAGCCGTCCATGGTACCGGAATCCGCCATCCCGACAGCAAGCGCCCCCTACACCGGCAGAGTGGCCGCGGTTGCGGGACCGGTGGTGACCGTGGCCGGCGAGCCGGCCCCGGCGATTCACCACGCCTTGGTTGCCGGAGAGGGAAAGACAACGTTTCCCCTGGAAGTGTTCCAACATCTTGACCAAAGCCACATTCGCGCACTGGCCTTGTGCCGTTCCAGCGGTCTCTACCGCGGCATGGCGGTGCGCGACACCGGCGCACCGGTACGCGTGCCCGTGGATCCGGCCTGCTTGGGCCGGCTGCTCAACCTCTTTGGTGAGCCTCTCGACGGGGCTCCGGCATTTCCCGCCCAGACATACCGCAACATCGTGGCGCCGCCGCCGCCTCTGGCCGCGACCCGCCCCGCGGCCGACGTGCTTGCAACCGGCATCAAGGTGATTGATTTGATGTGTCCATTTCTGCGCGGCGGCAAGACCGGATTGTTTGGGGGCGCCGGGGTGGGCAAGACGGTACTGATCATGGAGTTTCTGCACGCGGTTGCCCGGCTACACCAAGGCGTATCGGTTTTTGCCGGCGTGGGCGAGCGAATTCGCGAAGGGCACGAGCTCTGGCACCAGATGGAGACTGCCGGTGTCATGCCCAGTGTGACCCTGGTATTCGGCCAAATGGACGAATCGCCCGGCGTGCGGTTCCGAGTAGGGCTGACGGCCCTGACCTACGCCGAATACCTGCGCGACTCCTCTCACCGCGAAGTGCTTTTTGTCATGGACAATGCCTATCGGTTTGCGCAGGCGGGCAGCGAGGTTTCCGGCCTGCTCGGCCGCCTGCCGGGCACGGTGGGCTACCAGCCCACGCTGGTGGCGGAAGTCGCCGAACTGCAGGAACGCATCGTCTCCACGCGCGCCGGCGCCATCACGGCGGTGGAGGCGGTGTACGTGCCGGCCGACGACATGACCGATCCGGCAGTGACCGCAATTCTGAACCACCTCGATACCGTCGTGGTTCTGTCGCGCGCTCAGGCCGGCCGCGGCATCTACCCGGCGGTGGCGGTGCTTGAATCGCGCAGCCGGGCGCTGGACGCGCAGACCGTGGGGACACGGCATTACGCGGTCGCGCAGGCGGTGCGGGAGCATCTGGCCCGCCAGCGCGAGTTGGAGGACATCATTGCCATGCTGGGTATCGAGGAGCTGGCGCCGGCAGACCGCCGCATTGTGGAGCGGGCGCGCCGCCTGCAAGCCTATCTGACGCAGCCGTTTCATGTAACCGCAGCCGGTTCCGGTCTCACAGGCGCCTCGGTGCGGCTGGAACAAACCATCGCCGACTGCGAGGCGTTCGTGCGCGGCAAGTTCGACGATGTGCCCGAGACGGACTGCTATATGCGCGGCGCCATGGCGGAGGCGCCGGCGGGAACCACGGTATGAAGACGTTTCGGTTGCAGCTGCATGGGGCGACCGAGGAACAGACCCACGAGGGTCTGCAGTCGGTCGTCGCCCACGATGCCAGCGGCAGCTTCGCCGTGCTCGCCGGGCACGAGCGGCTGCTTACCCGGTTGACTTCGGGTATCGTGCGCCTGCAATACGCCGACGGAAGCAGGGCGTATGCCGCCGTCATGGGTGGTCTTCTTTATTTCGCGGAAAACCAAATGCACATCGTCACGCGGGAGCTCCACCTCGCCGCCAGCGACGAAGTATTGGAAGAGAGCTTGGAGGCAGAGTGGCAGGCGCAGGAGGCGGAGTTGACCGAATTGCGCGCACAGATTCGCCGCCTGGACCGCGCCATACTGACCGCAATGGCCGGTCTGGGACGGGCGAAGGCATGAATGCCCGGCTGCCGAGCGGCCGCTCCTCGTCCGCGGCGCGCGATCACGCCGCCGGCGCCGACAGTGAAGCGCAGCGACAACTGCGGCATGCCGTGCAACGCGATGTGCGCCGGCGCCGCCTCGGCGCCCGGTATGGCGACGTGATCGCCGCCGTTGCCTATTTGGGCACCCTGGGTGTTGCCATCGCCGCGCCGATTGTGGCCGGGGCCTTTGCCGGAGCCTGGCTCGACGGCCGCCGGGCCGGGTACTCCTCGGTGTGGACGCTAGCCGGCCTCATCGTGGGGACCGTGGTCGGCGTTCTGGACGCAGTGGCCCTGCTGAGACGACAACTATGAATGTGCCGGGCCTGCTTCCGGACATCTGCTTCCGGCTGGGTCTGATCGCGATCAGCGCCAGCGTGGTCGTGACCTGGGCGCTCATGGCCGCGCTGGCGATGGCGGCACTGCTGCTGGCGCGGCGGCCGGGAGCGAGCCAGGCTCTGCTGGAGCCGGCCGTACTCGCGATGCTGCACGCCGTACAAGACGTGCAGGGCGACGCAGGCGAGGCCAAGGTATTGTTGCCGTTCATCGGTACGATCTGGATTTTTCTGCTCTGCGCCAACCTTATCGGCCTGCTGCCCGGCCTGCGCTCGCCCACCTCCGACCTCTCGGTGACGGCCAGCCTGGCGCTGGCCGTGTTTCTTGCGGTGCACGTCTACGGCGTGCGGCTCAACGGCTGGCGAGACTACCTGCGGCATTTTGTCCGGCCCAGCCCCTGGCTGCTGCCGTTCGAGATCATCGGCGAACTGTCGCGGACACTGGCGCTCGCGATCCGCCTCTTCGGCAACATCAGCAGCCTGGAACTGGCGGCCTATTTTGTGCTGCTGGTCGCCGGAGCTCTGCTGCCGGTGCCCATTCTGATGCTGCACATCGTCGAGGCCCTGCTCCAAGCCTATATTTTCGGCATGTTGGCGCTGGTGTACATCGCCGCCGGGCTAGCCGCTCACCCTTCACAGAAACGTATTGAGGCTGCGTTATGAACAACATGTATGTCTTCGTCACCCTTTCCACCGTGGCCGCGGCCGCGGCCATTGTCGGCGGCACCATCGTGCCGGCGCTGGGCATGGCCCGAGCCATCACCAAGGCCCTGGAGGGCATGGCGCGGCAGCCGGAAGCGGAAAAGGCACTGTCGCGCACGCTCTTTATCGGCTTAGCCATGCTCGAGTCGCTGGCCATCTATTGTCTGGTGGTTGTGCTGATTCTGCTCTTCCGGAATCCGCTGATCGCCTATCTGAAGCCGTGAGCGCGCCGCCGAGTTCGCCATGGCGATCAATTGGTCCACGTTTGCGATTGAACTGCTGAACTTCCTGATCCTCGTCTGGATTCTGCAGCGGCTGTTGTATCGCCCGGTGCTGCAGGCGATTGAGCGACGCAAGCAAGCGGATGCGGCGGTGCGGGAGGCGGCGCGCACACTGCACGCGGAGGCCGAAGAGCTGCAGCGCACCTATGCCGCCCGACTGGCGGAGTGGGAAACCGAAAAGATCCGGCTGCGGGGTGAGTTCGAGGCCGAACTGGATCACGCCCGCACGCAGGCATGGGAGCAGTTGGAGCGCGACCTGGAATGCGGGAAGACCAGCCACGCCGCCCAGGAGATACAAGCCAGGGGCGCGGAAGCGGCGCGCCTGGAAGCGGAGGCGGTGCGAAGCGGGGCGCAATTTACCGCCAAGCTGCTGCGGCGCGTCGCCAGTCCTGAATTGCAGGACCGGCTGATCGGCATGCTGCTTGAGGACTTGGCGCGGTTGCCGCCGCCACAGGGCGACGCCCTGCGCCATGCGCCCGCGACCGTGGTGGAGTTGGCCAGCGCCTATCCGCTGCATGGCGCCCAGGAGGCGGCTCTGAGCGGCGGTCTGGCCAGCCTTGGCGCCGCTCCCGCCGCCTTGCACTGCACGGTGGATGCGACGTTGCTCGCCGGAGTGCGAATCCAGGCGGGATCGCATACGCTGAGCGCCAATCTGGCGGACGAACTCGCGGCTTTCTGTCAGGCGGGAGAGGGGAGCGCGTAAGATGGCGCGCTGGGCACCGCTCGAGCAGCAGCGCGCCTGGCTGGCAACCTATACGCCTGGCCTGCGCGTTGCCGAGTCCGGGCGCGTCACCGCCGTCGGCGACGGCATTGTTTGGGTTGCCGGACTGCCCTCGGCGGCCATCGATGACGTGCTCGAGTTTGAGGACGGCAGCCAGGCACTGGTTTGCCAATTGGCGGAGGATTCGCTGGGAGGGATTCTGTTGCGCTCCAGCGGGGGTCTGGCTACCGGCATGCAGGTACGATCGGCCGGGTGGCAACTCACCCTGCCGGTGGGCGAAGCCGTACTCGGGCGCGTTCTGGACCCGCTGGGCGGGGCGCTGGACGAGCGCGAGGCGCCGGACTGTGTGGAACGCGGGCCGCTCGACATTCTTTCACCCCCCATCGTCGATCGCGATTTTGTGAGCCGGCCCCTGTTCACCGGCAACCGGATCGTCGACACCATGATTCCGATCGGGCGCGGCCAGCGGCAGCTCTTCATCGGCGATAACGGCCTGGGCAAGACCACGCTCGCCCTCGACGTGGTGTTGCGCCAGCGCGACCAAGGCGTGCGTTGCGTTTACGTCGCGATCGGACAACGGCGCGCGAGCGTGGCCGGCGTGCTGGAAGCGCTACGCCGCGGCGGCGCCCTGGACTACACCTGCCTGGTGGCCGCCGATGCGGCCTCGCTGCCGGGGTTGCAGTACCTGGCGCCGTTCGCGGGCGCCGCCGTCGCGGAATACTGGATGCGCCGCGGTCAAGACACCCTGGTCGTCTACGACGATCTCACCACCCATGCCGACTGCTACCGCGAACTGTCGCTGCTGCTGCGGCGGCCGCCGGGCCGCGAGGCCTTTCCGGCAGATATCTTTTATCTCCATGCCCGCCTGCTGGAGCGCGCCGCGAGCCTCTCGCGGGCGCGTGGGGGCGGGACGATGACCGCGCTGGCCCTGGCGGAAACGCACGAGGGCGAGCTGGCCACCTATATCCCCACCAATCTGATTTCGATCACCGACGGGCAAGTTTACTTTGCCGCCCCGCTGTTCTCCGCGGGCATCCTGCCCGCGATCGATGTGACGCGCTCGGTATCCCGCATCGGCGGCGCGGCCCAGCCGCCGGCCATCCGCACTGAAGCGGGGCGCATGAAGCTCGACTACCTGCGTTTTCTGGAATTGGAGGTGTTCACCCGTTTTGGGGCCAAACTCGAAGCCTCAATTGCGCTGCAAATTCACCGCGGCCGGCTGCTGCGCGAAATTTTGAAACAGGCTCCGCGCATGCCCCAGGCGCCCGAACTGCACCTGGCCTGGTTGGTCGCTTTCAACGAGCACCGGCTCGATTCGCGGCAACCCGCTGACATGGCCGATTATTTGCACTTCTTGACCGCGGAAGTGCCGGCTCTGGACTTACAGCTCGGATCCGGCCGCTCGCGGTGGGCGGCGGCTATGACCGCATTGACACAGCGATGGGAGGAACGACGCCCGCCGGCGGCGGAGGCGGCATCCTGATGGGACGGCGGTCGGAGTTGCGCGCCCGCCAGCATGCGTTGACACAAGTGCGCGAGGTCCTGGCGGCGATGAAGAATCTGTCGCTTGCCGAGGCGCTGAAACTGCGGCCGGCGGCGGAGGCACAGCAGGCAAGCATGCATGTACTGGAACGGGCGGTGAGCGACTATCTCGGCCACTACGGCCGCGCACCGCGATGCGATTTGGGCGCTCCCCAGGTCTTTTTCCTGATGGGATCCGAGCGTGGCTTTTGTGGCGCCTTCAACCAGAGCCTTTGGGCAGCTCTCCTTGCCCGGTGCGCCGGCGATCGCCGGGCCATCCGAATCGCGCTGGCGGGCACGCGCATGGCGCTGCGGTACGGCAGCGACCCGCGGGTTGCCTTGACCATCCCGATGCCCGCGCGCTCAAATGAAATGACCGGCGTGCTGAAGAGACTCTATCCGCTGCTGCGCGACCAAGGCGCCATGCCCGCGGATTTCACCGTGATTTATAACGACGACACCGAAAGCGGCTTGACCACCCGCGTGGTGCGGCCCTTCTCGCGCTTGCAACGCCGCGAACCCCGTCTCTATCCCTACCCGCCACGGTTGCATGAGCGGCCGGACACGTTCCTCCTGGAACTGGCAGACGAATACCTTGCGGGACTGATGAGCGCCATCTACCTGACCTCGGTGATGGCCGAAAACCGGCAGCGCGCCCGGCATCTCGAGGGGGCCGTGCGCGAAGTCGACCGCCGCGTGGAGCAGGTGGGCTTTCGCTTGAACGCCGCCGTACAGGAAGCCACGACCGAGGAAATCGAGGAGATCATGCTCGGCGTGGCGGCGCTGATGTGAGTGGATCCCGCAAATGGGGTCAACCTCCGCACCTTGCGGCATCTGCCTCAGGCCCACCCTCAGTCGGAAGCCGAGCAACCCCGTTTGGCCGTTCCCGATGCCTTGCCTTCAGTGGGGACCGGCGTGCAACGGTAGAGGGCGAGCGGCGCCAAAGCCGCCGGCCACCACGCGACGAAGGAAGCTTATGCCCGGAATATTGATCACCAAAAGCGAGGAACGTGCGCAGGCCCGCGTCGAGCAGTTCCAGAGCCGGTTGGAACGCCGCGCATACGAATTGTATGAAGCGGAGGGGTCCATTCCCGGCCGCGCCCTGGAGCACTGGTTGGAGGCTGAGCGCGAGTTGACGCGGCCGGTCCCGACACAGCTGATGGAAAACGACGACGGCACCCTCCTGCTGCGGGCCGAGGTGCCCGGATTCGGGCTCCGCGATCTTGAACTGGACGTGGGAACGGACTGCGCCGTGCTCTACGGCACCTGCCACGAACGCGACGGCCGCGGCCGCATCTTTTTGGATGAATTCGGCGGGCGCGTTATTTGTAGGCGCATCCCCCTGCCCTGCGACCGTGAGACGGGTGAAGTCAAAGCTCATCTGAACCGCGGCGTATTGGACATTCGTGTATTACCTGCGCCGGAGGGCCGGCAAGGCAAGAAGGGCACCCGCCATGCCCGCTGAACCCCTATCCGCCTTAACTCCGCGATCGCTGGCCGCCGTTGCCGGCCGCTTGTCGGTGTTTCTGGTATTGGGCGCAGCCGCGGGCGTGGCCGCCAACGCTGTACCTTACGAAAACGGCTGGCTGTGGTGCATCGGCGCCTTTCTCCCGGTTGGGCCGATTCTGGCGATGTTGCTGGGAGCCCGGTTGCGTTGGCCGGAGATCCATCCGACCTGGTTTCGCGGATCCCTGGCGACCGCGCTGCTGGTGTTCAGTTTGCCCTGGGCAACGGGCGGTTTTTGGCTGGGCCTGGTGGCGGCCAAGGATCTGTTCCATGCCGGCCTGAACGCCGCCTTATTGTCCGGATTTACTCTGGGCGCGGTTTTTACCGTGGTATTGGTCTACGTCGCGCTCGGCATTGTCACCGGCGAATGGTCGGCGCGGATCGCCGGCGAGCTTGCCATCGCCGCCGCCCTGACGCTTTTGATTGTGCAGAGCTTTGTGCGCAGGGAGCAGTACGTGCTGTTTCCGGTCGGCATGGGATTGATGTCGGTCGTAATGGGATGGTACCTTTTGCGGCCGGGCGTCGTTGCCGGCTCGCGAGCGCAGCCGCCCGTCAGGAGCCGGTGACCATGCCGTCAATTCTTCCGCCCCGGCAAGAAGCCGTTTTCCACAGCGGGCTGCCCGCTCTGCTCGGTGCACTGGATGCGCTGTTCACTCCGCGGTCCATTGCGGTGATCGGAGCATCGCGCCGGGCGGATCACGTCGGAGGCGCGATTTTCCTCAACCTGCTTGCGGGCGATTTCCAGGGCGTTGTGTACCCGGTGAATGCCCGCTCTCCTGTCGTCCACAGTGTGCAAGCGTATCCTGACATCACCGCCGTCCCGGCGATAGTGGACCTGGCCATCATCGCCACTCCCGCGGCGTCGGTGTTGGAAGTGGCGGGCGCCTGCATCGCCCAAGGGGTGCGGGCCCTGGTGGTGATTTCGGCCGGCTTTGCCGAATGCGGCGCCGCCGGAAGCAGCCGGCAGGATTCGCTCCGCGATCTCTGCCGCGTCGCGGGCGTGCCCCTGATCGGGCCCAACTGTCTCGGACTTATCAATACCGACGAGCGGGTGAAGCTGAACGCCACCTTCGCGCCGCACGCGCCCATACCTGGAAACATCGGCTTCATCTCGCAGAGCGGAGCGCTGGGGCTGGCCGTGCTGGAGCAGGCCCAGGAGTTCGGGCTTGGGCTGGCGCGCTTCGCTTCGATCGGAAACAACGCCGATATCTCCAGCAACGACCTGCTCGAGTTATGGAGGGACGACCCCGCCGTAGGGGTCGTGCTTCTGTACCTGGAATCTTTTGGGAATTCTCAGCGGTTTGCCTCGATCGCGCGCCAGGTATCGCGCCGGAAGCCCATTCTTGCCATCAAGAGCGGGCGTACGCGCGCCGGCGCGCGCGCTTGCGGCTCTCACACCGGTGCGCTGCTGGCCGCCAACGATTCGACCGTAGCCGCCTTGTTCGAGCGAGCCGGCGTGGTGCGGACGGATACCCTGGAGGAGATGTTCGGTGCGGCGGCGCTGCTGGCTCATCAACCCTTGCCGGCGGGGCGCCGGGTGGGCATTGTCACCAATGCCGGCGGGCCGGGCATTCTTTGCGCGGACGCGTGCGAAGCGGAGGGATTGACGGTGCCGGTTTTCTCGGCATCCACCCAGGCCCAATTGGCCACTTGTCTGCTGGCGGATGCGAGCCGAGCCAATCCCGTGGATTTGGTGGCCTCGGCTCCTGCCGGACACTTCACCCGCGCCATCGAGATCGCGGGCAACAGCGGGGAGGTCGACGCACTGATCGCGATTTTCGTTCCGCCCATGGTGACATCTCCGGCGGACGCGGCCGCGGCCATCCGATCGGGGGCGCAAACGCTTGACGGGGGCCTGCCGCTGCTCACCGTCCTCATGTCGAAGCCGGGTCCGCTGCCGGAACTCCGCACCGCTACCGGGGCGCTGCCCTCTTATTCGTTTCCCGAGATGGCCGCGCGCGCGCTCGGTCACGCGGCGCGCTATGCCGCTTGGCGCGAACTGCCGCCGCCCCAACTCGTGGCTCCCGAAGAAAGCCGGCGGGCACGCGCCCAGCAGGCGCTGGCGGGGGCCCGCCCCGACGCCGGCGGTTGGCTAAGCGGGCACGACACGGCCGAACTCCTCAGCGGCTACGGTTTGCCTTTCGTGCGGCAGCGCGCATTCGGGGTTGATGAGAGCCTCACGGTATTCTCGGAATCGGCGCCTGCCGCGCTCAAAGCGATCCTGCCGGGCATACAACACAAGAGCGATATTGGGGCGGTACGGCTCGGCCTGCTGGGCACCGAGACGGTACAGAAGGCGGCCGCCGCCATGCAAGCGACACTGGAGCGGGGCGGACTCGAGCCAGCCGGTTGGCTGGTTCAGGAAATGGCGCCGCCGGGCGTGGAGATGATCCTCGGCGTGATCCGCGACCCCATCTTCGGGCCGGTCGTCGCCTGTGGTTTAGGCGGTTTCATGGTGGAATTGATTCACGATATCGCCGTGGGGCTCGCGCCTCTCGACGCGCGGGAGGCCGAGGCGATGATCCGGCGGCTGCGATGCGCGCCTCTGCTCAGCGGCTACCGGGGTACGGCGCCGTGCAATATCTCCGCGCTAGTCGAGGCGTTGGTGAACCTGAGCTGGTTGGCCAGCCAGATGCCGGAGATCGTCGAACTCGACTGCAACCCTATCGTGGTACATCCTGCCGGAGCCGCGATTGTCGACGCCCGCATTCGGGTGCAGCGCTAGAAGTGGTCTCATAATTGGTGCCAAACTCTACGCGAATGGATCGTGTGCGGCTTTTTCCCCAGAAAAAGCCGCATCCAGCTCGCCCCAGGCGGCCTGCTGCGGCATTATGAGACCACTTC